>UMHM01081164.1_pt1 | contig 24324 bp, 16 predicted proteins | sample 1965501 | NCBI WGS metagenome assembly UMHM01 (sample SAMEA4836095, study PRJEB28245) | human gut metagenome | biome: gut microbiome; material: fecal sample | place: Denmark | collected 2008
AGCGATTTCCCTCGAAGCGGGCGGATTCAGCGGAGAGGCAGGGTGCGGACCTCGCCGGGAGCGAGTTGCCCCGAGGCGAGTTCACTGTTGTCACGCCATATCCGAAATTGTTTCGGGCCAGCAGCGCTGTTCCAGAGCCGGAACTCCCGGCAATTCTGGCAGAGCGCGATCACTTCCGGCGGCTCAACGCTCCATGAGATGCACCGGAACTCCGCCCCGTCGGAGGCGGCGGTGATCTCCAGATGTTCGGCTCCCCAGAGCCGTTCGCGGGCGGCGACGGGCAGCCCCGCCGCGGGGCGGCCGTCGCTGATCCAGAACTCCTGCTCTACCTCGCCGAGATCGGCATATCCCTCGTCGCCGTGGGGGCGGTGGGGGAGATGTTCCGCATAGCAGACCGGGCGTAGCAGTGTAATGCGCAGCTCCCCGCTGCCGAAGGAGTCGTATCCGTGCAGCGCATCGGCGAGGATGCCGGAGGTTTTCCCGGTGCCGTCCAGCGCGGCGACGAAGTCGAGGAACGGCTGTTCACACGCATCCGGCGTGCGGGAGAGCAGGGCGGCGGCCTGACCGGAGAGAAGTTCGCCGCCGTCGATCCCGGTCCGCCAGCAGAATTTGACCGTGTCGTCCTTTTCGTGCCACTCGGCGCGCCAGCGGGCGAAGAGCTCCGGAATGCCCGCAAAGGCGAAGAGGTCCAGTTGGAATTCCGATTGCTTCCAGCGGTAGCGGCCGCGCAGACAGCTGGCCGCCGGGCCGTTGTCGATCTCCTCGAAACAGATCCACTCCGCCTCGCCGATGGTTTCCCCGAGGCGGGCAAGACCGTGCCCCCAGGTGTCGCCGACATCGGCGAGGATCGGGAAGGCGATGCGGGCAAAGGCCGCTCTCTGACGCTCGAAGCCGAGCGCGGCAGGGGAATTCGCCTCATGGGAATAGGCGAAAATCCGCAACCCGGAGGGCGGGAGATCCACCACCGCCGTGGCCCGCCCCCAGGCGTTGTTCGGGCCGTAGGGGGTGGCGGCCCGGAGGAATTGAAGCGGAACGACCGCGCCGTCGCCGTCGCGCAATGCGTTGAAGTGTTTCCCGTTGCAGTTCGGGTCGGCGAAGGTGTCGAACTGGAAGAGCGCCCGCACCGGTACCGGGAGCGGGTTCCAGAGCAGAACGCCGCCTTCGGTCAGAAAGTCGCTCTTTGCCCGGGCGGCGTAGCGGCCGAGCCGTTTTTCCAGAATGGAGGAGGCGATCCACCGGGCGTATCCGGTGAGGTCGCGCACTTCGCCTTCGAACGCCTTCTTTACGGCGGTGCCAGGGTAGACGTCGTGGAAATAGTTGAAGAGAAACTGATTCCAGGCGTTGTCGAGCCGCCGGGAGTCCGCTTCCGCATCGGGGCCGGGCAGTTCCAGAAGAAGCTTTTCCGCCTTGAACAGTGTCCGCTCTACCGCGGCGACCTGTCGTTTGACCGCCGAGACCGCCGAGTAGCAACCCGGGGAGTGGTGGGTGAGTTCCCCCTCGGAAACCGGCAGATCGGTGGTTTCGATCACGTCGAAGTAGTGTGTCAGTGTCGAGAATTCGATGTTGCGTGTCTCGGCGGCTTCGAGCAGCCAGTTCAGCTGTTTTTCGTAGATGCCGCCGCCGTGGTCGCCGATGCCGAAGAAGAAGGTCTGGTGTTCGTCGCCCTCCTCGAAGAGCTGGTCGACCCGGTCGAACAGCTCCTGTTTTTCCTTCCAGTCGGGCCTGGTGCAGTAGGCCTGCCGGATGCGCAGCGTGACCACTTCGCTGCCGTCGTCGCCGCGCCAGCGGAAGAGATAGGGCATGTTTTTTTCCACCGTCATCGGGCGCATGAAGACGTAGCGGTCGAAGCCGGTCGCTTTCAGGATCTTCGGCAGCCCCGCGTTCTGCCCGAAGGAGTCGACGCTGTAGCCGATCCGGATCTCTTTGCCGAACTTCTCGCGGAAGTAGCGTTTGCCGAACTCCGCCTGCCGGAACAGAACTTCGCCCGGCGTGATGATGGTGTCTGACTGCTCGACCCAGCCGCCGACCGGCTCCCAGCGCCCCGCGTCGACCAAATCCCTGATTTCGGCGAAGAGCGCCGGGTCGCACGCTTCGACCCACTCGTAGCAGCTGCTCGACGAGCGGCAGAATTTGAGAAACGGGTATTTTTTCAGCATCCGCACGACCGAGCGGCAGGTGTTGAGCCAGGTGGAGCGTCCCTCGCGCAGCCGCCAGAGCCAGATGGGATCCATGTGAGAGTTGGCGATGACATACAGTTTTTTCGCGCTCATGATGACTGATTTTGTATCCTTTGTTATTGTCCTAAATATTACTTCAGGGGAATTACATTTTCCCGCAATTCCTGAAAACCTTTGTTGTTGTTGATTTTAAGGTTTTCGCAACTTTCACCGATGACCATACGGCCGGGTTTTCCGTTGGCAGCAGTATAACTGTTGCCTTCAAAGATGACATCACGGGCACCGGCAAACGTGACGGCGTTTTTCGTCCAAAAAAGTTTGGTTCCCCACGTTTGTCCGGGACGCAGAGAGGCATCTGAAATCACGTTGTTGCGTATTTCGCAACCGGTAACAGAAGCAATCGCCATCGCCGCATTGTTGGTGCAGCTGATCTTATTGCCGATGATCTTGATGTTGCGGTGGGGGCCATTCTGGGAAAGTCTGCCCTCTGCCCCCTGATAGAAAGGATTACGTAACGTGGCATTGAGTTCGATCACCGCAGTACGGTTTGCCGTGCGTTTCATACAGTTATTGAATTCATTGTTGCGAATGACCACATTCTGCACTGGACCGCCTTCGGCAAAGGGAACGAGGCAAGTGGTCAGATGAATACCGCTCATACTGGTATCGAAACAGTTGTTTTCGATGGTGACATTACTGGCTTGCAAAGTGATTCCCCGTCCACGATGAGAACGGAAGAAACTGTTGCGGATTTCAATGGTCGCACCCTCATTGTTGAAAACGATCAAATCTGTGCCGGGACGGAACGGCGGCAGATCTTCGGTAAATTCGACCAGTGGGGCGTGTTCTTTGTTGTCCTCGCCACAGGAAGCGATCTGACGAGTGGCGTAAACTTGCAGATTTTCGTTCAGAAAATCCACCTTATCCCCGGGGCTGAACTGCGGGATTTCGGCAGAATTGGTTCTTGCAATTCCCAAATGAGCGGCGCGCTCACTGACCTGTTTCCGGATCGTCCAGTAGAAACTCTGGTAAAAGTTCATACAGTCATCCAGATTGCCGTCAACAACCAGACCATCGACCAGCAGTTTCCCTTTACAGGAGTGTGCGCTCAAGCCGTCACTGGCAATGGAATACGGAGCATTTTCCCGTTCAGGCGACGGGATGAATTTTACATTTATCGCCGTAAAATTGGTCGTATATTGTGCAACAGCGCCCATGGAGGGGGCCGAGTAAACCGTCAGATTTTCCAGCACGATATCTTTGCAATGCTGAAAACGCATCAGGTTTCCGGAGTACAGATTGTGCCGCATCAGAAAACGGGCATTGTTTTTCAGCGGCGGATCGAGAACCTGTTTCAAACTGATTTTCAACTTCTGCGGAGCAACTTCTTCCACCTGGGAAACGACATAGTGGGCAGAAATCCCTCTTTCGGGCAGATTGTTTGCGGGATTGAGTTCCAACAGAGCCTGAATCGGCATACCATCCTTGACCGGATAATCTTTATCCACGTCGATTTCAAAACTCCGCTTGTCCGGAGCAACGGAAGTTACCGTACCGAGCGAAAAATGCGGACGGTTGTAATCCATAGTAAGATTCTTGAAAGTCAAACCGCTGCAATCGTGTGCCATGACCAGAAAAGAGGAATCGTGGAACATCAGTTTGGTCTTGTCAGCTGTACCGCTGACCGTTACATTATTCACACCGTGCAGGGCGAAAAGATAAGAGTAATGTTCGGGATTTGATTGAAAGAAATCGTATTGTCCCTCTTTGAAAAGCAGGGTCGATTTTTTATTTTTTTTCAAAAAATCAAATGCTTTTTTTACGGCGGCAGTATCGTCTTTGCCGTCGTTGGGAATCGCGCCGAAATCATTGACGCAAACGGTTGCCGATGCCGAAAGAGCCAGCATGGCTGCGACTGGAGTGAATAATTTTTTGCTCATTGTAAATACCTCTGATTGTTATTTGTAAAATTCTGTTATTACTCTAATTTTGGTTATTGTACTGTTTGCATAATAGTTCATCAGCAGTTATCAGGGACGTGCAATGATCTGAAGAGTCCAAGAGGAGTCATAATAGCGGATTTTAACTTTCATTTCATGAGCCAGCTCAAGCATTTTGCCGCTGGTTACACTGCCGTCAGCATGCGCGTAATTCAACTTGTTATCGTGACGGGCGACAGGGAAACCCTCTTCCTCCGTGGCAACGGTGGCGAAACCGAAAGTAGGAGCCTGAGAGTGTGTGGCAGTGCTTTTGGCAGCCTCTGTCATCATAACAAAAGAGGAGTCTAACTTATTGGGATTGATCAACCAGACCACACCGCTTACTTTCAGGGAAAAATTACCGAATCGGGGTTTAAGATTATATTCCCATTCTTCATCCAGTTCGGGACCGACATACATACCGAAACAACTGGACCATGCAGGATCTTCATCCGGGATATAGGCAGTCGGGCAGCCGCCGGTTCTCAAATCAAAGTATTTCAACTTGGAAAGAGTATAACGCCAAGAGCCCTGATCTCCAGTAAAACTTCTGCAAAGGAAATAACCATAATCATTCATATACAGGTTTTGGGCGAGCAGAGCCTGCTTCATATTTGAGAGGCAGTTGGTCTGCTGTGCTTTTGCCCGTGCCTTGTTCAAGACGGGCAGCAACATGGCGGCAAGGATGGCGATGATCGCAATAACCACCAACAGTTCGATAAGGGTGAATTTCTGTTTCATTTTTTTGATCCTTCTGCACTTTGTGAAAAAAACAGTCGGCACATACCCATACGTTTTTGCCAGGAGTCCTCCCGTGCTCCAGCGTTAGCAAACCTTTTCAATATAATTCTCGCAACTTTCAGCCGGATTGAACCGATGAAAGACCTTGCAAAAATGTTGACTGTTCATCGTCCTTTGATCTTGAATTCAACTTTCATGCCAAAACCTCCTGTTTGCAGTTGACTTGTAACGGCAGAAGCGTTTCCCCCGGGCAGAACTCCGGCGACAGCTGATATTGCGGGCGGCGCCCCGGAACCCATTTTTCCAGAATGTCGAATGCCGTCCGGCAGATTCCCGCCACCGGCTGCGCTATCGTGGCAAGCGACGGCGTCATTTTCCGCCCGGCAGAGACGCCGTCGAATCCGATGAGTCCCACATCGCGCCCCGGCTCCAGACCGCATTCGCGCATCGCCCGGAGCGCACCGAATGCACCCGAATCCGATATCGCAAACACCGCATCCGGCAGAGATCCGCGTTTCAACCGGGCAAGCAACGTCCGGTAGGCGAACTCCTCGCGGTCGTCGTTGACGGAGACGCCGCAATCGAGAAGTTCCGGCGTGATCCCGGCGATTTCGGTGATTTCGCAAAATCCCTGCAGGCGCGACCGCAGCTGCTTCAAATGCGGTTCGCAGAGCAGTACCAGAGGAGTCCGGCTGCCGTTTTTCAGCAGCTGTCGCGCCGCCAGCATGCCGCCGCGACGGTTGTCGCTGGTCACGTTGGCAATCGAAACATCGCCGAACTCCAGGTCGAGTACCACCAAAGGAAAGCTGTCGTACCGGGAGAGTTCCCCCAGCTGCCGCACCGAAATCGGTTCCGTCGGCGGCAGATACAGCACGGCATCCCCGGGTTTCAGACGCTGCGACAATCCGGCCAGGAATTCATCGTGGGTGAACACCACCACCTCCATGAGATTCCAGTTCCGTTCGGCGGCACTCCTGCGGATTTCACCCCGCATCCAGCTGCCGTAATCCCGCTCCGGCTGATCTGCGTCCGGACTGCGGAAATACCAGAGCCGCCGCATCGAACTCTGCCGGAGCAACGCCTCCGCCCCCGGCTCCAGATAGGTCCCCGACCCGCGGATCCTGCGGATGAACCCCTCCGTCTCCAACTGCTTCATCACCAAGCGGACCGTGGCGTAGCTCGCCACCACCTCCTCCGCCAATTCCCGCTCCGTCGGCAGCTTCTTCTCCCCCGCAGCGAGAAGTTCAGCGATCTTTTTCAGCATATAATTCCGCGTCTCCGCGAAAAGCGTAGTGTTGTCAGATTTGGCGTTCATCATTCTCAGTAATACCAATAGTGCTAATCAAAATATTTCATCTTTTAGCATAATTATACCTTAGTCAACGGTAAATGTCAAGAGCAGAATACAAAAAACAGAAAAATTTCATCCTTTCACCGGGATTGCGACGAAGCGCTTGCAATCCAGAATTCCGGCGCTATCATAAAAAGAAGAGACAGATTTCCCCGGTTTTCGCGAGCCCATTCCGGAGCCGGGTGGAGAAGAAGGAAAGGATCCTGCCGATGAAAAAGATAATTTCACGGGGTGCGCTGTCGCTTCTGTTCCTCGGGGCGGCCGGATGCGCCTCCATTCCGGAACCGCCGGTCCACTCCGCGCCGCTCACCCCCGCCATTGCGATGCCGCCATGGCTGGAGGAGATGGAGCAGCAGAACCGGAACCGGGTTTTCGCCACCGACGAGGAGAAGATGCGGTTCGCCATCGAACTGGCCAGTCAAAATGTTCTGCACGGCACCGGCGGCCCCTTCGGCGCGGCGATTTTCGAAGTGAAAACCGGCAGGCTTGTCGCGGTCGGCGTCAACCGGGTCGTCCCCGCCGGTCAGTCCTGGGCGCACGCCGAGATGACCGCCTTCGCCCGCGCTCAGCACCTCCGGAACAGTTTCAATCTCAACGGCTGCCTGCTCGCCACCAGCTGCGAACCCTGCGCCATGTGTTACGGCGCCACGCCGTGGAGCGGAGTGGAGGCGATGCTTTACGGCGCGACCCGGGAGGACGCCGAAGCCATCGGATTCGATGAGGGAGACAAAGGTTCAGACTGGGTCAACGCTCTGCGAAAGCGCAACATCGATGTGCGCGGCCCGCTCCTCCGCGAAGAGGCGAAACGCCCGTTCCCCCTCTATCGAGGCAAGGCGGGAACCATCTACTGACCGCGCTCTCCGGCGCGGCCCGGGGCATCGCCCGTCACGCCCCGCCACTTCCGGAGTGATGCCCCAGCTCCTTGATCTGGCGGGGCGAGACCAGATACTTTTTCCGGAAGGCCCGGCGGAATCCGGCGAGATTGACGAAACCCGCCCGGAACGCCGCGGAGGTGATGTCGCCCCTCCCCTGAATCAACTCCTGAAAAACCGCTTCCAGCCGAAGATTGGTCAGATAGCCGCGCGGCGTCATACCGAAATGTTTCCGCATCGTGCGGTTCAGGTGCTCCTGCGTCCGGCCGGAGAGTTCCACCAGCCGCTTCAAACCGGCGCGGAAGTTCTCCTCCCGGTGCATCGCCGCGCAGGCGTCGAGCAGCCATTTCGGCGCGCCGTTCTCCTCCACCCCCGACTGCCGCAGCAGAACCCAGAGAAGCTGCGAGAGCAGAGTCCGCAGCAATGCATTCCGGAACCGGCCGAACTTCCCCCGCCGGGCGAGCAGGGCTTCACAGTCCTCGAAGATCAGCTTGCGGCGCGCTCCGGGCGGTATCATGCCGCGGGCCAGCAGGTCGTCGGGCGCGATTTCCAGCTCCGCGGCGAAGTGGAGAAACTCCTTCTGAAACTCCTCCCGCAGCACGTTGCAGTTGAAGATGCGGACGAATTCGCACCCCGGCGCGCAGCCGATGCCGTGGGCATCCCCCGGCAGGAGCAGCTGCACCGTTCCGGCAGGAAGAACCGCGCTCCGCCCGTTCAGCGTCTGCTCCAACTCCCCCTCCAGAACGACGAAGAATTCGCAGAACTCGTGATCGTGCGGCCGAAATCCCTCTCCAGCATGGTATTCCGACGAATGGTACAGATATTTCTCCCGCTGAAGATAGGGATTGGCTTCCAGATGCAGCATCAAAAATCCTCCGTTTCGATATCAATGTAGTATCCTTTTTTAAAAAAGCAAACCGTTTTTAGAAACATCCATGATATTTTAAAAAAGGAATTTAATCCAACCTATGAAAGGGTTCTATCATGTCAAAAATAAGTCTTTCCGGCAGCTGGGAACTCACTTGTGACAAGGAGGGATTTTCGCCGATCGAGGCGAATGTCCCCGGCGACAACGCCTCCGCGCTGCTGCGGGCGGGGCTGATCCCCGACCCCAACGTCGGGCTCAACGAACACGAGGTGCAGTGGATCGGCCAATACAACTGGCGCTGGAAGCACAGTTTCACCGTCGACCGGGAGTTTCTGAACGCGGAACGCATCTGGCTCAATCTGGACTCGGTGGACACTGCGGCGGACATCTTCCTCAACGGGCGGAAAATCGCCTCCAGCGAGGATATGTTTCTGCGACTCCGCGTCGAGGTGAAACCGTTCCTGCAGGAAGGAGAAAACTCCATCGCCGTCGCCATCACCGCGCCGCAGACCTATATTGACCGGATCAGCGAAACATTCACCTACCACCCGCCCCGGCGGGAAGGGAACGGCAGCTTTTTCCACGGGCGAAACTACATCCGCAAAATTCAGTGTCAGGGCGGCTGGGACTGGGGAGTGTCGCTGGTCCTGAGCGGCATCTACGGCGAAATTTGTCTGGAAAACTCCTCCGGCACCCGGCTGGAATACGTCCGCACCGAACAGTTCCACTCCGCCGGCCGCTGTAACGTGACAGTCACCGCGGAGATCGACGCCCTCGCCGCCGGAACAGTACCGGTCACGTTTGCATTCAACGGCGAAACCCGGCGCGTCGACGCCGCTCTCACTGCCGGAAAAAACGAGGTCTCCGCCGATTTCGAGGTGGAAAATCCGAAGCTCTGGTATCCGGCCGGATACGGGGAACAGCCGCTCTATCCGCTCACCGTCACGGCGGACGGCATGACCATTTCCAAACGGATCGGCCTGCGCGACATGCAGACCGTCAGCGAGAAGGACGAATACGGCGTCTGCCTGAAATTCCGCGTCAACGGGATCGACGTCTTCGCCAAGGGAGCCGACTGGATCCCGATGGATTCCCGCCCCGAAACCTACACCCGCGCCCGGTATGACGCCCTGCTCTCCGATGCGGTCGAAGCCAACATGAACTGTCTGCGCGTCTGGGGCGGCGGCCTCTACGAAAACGAGGATTTCTACGACCTCTGCGACGAGAAGGGTATTCTCATCTGGCAGGATATGATGCTCGCCTGCGCCGTCTACCCGGACAGCGACAACTTCCTTGCACTCATCCGGAAGGAGGTGATCCATCAGGTGAAGCGCCTGCGCGACCACGCCTGCATCGCTCTCTGGTGCGGCGACAACGAATGCGCCCAGTTCGTCCCCCGCGAGCACGAGAACGTGCGCAAGGTGGTCTGCTACGACCGGGTCAATCAGGCGATCCGGCACGCGGTCTTCGCGGCGGACCGGACACGGGTCTTCTGGCCGACCTCCCCCTGCAACACGCAGGATGACTTCACCGATCAAGACACTGACTCACAGGGCGATATGCACTACTGGCGGGTCTGGCACGGCGGCCGGAGCGTCGACGCCTACTACGAGATCACGCCGCGCTTCTGCTCGGAGTTCGGCTATCAGGCCTTCCCCTGCCAGAACACGGTCGATTTCTACGTCGGCAAAAACGGCCGCAACGTCACCAGCCCGGTGATGGAACTTCACCAGAAGAACAACGCCGGAAATTCGAAGATCGTCGAAATGTTCACCCGCTACTTCCGGCTGCCCTCCGGGTTCGAGGAGTTCATCTATTTGAGCCAGGTGCAGCAGGCGATGGCGATCCGCACCGGGGTCGAATTCTGGCGGACCCTCAAGCCGGTCTGTATGGGAACCATCTACTGGCAGCTCAACGACAACTGGCCGGTCGCCTCATGGTCGAGCCTCGACTATTTCGGCAACTGGAAGCAGCTTCACTACCATGCGAAGCGGTTCTACGCCCCGGTGATCGGTACGATCGTCCCGCGGGAAAATCAGCTGGAGTTCCGGGTGTCGAGCGACGTCGGGAGCGAACTTCGCGGCGCCATGAACGTCTCGGTGATCCGCATCGCCGACGGGAGTTGCGCCAGGCGGCTTTCCCTGCCAGTCGAACTGCCGCCGTACGAAGCGGCCCTGCTCAGACAGCTTCCGGCGGCAGAGCTGGTCGCGGACCCGACCCGGGAGTTCCTCCTCTGGGAGCTGGAAGTTTCCGGCGACGGCAAGAACTACACCCACCGCGGCGACCGCTTCCTGACCGAATACAAGCATTGCGAACTGCCGGCGGCACAGATCTCCCGGCGCCTCTCCGTCGCGGAGAACGGGCAGTTCCAGCTGGAGCTGGAGACGGATAAACCCGCCTTCTGCGTCTTCGCGGAGTTCCGGAAGATCAAAGCGGTCTTCTCCGACAACAGCTTCGTCCTGCTGCCGGGGGAGAAGCGCCTTCTCACCTTCCGGACCGGAGCGGAGGTCTCCCTCGGAGAGCTGGAACAGGCGCTGGTCATCCGCGACCTGAGAAGCTCTTACGACTGCTGATGCGCGAAAAATCCGTTCCGCGATGAAACCAGGTTTCATCGCGGAACGAAAATTTCTTCCCGTTTTTGCATTTTTTCCGGATTCCGAATTGAAAAATCTCCTGAAATGAAGTATGTTATCTCAAAGTTGAAACAGTTTCAATTCAGGAGATCCGATGGCCGACATCAATACACTGGCCCGGAAATGCGGCGTTTCGAAAGCAACGGTTTCCCGGGTGTTTACCGGGCGCGCCCGGGTCAGTGACGAGATCCGGGCGCGTGTGCTGGCCGCCGCCCGGGAACTCAACTACCGCCCCCAGCAGGTGATGGCCCGCGACTGCGTCGCCATCGTCATCAACGAGATGCCGAATCCCGCCCGGCGCACCAGCTTCACCGAGCGACTGCTCAACAGTGCGGTTTTTGAGGTCACCCGGCGCAACCTGCTCACCGAAATCCTGCCGGTCAAAGATCTTCCCAAACTCTATAACGGCTATACCAAAGCGGTGCTGCTGCTGCTCTCGGAACAGGTCATTGAACAGCATTTCGAGCAGCTTCGTGCACTCTCCATGCCGATTCTCACGGTCAACAAACAGTACGATTTCAGCTCTGCGGTCTGCACCGATCACGGCGAAGGAGTCCGGCTCGCGCTGGAGCATCTCCATGCGAACGGACACCGCCGGATCGCGGTGACCGTCGATCAGTTCTTCAATCAGGCAGGCAGGGAGCGGCTCGACGCCTACCGGGCGTTTCTCGCCGCACACGGCCTGCCGGAGCTGGAGCCGGTCATGTACACCGATCTCGAGCCGGAAGGCTCCAACCACCGGCTGCTCCAGCTGCTCAAGCAGCAGCCGACCGCCCTTATCGCCTGCGGAGAAGGGGTGGCGCTGCCGGTCCTGCATGAACTTCGACACCTCGGTGTGCGAATTCCGGAGGATCTCTCGCTCATCACCTCGGAACTCTCCGGCATCTCCGGCTGGATGACGCCGGAGCTGACCACAATCGACCAGGAGCTCGACCAGCTGGCGGCAGCCACCGTGGCGGAACTGGTCAAGCTGATCCGTCACCCGGATACGCCGAAGGGGGTGCACTGGCTTCACACCCACCTGATCGTCCGGAACAGCGTCCGCAATCCGGCTTGAGCGGCGCACGTCGAGATTTTGAATTTCCACAAAATTCCACCGACTTGACTGGAAGCGACAGCCGTTTGCATTATATTGACAGAAAATCAGGCATACCAGCCGCCCAAACGCAGATTCTCAGAAAAAAGGATTTTCAAAACGATGCTTGCCCCGGAACCGTTCTCTCCCGCCGCCGTCAACAGGATCCGCACAAAAGTTCCCGAGGTCAGGCGGGCACTGCTCAACAACCTGGACACCTTCCCCCAGTATCCCGCTGCACCGCTGCTGAAGGCCGGCGACCAGTACGAAGGAATCTGGCTCGAACATAATCAGGACAACTTCTTCCTGGCCGACTACGCGCCGGAATCCGCCTGGGGTTCCCAGGAGGCCTTCATGCGCCTTCAGCGGGAGGACGGGCTGTTCCCCTTCGCCCTCCCGTTGAACTACCGGAAGGAAGGAAATTTCTTCTACGGGTACGACCGCTGTTTCTGGCACGTTCAGACCGTCTGGCCATTTGCGCGCTGTGCGATGGAGATCGCCCGCAAGACCGGCCGACCGGAGGAGGATTTTGCCCGGATTTACCGGAGCGCGGCGGCGTACGACCGCTGGTTCGTCCACCACCGCTGCGAAGCAAAAACCGGCCTTCCGGCGATGTACTGCGAATACGACACCGGGCATGACAATTCGCCGCGGGTGACCGACGGCGGGATTCCGCACAGCTGCCCGGGAGAGGATGCGAACAACATGCCGAACCTCCCGGAAATGCCGATCCTGTCGGTCGATCTCTCCGCCGCTCTGTACGGCGGCAGAATCGCGCTGGCGGAGCTGGCGGAACTGCTGGAGAAGAAAACGGAAGCGGCCGAATGGCGCGCGAAAGCCGAGACGATACGCCTCGCCATCCGCCGTCACCTCTACGATGAGGAGGACGAGTTCTACTATGATCGTGCCGCGACCGGCTTCCGGAAGTACCGGACCGAGCATGTAACCCGCCTCTTTCTCAACCGAGTACTGACGCAGGAGGAGTTCGACCGGGTCTACGAGCGTTACTTCTGCACGCCGGGCCGGGAATTTCTGCCGCCGTATCCCCTGCCTTCGGTTTCGATCGACGATCCGAGCTTCCGCCACGGAGTCCGGAACTGCTGGGGAGGCAACACGCAGGCACTGACCTCTCTGCGGGCGCTCTTCTGGATGGGGGATTACCATCGGGAAAATGACCGCGAAGCGCTGCTGCTGCGCTGGATGAAGACGTTCGAAGAACATCCGGAATCGACCTTCCAGCAGGAGCTCGATCCCTTCACCGGCGCTCCAGTCGGTGACGGAGTGAACTACACGCCGACGCTGCTGCTCTTCCTGGAAGCGGCGAAACTGCCGCAGTTCGCCTCCCGCCCCTGAATTCACGCCAGGAGGTATCACGCTTTCTTCTCTTTGTTTCCCCAAAATTTTTCAGAAAAATTTCCTTTTCCACTTGACAAACGGCAGGAAATGAATATAATTAATATAAAATAATATTGTATTTTCGCCGACAAAATCCACAAAGGAGGAAGGAAAATGCAGAAGAAGCCGTGGGAAAAGAAATTTCGAAATGATTTTACTCTTATCGAACTTTTGATCGTTATTGCAATCATTGCCATCCTGGCCTCCATGCTGTTGCCGGCGCTCACACAGGCGCGGGAAAAGGCGAAAGCCATCACCTGCTCCGCCAACCTCAAGCAGAACGGTCTCTGGTTCGCCATGTACGCGGGGGACAACCGGGACTACATCTTCTACCGCTGGTTCTACGGAACCAACATCTGGTACACCCACCTCTACACGCAGTATCTGGGGAATCAGGACGAGGCGCGGCAGCGTCTGAAGAAATCCCCGCTCCGCTGTCCCTCCGCGGCGGCCGGAGAAGGCGACTTCACCGAAGCATACGGAGTCAACATCTCCTATGAGGATCTGGATTCCATCCGCGTGCAGGAGGGAGTCGATCTTTCCGATTCCTCCGCCTACTTCATCTTTTCTCTGCCGAAGGTTCCGCAGCAGGAACGCCGTCTGGCCGGCGTCAACGGGCGCTCGCCCAACTTTCGCATCTACCTGATGACGGAGAGCAGAAAAAACGACGACACCGAGGGAGCTCAGTCCATCGCCGGTCCCCGGAACTCCACCAACTACTCCCCGAATCTGCTCCACCTCGGGCGGCTGAATACACTGCATGCGGACGGCAGTGTCCACTCCGCCGGGAGAAAGGAACTGAAAAACGTCTATTCCTATCGCAACAAGGTTTTCATCAAAGGAGTTCTGATTGATGCGATTTAAACTTTCCCTGCTGGCGGCAATTCCGCTGGCGCTGTGTGCGGCGGAAAAACCTTTCTCCGCCCCGACCGGCTATTTCACTCCGGAGTGTCTGGCCTCGTTCCCGCAAGCGGAATTCCGGCAGGAGACCGAAGCCGCCCTGGACGCGGTGCTGGCGGAGAAGCCCGAACGGCTCCGCCTGCTCTCTCTTCTGAAAGCCGCCGGCTCCCCCCGTTTTACCGCCGTCGCAAAGCGAATGGAAATCCTCGATTCTCTGGCCGCATACATCGCAGAGCGGCTCAAATCCGGAACTGCGGAGTCGCTGCTTTTCGCCTGGAGCGCTCACGAGGAGCTGGAGATGCTTTCCGGATATTTCGCGGAAGAGGCGAAATTGCTTCAGGAGATGAAACATGCACCGAAGATTCGAAGTTTCTCCGTCCGGGAGTTCGGCGCCCGGGGCGACGGCAGAACCGACGACGGACCGGCCATCCGCCGGGCGCTGGAAGCCGCCGCCGCCGCAAAATCCCCGGTGCGGCTCCTCTTCCCCGCCGGGACCTACCGGATCGAACCGGAGAGCCGCTGGCCGGAACATGGTTCCTGGCCGAACCGAATCTCCGGCGGAGTCTCCTCCTGGAACTTCGACACGCTGAAAAAAGCCCATCTGCGGCTGCTCTCGCCCGAACACCTGACGCTGGAGGGTGAAGCAGGACAGACCCGGCTGCTCTTCACCGACCCCGCCCTCTGCGGCATCCGGATCCTCGGAGGATACCATACGACGCTCCGCAATCTGACACTGGATTACGAGACGCTTCCCTTCACCCAGGGACGCATCACCGCCGCCGACGCGGAACGGACCCGGCTCGAAGTGGAGATCGATGAAGGTTTTTCCTCGCCGCTGGAGCCCAATCTGCTTCAAGCTCCCTCAAGACGCCTCACTCCGCTCTCGCCGGAGACCCGGACCTATCTACCCGGCACCTTTCCGCTCGGCAAAGTGGAACCGCTCGGCGGGCGGAAGTTCCGCGTCGAACTCGGCAGTTTCCATGCGGGCACGGCGCGCACCAGCCTCCAGCCCGGCAATCCGGTGGTGATCACCGGCCGGTACGACTCCCGGTGTGCCAATGCGATCAGTTCGATCTCTTCGAAGTTCGACTGTTTCGAGGGGATCACCGTCCACAGTTCGCCCTCCTGGACCTGGCATCTGCTCAGCTACGCGCCGATCCTGCGCAACTGCCGCGTCGAACCGAAGCCGGGAACTTCGCGGCTCATCTCCACCAACGGCGACGGCCTGATGTTCACCGCCATCAGCAAAATCGGCCCCTGTCTGGAAAACTGCTCCTTCTCCTCGATGGAGGATGACGGAATCAACCTCGCCGCCGCCTCCATCGCCATCGGCTCGGTCACGCGGGACGGCCTGCGCTCCCTGCCGGAGCGGACCATGAACAACACCTCCGGCGTACTGATTCTCGACGGCAACACCGGTCAGATCAAAGCCGCCCGTCGGATTGTTCGCCGGAACGGCCGCGCCGAATACGCCACGCCGCTCCCGGAAGGCATCGCCACACGGGAAACGCTCCGTCAACCGGCGCTCACCGAGGACCAGAAGCGCGAACAAAAAACCATGTATCAGCAGAAGAAGGTCCTTCGGCCCGATCTCGTCCTGCCGCTCGGCGGCTGCTTCAGCGGCTCCGTGATCGTCGGCTCCACCTATCACAACATCCGCGGACTCGGCGTTCAGATGACCGCTCCCGGCGTGCTGGTGGAAAACTCCACCTTCGATACGATCACCGGCCCGGGAGTGTCGATCACCGCGCTCTGTTCCTGGGGGCTCTACTTCAGTGCCCGCAACGGAGCGGTCCGGAACTGCCGGTTCCGCAATACCGGCGGGAGCGCAATCTACGTCCGCTGCATTCCCCCGTATGCCGAGGGGAAAATGGAGGCTAGCTCGATCCAGCACATCCTCATCGAAGACAACGAGATGGAAACTTCCGGGAAACCGGCGATCAACCTCTGGAACTGCGCCGACGTGCGCGTTGTCGGCAACCGCATCCGCCGCAATGCGCCGCACGGCCCCGCCGTCTCGCTGAACAAAATCGCCGACATCCGTTTTGAAGACAACACCTTCCAGCTTCCGGGCGGAGGAACCCCCTTCGCCTTCGTCGACTCAGCCGAGGAGGCGGAAATGAAAGACATCAACAGCAAAGAGGTTTCTTATGAATGAGATCCATTGGAACAACGGAGAGAGCCGGCTGGTCCTCTCCGGGAAAAACGGCGCCGTTCTCGCGCTGGAACACCGCAATCTTTCGCTGCTCGCCCCGGCGGAACGGGCCTTTTCGCTCCGCTTTCTGCGGCAAAACGGGGACTACCTCGAACTTGATGACACCTGCTTTGCCTCGTTCCGCTTCGAGGCGGGTGAGGCGCGCTGGTCGGAGTGCCGCCCCGTGCCGGGGCTGCGGTTCACGCTGAAAATCCGCAACGGCAAAGACGGCTCCTTCCGATTCCGCCCGGCGCTCTCCGGAATTCCGGCCGACCTTCTGCCCGATTTCATCGAAGCGCCTCATCTCGCAGTTCCGCTCAATCACGAGCTCTTCTATCCCTTCTGCGAAGGGGTGATCGTCGGCGAGCGGGAGAAACGCAACCGCAAGGTACAGCACATCGAATTCCCCGACAACCTCGGCGTCGGCTACTATCCCGGACTCTGTCAGATGCAGTTCCTCGCCGCCTGGCGGAACGAAGGCGGCGTCTGCTTCATCGCGGACGATCCCCGCCACACCACCAAGGCGCTGGAATTCGCCCCGGAAGCCGGCGATCGCCTCGGGCTGAGGATCGAAACGATGTGCGGAGGGCTCCTCCGCTCCGGCAGCTGCGAACTGCCCTTCGACCTCCTTCTGCAACCAGTTCCACCCGGCTGGCAGGCCGCCTGCGATTTCTACCGGCAGCAGGTGAAACGCGACCCGGCAATGACCCGGCGCTTCCCTCTGCCGGAGTGGCTGGAGGAGTCCCCGGTCACGGTGATCTATCCGGTTCGGGGAACCGGCACCATCACGCCGGAACCCAACCGCTTCCTGCCGTATGAGAACGCCTTCCCCCGACTGAAGGAGCTGGCCTCCGCCTTCGACAGCAAAGTGATGGCGCTGCTGATGCGCTGGGAGCAGCACGGCCCCTGGCATCCGCCCTTCTACTGGCCGCCGGTCGGCGGGAAGGAATCCTTCCGGAAACTGCGTGACCTCCTGCACGAGGCGGGGCATCTTTTCGGCGTCTACGGTTCCGGCACCTCCTTCACGATGCAGAGCCGCATCAACGATTATTCGGGGCGCGCGGAGTACGAGGCGCGACAGCTGGAATCCTGCATGGCGCGCGGTCCGAAAGGGGAGAGCCGCGCCACGATCTGCGACATGATCCGGGAGAGCGAGACCTTCTGCATCGCAGAGAGGAAAAGCCGGGAGATTTTCAAAGAACAGGTGCGGATTCTGGCGCAGGAGGGGGTTGACTACTTTCAGATTCTCGATCAGAATCTCGGCGGCGCCTCCTTCCTCTGCTACCGGAAGGATCACCACCATCCGCCGGTGCCGGGGGCATGGCAGACCGCGGCCATGCGGGAGTTTCTCGATGAACTCAACGACACGATCCACGCCGCGGGGAGCCGGATGCTTCTCGGCACCGAATGCGCCGCGGCGGGCCCCTACGTCGCCGCCCTCCCCTTCAACGATTTGCGGGACGTCTTCGGCATCAACTACGGGCAGCCGGTGCCGGGTTTCCAGTACGTGTTCCACCGTTATGCGAACAACTTCTTCGGCAACCAGTGCGGCGCGGAACAGAAGATCGACTGCGTCAAATCGCCGGACAATCTGCAGTTCCGGCTGGCCCGCGCCTTCTGTTCCGGCGAGATGCTCAGCGTCATGCTGCGCGACAGCGGCGAGATCGACTGGGGAGCCGCTTCGGACTGGAACCATCCTGCGCCGCCGCAGGAGCCGCTCCCGGTGCTGATCCGCAACCTGAACGCGGCCCGCCGGCGTCACTGGGAGTTTCTGCTTCACGGGGAGTTGATCGAGTTCCCCTGCCCGGTCGAGTGCGGCAGTTACACGCTTCACTACCGGAACCGGCAGGAGAACTTCCCGTCGATCGCCTCGTCAGGCTGGCGCGCCGCAGACGGGCGGATTCTGCAGTGTTTCGTCAACTTCCTCACCGAGCCGCAGCAGTGCCGGATCGAAGGCAGAACGTACACCATTCCGCCGCTGGAGGTGCTGACCCGCGAACTGCCGGGCGCCTGAGCGACCCGGCCGCCGGAGAAAAAAATCACTCCGCCCGGTTTCGCCGCATTCCGGGCGGAGCGGCGTTCAATCCTCTGGCGGCCCGGAACTGCAGAGGGGACATCCCGGTGCCGCGCCGGATCAGACGGGAGAAAGAGGCGAGTTCCCGGTAGCCGACCTCCGCGGCGATCCGGCTGACCGGCAGATCGGTGTTTTTCAACAGGATCAACGCCTTTTGAAACCGTTCATTCCGGATGTAGCTGCCGAGAGAACAGGAGACTTTGTTTTCAAATATCTTCTGCAACGTTGATTTGGGAATTTCCATCGTATCCGCCACCAGCTCGATGTCGAGCGCCGGATTGGAGAGGTTGTGCGCGACAAAACCGAGAATCCGGTCGATCTTCCGATCCGGATGACGCTGACGGGTTTTCCAGGAGTTCATCATCGCCAGGATCTGCATGAGATACCCGCAGGCAAGCCCCTGCTGAACCGGCTCCGGAGACGAAATGCAGTGCGAAATGTCTGTAAAAAGTGTGACCGGGCACTCCTCAGAAGCGTGCTGACAGCGTGCGTAGCGATAGGAGAGGAACACACTTTCAGCCAGCGTCCCGCGAAAGCAGATCCAGTACATCGACCAGCCGGCGCTGATCGCCCTGAGCTCGTGATCCTCCCCCGGCAGATAGTAGAAGACATCGTTGGGCGCAATGGGGAAGGAGTGCTCGAACAGCCGGATCTCTCCGCACCCCTCCACGCACCAGATCAGCTCGATGAAATCCTTGAACGCGCCGTTTCCGGCATCCCGTTCACCGGCCTGCAGCTCCTTGAAGCCCACGTCGATCACATAAAACGGCAGAGGTGGAAGTTCGTTGTTGGGAATGAACGCCAGACTTTTGAGAGAAGACAACTGCATCTTCGATTTCTGCGACAGATAGTTTCCAACCGTTTTTGACTCCGGACCGGGCCCCCGTGTTCCGAAGAAACTCCCGGCAATGGAGTTGAAGGTTCTCCGGCAATTCTCCAGCCGGAATCGGCACTTTATATCAAATTTTTGCCTCTTTTATCAAATTAATATAGAGCTTTTCCAGGAAAAATCAACCCGATTCCGACATGGACCGCGGATTTCATCGATTCGATTCCCGACGGGAAATCCGATAGGCAAGCACACCTTTGTCGTCCAGCGCCGTATCAACGGTGAAAAACAGCCGCCCATTTTCCACGCGCCGGGGAAGCTGCCGCGCCACCGAACCGTCGGCATGCAGGGCGAACACCTCCATCTCCCCCGCATCCCGATGCAGGAACGACACCTCCGCCCGTCCTCGCCGCACAAGCAGCCGTGAACTACCCCATTTGTACAATGTGTTCCGGTTGGCATCGCTGAATTTCGCCTGAAAGTTCAGCGTATCAGTCAGGTGAAGCAGCAGAATTCTGCCGCTTTCGGCAAGGAGCTTGCCATCCAGAGACGAGAGTGCTATCGTCTGGGGAACGTCCGCCCCGCGAACCGCTAGCACTCCGGAAACTTCTGAACCGCCCGGCAGGGTGATCGCAGCCGTCCGGGGCGCGGATATTTTCAAAACCCCTTTTGCAGCATCCAGATACAGTTCTCCGGACGCACTCTGCGCAATGTTGTCAAAGCGGAATCTGCGGCGAAGCGTCTCCACCGCGGCATTGCTCAGCGGCCGTTCGCCGCACCACGGAGACTCCGTTGCATCAGCCGGGTCGGCTCCCCCCGCCCGGCTGCCGACCTGTGCGATGAAACCGAGTTCCCGGAAGGATTGCGGATATTTTGCCGCAGCGGTCTTCCATTCGGACGCATCGGGAATCTCGCAAACCACTTTCTCACGGGCCGGACGAACATCGCCGCGCCGAAAGAGCAGCATGGCAAGGCGGTCGGAAAACTGCGCCAGCGGGTCGTTGGCGGCGGCAAAGGCGGACAGCGGAGCGGGCTGCAGCGCCGTCTGCTCGCTGCTGGCCCAGTCGAAACGGATCAGCGCATCGTAGTCCTGCAGAGCGGCATATGCCCCCAGAAGCGCCCCGGACTCACAGCGAAACCGGTTGGGAGCGCAATAATTGAATTCGCTCACCGTGAAAGGTTTGCCGTAGATGCGGGAGGAGAACAGCGCGGCCGGAAAATTATTTCCCTTTCGACGGATCGCCGAATACTGACGGTAACTGGCCGGCAGTTTCCAGTTGGATACCGGGAAGCTCGGATGATCAAAATAGAGATGGTCGTCGACTACGTCGAGCAGATTCCGCTGGGCCGTCAGTGCCGGAGAACTCTCCATGTTGATTCCGGCGCAGAGGAGATCGAGCTTGAGCTCATCGCGCAGAAAGCGTTTCTGCTCCAGGAGAGCGTTGCGCTGCAGCTCATTCAGAAACTGCAGGAAACGGGGTTCCGAGCGGGAAACCGTCGCGGATTCCGCTGGAAATCGCTCCGCCATCCAGCGGAAAAATTTTTCCCGGTACAGCCGCTCCGTTTCCGCCGTGGTGTTCCAGAAGAAATCGAGATTCCCCTCGTTGACCAGCGAGACCTGAAACAGAGCCGGATCCCTCCCCCAGACCATCCCGGTGTACGGGTTCTCATGAAGGAGCCAGCGGCGGCAGAAGAGCTTCCAATCCTCCATCGCCTCCGGCAGAATCGGAATCAGCGCCTTGAAGAGCGCGGGCGAATAGTGTTTCACGGGAAACGCCCCCGCCAGCGGCGCATAACAGGGGCGCACCCGGGAAACATACAGATCGGTCATGAAATAGATGCCCCGTTTTTTCAAAGCTGCGATGAAATAGTCGAGCCGGTCGAGATTCTCCCGGTTGAACATTTCGTCACCGGAGCCGGTCAGCCCGCCGTCCTGATGGTGGAAGCGGACGACATTGTACCCGACCGCGGCCAGACGCTCCGCCAGCTTTTCCGCGTTGGCCCGGGAGGGAAAGTTTGCGCCGTAGCTGAGGTTGACGCCGAAAAAGCGAATGCGCCGCTCCGGGGCCTGCGCAAAGACGAAATGACCTTCGGGAGAGATCCTCACCGGACCGTACTTTCCAGCCGGGGCATCGAGCTGATCGGAGAAATCCAGTACAGATCCCTTCTGGACAGTCACCGGAAAATCCAGCGTTGCCCACTCTCTCCCCGGCACAAGATAGACGGTTTTGTCAAACTGTTCGACCGGAATACGGGCGTTTCCAAGCGATATGGCCGGAATCATCCAGCAGGCGCCGGCGCCGGAACGCAGGCGAATGCGTACCGGATCATTTCGCTTCAACGGGAACTGACTCAGATAGAGGCCGACATAACACTGAGGATTTTCCACGCTCCACACATTGGTTGCGTTTTTGAAATGGGAGGGCATCCACCAGTTGCCGACGTCGCGGTTCTGAATGACGGGGAACGTCTGTCCGGAACCGTCGGCAAAGGTGACGTCGATCTCGCCGATTTCAGCATTCCTCGCCCCCCAGGCGCTCGCGTGCAGGAAGTAGAGCCAGTTCCCCCGCCCCTGAAGCGGGAACTCACAGGCTCCGGAAACATTCCGCCCGAGCACGATCGCCGCCTTCCCGCGGTTGTTTTCTTCATCGACGATCCGGAATGAGGCCCCGCCGAAGCGCAGCAGCCCTGCGGGAAGCTGGCGCAGGTCGTTTTCCGGTCCCTGATCGGTCCAGCCGCCCTGCCCGTCGCCGGCGACCTCGTCGCGCAGCCCCCGGTTCATCACCCCGGCAAGATCCTGCGGGAGAGAGACGACTCCCTTTCGTTCCACCTCAAACTTCAGCGACGCGGCCTCCAGCATCCCCGCCTTCGGGGAAAAACGCAGCCGCAGCAGAAACCGGGAACCGCCGAACCGACGGTTGTCCTGACACCAGACGTCGAGATCGCCCCGCAGAATCAGCGACGCCCCGCTCGCCAGCGGAATGGTCAAAGACTTCGCCTTCCAGCCGCCCAAAATGATCCATTTCTGCTCGTTCAAGCTGCGCGGCAGATCGACTTTGAGTTTGTCCAGCAGCAAAAAGGGCGTTTTTGCCGGCAGTTGAAATTCCAGCGCAAGTTCCTGAACCTTTCTCGGCTCCGGCGACTGAAAACGCATTTCACAGTGAAGCACCCCCTCCTTCCCGGGGGTGACGGCACCGGAGAGGAGATTCTGCTGATTCAACTTCTTTGCATACAGAGCGTTCCACCCCGGTTCATACAGGACGATCTGCGCCGGAAGCGATTCAAAACGAAATCCCCGGTCGGGAGAATACTGCCACCAGTTTTCCGATGCGGAGGCAAATCCCGCCAGACAGGCGAGACAGAATGCGAGTACAGAATGTTTCATGATCAAGCTCACTTTCCTTTGCTGTATTCTGTTACGGGAGTCTTCCGTTTTCGCCGTCCCCCCAGAAGTAGAACCGGGCGTCGACCGCGGGATTCCCCGTGGCAGTGGGCAGATTCAGATAGGGAACCGGCTCCACGTGAGAATCGAAATAAGCGACGTTGATGCATTTCCGATGCCGCCACGCCTTCAAATTTTCAATCCGGGTAACGCTGTTGTAATCGATTCCGGCGTTGGGATTCGTACCGGTATCCTCCGCGGTATATTCGCGATATCCATCCATCACCAGCCCCCGGGACGCGGGGCGTCTGGTCCGCACGGCCTTTCCGTAGTTGGCCAGCATGAATATGTTGATCGTATAATTGACCGCCAGACGCGCATTGATCGTTTCATCCGGAATCGAGGAAGGACATCCGAACGGCGCATGGGGCCGCAGCGCCGTTGTCGGTCCGTATTGCGACCCCACGGTAAACAGGAACTTCGTGGATGGCTCCCGCCCCCGGTAATGCGCATACAACCGGCTGCCCCACGCAATGGCGGCAGTCTGATACGGCAGATAGCCCTGATAGGTGTCGACGTAGAATACGGCAATGGATGCAATCTGCTTCAGATTGTTCACACAGCTGACCGCACGCCCTCGCTCCCGTGCAGAATTCAACGCGGGCAGCAGCAGTCCCGCCAGAATGGCGATGATCGCAATCACCACCAGCAATTCAATCAGGGTGAAAGAATGAACCCGTGTAACATCCGCATGATGACGTCTTCTGTTCCGTTTCGCAAAAATCCACATCTTGCAACTCCGCAGTTGAGGTTGTATTCCCGCTGTGCCTCCGGGAATTCTTATGGGAATAGTATACCATGAAAGGCCCCGAAAGTCAACGGTAAAAAAATCTAAATATTTGTCACTTTTCACCAGATGATTTTTCTTCGGACACGGTCGGGAAGACGCCCGGATTTCTCAGCACCCGCCACAAGAGAAAAAACGAAACCCCGTGCGGCTCCGGCAGAGATCCCGCACAGGGTTTCGCATTGAACTGCCGCCGGGGTGCTGTCGAGAAGGCTTCTCAATACGACGACACGTCCGGCGTCTTTTTTACATTTCGCGGCACAAACCGGAGCCGCAGGAGAAGAAAATCACTCCGCCGGCAGAAAGGAGAGGCGGCAGCGGAGCCGCCAGATCCGGTCCTGAGTCGACGGAACGATTACAAACCGCACCTGGCTGGTCGAGTGCGGCGAAAAACTGTTCACGCCGCCGGGCATCCCCGGGGCGGCGGGGAGATTCCGCACCGCGACGGCGAGCTGCGCCCCCTCCCCGGACCCCGCAAGTTCCATCCGGTCGATGAGGCAGACGCGGCCGCCGCACCGCCAGCGGAGCGCTTCCGGCTGGTCGGCCAGTCCGGCGAGCGGCTGAAAGGTACCGGCGGGATCCCGGTACTCCGCCGTTTCATCCGGCAGCGGCAGCACGAAGGAGATTTTATCCCAGTAGTGGCCTGCCATTCCTTTCATGCCGAAGTCCAACTCCAGATGATCCGCGAAATAACGGTTGTGCACATAGAAGCAGAACCGGTTTGCCCGCTCGTGCCGCTGCCAGTTCATCTCGAGAAATCCCCCCTTCTCCAGGAAGAGATTGCAGGGCGGTTCGTAGGGGTCGAACGAGGTCGAATCGAGCACCGCGCCGTCCGGAGCGCGCCGGACCGTCATCGACGTGTCGTCCTCCGGCGAAGTCGAACAGCTCAAGAATCGGCGGCCGTTGTGATCCTCCGCCTCGATGTGCCACAGCGAAGCGGCCGGAAAACTCGCCGCATACATCAGCTCCTTCCATGTTAGGTTTTGTCAAGCCACTTTTGTAACTTT
>UMHM01075384.1_pt1 | contig 24299 bp, 23 predicted proteins | sample 1965501 | NCBI WGS metagenome assembly UMHM01 (sample SAMEA4836095, study PRJEB28245) | human gut metagenome | biome: gut microbiome; material: fecal sample | place: Denmark | collected 2008
AAACTTATAGAAGAAGTATCAAAACGCAAATGTACAACTGTATTAGATCCAACATTATTGTTAAACTCATATGAATGGGATAAAATTAAAAGTAATACTCAAAAGAATATGACGAAAAAATACATAATTAAATATTTTTTGGGTAATATCACTGATGAATACGAACAATATATTAAAGAATATCAAAAAGAGAAAAATCTAGAAGTTATAAATATAAATGAAGAAACGCTAATTGATCCAACAAAATTTATAGAGTTAATTTCAAATTCTGAATTAGTATGTACAGACTCATATCATGGTTTATTATTTAGTATTATTTATAAAAGGCCATATGTTTTATTTGAAAGATTATCAAATGTTGTAAGTATGAGTTCGAGATTTTCATCAATTCATGAATTATTAGAATTACCTAACAGAAATTATAAAAGCATAGAAAATAAAGATGTTTTTAATATTAACTATGATTTAATATTTGAAAATATCAGAAAATATCAGGAAATATCAATGAATTATTTAGAAGAATCGATAGGAAATAAAAATGATGGAAGTATGTAAAAAAAGCAAATGCATAGGTTGTTTGAATTGCAAAAAAGTATGTAAGTTTAATGCTATTGATATAGAAAAAGATAAATTGGGATTTATATACCCAGTAATAAATAAAAATTGTAAAAATTGTGAATCATGTAAAAAAAAATGTCCAATAATAATAGATAATAAAAATGAAACATTATTAAATATTTGTTATGCTGGAAAAAATAAAAATGATAATATTAGAAAAAAAAGTTCATCTGGTGGTATATTTTTTCTTTTAGCAGAAGAAGAGTTAAAAAGTGGAATAGTATATGGAGCTTCCTACACTAAAAATGTATTAAGACATGTAAGAATAACAAAAATGGATGAATTAGAAAAAATACTTGGTTCAAAATACCTACAAAGTGATTTAGATGATGTTTTTGAAGAAATTGAAGAAGAACTAAAAAATGGTACAAATGTATTATTTTGTTCAACACCATGTCAAGTTGCAGCATTAAAAATTTTTTTGCAGGAAGATTATGATAATTTATTCACTATAGACTTTATATGTCATGGGGTTGGATCCTTAAAAGTTTTAAACTATCATTTAAATGACATTTTAAAAAGTACAAAATCTAAAGAAATTAAAAGTATTAATTTTAGAGATAAATCTACAGGGTGGAATAAATTTAGCATGTCAATAAACACTGAAAAAGAAAAGTACAGTAAAGTTCATAGTGAAGATAATTTTATGAAAACGTTTCTTTACAATTTATGTTTAAGAGAATCGTGCTATCAATGTAAGTTCAAACAAAATAATAGGTGTTCAGATATTACATTAGCAGACTTCTGGGGAATTAATAAGGTTATAGAAAATTTTGACGATGATCTAGGTACGAGTGCTATAATAATAAATACAAAAAAAGGAAAAGATAAATTTGATTTGATAAAAAATCATATGTTATTGTCAAAAGTTAAGTATGAAGAAATAAACAAAAATAATATTAGTCTATCAAATACATCACTTTATAACAAATGTAGGGATGAATTTATAAACAATGTTATAGAGAATAAAACATTACAAAAATTAGATAATAATTATTTTAGGAGAGAAAATGGAGAAAAATATAATAAATAATATAGATTTTCATAATTTACCTGAAGATGAATATAGAAAGGAAAATCGTATTTTAAGTTTAAATGAAAATATATATGGATGTTCAAAAAAAGTTAAAAAAGTATTAAAGAAAACAATAAATGTTTCAGAATATCCAGATGATAATTGCACTAAACTAAGAAAGAAAATATCTGAACTAGTTAATATTGATGCAAATAGAATAATTGTAGGTAATGGATCAGGAGAACTTTTACAAATAATTTCAAGGACATATATTGAAGATGGAGACGAAGTAATAACTTGTGTACCAACATATCCTTATTATTTTGTAGAAACTATTATAGAAAAAGGAAAATTAATTTCAGTTTCATTGAAAAATTTTAAATTTGATATCGATGGAATATTAAATGCAATAACAGATAAAACCAAACTAATATATATTACCAATCCAAATAATCCAACTGGGACAATAATAACCAAAGATGAACAAAATAAGCTAATAAATAATGTTAGAAAAGACATTTTAATAATATTTGATGAAGCATATTATGAATATGTCAGTTCTAATGATTTTCCTAATACGATAAATGATGTAAAAAAATATGATAATGTTTGTTTATTAAGAACGTTCTCAAAAGCGTATGGTCTTGCTTCAATGAGAATAGGTTATTTAATTGGCAGCTATAAAACTATAGAATGTCTTAATAAAGTTAGGCTTACATTCAATGTTTCACAGTTATCACAAATGGCAGCGATTGCAGCATTAGAAGATCAAGATTTCATTAAAAAATGTAAAAGTAAAAATAATAACATGAAAAATTATCTATATAATTGCTTAGATAATTTGAAGATTAAATATGTAGTTTCTGAAACAAATTTTGTTTTTATAGAAGTAAATACTGATATTATTAATAATATAAAAAATAAGAAAATAAGTGTTAAAAGCTATAATTTAAATGATAAAAAATATATAAGACTAAGTTTAGGGATTAAAAAGGATATTAAAAAAATAATCAAAATTATAAATGAAACTATAAATGGTAAATAATAATTCAAAACATATATTAGCAAAATATATGTTTTTTCATACAATAAATTAGGTGATTATATGGCTTTGAAAGGAATTGTTATAGATCCAGGGCATGGAGGAACCGATCCTGGAGCAGTCTCTAATGGACTTAAAGAAAAAGATTTCACACTTCAGATTAGTAAATATATGTATGATAGATTAAAAGAATTAGGCGTACCTGTTAGATTAACAAGAGATAGTGATGTAACATTAACTCCAAAAGAAAGAGTAAATAAAGTACAAAGCTTCTTTGGCGATAGTAAAGATGTAGTTGTTGTTTCAAATCACTTGAATGCAGGAGGTGCGAATGGTAAGAATGTAGGCAAAGAGTAATAGCGTCTTGTTTGCTTTAATACAAAAGAATTTTGGCTCAATGTTGAAATTCTTTTTTTTATATCGTTAAAAAGTTTGTTTCTTAGTTAATATATGAAGAATAATCGTAATAATTTGACATTTTTATTAAAAAATTACTCTGTGTCGTAATAATTTGACAAAAATTAAATATAGTATTATAATGTATATATAAGAAAGGAAGATGGATTATGGTTATTCGTGAAAGATATTTAAAATTAATAAGACCATTTTATGATCAAGAGTTAATTAAAGTGTTAATTGGTATTAGACGTTCTGGAAAATCAGTTATTTTAAAACAAATAATAGATGAGCTAAAAGAAAATAATGTTGATGATAATCATATTATCTATATTAACTTTGAAGATTACGATTATGAGGAATATACTGATCCTAAAAAGTTAAACAATTATGTTAAAGAAAGAATAATTGATGATAAAAAATATTATATATTCTTTGATGAAATTCAAAATGTTGATAAATGGGAAAAAGTTGTTAATTCATTAAGAGCAACAAAGAATACATCTATTTTTATAACTGGTTCTAATAGTGATTTATTATCTAGTGATTTAGCAACTCACATAGCAGGAAGATATGTTAGTTTTAAAATAACTCCATTTACATTTGATGAAGTTTGTAAATTATTAAATATTACAGATAATAGAGATATTGAAGATGCATTTAATGATTATATTAAATGGGGTGGAATGCCACAAAGATTTATGCAAAAAGATGACATTTCAAGAAAAACTTATTTAAATGATATTTATGATTCAATAATAATAAAAGATATCGTAAAAAGATTTAATATTAAAGATATTGATTTGTTAAATAGAATAGTTACTTATATTTTAACTACTCCATCTCAAGTATTTTCACCTGATAGTTTAAAAAAATATATGCAAAGTGATTCTAGAAATGTATCATTAGAAACATTATATAATTATCTTGATTATATAACTCGTGCAAACCTTATTTCAAAAGCAGAAAGATATGATGTTAGAGGTAAAAGAATTCTTACAGGTAAATATAAATATTATTTAACTGACTTAGGTTTTACTAATATTTTAAGTGAAGGTAAGAAAGAGCAAATAGGTGCTTATTTAGAAAATATTGTTTATAATGAACTAATTGCTAGAGGATATAGTGTTAATATTGGTACATTAGAAAATGGTGAAATAGATTTTATAGCAACAAGGTTTAATGAGAAAATATACATTCAAGTTACTTATATTTTAAGTGATGAAACAGTAATTGATAGAGAATTTAATGCTTATAAAAAGATTGAGGATAACTATCCAAAATATGTTCTTTCAATGGATAAATTTGATTTATCACAAGATGGAATAATTCATAAAAATATAATTGATTGGTTACTTAAAAGGTAGTAAGTGGTTTAAAGAGGTGATTTAAGAATGGCTAATTATGAAAGTGAAGCAAAATTAGAGGATAGAATGATAGATCAACTTAGAAGGCAAGGTTATAATTACATTGAAATAAATGATGTTAAAGAATTAGAACAAAATTTTAGAAATCAAGTTAATTTGCATAATAAAGTAGAATTAAAAGGAAAAGATTTATCGGATAAAGAGTTTGAAAAGTTAATGATAAAAATATCTGGTAAAAGTATTTTTCGGTCTGCTAAAGAATTAAGACAAAAGCATGACATAATTCGTGATGATAGTACTATTGCATATATTGAATTATTTAATACTAAAGAATGGTGCAAAAATTTATTTCAAGTTACTCATCAAACTACAGTTGAGGGAAAATATGTTAATAGATATGATGTGACAATTCTTATCAATGGTCTTCCGTTAGTTCAAATTGAATTAAAACGAAGAGGAATTGATATGAAAGAAGCTTTTGATCAAATTAAAAGATATAAAAATCATTCTTACAATGGACTATATAGATTTATTCAATTATTTGTAATTAGTAATGGTGTTGATACAAAGTATTTTGCAAATGGAGACCAAGAATTAAATTACGGCTTTACTTTTTATTGGACTGATATAAATAATGATAGAATTACTAATCTAGAACAATTTTGTACTTTCTTTTTAGATAGATGTCATATTGCTAAAATGATAGCAAGATATATGATAATAAATGAGACAGAAAAAATGCTTATGGTAATGAGACCTTATCAAGTATATGCTGTTGAAAGTATTGTTGATAGGGCAATAAATACTAGTAATAATGGTTATGTATGGCATACAACTGGTTCAGGAAAAACAATAACATCTTTTAAGACTAGTCAGATTTTATCCTTAGAGCCATCCATCAATCAAGTGTTTTTCTTAGTTGATAGAAAAGATTTAGACAAACAGACATTAGATGAATTTAATAAATTTGATCCAGGTTGTGTTGATATGACTAATGAAACATTTAAATTAGTTCAACAGATTAAAGATAGTACAAAACCTTTAATAATTACAACTATTCAAAAAATGGCTAATGCATGTTCTAATCCGAGATATGCATCTGTAATGGAAAAATATAAAGACAAAAAAACAGTGTTCATAATAGATGAATGTCATAGAAGTCAGTTCGGTGATATGCATAAACAGATTGCAAAAACATTTACAAATGCTCAATATTTCGGATTTACAGGAACTCCAAGATTTGAAGAAAATAAGAGTCAAGATGGTAGAAGTACAGCAGATATTTTTGAAAAATGTTTACATACATACTTAATTAAAGATGCAATAAATGATGGAAATGTTTTAGGCTTTTCAGTTGATTATGTTAAGACAATAGAAAGTAATATTGATGATAGTAATGATGAGAGAGTGCAAGCTATAGATACAGATGAAGTATTTGTAGATGATACAAGAATTACAATAATAGCTCAGCATATTATAGATCATCATAATATTAAAACAAGAGATAGAAAATATAATTCTTTATTTGCTGTTTCATCTATTCCAATGCTTACAAAGTATTATGATACATTTAAAAAACTTGATCATAATTTGAAAATTGGGGCAATATTTACTTTTGGTGCAAATGAAAATTTAGATAATAAAGAAGAACATTCAAGAGATACACTTGAAAGAATAATAAAAGACTATAATAAGATGTATAATACGAATTTTACTACAAATAACTTTGATGCTTACTTTAGAGATGTTTGTAAAAAGATTAAAAATACGGATATTGACATTGTAATTGTAGTAGATATGTTATTAACAGGATTTGATGCAAAACGATTAAATACTTTATATATTGATAAACCATTAAAGTTTCATAGTTTAATTCAAGCATTTTCAAGAACAAATAGAGTTGAATCAGATACAAAACCATTTGGTAATATAGTGTGTTATGATTTGCCTTCTAAATTTAGAGTTGATGAGGCTGTAAAATTATTTTCTCAAACAGATAGAACAGATACAGTTATTATGGCACCTTATTCTGATTATTTGGAAAAATATATAAAGGCAGTTAATTATCTTTTAACCATTGCTCCGAGTGTTAATAGTATTCAAGAATTAGAGCAAGATGGTAATGAAGAAAATTTAAAAAAATTTATAATAGCATTTAGAGAAGTGGCAAAACTATTAGTAAGTTTAAAAACATTTAATGAATTTGATATGAACGCTGAAGAAATACCTATGACATCACAAATGTTTGAGGATTATAAAAGTAAATATTATGAGATTTATAGAAAATTAGTAACAGCAAAAGAAAAAAGTTCAATTTTAAGTGATATTAGTTTTTCATTAGAGTTAATTCAAACAGATAAAATAAATGTTTCTTATATTTTAAACTTAATTAGAAATGTTGATTTAACTAATGAAGAACAAAAACAAAAAGATATAGAGGATATTGAGGCAAAATTAGTTAATGTAACTGATGATGAATTGTTCCTAAAACTAGATTTAATCAAAAGGTTCTTATCTAATGTATTGCCTACTTTAAAACCTGAAGATTCAATTGATGATGCACTTAATAATCATATGAATAAAGAAAGGCAGAAAGAAATAGAAAATTTTGCTAAAGAAAATGATATTGATTTAGAAGTATTACAAGCAGTAATTGATGAATTTGAATATAGTGGAATATTCCCTAATGAAATGATAGGTAAATCAATTCATGCTCCATTCTTAAAAAAGATATCGTTAATTGATAATGTAAAGGTATTTATAAAGAGCCTTTTAAGAAAGTATTTATAGGAGGATATAATGTCAAGAGAAGAAAAGCAACAAACTCAACAAGCAGAGTTACAAAAACAATTATGGAGCATTGCTAATACCTTAAGAGGTAATATGGATGCTAATGATTTTAAAAATTATATATTAGGATTAATATTTTACAGATATTTATCTGAAAATCTTGTTAACTACGTCGAAAGAACATTATTAAAAGATGATGGAATAAGTTATGTAGATGCATGGAAAAAGGATGAGTATAGAACTGAGTTAAAAAGATATTTAATAGAAGATTCTAATATGGGATATTTTATTGAAGCAGATAACTTATGGAGTGAATTAATTTATAAAATTCAAACAGGTAAGTTTGATATTTCAATGTTATCAAAAGCAATTAATTCCATATCAGACTCAACATTAGGTAATGAATCTGAAGATGATTTTGAAAACTTATTTGAAGATATGGACTTGAATAACTCTAAATTAGGTAGAGGGGAAGCAGAAAGAACTAAGCTAATTTCAACAATAATGTTAAAAATAAATGATATTGATTTTCATCATGAAGATGCTGAAATTGATGTTTTAGGTGATGCTTATGAGTATCTAATATCAAATTTTGCAGCGTCAGCAGGTAAAAAAGCAGGAGAGTTTTATACACCACAACAAGTATCAAGAATATTAGCAAAATTAGTTACTATAAACAAGAGCAAATTACAAAGTGTTTATGATCCAACTTGTGGTTCTGGTTCTTTACTATTAAGAGTAGGTAAAGAAACAAAAGTTAGTTCATACTACGGACAAGAATTTAATTCTACAACTTACAACTTAGCAAGAATGAATATGTTATTACATGGAATATCATTTAAACATTTTGATATAAAAAATGCTGATACATTAGAAAATCCAAAACATAAAGATATGAAATTTGATGCAATCGTAGCTAATCCTCCATATTCAGCACAGTGGAGTGCAGATCCTAAGTTTATGGAAGATGAAAGATTTAGTGCCTATGGAAAACTAGCACCAAAGTCTAAAGCTGATTTTGCATTTATTCAACATATGATTTATCAATTATCTGATAATGGAACAATGGCAGTTGTTCTTCCCCACGGTGTTTTATTTAGGGGAGCATCAGAAGGTACAATAAGAGAATATCTAATAAAAGAAAAGAATTATTTAGATGCCGTTATAGGATTACCTGCAAATATATTTTTTGGAACTAGTATTCCAACATGTATATTAGTATTTAAAAAATGTAGAGAGCATGAAGATAATATTTTATTTATTGATGCTTCTAAAGATTTTGAACCTGGGAAAAATCAAAATAGATTAAGAGATGAAGATGTAGATAAAATAATTGAAACATATAAAAATAGAGTGGAAATAGAAAAATATTGTCATGTTGCTCCATTAAGTGAAGTAGCAGAAAATGAATATAATTTAAATATTCCTAGATATGTAGATACATTTGAAGAGGAAGAGGAAATAGATATTAAAGCAGTACAACAAGAATTAAAACAAATAGATAAAGAAATAGCAGAAGTAGATAAAGAACTTAATGTATATCTAAAAGAATTAGGATTAGAGGAAATATAATGTTAAATATAGAAAAGGAAATAGAAAAATATTTTTACAGCATTAATTCTGCAAAAGAAAAATTTGATTTGTATAAAGGCATTTTACAAAATGTTAGTGGTAATGAACAAAAAGTAAATTCCATTAATGGATTTTTATATGTCATTTTAGATTCATTAAAATTTACTTTTATAGTAGAAACTTCGAAGCTGGTTAATAAAAAGGAATCAAAAAACATATTTAAATTTATTGAATATTGTAAACAACATAAAAAAGAATTTTTAACAGAATTTTACGATGAATTTTATAATGAAACCACGAAAGAAAATGAAAGAATATTTATAAGAAAGGTAAATATTTTAGAGGATTTAACTAAATTTGAGGAAGAATTAAAAAAATATGAAATACAAATTGAAAATTTAAAGGCACAAAGAGATAAAGTTTATGCACATACCGATAAAAAGTATTTTTATGGAAATAAAGATATAAATAAGAAATATAAGGTTACATATGATGATGTGGATAGGATATTAAGTATTCTTCATAAAAACTTAAATGTTATTTCAATAGATTTTAATAGAAGAGCGTTTTCTACTTTTGCATCAACGATTGATGATTATAAATATATAATAAGCAGACTATAAAAGGACTTATACAAACATGTCTTGTATAAGTCCTTTTTTAAGTTCTTGTAGCTTGTTTAATTTAAACAGTTCTTTATTTACTTTTTTATCTGTGCTGTATAGAAGTAAACCATATTTTTTTTGAGTTATCAAATCAGGAATATCAACTTTAATTTTTAAAAAACTATCTAATGATATAGTATATCTCGTTGCTCCAGTAGAATATCTTATTATTTGCTTTCTAATTTTTGAATTATTGAAATAATAATTAGAAAACAATGGATCCATTATAATATTAGGTCTGTATCTTAGTAAATGATAACTATAAACTGTATTGGGCAAGTCTTCTTGTATGCATATTGAGTGACCAATATCATCAGGAGTTTCAGAAGATGGTGTGAATAAGATATCACCTCTTTTTAAATTGTTTATAGTTATTTGATTATCCTTAGCACTAGTTTTTGATAATTTTTTTAAATCTTGTGTCATTAGTATTTTATGTTTATAAACGTCCATGTAATTATATAGATTAACGATCTTTTCATTTTCTTTTACTAATTTATCTATACTGCTTGTTTGAAATTTTCCGATTTTTCCTAATACTGTTTCCTGATATGATTTTTTATTTAAAACATTAATAAGTCCCTTTTTAAATAACTTAAGGTCTTCAATTTTCTTAGTTTGAAGTTCTATTTTTTTGTCTAATAATTGTAGCGTTTTTGATATTTTATATTCTTCAGTTTTTGATGTAATCGAAAATTTATATGAACCATACTCTTGAGAATTAATACCTGGTTGTCCAGATCTCATGGACATTACTTTTATCCATTTATTATATTTTGATGTGTGGGTTTGTTGAAATATAAAATTTGCATCATGATTAATTATATTAGCTTTAATTAAAAAGCCAGCATAATATAATTTCCCATCTTTTTTATCATATAAATATGTTTTCCCTGTACTTGCACCTGTCCTAGCAAATAAAATATCATTCTTTTTTACAATGTATTTATCTTCTAATTCTCCATCAGGCGAAACAATATCCTTATTTGTGTACTTACTTGTGTTTTCATCTATATCTGTAATTCTAATATACTTATTAATCCCATCATATTCTTTTGAAGGCAATCCCATTCCATAAGATATTTCTGAAGAAATTTTAGATAATTCTATTGTTGACCATTCATCCTTAAATTCTTTAAATCTCAATTTAGGAACATTCATTTAATCACCACAATTCTAGTCCTTAAGTTTAATAAAAAGATACCAAACTTACTATATATAATTATATCATACTTTTTAACTTTTTTGACAAAAAAAGAAAAAGCTATTTATTTACCTTTTCTTGAAATATTTTACTGACTAGATCTATACATTTTTTCTTTTGAGAATATCTAGGATGAACATAAAGATTTAAAGTGATATTAACATTAGCATGACCTAATAATTCACTTACTGTTTTATAATCACAACCTAATGTAATGCAGTTTGTAGCAAAGGTATGTCTTAAGGAATGAAAGTTAAAATGTTTAATTTTATTTTCTTTTAGAATTTTATTAAAGTATTTCCTATATGTTCTAGGCTCAATATATTTTTCACCATTTGAAAGAATATAATATTCGTTGTCTGATTTAATTTTTTTAAGAATTTCTATAAAATTTTTATTAATGGGAATTTCTCTATTTGCGTTTTTGGTTTTCGGTGAAGTGATTATAACCTTTGATATATTTTTATCTTTGTCTTTTATATATATGCGTTGTACAGTTTTTGAAATAATTAATTTATTATTTTTAAAATCAATATCTTTCCATTGTAATGAACACAATTCGCCAATTCTTATACCTGAATATAAGGACAATAATATACCTATATTTCTAGAAGTTAAATTATTTATTACATAATCAGTAAGTTTATTTTGTTCATGTTTTGTCAAGATATAAATATTTTTATCTTTATTTTCTTTTGGATAATTAAATGTTAGCTCAATATGTTTAATCTTATCTTCGTTTATTCCTTTTTTTATACTGCCTTTAACAACGATCGTAATATCTTTGATAGTTTTTTCTGATAAACCGCCTGAACCATTTCTTTTGCCATTTTTAGATAATTCCAATAAAAAATCTTGTACGATTTTATGATTTAATTCATTTAATGTATAATCACCTAAATTTGGTATTATATGATTAAAGATATTATTAGAATAATTCGCATAAGTAGATTCCTTAATATAATCTTTTTTCTCAATTAACCATGAATAAATCCAGTCTTTATAAAATATCTTTTTTGATTTAATTAGCATTAAATTCATCTCCTTTCTTTAAATATTATAAATGATGAAACATTCAATGCTTTTCAAGTATTAAACTTAAGGACTTGAAATGTGGTGATTAAATGAATGTTCCTAAATTAAGATTTAAAGAATTTAATGATGAGTGGTGTAAAGAATATGTTGGTAATCTTTGCTCAATACAAACTGGTAAAAGTAATACTCAAGATAAGACAGATGATGGAATTTACCCATTTTATGTAAGATCACCAATTATTGAAAAAAGTCATAAATTTATATTTGATACTGAAGCTGTATTAACTGTTGGAGATGGCGTTGGAGTTGGGAAGGTATTTCATTATATAAATGGAAAATTTGATTGTCATCAAAGAGTTTATATGATGAATAATTTCAACAAAATTACTGCTAAATATTTTTACTATATATTTTCACGAGATTTTGATAAAAGAGTAATGAAAATGACTGCTAAAACTTCAGTTGATTCAGTTAGATACGAAATGATTGATAAAATGCAAATTTTTTATCCTACAGTTTTAGAACAAAATAAAATATCTAGAACATTAGAATTACTAGATAAAAAAATAGAGCTTCAATCAAAAAAAATTGAAGACCTTAAGTTATTTAAGTCAAGCCAAATAATCAATTTTTTTAATAAAAATAATTTTGCAGAAGTGTATATAAAGAATATAGGATTTTTTCAAAGCGGTAATTCATTAAGTAAGGATTGTTTAACATCTTCAGGCGTTCCGATTATTCTATACGGAGATTTATATACAAAATATAATGAAGTAATTAAAAAAGTTGAGCAATATACAAATGATAATAAAAAGTACGTTAAAAGTAAACAAAATCAAATTATTTTTCCTACATCAACAACTGTTAATTCTTTATCATTAATTTCACCAAGTAGTATAAATCTTGATGGAATTATCTATGGTGGAGATATACTAATTCTAAATTTGAATAAAGATGTAAATGCCGATTTCTTAAGTTATGAAATAAACCATTATAAAAAGAAAGAGTTTTCAAAGATAGCACAGGGTTCAACAATAATTCATATTCATGCTGAAGATTTATTAAATTGTAAAATTGCATTATCAAATATAGTTTTACAAGATAAATTTGCATTAACATTTAATAAACTTAACCAAAAAATAGAACTTGAGAATAATAAACTTAATAAATTACAGAAACTAAAAAAAGGTCTTATGCAAAGTATGTTTGTATAAGTCTTTTTAGTATCTTCTTTATTTAAATTGTACACAAAAGATCAAATATTTAAAGATTACGATGAAAGCTTCAAATTAAAAGATATATTAGTTAAATGGAATAAGAAAAATAAAAATAATTCCGTAAAATATGTAGAAAGTATTAGTAATAAATATGGATTTATTTCTCAGTCTGATCAATTTGAAGATAGAAATGTTGCTAGTAAAGATTTAAATAATTATTACATTATTGAAAAAGGGGTATTTGGATATAATCCTTCAAGATTAAATGTTGGATCATTGGCATTAAAAACAAACGACAAAGTAAGTGTTGTTAGTCCACTATATGAATGTTTTACTACCTCGCAAAATAATCAATATTTACTAGAATGGTTTGATTCTAAATATTTTAGAAAAGAAACTATATCAAAATTTGAAGGTGGTGTAAGAAATACTTTAAATTTTTCCAATCTATGTGAAATAGAAATAGGGCTTCCAACTATTGAAAAACAAAATATGTATTCTAGAATTTTTAAGATATTTAACAATAAAATTGAATTTGAAGTTAAAAAACTATATAAACTACAGGAATTAAAAAAAGGGCTTATGCAGAATATGTTTGTCTAATTTAGAATCATGTTTTGTTATTATAACTTATTTTATAAAGTCATTATAAATTATATTATAACTTACATTTTAACACTCTCTTTCTTTACATTGACTTTTAATTTATTTACGATATAATGATTATAATATAGCAATAGTACTAAGAAATGAACTATTTGATGCTAAAATACTATATTCAGTTTATGAGTATAGTATTTTTTTGTAAGGAGGAATTGTTATCTAGAATTATATAAACAAAAAGTATGTACCAAGAAATTATAAAAAAATAAATAATTAAGGTACCTAAAAAAGTTGATTTATGTGTGAAAAGAGGTTCATAATTAGCAATTTTGTTAATCCAAAAGTATGTCATTTGTATAACCATTTGTGTGCCTAACTGCTATTTTTGATACAAAATTTGTTATTTTTAGTTAACCCAATAGTATGACATTTATTTTAATGTATGACAAAGTAGTCTTTCATAAACCCTTTAAAATAGGGTTAAACTCCCCACTGGGAAGTTGTTTGTCAGCCATCCTTATCCTGCTAAAAATGTACTCACGGAATATTAAAAAAAATAGAGAAATTAGGACACAGTTTTTGTGTCCACTTTTTGTATAAAAGTATTAAAAGAATCTTATTAAGGAGGAGTGATTTATAAGATGTAAAAGTAATATAAATTTAAGTTTTAGGAATATATTTAAGTATGAAACCAAAAGGGGTAGATTGGTATGATAATAACTGAAACTTTTAAAAATGGTGGTAAAGATATTGGGGCTTTATTACAAGAATATGTATGCTTAATACTTAAATATAAAGATGAAAATAGTAAAATAGATGACACAAATGATGGTAAGAGAGTTATAATGGAATCGGCAAACAAGATGCTATGCAAAAGAAAGGAGAATAATGTATAGCACAGTAAAACCACCATCATTTTATAATGTAGGAATATACATAAGGTTATCGCAAGAGGATGAGGATAAAGCACATAAAAGAGAGTCTGAAAGTGAGAGTGTACTAAATCAAAGAAGTTTGATTATGAATTATTTAAGGGATAATAGATTTGTTTTAACTGATGAGTATGTTGATGATGGATATTCAGGTACTAACTTTGATAGACCAGCATTTAAAAGATTACTTGAAGACATAGAAAAAGGAAAAATAAATTGTGTCATAACTAAAGACTTATCAAGATTAGGTAGAGATTATATTAAATGTGGTTATTATATAGAGCAATACTTTCCATTAAAGAAAGTTAGATATATTTCTATACTAGATAATGTAGATACTTTCCTAGATTCTGCAAATAATGATATAGCACCTTTTAAAGCTTTATTTAATGATATGACTAGTAAAGATACATCAAAGAAAATAAAATCAATATTAAGAGATAAAAAAGTAAAAGGTAAATTTATAGGTAGTAAACCAAGTTTTGGATATATGAGAGATCCACTTGATAAAGGACATTTAATACCAAACCCAGATACAGCATGGATAGTAAAAAGAATATTTAATGAAGTATCAAGAGGAGATAAAATATCAGATATAATTGAAAGATTAAATAATGAAAATATTCCAACACCAAGTGCATATAAACAAATAAAAAAATCAAAAAGACAAATAAATGGATACATCTGGACTTGTAGTACGATTAACAAAATATTAAAAAATAGAATGTATACTGGTGATATGATTCAGAATGTTCAGACAAAATTAAACTATAAATCACAAAAGAGAATATGTCTTTCTAGTGAGTATTGGATAATTGTAGAAAATACTCACGAGCCATTAGTAGATAGAGTAATATTTAATCAAATACAGACAAGTGCTAATAGAACTAGAACAGTAAAATTAAACCGTCCACAGAGGTTATTAGAGGGCTTACTTTATTGCAAAGAGTGTGGTAATAAGCTAACGGTTAGTTATAGAGAAAAACGCAATTACTGGTCTATAAATTGCAACAAATATTCTAGAAGTCCAAGACAAAGATTATGTGAACCACATTTTTCAGAATATAATAGTTTTGAAAAAGCAATTTTAAATCAAATTAAAAAAACTTGTAAAAAGTATATAGAAAAAGTTGATATTGATGATTTAGTATCTAATGTAAAAAGTGAGAAGGATAACAAGGAAAATTTAATTATAGAAAAACAAAAACTAGAAAATAATATCAAAGAACTACAACTAAAAATAGATACCTTATATGAAGACAAATATAATGGAATAATCTCAGTTGATACTTATACAAGACTATCCTCTAACACAGAAAATTTAATAAGAACATATAATTCTAGAATACAAGAATTAGAAAATTCCATTAATGAAGTTCCTAAAAAATATAATGATGAAGAAACAAAACAAAAAATAAAAGAATTAATTAGTATGAAAAAACCTACTAGAGAATTATTATTCATATTAGTAGATAAAATAATTATTGATAAAGATAAGAATGTTGAAATAATTTATAAATTTAGTATAGTAAATATCAATTGAAATTATGATTTTTCATAACTAGAGCAAATTAAATTGCTATTTTGCTTATAAAGATATTGCAAAATAGCAATTTATAGTATATAATATACCTTGAAGAAATTTATGACTAGAAGGAGGTATATTATGGCAAATATTTCTTTAAAAATACAAAATGGTGATATATTAATAGAATTATCTGGTGAAAGCAATGAAGTTAAGCAAATTTTTAAGGACATAAAAGAAAATGGATTAGGATACTTATCTGTATCTAATAAAACATCCATTAATTCTGATATTAAAGAATTAGTGGATAGGGAAGATATTTCTGAATCAAAAGAAATTAAAAATGTTGAAAGCAAATCCAAAAAAATACAAGCTTCTAAAAAAGCACGAACAAAAGTGACTATAACATCTACTTACGAAATGCTAGAATTAAATTTAAGTGAAGAACAAAGAAAAAAATTAAAAGAGTATTATTCTGATTTTACGTTATCAACAAATGTCCAAAGAATTTGTGTATTAAGCTACTGGTATAAGCAAAATATTGGTATAAATGAATTTGATACAAATACTATATTTACTCTACTTAGAATGGTACAAGAAAAAGCATCGTTTAATATACCACAAGCTTTTTCTGATATTCAAAATCGCAGTCAATATTTAGTTTCAACTGGAGAAAAAGGAAAATACAAATTAACTCCAATTGGTGAAGACTATGTTACTGATGATTTAATGAAAAAGGTTAAATAATGTCAGATATTAAATTTTTTTATAATAATATTCCAAATAAAGAAACATTAAGTTTATCTGCTTTAATACCTTATTTCGTTTATTATTGTGAAACAACTATGAATGAAGTAAAAGCGATTAATATATCTTCGTGTTTTAGTGAGTTGAGAATTAAGCCTTATTCTAATATTTCACAATATTTAAAGCAAAATAGCGATAAGAAAAATTCATTGTTTTTAAAAACAAAAAATGGTTATATATTATCGTTAAATGCAAAAGAAAAAATAAAAAATGAAATGGATTTGGAAAAAGAAGTTATTATATCTAAAGAGTTATTTGATTTGTCAATCATTGAAAAAATACCTAATATTCCTTATTATATTATAATAATTGCCAAAGAAATGTGTGGATGTTATGATTGTGGTTTATATACTGCTTGTTTAGGGATGATGAGAAAATTAATAGAGACATTGATAATAGAACAGTTTGAAAAGTACAATTTAGATTCAGAAATTAAAGATAATAATGGCAATTTTTACCATTTATCAGTTTTAATAGAAAAATATGAGTCTTCTTTAAATTGGAATGCAAGTGTTAATTTAAAGAAAAGTTTTAAAAATATAAAAAAATATGGTGATTTGAGTGTACATAATAGAAGATTTTTTGCAAAAAAATCTGATATTGATAATTTGAAATCAGACATGAGAATTGCCATTCAAGAAATAATCTTAGCGATAGATTATTCTAATTTACAAATAAATTAACTACACAATGACCTTCACCAGGTGGGGACGGTGCAGAAGTAATCTATGCTCTTAGAAATAACAGTACTCTTTCTAAAAAGATTCTTAATGAACTAGAAAAAGAAGGACAAAATGTTAGAAAGTATTATCAACAAAGATTACCAAGCAATCCGATAAAAGATTATTACTTCATGCAAAGAAATACACCGAATAATGAAACAATAACAGTAGAATATGGATTCATTGATAGTCCAAAGGATGATGTTGAACAAATTGAAAAAAATTATAAAAATTATGTAGAAGCTGTAATAAGAGCTTTAGCTGACTACAAAGGATTTAAATATACACCACCACTTGGAAGTGATTATTATACAGTAAAAAAAGGCGACTCACTATGGAGTATTGCTAATAAATATGGAATAACTGTTAAAGAGTTAAAAGAAATAAATAAATTAACTAGTAACACACTAAAAGTAGGACAAACACTAAAACTTACCAAGAATGATGAAATGATACCAGAAGACTATTTAATATATAAAGTTAAAAAAGGCGACTCATTATGGGATATAGCTAAAGAATATAACACGACAGTAGACACTTTAAAGAAAATAAATAATTTGTCAAATGACAAATTAACAGTCAATCAACAATTATTTATACCTAAAAACAATAATTCAAGTGTAAAAAATACTGGAGAAATAAATTATGTAGTTCAAAAAGGTGATAATCTATGGACTATAGCAAATAAATACGATACAACTATAAATGATATTAAAAATTTAAATAATTTAAAAACTAATACACTTCAAATAGGACAAGTACTAAAAATACCAGGTTCAACAAACTATAATACTTATGTTGTTAAAAAAGGTGACTCATTATGGAAAATCGCAGACAAATATGGAACTTCAGTAAATAAACTAATGACAATAAATAATTTAGATTCAACAGTCTTACAAATAGGTCAAAGTTTATTGATTCCTACAAATTAATAGTATACTAAACATATGCTATTTTTTTACATCTATACAAAATAATAAGAATATGGTAAATTAATCAATACAAATAAAACATTTGATAAGAGATTATTGGCTAAAAAAAGATAATTTTAAAGTATCATCGCAAGTAAAAAAATCAATTCTATCATTTATAATGTACGTAAATATGTAAAGTAATTCAAGAACTTTTTTTAAGATATGTTTTGGTATGATACAATAATAAGAAATTATGTTATGGAGAAGTAGTATGGATGAATTAGAAATAAAAAAACAAGTAAATGCAATTTTAAAAAAATCACACGATGATTCAAAACTTGACTACTGTTTGTGTTGTAGAAAAAAAGTAACAAGTTTTTGCAATTCACATTCTCTTCCAAGATTTATATTGAAAAATATAAGTAATGATGGATATGTACTAACATCAAATAATTATTTTAAAATGCCCTTAATTGACAATAAAAAAGGTCTAAATAGTAGTGGTACTTTTAAAAGAATTTGTAATGAGTGTGACAATAACAAATTTAAAAATTATGAATCATTAGAACAATTGCTATCCTATCCAAGAAAAAAGTTGATGACTCAGATTGATTTAAAAAACACTTTGAGAATGTATGATAAAAGACTAAGTGAAATAGAATTATACAAAAACTTATTATCAATGGAAGGTGAAGATTTATTGAAATATGAAATGATGGAGAAACAAAGAATTAATTATTTGGATTTAAATGAAATTAAAAATGAATTACAAAGAGATTTAAATATTTTATCTAAAAATTCTTCATCAAGTTTTGAACTAATATTTTGGGAAAAATTGAATTATGTTACACCAATTGCTTTTCAAGGGCATTTAGCTTTAGTTGGTGATCTTAAAGGAAATATTATTAACGATATTTACAATAAAAATCCAAACTATATTATAGAAAATATCAACGTTTGTATTTTCCCTTTGCAAAAAGAAACGATAGTTATGATGTTTGTTAATAAAGATCATAAAAAATATAAAAATTTTATTACCCAATTTAAGCATCTAACAAAAGAAAATAAATTAAAACTTATTTCTTACATAATTTTTAATTATAGTGAAGATTTTTTTGTCTCAAAAATGGCAACTAATGAAATTTTAAATAATAAAGATTTAGATATAATAACCCAAAATGTAACTGACTTTTATGCTTTTGATGAAGAAATGGAAAAGAAAGCAAAAAAAGAGAAATATCAAGAATTAAAAAAATATATTTTATTTCCAAATTTACTTGGAAAAGAGTACTCAATTTTAAATAATTTAACACAATAGCAATTAAAAATAATCACAAATAATATGAAATTTTAATAAAGTTACTAAACAAAAAGCATTAATAAATTCATTAATGCTTTTAATCTTAATTATTGCCACTATTTTCTTCTAAATAAGCCTTATCAATTATATCAATAATATCTTCATCATCTGTATTTAGTTCTTTTTTTAATTGATCTAATAATTCATTATTAGTATTCATAATAACTCTTCCTAATTCAATTAAATTATCTTCATGAACAAACTTAACACTAGCAATCTCAAAACATAATGATACTTCATCAGTATATTTCTTAAATTCATTTTCAAATAATTTATCATCATTTTTAATATTTTTTAATTCATTAATTAAATTATTAAATGCGTTATTAAGTCTTGCTTGAATCATAAGAGATAAATGATCTAAAAATCTATAATATCTATCTCCTTCAAGACTAACCTGTAAACAATTTAGTCTTGTAATAATGTTTTTATCGTATGCTTCTTCACCTAAAGATTCAATAAAATTCACTAAATCATAATATGAAATCATAATTCACCTCGTTCTTTATTTTCTTCTAGTGGAGGTTCTAAATCCCAATCAGGTATTTCAATAATCTCGTTATTATCATTATTATCTTTTATATTTTCATTTTTTATATCTTTTTCAGATTTGTTATTTTCTTTATCCATATAAACCTCCTACTTAAAATCAATATAATCTTTTTCGTCAAATGTACCTAAATACTCTAAGAATTCATTTTTATATTTTAAATTCTTTTTACATATGTATTTCATATCAACAATTTCAGCCAATACATTATTAAGCTCAAACAAATATTTATTTAATGTTTCATTGTAATCTTTTATTATATCTTCTCTATTTCTTGATATATTTAACAAGAAGAACATAAGCATAAATCCACCAACAATTACGACAGATAAACCAACATAAAATTTAATAAATGTAAGTATTATTCCAATAACTATAAATATTGCACAATAAATCGTTTTAGGAGAGTTATATCTTTGCAATTGAGATTCTTCAGCAAAAGGTTTTTTAACATAATCAGTAAGTGAATCTTGAAGCTCTTTTTCATTACTACCATCTTTTGTTATACCAACCCATTCATTAATTCTAATTTCAAATTCCTCGTCTAAAACACTATCATTATTAAATACTCTTTCATAACCTCCAACTATATTATTTTTAACAAAATAAACCGCTAATCTTTTAATATTTAAAGAAACATCATTTCTACTTAACAAGACATCATTTAAATCTAAATAGAAATTATCATTACTATTTATAGAATTATCATAGGTTTTATATTTTAGTTCAACTTCATCCATATTTCCATGGCATTCAATAATAAGTTTATTTTTTAATATATTTCTTCTTAGTTCTAATTCTTTATCACTATAATTATACAATAACGTATTTAAAATTTTATCTTCGTTGATATCATTATCAAAATTATTGATTAGCCCTAAGAAATCAGCATAAACATTATTAAATGAGTAATACAATTCTAAGTTTTTCTTAACCTTATTAAAACTTCTAACATATAATTTAGAATATGGGTATTCATTTTCATCAATAATATTTAGTCTGCTTCTAAAAAAATTCTCCCATTTATTTACAACTTTATTTTCAATTTCCTCGTTTTTAGATTTATTTACCCAATTATTTATATAACTATATAATTTATCTTCAGTTTCATTATCATTAACATAATAACTAAGTATATTTATGACACCAATAACATCACTATTCATATTAGAAGGATTTTGGTTATCTAAATAGCGTTTTAACCACTTAATAGCAGTATTATTTCTATTTAACTTAAAGTAAATTACACTAAACAATAATGATGTTTTATTATCATTCAAATCAAGAGCTTTATTTATAGATTTACGAGCTAATTTTTTTTCATTTTTTAACCAAGCACAAATTGCGACAAGTATATGTACTAAATAGTACTTAGAATTACTTAAATGTGCTTGTTCACTTTGTGTTAACAATTTATTTTTTTCAATATAGCCTTTTTCTAAATCATTAACAATTTCACTAACTTTATTACGAATAACATCATATTGACCATATTCTTCACTTAACTCGTCTTCATAATTTTTAAGTTCCATTTTAGCATTACATACATATGTATTTCCTCTAACTTCAGATATAAATGTTTTAATTTGTCTTTCAAGTGAATCTATATTAGACTTAACTGAATTAAATTGTTCTTTAAAATCATCTACTTGATCATTTATATCATCAACATTACTAGCAATAACTTTCATATTTTCAGTTAGTGTATTTAAATCTGATTCAAGTGAGCTAGTATCTTTTTTTTGAGTTGTACCAAACATTGCCATAAATCCACCTCTTATTCTATATAGATTATAACATAATAAGAAGTAAAGTGATAGTTATTTTAATGTAAACTTAGTAAAGTTCATTACATACACCAGGGTTAGGAGCATAGAAGCAGTGGCCTTTATATCGACCAGTATTTCTCTGATTAAACCAAGTACTTTTACAGTCTTCATTCTTTTTGGGACCATAGAACCATAATGCATTGGTGGCAGGGTAGTAGTATTCACCTTTTAATACTCTTTTAGCAAGTTCTTTTTCTTTAGTAGTAGCACTTCCACTATTAAAAAGACTACTATTAGTACCAACAAATCCACCTGGTTTTTGATACACTACATCAGTTATACTTCTTATATTTTTAAAGTCCAAACAATTAGCAATAGCTCTATTAACTATTACATTTCCAACCATAAGCATTGCAAGATCACCTTCAGCAAGAGCCTCAGCTCTCATAAGTCTAGCACATAAATCTAATTCCTTAGTAGAATATTTTATAAGCATAAAATCACCTAATATATTGTATGCATAAAAGAAAAATGTTGATTTGTTATAATTTATATTGTATAATTAAATTGCTTTCGAAAAAAGAGCTATAAAACTAGAATGCTTTTAAAAAGAGCTACGTAGGGGTATGGTGTCAGTGGTAGCATGCCGGTCTCCAAAACCGTTGGGGAGGGTTCGAGTCCTTCTACCCCTGCCATATAAGTAATTTAGTCTGATTATTTCAGGCTTTTTTATTTTGAAAAATGTGATACAATAATGCATAAAAAGAGGCGAGTATGTATTACGATATAAAATATAATGATAAAGATGATGAATTTATAGATGACTTAAGTCTTCAAATGAGAATAGAAAGATATATTAAGAATCACTTTTATCCAGCAATAACAATATCAACACTACTTCCTATATATTTAATTGGAGGAGGTATTAGAGATTTGATGAATGCTAGACATCCAAAAGATCTGGATTTTGTTGTTTTAGGTAATGATAAAGAATGGATAGAAAAAGTATTTGAAGCATTTAAAATAACGCCAAGAAGAAATAAGTTTGGTGGATATAAATTTGAATTTGATGGTACGACAATAGACTTGTGGTTAACAAAAGACTTATTTTCATCAATACAGTATAATGTTGATGGTTTACTATATGACATAAAAACTAGAAGACTTATTTCTCTTACATATAATGATTTTCAAGAAAATGGTTTGAAACTTGTAAACGAAGAAAATAACATTCAAAATGGAAGAGAACTAAAACTTCGTAAATTTGAACAAGAACAAAGAAAAGAATAAAACATAAAAGATACTACACAGTCTTAGTAGTATCTTTTTCTAAAGAATGAGTTTTCTCTAAAAAGTCATTTAAAAATACTAATTCATCAATATATTTCTTTTTTTCAGGGTTAGAAAGACATTTCCTTCTTATATCAACAATCATATTTAACATATTAAAATCTTTACCATATTTGGAGGAAACAACATGAGATATTTTATCTAAGCTTACCCCTCTATAAGGAAAAGTGTGTAGGTTCCATTTGTCAGTTTGTATATTTGTAAAATCTGAATAAGGTCCATACATCATCATAAAAGCAGGTGAGAATGACAAATTATCTTTATTAAAACTATTTCTTTTAACTTCATCAATATCATCAAAAATAAAATCTTTTCCTTCTTCTAAATCCAAAGTAAAATATTCAAAACTTTTACACATTTCAAGAAATCTAGCATATGTTTCATTAATAATTTCTTCAGTAAAAATAGAGCCATTAGCAAAATCATTCTTAAACATATAAAATCTTTCTTTAGACCAATTTTCATTATTTTTTCCTAAATATTTTTCTTTTCCAATATTCCAACCAATCCATCTTATCCATACATCAGCAATTCTAAGAAGATTTATTGGTCCTTCAACAAAAAACACTTTAGGATTTTCTTCTACTCCAATAGCATTTTCCCCTTTTTCAGCTTTAAATCCATCTTTTTTAATTCTTTCAAACATAGTTTTTGGTGCAAAATGAAAAAAAGTCTTATTAAGAATTTCATCATTATCTAAAATATCCTGTAATTCAACCGTTTTCATAATTAAATCATAACATAAATACAAAAATCATACAAAATAAATCACATACATTTACATATTAAGTCATAATATTAAGTAATGAAAGAAAAAATAAAAGAAAAAATATTAATAATATTAAA
>UMHM01090217.1_pt1 | contig 24246 bp, 25 predicted proteins | sample 1965501 | NCBI WGS metagenome assembly UMHM01 (sample SAMEA4836095, study PRJEB28245) | human gut metagenome | biome: gut microbiome; material: fecal sample | place: Denmark | collected 2008
TTTTTGCACAGCAGGGGTTATACTGTGCTTGGCGTTTTGCTGCCCGGGCATTGTGAACCGGCATCCGTTCTGGCAAAAAAGACTTTTGCCGACTGGTATGACGAAGTTAAGCGCGGGTTTATGCGTTTAAAAACCATTTGCAGCAAAGTTTATATCGCCGGGCTTTCCATGGGCGGGCTGTTAACTTTAAAAGCCGCGGCAGAACTTGCTCCTGATAAAATTGTGGTTATGGCCGCGCCCATATATGTTTTTGACAAAAGACAGATTTTGCTTCCGTTTTTGCATTTCTTAATCCGTTATGTAAAAAAACATCAGCGCGAATTTGATGTTCCGGAAGAATATTGCGTACACAGCGAGGTAATGCCAACGAAGCCGCTTTTAAGCATGTTTAAGTTTATTAAAAAATGTAAAACCGGCTTTTTAAAGAACATTACCGTTCCGTGCCTTATCATGCAGAGTAAAATTGAACATACCGTGCGCTGGCAGAGTGCGCAGTTTATTTATGATAATATCGCATCAGAAAAGAAAAAATTAATCTGGTTTGAGCATTGCGGCCATATTTTAACTTTAGATAAAGAAAGGGAAGCAGTATTTAATGAAGTACTTGCTTTTTTAAAGGAAAGATAAATGTTTGAAGACAAGGAATATCCAATGTGTTTTGCCTGCGGCAAAAAGAACCCTATCGGTTTGAAAATGACTTTTAAAATGGATGAAAAAGAATGTGTGTCTTATTTTACCCCGAAGGAAGAACATCAAAGCTATAACGGCATGATGCACGGGGGTTTAATAAGCGTTTTGCTTGATGAAATTATGGGGCACTATTTATTTTGTATGGAAGGCAAACCTGCTTACACGGCAAAAATGGAGCTGCGTTACCGCCAGCCTTTAAAAATAGGCGAGGAGGTTAAATGCGTGGGAACGCGCGTTAAGCAGAAAGGCCGTTTGGTTGAAATGCATGGCGAGATTATAACAAAAAAAGGTGTTGTGGCGGCAGAAGCTACTGCCAAGATGATGCTGGAGGATTAAAATGAAAAAAGGAAAAGAACAGATTTTGGAGTTTATGAGGCGCAGCAGTTATGCGCCGCTGACTGCCGAAGATTTAATTGAAGAAATACCCATAACAGGCAATTTAAACAACTTTTGGCAGGATTTAAAAGAATTGCAGGAAAACGGCGAAATTATAAAGACCCGTTTCGGAACATTCGGCTTACCGGAGCGCATGGGGCTTGTAGTTGGGCGCTTTCAGCTTACAAGCAAGGGCTTTGGCTTTGTTATTCCCGATAACAAAGGTGAGCGGCCTGATGTGTTTATTCCGCCGCGCCTGCTTAACGGCGCTATGAATAACGACCGCGTTATGGCGCGCGTAGAAAAGGGTGGAGGCAACAAAAATAAGCCCGAAGGCGAAATTATCCGCATTATTACACATGCAAACAATAAAATTGTCGGCACTTTTAAAGCCAGCCGCGATTACGGCTTTGTAGTGCCGGATGATAAACGCATAGGGCAGGATGTATATGTTTTAAAACGCAATTTTGGCGAAGCCAAAAACAACCAGAAGGTTGTTGTGGAGATTACGGAATGGGCTCCGGACAGCCGCCGCAATATCGAAGGCAAAATTGTGGAAGTGCTTGGCAATACAGGTGATGTCGGCATGGAACTTTTGTCGCTGATAAAGCAGTATGATTTGCCGCTGGAATTTCCGGAACAGGTTATTGCAGCCTCCAAACGCGTGCCGAAAACCATTAAAGCCGCAGAACTGGACGGCAGGCACGATTTGCGTGACAGATTAATTGTTACCATTGACGGTGACGACGCCAAAGACCTTGACGATGCCGTATATGTAGAGCCGCAGGAAAACGGCGATTTTACGCTGGGCGTTTATATTGCGGATGTAAGCTATTACGTACACGAAAATACTATTTTGGACCGCGAAGCGCAGGAACGCGGCACTAGTGTTTACCTTGTAGACAGAGTGCTGCCGATGCTGCCGGAACGCCTTTCCAACGGTATTTGCAGCCTTAACGCAGGAGAAGACAGGCTTGTAATGTGCTGCGAAATGCTGATAGATAAAAAAGGACGCATTAAAAGCTACGATATTTTCCCCGGTGTTATTAACGTGCGTTACCGTTTAAGCTACCGCATTGTGCGTGAAATTTTGGTCAATAAAAATGCTGAACTGACGGAAAAATATAAAGACGCGCTGCCGATGCTGGAAGAAATGGAGAAACTGTGCGTTGTTCTGCATAAAAAACGCGTAACGCGCGGCGCAATTGATTTTGACCTGCCGGAACAGAAAGTAATTCTGGATGAACAGGGCAGGCCTTTGGAAATAGTACAGCGTGAGCATGGGCTTGCCGAATCAATCATTGAGGAATTTATGCTGGCAGCCAACGAAACGGTTGCGCGCCATATGGCACTGCAAAAATGGCCGTTTGTTTACCGCGTGCATGATAAGCCCAATGAAGAAAAAATGCGCGATTTATCGCTTTTGTTAAGCCGTTTTAATGTAAAAATGCCGGTTGCGGCAGATATTAAGCCATTGGCGCTTCAAAAAGCGTTAATCGCCATGGAAGGCCGCCCGGAAGAACGCATGGTTTCCACGGTTGCACTGCGCTCTTTAAAACAGGCCGTTTACCAAACGGATAATATCGGGCATTTTGGCCTTGCTGCTGAGTATTACACGCATTTTACATCGCCAATACGCCGCTATCCGGATTTGATTGTACACCGCTTGCTGCATAAATGGCTGGCTGACCCGTACATGAAAGAAAAAACAAAGGACGAATATATTAACAAGCTCGACCATATTGCCGAACATTCATCAATACGCGAGCGCACTGCTGCCGAAGCTGAACGTGCAACCGTCGATTTGAAAAAGGCCGAATACATGGCAGGGCATATCGGCGAAGAATATGACGGTATAATATCCGGCGTTACTGCCTTTGGAATGTTTGTTGAGCTGGAAAACGGTGTGGAAGGCCTTGTGCATATCTCCAGCCTGCTGGATGATTATTACGAATTTATTGAAGAAAATTATGCTTTGATGGGTACGCATACGCGCAAATGCTACCGCTTGGGCGACCCTGTGCGCATTGAGGTTTTTCAGGTTAATATTGCCGAACGCAATATAGATTTTATACTTGCCGGTGAAGACGAAAGCGTGCGCGAACGTATTAAAATGCAGCTTGCCGAACAGCGTAAATCCGTAAGTTACCGCAGCGATGTGCCTGATAAAAAAGGCAAGAAGAAAAAGGGCGGCAAGGATAAATTTGCCAAACGCGGCAAAGGCGGCATTGGCGGCAATAAATATTTAAAAGACAGTAAGAACAAACACGGCAAAAGAAAGAAAAAACAGAGGAATAAATAGTGGAAAAGAAAATAAAAATTGTTGCAGAAAACAGAAAAGCGCGCCATGATTTTACCATTCACGAAACTTACGAGGCAGGCATTGCCTTGACAGGTACGGAAGTAAAATCGCTGCGCGCGGGCAAAGCCAACATGAAGGACAGCTATGCCCAGATAACCAAAAGTGCGGAAGTAATTGTCTGCAATTTGCACATCAGCCCTTATGACCAGGGCAACAGGTTTAACCACGAGCCGCTGCGCGACCGTAAACTTTTGCTGCATAAGGCAGAAATCCGCCGCCTTATCGGCAAAGTAAAAGAAAAAGGTTACACGCTGGTGCCTTTAAAAATGTATTTTTCGCATGGGCTGATTAAAATAGAAATTGCACTTGCCACCGGTAAAAAACTGTATGACAAGCGCCAGGATATGGCAAAGCGCGACGCTAAACGCGAAGTAGAACGCGCCTTGAAGGAGCGGAACAGGTAGCAGTAAAATTTAAATAAAGGAGCTGGTTGATTATGAAAAAATTTTTAATGTTAGTATTTGCCTCCGTGCTTGCGGTATCTGCCGTATGCTTTGCAGAAGCGCCCAAGGCAGCTGAAGGCACTCAAACGGTGCAAACGCAAACTGCCGCAGCTTATAAAACGCTTACGCCGCAGCAGGCAAAGCAGCGCATGGAACAGAATGATAAAATTATTGTTCTGGATGTGCGCACGCAGGAAGAATTTGTAGCAGGGCATATTCCAGGTGCAGTTTTACTGCCGGTTGATTTAATTGAAGCTAAATCCGAAAAAGTTGCCAAAGTACTTCCGGATAAAGATGCAGAAATTTTGGTTTACTGCCGCAGCGGCAAACGCGCACACCGTGCATCGCAGGCGTTGGCAGACATGGGCTATACAAATATTGAACATATTGGCGGCATTATGGACTGGCCGTATGAAATAGTAAAATAATATAAAAAAGGCTGGTTACAGTTTCTTCTGTAATCAGCCTTTTATGTATAAGATAAGCAGTTATTAAAAAGTTCGACTGCATAGCATTTGGTGGAGATGAGGGGAGTCGAACCCCTGTCCGAAAATATTGCAATATGACTTTCTCCGAGCGCAGGCGTCATTTTATTATTCGCTTCCGTGCCGCCTGACGGCGGGCTGCCCGGTTGCTATCCCAAAAGGTTTCCCTTAAAGGCTCAGGGAAAAGCCCTTAAAGTATCCTGCTGTTGGCGTCCAGAGCATTTCCGCAGGAAAGAAACGCAAGGACGTAGCATTAAGCTGCTAAAGCGTAATCGTTTTTAGCGTTTATTTTTAAACGTCCGCCGTTTAACGTGCTGACGGAAACACGGCTCGCTTATCATACCACACCTATCCCCGTCGAAACCAGTACATCCCCGTGATAAGTGTAATTTATTAAAATATTATAGCATATCTGTTACAAAATGTACAACTAAAATTATAAAATAATCTTTCGTTAAAACAATCTGCCCTTTGCCTTTCATTTTTATATGCAGAAGTGTATAATATAATTATATAACTACTATTAAAAAAGGAGAATGAACAATGAAGGAATACACTCTCCCGTATGGCAGCGGCTGTCAGAAGGTAATGCTGCCGGAAGAACATATATTGTACGACATTCATGGCAATAAGGCGTCCGTTGCCGGTGATATTAAAGAGGCTACGCTTAATGCGCTGCGCAGCCCGGTTGAAAGCGCTCCGCTGAAGGACGTTGTGCAAAAAGGCGATAAGGTTGCCGTTATTGTAAGCGATATTACGCGCCTTGTGCGTACTGCCGATTTTCTGCCTGTTGTTATTGATGAAATTAATGCAGGCGGCGTGCCTGATGAAGATATCACCATTGTTGTTGCAACAGGCACGCACCGTGCCCATACGCCGGAAGAAGATGTGCTGGTTTGCGGGCAGGAAATTGTAAACCGCATTAAAATTCATCAGCATGACTGCCGCAATAATGCAGAACTGGTTGACCTTGGCGTTACCAGCCGCGGCACACCAATTTTAATTGATAAAACAGTGGCAGAAGCCGATAAAATTATTATTACCGGCGCCGTATCTCTGCATCCGATGGCAGGCTTCGGCGGCGGGCGCAAAGCTGTTATGCCGGGCGTAAGCGGCCACGCTACCATTATGCACAACCACGCTATGGCACTGGCTGATGAAGTTGGTGCAGGCTGCAATCCGCTGTGCGAAACCGGTGTTTTGGAAAATAACCCGCTGCATGAAGATATGACGGAAGTATGTGCAAAAATTAACCCTGCGTTTTTGGTAAACATGGTATTCAGCCCCGAAGGCGACTTGCATGAAGTTGTTGCCGGGCATTGGTATAAAGCATGGGAAAAAGGCTGCCATGACCTTTTGGCAATGGCTGGCGTGCATATTAAAGAGCAGGCAGATGTCGTTATCGCTTCGGCAGGCGGCAGCCCGAAAGATATAAACCTGTACCAAAGCTGCAAGGCCCATATGAACGCTGTTTTTGCGGTAAAACCCGGCGGCTATTTAATTTTAACGCTGGATTGCCCCGATATTAAAGAACCTGCCATTTTTACAGACTGGTTCTCCAAATCAGATATTCTCAGCTTTGAAAAAGAAGTACGTGCCGATTTTTCCATTCCGGCATTTGTGGCGTTTAAAACAAGATGCATTGTAAATTCGCTGCATACTTATCTTGTAACAAGGCCGGAAAACTTTGAATTTGTACGTGCTACCGGGCAGATTCCCGTGGCTTCGCTTGAAGAAGCGTGGAATATGGTGCAGGCTGACCTTGCTGAAAAAAATAAAAAAGACTATACAATTACCGTTATGGGGCATGCCTCGGCAACGCTCCCTATTTTGGACAAGTGAGGAAGCATGAAGGAATATAAGCTGAAATACGGCAAAGGCGAGCAAAGCGTAATGCTTGATGAAAGCAAAGTTTTGCAGATTATCGACGCCGTGCCGGGTGAAAAAATAACCGATTTAAAAAAGGCTGTGCTGGATGCCGTCCGCAATCCTGTCGGTTCTGCGCCGCTGCGCGAAGTGGTAAAGCAGGGCGATAAGGTAGTAATTCTGGTAAGCGACATAACGCGCGCGTGGACGAGAACGCGCGAGTATCTGCCCATTGTGGTGGAAGAACTTAACAACAGCGGCATACCGGATGCGGATATTTCCGTTATTGTTGCGGCAGGAACGCACAGAGCTAATACAGACGAAGAAAAGAAAATTATTGTTGGCGAAGATTTGTACAACCGCTTGAAAATTTATGACCATGATGCTTACGATATGGATAAAAACGTGTATCTTGGCACAACAAGGCGCGGTACGCCGGTATACCTTGATAAGCGCGCCGTTGAGGCAGACAAGGTAATTTTAACAGGCGGCATTACACCGCATTTATTTGCCGGTTTCGGTGGTGGGCGCAAAAGCGTGCTGCCTGGCATTGCAGCTGCCGAAACAATAAACCATAACCATGTTATGGCGTTAAGCGATACGATTGGCGGCGGCATAAACCCTGATACCTGCCTTGCCAAAACTTGGGATAACCGCGTAAGTGACGATATGTGCGATGCAACGGCGCTTTTGAATCCCTGTTTTCTGGTAAATGCCATTATGGATGCTGACGGCGATTTTTACGCTGTTGCCGCCGGTAACTGGCATGAAGCATGGCTGGAAGGCACGCGCATTGTAACTAAACAGCAGGGCGTAAAAGCCAAAGCCAAAGCCGATATTGCAATCAGCAGCGGCGGCGGTTTTCCGCGTGACATGAACCTTTATCAGGGAATGAAGGCTTATGTGCCTGCGGCTATGGCTTTAAAAGAAGGCGGCGTTATTATTGCGGTGCTGGAATGTGAGGATATTGCCGAACCGCCGGTATATTTTAACTGCTTCCATTATGACGATTTAAAACAGATGGAACAGGATGTGCGTGACGGTTTCAGCATTCCGTTTTATGTGGCTTTTTATACCTGCTGCCTTGCTGAACGTTTTACCATAATTTTGGTAACCAAACCGGAAAACTTTGAAAAAGCACGCAAAACGCGCGCCATACCGGTAGCAACCCTGCGGGAAGCAATGGCAATGGCTGAAAAAATTGTCGGCAGGGAAGATTATACCGTTAATATTATTCCGCACGGCATGTCAACCATTCCGTTTTTTGATTAATGTTTGCAATTTTTTTAATATAAATGCTTTTTAGGGGAAAGGAAGATGATTATGGCATTAAAAAATTTTAAATTTGGTTTTGGTGACGGTTTTCAGGAAGTTGCACTGCCGGAAGAACACATTTTGCAGGTAATTGAAGGCAACCAGAGCGAAAAAATTACTGACGTAAAAGCGGCAGTTTTAAAAGCAATGCGCGAGCCTATTAACAGCAAGCCTTTGCAGCAGTGCGTTAATAAGGGCGAAAAAGTAGCAATTGTTGTCAGTGATATTACTCGCCTTGTACATACCGACCAAATTCTCATTCATATTGTTAATGAACTGAATCTTGCAGGCATTCCCGATGAAGATATAAGCATCGTGGTTGCGCAGGGCACGCACCGTCCGCAAACTCATGAAGAAGACATAATTGTCTGCGGGCAGGAAGTAGTAGACCGCATTAAAATTTACCAGCACAGCAGCAAAGAATCTGTCTGCGTGCATGTAGGCGATACTCCGCGCGGTGTGCCTGTATGGATTGACAAGCATGTAACCGACGCCGATAAAGTAATTTTAACCGGCGGTATTACTGTACATCTGCTTGCAGGTTACGGCGGCGGCCGCAAGAGCATTCTTCCGGGCGTTGCCAGTGAAGAAACGATTCAGAAACACCATTCTCTGGCACTTGCCGATGAATTTGGCGGCGGCGTATATCCCGGAGTTTGCACTGCTAATATCGAAGGCAACCGCTTCCACGAAGAACTTTGCGCTGCCTGCGAATTTATTAACCCGTGCTTTTTGGTAAATAACGTGCTTGATAATGACGGCGATTTTGCCAAAATAGTTGGCGGCCACTGGTATGATGCATGGCTGGAAGGCACCAAAGAAGTATTAAAAATTCAGGGTGTTAAAGCCAAAGGAAAAGCAGATGTGGTAATTGCTTCTCCGGGTGGTTTCCCGAAAGACATTAACCTTTATCAGGGCAGCAAAACCTATGATACTTCCGCACTTGCACTCAAAAAAGGCGGCATTTTAATTGCTGCGCTTGAAGCACGTGAAATTAATGACCCGCCTGCATATATGGAAAGCTTCCGCTTTGATAATTTAACGGATATGGAAAAAGCCTTGCGTGAAGAATTTTCCATTCCTTTCTATGTAGCTTTTGTACTGGCAAGCCTGTGCCACGAAAATACTGTTTACCTTGTAACCAAACCCGAAAACTTTGAGGCTGCAAGAAAAACAGGGCAGATTCCGGTTGCAAGCATTGAAGAAGCATGGCAGCTGGCGCAGGAAAAATTAAAAGCCGAAGGCAAAACCGATTACACCATTAATGTAATGCAGCATGCGGCCAACACCGTGCCCATGATTGAAGAATAAAACTGATATTAGTTATAAAACCGTCGTACAAATATGTATGGCGGTTTTTGTTTTATAATTTTCAAAATAAAAAATTCCTAATGCAAGCCTTAAAAACTTACATTAGGAATTGACAGTTATTATAATCAGTTAAAACCGAGCATTAAACCAATATGGTAAACCGTAAAGGCTGCCAGCCAGGCAACGCATATTTCGTAAGCCATAATGGCAATAGTGGCAATGCCGGAATTCATTTCACGCTTTATTGCTGCAAGCGCTGCCACGCATGGTGGGTAGAGCAGGGCAAAGGTTAAAAAGCTGAGCGCCGTAAGCGGAGAGAAAAGGTTCTGCAATGTGCTGCCGGTAAGTTCATCGCCGCTGCCGGTAAGAACGGAAAGCGTACTTATAACAACTTCTTTAGCGGTAATGCCGGTAATTAATGCCGTTGCCGCACGCCAGTCGCCAAAGCCAAGCGGAGCAAAAACAGGCGCTATAAAAGAGCCGATTTGTGCAAGCATGCTGTTGGCGGGGTTTTCTACCATGTAAAAACGCGTATCAAAACTTTGCAGCAGCCAGATAACAATGCTTGCAAGGAAGATAATGGTAAAAGCCCTGTGCAGGAAGTCTTTGGCTTTGCTCCACATGTGCAGGCCGATGCTTCTTGCGGTAGGCAGGCGGTAAGCAGGCAGTTCCATTACAAACGGAACAGGCTGGCCGTTAAATACAAAGGCTTTTAAAAGCAGGCCTGATAAAATAGCAATTAAAATGCCTGTCAGGTACAGGTACATCATTACCTGTGCACGGTTTTCGGCAAAGAAAGCCGCGATAAAAACGCCGTAAACCGGAAGTTTGGCGCTGCACGACATGAAAGGCGTTAAAATAATTGTTATTTTGCGGTCACGCTCGCTGGCAAGAGTGCGTGTTGCCATAATTGCCGGTACGCTGCAGCCGAAGCCGATAAGCATCGGTACAAAAGATGAACCGGAAAGCCCGATTTTACGCAGCAGCATATCCATTACAAAGGCAATGCGCGCCATATAACCTGTATCTTCCAAAAGAGAAAGGAAGAAGAACAGCGTTACAATAGTTGGCAAAAACGAAAGCACGCTGCCAACGCCGGTAAATACGCCGTCGATAATAAGCGAGTGAATAGGCGCGCTGACATTGGCTGCTGTTAAACCTGCGTCAGCCGCATCTGTTACGGCGGCAATGCCAAGCTCCAGCAAATTGCTTAATTCTGCGCCTATAACGTCAAAGGTAAGCCAGAATACCGTAAACATTGTTAAAAGAAAAATAGGTATGGCCAGATATTTATTTGTTAAATAGCGGTCCATTTTTACAGAACGCTTCTGGGCAACGCTTTCATCGGGCTTATGCACGGTCTGGCTGCACAGTTCTTCAATATAGGTGTAGCGCATATCTGCCAAAGCAGCTTCTTTATCGGTATCGGCTGCGGATTCAAGTTCGGTAACAAAGTGGCCTATAATATCCTGTTCGTTTTCCGTTAATTCCAGTTCTTTGGTTAACAGATCATCGCCTTCAATGAGCTTAGTTGCCGAAAAACGCAGCGGCAAGCCTTTTTTGCGTACTTTGGGTTCAATTAAATGGGCGATGGAATGAATTGCCATATGTGCCGGACCTGAGCAAAAATCAAGGCGCTCAGGCAGCTGATGAGCTTCAGCGGCGTTTTTGGCGCGGCGGATAAGTTCATCAACACCCGCACCTGAATTGGCCGTTATTGGAATTACCGGTATGGTGAGCTTTTTCTCAAGTATTTTAATATCAATACTGCCGCCGCTTGCCTGCAATTCGTCCATCATATTAAGAGCAATTACCATTGGCGTATTAAGCTCTATAAGCTGCAATGATAAATACAGGCTGCGTTCAATATTGGTAGCATCAAGAACGTTAACAATAACATCCGGCTTGTTGCGCAAAAGCAAATCGCGCGTAACAATTTCCTCTGAGGTATAAGGCGAAAGGGAATAAATACCGGGAAGGTCAATAACGGTAATATCCTTATCCTTCAGCAAAATGCCTTCTTTTTTCTGCACCGTTACACCAGGAAAGTTGCCAACATGCTGGTTGCTGCCGGTAAGATAGTTAAAAAGCGTGCTTTTGCCGCAGTTTTGGTTTCCTACAAGTGCAAATGTAAGTTTCATGCTTCCTCCGGCTGCACGGTAATTTTTTTAGCGTCATCCAGCCTCAGGGTCAGCTCGTAGCCGCGCAGAAAAATTTCGATAGGGTCGCCTAAGGGCGCTCTTTTACGCACCATAACCCTTGTTTTGGGGGTAAGCCCCATATCTAAAAAGCGGCGGCGCAAAATGCCTTCACCGCCAACTGTAATAATCGTGGCTTTTTGCCCTATAGCCAGATTATTTAAAGTAATAGCTTCCATATTTAATTTTCTCCTTTGATTACTTATGACTAACTGCAAATTTATTATATCACTACCAAAACTCATTAGCAATCAAATAAAAGTTTTTAAAATTTTTAAATAACTAAAGCTGATAAACGAAAAACATTATTTATTAAAAACACGCGTGAATGATAAGCAGGCGCTTACTGAAAAATGCTGTAATTTTAAAGGAAAAACCGCTCATACGTGAAAAAATAGTAAACTTGCTTGACAAGATTTCTTTTGGGTATATAATTGTAATTGAGAATAAGTTTTGTTAGAAGGGAGAGGCAGAATGAAACGTAATACTATTCAAAGACAGCTTGTTATTGCTGCAGTACGCTTCCTGGCGGACCATCCCACAGCTGACGAGGTTTATGAACGCATAACCATGGAATATCCCGATATCAGTAAGGGAACAGTGTACCGCAACCTTAACTCGCTTGTGGAAAGCGGGCTTTTAAACAAGGTTTCCGTACCCAGCGGCGCAGACAGGTTTGACCATATGCTTACCAAGCATTACCACATTAAATGTTCCCATTGCGGAAAATTTATGAATGTAGAGAATATGGATTACATGGAAGACCTTGATGAAAAGGTTGCCGCAGTAACTGGCTTTAAAATGCAGAGCCATGATATTGTTTTTAATGGATTGTGCCCCGATTGCCAGAAGCTTGAGGCAAAAGAAGCACAATAAGTGCAGCAGCACAAATAAAATTTATTTTATGGAGGTATGAACAATGGAATTTAAAGGAAGCAGAACCGAAGCAAACTTGCAGGCAGCATTTGCCGGTGAATCTCAGGCAAGAAACAAATATACCTATTATGCAGGTATTGCAAAAAAAGAAGGCTACAATCAGATTGCCAATATTTTTGAAGAAACCGCAGGCAACGAAAAAGAACATGCTAAAATCTGGTTTAAACTTTTAACCAGCGGCGGCGTAGCACACAGCAGCCTGCCCGATACTTTAACCAACCTTAAAGACGCAGCAGCAGGCGAAAACTATGAATGGACCGAAATGTATGCCGAATTTGCCAAAGTAGCAAAAGAAGAAGGCTTTGATTATATTGCCATGCTGTTTGAAGAAGTTGGCAAAATTGAAAAAGAACACGAAGAACGCTATAACGCTCTCGTTGCCAACATTGAAAATGACCGTGTATTTAAACGCGAAGAAAAACAGGTTTGGATTTGCGGCAACTGCGGCCATATCGTAATTGCTGAAAAAGCTCCGGAAGTTTGCCCTGTTTGCGATCATCCGAAAGCATATTTTGAACTGCGCAAAGTAAACTACTAATATCTGAACGGTAAATAACCAGTCCCCGGTGGGAAAATCCTGCCGGGGATTTTTGTATTCTTTTAAAAACTTAACTTGCAAAGTGTTTTTTATAATGCTATGATGAAAATGGTTTGTTTTATGATTATAACAAACACCTTTTTGAACTGCATACAGGTACGCTGTCAGAGCGTTTAAAAAGTTATGATGAATTTAATAAACAGCACGGAAGGGTATAAAAATGATTTTAATTGCATGTGCCGATAATAATTTAGGCATGCTGTTCAATTCACGCCGCCAGAGCATGGACAGGGTTTTGCGTGCGCGGCTGCTGAAGCTTTGCGGCACGCATAAACTGTGGATGAACGCATACAGCCGCGGACAGTTTGATAAGACTGCTGAAGGCATAACCGTTGATGAGGATTTTATGGCAAAAGCAGGCAGTGATGATTATTGCTTTGCCGAAAACATCAGCGTTAAGCCTTATGAAAAAGAAATGCAGAAAATTATTTTGTACAGGTGGAACCGGGTTTACCCGGCAGATTTATATTTTGACATTGATTTAAAAAACTGGCACATTAAAGAGAGCAATGATTTTGCCGGTTCATCCCACGATAAAATTACGGAGGAAGTTTACGTAAAATGAGAAAAATATTTGCTGTAATTTGTTCTTTAATGCTGGCTGTAAGCCTTGTTTTAAGCGGCTGCGGGCAAAAAGGCAGCAATGCCGCCGCACCGGTAGGAAGTTCCGTTAACGCCACCGGTATTGCTTCTGTACCTGCGTACAGCGGCAAGCCCTTTATTGCAATTAACGGCAATAAACCAAATTTTACCGAGGCTGATTTAACCAAAAAATCATTTGAAAAATACAGCCCGCTGGATAGTTTAAAACGCTGCGGCACGGCGTTTGCCAATGTATCCAAAGCAACTATGCCCAAGGAAAAGCGCGGCAGTATCGGGCAGGTTAAGCCGAGCGGCTGGCAGACTGCAAAATACGATTTTGTCGACGGTAAATATCTTTATAACCGCTGCCATTTAATCGGCTATCAGCTTACGGCTGAAAATGCAAACGAACGCAATTTAATAACAGGAACGCGCTATATGAATGTAGATGGTATGCTGCCTTTTGAAAATATGGTGGCCGATTATATTAAAGAAACAGGCAACCACGTTTTATACCGTGTAACGCCGGTGTTTAACGGCAATAACCTTGTGGCATCAGGCGTACAGATGGAGGCAATGTCCGTAGAGGACAAAGGTGCAGGCATAAGCTTTAATGTTTTCTGTTATAATGTGCAGCCGGGCGTGGAAATTAACTATGCAGACGGCAAGAGCAAACTGGCAGAAGCGCAGCAAACGGCAAAAACCGGCAGCGGCAAGCCAAAAGTATGCCCAACTGCCGATGATTACGCAGTACAAAGCTATGTGGTAAATAACGGCAGCAAAAAGTTCCATAAACCTGATTGCAGCGGCGCAGAAAAAATAAGCGCTAAAAATAAGGAAAACTTTAAAGGCCGGCGTGCCGAATTAATCAGCAAAGGCTACAGCCCGTGCGGAATTTGCAAGCCTTAACCGGAGGTTAATTAATGGGATTAGTAGATGATTATTTATCGGCCTATAAAGTAGGCAAAAAAGAGCAGATGGCGGCGCGCATGGCGTTTTTTATCAGTGGGTTTGCGGTTGCCACCTGGGCTCCTATGATACCGGCAGTTAAAGACAAACTGCAAATTGGCGCCGATGTATTAGGCATGCTGTTATTAAGCATCGGCATCAGCGCTTTCATTTTTATGCCGCTGGCAGGTATGTTAAGCCGCAGTTACGGCTGCAAAAAAGTGCTGCGTACCGCTATTGCCGTTATGGCAGCGGATTTAATAATTTTATCGCTGCTTGGCAATATTTGGGGCTTTTTGGTATTTCTTGCGGTTTTTGGCGCGGCAATGGGCTGCATAGACGTTAATATGAACCTTAATGCCGTTATCGTAGAAAATGCTTCTAAAAAGCGTATGATGAGCAGCATGCACGCTTTATGGAGCGTCGGCTGCTTTGCCGGTGCAGGTTTATTCAGCCTTTTGGCCAAAGCTGGGCTTGGCATAACAGTTATTGCCGCCATACACAGCCTTATAGTAATGGTGTTTACGGTAATTTACAGCCGCCACTTTTTAAACTTTAAAGGTGCTGGCAACGAAAAACCAATCGCTGTTCCAAAAGGTATAGTAGTGTTTTTCGGCGTGCTGGCGTGCATAACATTTTTGGGCGAAGGTGCAGTTATGGACTGGAGCGGCGTTTTGCTTACAGAAGTAAAAAATACTGAGCTTTCGCTTGCAGGCGTAGGCTATGCCGTTTTTTCGGTAGCAATGCTGTGTATGCGCCTTTTGGGCGATAAAATTGTAGCCGTGCTCGGCGAAGAAAAAACATTGGTTTTTGGCAGTATTATAGGGGCTATTGGCTTTTTAAGCGTTATCTTTTTGGAAAACTTTTATGCCATTCAGCTTGGGTTTGTACTTATGGGATTAGGGCTTGCCAACATAGTGCCCACAATTTATTCGCTTACAAAATACCAGAAAGTTATGCCCATTAACTCAGCTGTAACGGCAATAACCAGCATGGGTTACACCGGCGTAATTTTAGGACCGGCAGTTTTAGGCTTTGTTGCACACGGTTTCGGCATAACACAGGTATTTTACCTGCTGGCAGTTTTGCTTGCCGCTCAGGCCGTGGCCGTTAAATATTACTTTGCCAAAATGGGTTAGAACATTGTTTAAAACTTTAAAGTTTAGTATAATTAAATAAAGTATAACAAGGAGCGGCAAAGATTATGGGCTGTGTAATCATCAGGCAGGCAATCAGGCAGGCGAAGCGGCGTTATAACTTAAGGCCGGCACTTTGTTATGCACTTAATATTAATATTAACAATAAAATTAACGGACGCTTTGCTGTTTATGCTTAACGCAGACAGCGGGGTGTCCTTTTGTATTTTGGTGCAGGCTGTTTGAAAGGGGAAGGCTTTATGAACGATTTACTTAAAAAGATTGTGGAGTGGAATGAAGCAAATGAATATCAAAAATGTGTTGATGCCATTGAAGCCATACCGGAAGAAGAACGCGGCTATGAACTGACCGTGCTTTTGGGCAGGGCTTACAGCAATTTGGGAGTGCTTGGCGATAATAATTCCAAAGCAAACGAGGACGGCGTAGATATATTTTTGCTGGAAAAAGCTGTAAATATTTTTGAAAGTGTGCGCCTGCAAGGGCTGGATGACTGGTATTGGAACTGCCGTATGGCTTACGCTCTGTGGATGACATCCGGGCGCGAACTAGAAGCGCTGGCCTATGCACGCAAATGGCAGCAGTTAAAGCCTGATGACGAAGACGCGGCAAATTTAATTAAAACCATCGAAGAATATATTGAAGAAAATTACCGCGAACCGGAAGTTTACAGTTTTGAAGAAATGCAGAGCGTTGGGGAGCATATTGAAAAATATTTCGGCAAGTACGGCCGCGTAATGCATGAATTGGCATCGCCTGATATTCACGTGGATATTTATGTTATTCCGCCACGGGCGGAACACGAATATTATACGCTGGTAACTTGCGGCATGGGTGCGCATAAAATGGAAGTGCCTGATGAGCTGAAAAACGAACAATTGGAACGTGCCGAGCTTTTAATTAACCTGCCGGCCGGTTGGCAGCTTGACGAAGAATCACTAAAGGACGAAAAGTGGTACTGGCCTATACGCTTTTTAAAATTTATGGCGCGCAGCCCTGTTAATAACGGGATGTATTATGACTGGGGGTCAACGCTTGAATTTGACGATATTACCAGCTTTGATGAGAGTACAAAGCTGTGTTCGGCTGTTGTTTTAAGCCCCGGTGTTTTTGGCGAAGCAAGTTATGTCTGCACGCTGCCAAATGGTGATGCAGTAAATTTTTATCAGGCAATACCGCTTTATAAAGAAGAACTTGATTATAAAGTGAAAAACGGTATGGATAAATTATTGCAAAAATGCCCGGATGAAATTTTGGAAGTCATCAATCCCAGCCGTTTAAACGCTGTTACTGATGCAGAAATATTAAATTATGATGACCGCGAAATGGACTGTGCCGCAGAGCATTTAAAACTGATACAGGAACATAATCTTTCGGTTGATGAACTGGCAGTATACAGCCATATGGCGGCATACCTGCGCTGGTGCATAAACCATAATTTAATGGGCGATGTTTTTTTGCAGCAGCACGGTGACGTGGCTATAAATGTAAAAAGCGGCAGCCATAAAGATTTGCGTACTTTTGTGCGTGATGAACTTGGAGGCAGGCTTATGATAATTGATTACAACTATAAAGGAGTATGTTTTGCCGACTGGTACAATACCGGCAACCGCAGCATGCCCTATGCTTTTATTAAAGATTTAAAAGCATACGCAAGAGAATATTTTAAAGGGCAAATGCCCTGCACAGAAGAAGCGGCATACCTGCTTTTGCCATGGGGCGACGAATATTGCCGGGCTGTTGAAAAAATTATTGAAGGACGTTTTGCCGAATGGCAAAAACTGTGCGGAGAAGAAAATGCTGTGCAGCCGTTTATTGATGAAAGCAATTTTAAAGAACTGCTGCCAGACTGGCAGGGAGCACGGCATTGCCGCATAAGTAAACGGATTATAAAAGACGGCTGTGCGGTAGGCTTTTGCTGCCGGGAGGAACCTGACAGCGATGATACAGGCTGGAACAGCGGCTGGTACTTTGAAGCTGGCGACGAGGATGAAGTTTATGCCGGTGAAGATGCAGAGTATGGCATTTACGATTTAAATACTATCTGCAATTTGTATCCAGAGCTTTTGCCTTTGTTAAACAGCCCTTATGGTACTGCTTTTGAGCGCAATAAAAAGGGCAGACTGGTACAGATAAAGGACGAAGAGGAATAAAATGGATAAGGCTTTGACGGATTTTATAACCGAATACCGTGATTACATAACACTTTTTACAGGCATTGTGCTTGTTGTTGGAGCAGTAAAAAACTGGAACTGGCTGTGTAACCCGGTCGGTAAGCCGGACGCACAGCTTTTAAGCCGCGGCATGTACCGGCTTATCTTTGGCGCGCTTGGTTTAATACTTATTGTTTGCAGCTTAACGCTGATGTTTTAAAAGGAGGTCTTTTTATGGAACCTACTAAAGAATGGCTTGCTTTATATGAAAAAGTAAAAGAAAAAACTAAAAGTGCAGTAGATTTTAATAAGTATTTTGAGGAAAAAGAAATTGCCGGAATGGCTTTGGATGTTATGAATATTGGTTTATGCGATTTGCCAAGCGGCAAAGTAATAGTTGCCGACCCTTTGGTTTACCTTGATAAAAATTGTACTCCGTATTTAGTGCAGGCTCCTGCCGGAAGTTATCAAACGGAAGTTTGCGTTATTAAACAGCATGATGGTGATTGCGCGCGTTATGCTGCTGTGCGCCTGCGTTTTAACCAAAACCGCGCTGTAAAATTTTATGAGGCGCTTATTGGCAGTGAAGATTTGGAAAACTTTGAAGAAGGAGAATATTTTGGCTTTAATGTAGATGCCGGTTTGGGATGTATCTGCGATGCCGGAATAAATAAAATTATTGCCGAATGGCAGGAAAAATGGGAAAAGGAAAATCCTGACGGCGAGATTTATAATGATTATTTTTGTGGTTTTTTTAAAGAAAGTTACAAACAAAATCCGCAGTATCAGCGTGATGGCGGAGACTGGATTAACTGGCAGGTTCCCGGTACGGATTATCACGTTCCGTTTCTTCAATCTGGCTTTGGCGACGGCACATACCCGGTTTACTGGGGATTTGATGAAAACGGCAAGGTTTGCCAGCTGATAGTGCAGTTTATTGATATAGAACTTGCTTACAATGATGAAGATGAGGAGGAATAGCTATGAATATGGAACAAATGCAGGCAGCAAAAGCAGCAATGGCAGAATGGCTGGCGCACCCGCAGGAGCTTGGGCACGAACCGGCAGAAATTGAATGTGCCGGCACTTTTGAGCTGTATGAAATGACTTATTATTTGTTTAAATACCGTGCCGAAGCAGGCGGCGCGTGGCTGCTTGGCGTATGCGGCGGTTATGAAGGCGATGGGCTCGAACATTGCGGGCATGTGTTCAGCGAAATGGAAGAATATGACCTCGCAACAGCCGAAGAAAAAGCTGCGGCAATGGTAGAAATGGTGCGCACTTATTGGATGGAACAGGCTAAAGAGATTGAAGCACGCAAAAACAGGGCAGGAAGTTTTGCAGGCTTTGTGCTGATGGCAGAAAATAAATGGGATAAAGGTCAGCTCATCCGCAATTTAAAAGAAGAATGGGGCATTGAAGCCGTTGAAGACAGCGACGAAAAACGGGAAGACGCTTTGGTATTTGATGTTGGCAATATGATTGCCGCTGTAAGTTTGATGCCTGCGCCGATACCTAACGGCGAAGCGGAAGCCAATGCTGCAAACAACTATATGTGGCCGGAAGCTGTGGAAGCAGCCAAAGCGCATAAAGCGCACATTATGGTGGCAATTATCGGCAAAGAAGAAAACCTACTGGAACGCGGCAAACTGTTTACCAAAATTTTGGCTTGCTGCTGCGCTCAGCCCGGCGCTTTGGGTGTGTATACCAGCGGCGTAGTGTTTGCGCCGTGGTTTTATGCTAAATTTGCCAACATTATGAAAGAAGGCGGCCTGCCGGTTTACAACTGGATTTGGATAGGGCTGTACCGCAGTGAAAAAGGCATTTGCGGATATACCTATGGCATGGTGGAATTCGGCAAGGACGAAATGGAAGTTTTGGATGCCGATGCCGACCCCAACGATTTGCGTGACTTTATCTACAGCTTAGCAGGCTATGTGTTGGAGTATGATGTAACCCTTAACAACGGTGAAACTATCGGCTTCAGCGCCGAGGACAAACACGCCATAACTTACAGTGAAGGCGTTGCTTTGCCGGGCATGACTCTTAAAGTTGAGTATTGATTTATAAAGGATGGTTGCCATGAAAAAATTTGACCCCAATTATGTTCTTTTGAAAGAAATGTATAATGATGAATATTACCCTGCTTTTTTAGTTGATAAAGTAAAGGCAGAAATACAAAAAGTAATAGAATTACTGGAAAGCGGAGAAAATGACGTTGAAATTATTCAGGAAAAACTTGATGAAATGACATGTGCCATTAACGATTTGCAAGATGAATTTGATGCTAATGACAGCGAAATTGAAACTGTTGCCAGAGATTGTATTGGTGAAACGGTATACTATGTTTTAAACTGGTTTAATATTCCCATTGATGAAGAAGAAGCTATCCGCGAACGCGATTGGTAAGGAGGGGGATTTATGAGTTATGATTTAATGGTTTTTGAAATAACCAAAGCGCCCAAAACAAAAAAAGAATTTATGTATTGGTATGACAGGCAAACTGAATGGGCGGAAGAACATGATTATGAAACTGTCGGTGTAACTTCTCCGGCTTTGCAAAAATGGTTTATGGAAATGAAAGATACTTTTCCGCCGATGAACGGCAAATTTGCACCGGAGGAAGAAGCTATTGCAAATGACGAAGATTTAGAAAGCCGTTTAACAGACTACAGCATAGGCTATAATGTTATTTATGCTGCTTTTAGCTGGTCAGTTGCCGATGAAGCGTACGAAAAAGTCCGCACCCTTGCACAAAAACATGGCGTTGGCTTTTTTGATGCCAGCGGCGACGGCGATATAATTTTGCCGGATGGCACAAGCATAGAGTGATGAATGGATGATAATAAATGACCAAAGAATTAACAGCTTATATGATTGAAAAGGTAACGGCATTGATGGAAGCCCCAACATGCTGTGCAGAAGCTAAAGCAGTTTGCCGTGAATGGCTTGATGCTGTTGGCACTGATAAAGAAGCGGAAACAACTAAAAAGTTATTTGCCGAAGTTGAAGCGGATATTATGCCCGTTGATACCTTAATTGCCTTTGCCGGCAGTGAAGCAGGCGAAAAAGTTTTCGGCGCGGAAATGGCCAAAAACGTACTTGCCCATGCCGAAGAAATTAAAAAGAACGGCGCAAAATTCTGCGATTGCCCGGCCTGCACTGCCTGTGCTGCCATTATCGCTAAAAAAGCTGAACTGTAATTTAACAGCGTAAATAATAATAAAACAGCACTCCGAAAGTAAAATTACTTTTGAAGTGCTGTTTGCTTTTACATTGCTTTATTTTTATTTTACGCTTTCGGCTCTTTCCAAAAAGCCGCGGATAATATCGCAGGATTTGGCGAATTTTTCTTTTTCGCTTTCGTCAAGTTCTACTTCTAAAATTTGTTCAAGGCCGTTTTTGCCGATAACGCAGGGCACGCCGGCGGCAACATCTTTTTGCCCGTATTCACCGTTAAGCGCTGTGGAGCAGGGCCAGATGAGTTTCTGGTCATGGAAAATTGCTTTTATAAGCATTACGGCAACATTGGCAATGCCAAATTCGGTGCAGCCCTTGCCGTCAACTTCAATATCACCGGCGCGTTTAACCTGTTCCTGCAAATCATCAAGGTTAAGTGCGGCAAGACTTTGGTTATTTTCACGCATCTGCAAAAACGGAATGCCGTTAATAAATATGCGCGACCACACAATAAAGCTGCTGTTGCCGTGTTCGCCCATGCATATTGCCTGAATGGAGCGGCGGCTGTAACCGGTAGCGGCAGAAAGCACGCGCAGCAGGCGGTAGGTTTCCAGGCTGGTGCCGGTGCAGAAGCAGCGGTTTGTCTGCCAGTTCATCTGGCGGCGGATGTATTCACAGATAATATCGGCAGGGTTGGAAATACTAATCATAATGCCTTTAAAATCAACCTGTTTTAAATGGCCGATTACTTCATTTGCCATGCGGATTGTATCGTCGAACATATCAAGGCGTGTTTCGCCGGGTTTGCGGCTGCGACCGAAGGCAACAACCATAATATCGGCATCGTTAAGTTCTTCGTATTCACCGGCGCGTATAACGGCGTCATGTCCGCACAAAGCTCCGCTTACACAGTCGTCAAGGTCCAATGCCTGTGCGGCTGCTTTTTCTTTTAAAATATCAATTAAAACAATGTCATCGGCTTCGCCGGATTGAATAAGTCCCAGTGCTACATGAGAGCCTACATGCCCGGCACCGATAATGACAACCTTTCTTGTTTTCATATACTATACCTTCTTTTTACGTATTACAGCGTCAGCTGCATTTACATAATACTATAAATTTTTAAAAAGTGAAAGTTAATTATTATTTTGCCAGATTCAAACCGTGGACGCGGCGCTTTATGTTTCAGATATTACAAATAATGCCAAAAACAAGCGCAGAACGAAAATTTAATTGTAAATTGTTTGTAAGCATTGTTGCCTGTTATTGTTTTGTTTTTGTATAATTATTATAGAGGGTATATTGTTTAATTTTAAGGAGTGAGAGATGATGAAAAAGGTATTGTGTACATTATTGATGGCAGCATTTATCAGCCCGTTATGGGCAGCGGAAACGGAAGCTGCTCCTGAACAAAAATTAATGTCTGCTATTACCGCAGATACGGGCGGCAATGAGCTTGGCGTTGTAAACGATATTCTGCGCGCGGCAAGCGGCAAGGACAGCCCTTTTGACCATGATAACGGCAGAGGCAATGACGATAAATGGCGGCACGATAATGGACGCCGCGGCAATTACAAAAAAGACCGTGACAGATGGGAACGTGAAGAACGCCGTGACAGGCATGACGACGACCGTTGGGATGATGACGACAGGTGGGACGATGACCGCTGGGAACACGACGATGACGACAGATGGGATGATGACCGCTACGAAGATTAATTAAAATATGAAAAGAAAAACTCCTGCCCGGCAGTTAAGTTTGCCAAACAGGAGTTTTATTTTGTTTTAACGCATATGCTTCATAAAATACATAATATTGTCAATTGTCAGCCGCAGATCATCTTTCGCCCTTAATTTAATCTGTTCATAGGGAAGGGCAACGCGGTTAATGCTGAAAATTCCGGTTACGCCTTCCTCGTAGGCTTTTTGAATATCGCTGCCGATATCGCCGACAACGGCAATAAGCGGTACGGATGATTTTTTAGCACGGCGTGCGACGCCAATAACTACTTTGCCGCGCAGGGACTGGGTATCAATTTTGCCTTCGCCTGAAATAATAAGGTCTGCACCTTCAAGCAGGTTATTAAAATGAACAGTATCAAGCACTGTTTCTATGCCCGGCTGTAAGGTGCTGTTAAAAAATGCCGCCATACCGCCGCCCATGCCGCCTGCTGCGCCGGAGCCCGGCAGGTTCAGCACATCTTTATCCAAATCGCGTTTAATGATTTCAGACATGTGATAAAGACCGGCATCAAGCATTTTTATACAACCTTCGTCAGCGCCTTTTTGCGGCCCGAAAACAGCTGAAGCCCCATGCGGCCCGCAGAGCGGGTTATCAATATCGCACATGGTAACAATAGGAACTTCGCGCAGAAGGGGATTAATGCCGCTTGCGTCGATAGCGGTAATATCCTTTAAGGTTTCACCGACAGGGACAAAGCTTTCATTTTTACTGTTGATAAAGCGTACGCCAAGAGCTGCTGCCGCACCGCAGCCGCCTTCGTTGGTTGCGCTGCCGCCAAGGCCAACAATAAGCTTTTTGCATTTATTGCGCAAAGCGTCTTCAATAAGCTGGCCTACGCCGTAAGTGGTGGTTTTTTCTGCACGGCGGTTTTCACCGACCAGCGGAAGCCCTGCCGCAGCTGCCATTTCAATTACAGCAGTGCCGTCGGGTAAAATTCCGTAAAAAGAATTTATTTCGCGGCCGTAAGGGTCCTGTGCTTTAACGCTTACTTTTTCACCGCCCAGTGCTTCTAAAAAGGCGTCAACGCTTCCTTCGCCGCCGTCGGCAACCGGAATGCTTATAACTTCAGCTTCCGGATAGTGATGGTGTATGCTTTCTTCCATAATGGAGCAGATTTCCATGGAAGACATTGTGCCTTTAAAAGAATCGGGTATTAAAAGGATTTTTTTCATAAATTACTCCTTCAATCAGCAGAACAGGGACAAGAGCCAGATACCGAGCATGGAAGATACGCCAAGCACCAAAGTGCAGACGGTTTGAGTTTTGTAGCCCTGGTCAGGAGTCATTTCGCCGAAGTTGGTAACAACCCAGAAGTAAGAGTCGTTAGCATGCGATACTACCATAGCACCTGCGCCGATTGCCATAACGGTAAGGGCAGTAAGCATCGGGGTATCAAGGCCGAGTACGCCCAAGAGCGGCGCAACAATGCCTGCGGTTGTTGTAAGGGCAACGGTGGAAGAACCCTGTGCTGTTTTAAGAATTGCAGAAAGAAGGAACGGGAAGAAAATACCGATAGTTTCCAAAATGCCTGCGTTGGCGGTAATGTACTGTACCATGCCGGAAACAGCAATAACTTTACCAAGTACGCCGCCGGCAGCGGTTACAAACAAAATAGGGCCGGAAACTTTTAAAGTTTCATTGGTAAGCTCATAAAATTCGCCGGTTTTGCCGGAGCTGATAAGCTGGGCAACAGCAAAGATAACACCTACTGCCAGTGCAATTACAGGCGTGCCGAGGAAAACACATACCTCGGCGAAGAAGCCGGTCCATTTAGCCATGTTGGAAACAGAACCTAAAGCCATTAACAAAATAGGAATGATAATAGGAGCGAGGGACATGAACGCGCCCGGAATATTTTTGTGGGAAGCCATAATTTCTTCATAAGTTTTTACAACTTCATCGTTGTT
>UMHM01075628.1_pt1 | contig 24233 bp, 16 predicted proteins | sample 1965501 | NCBI WGS metagenome assembly UMHM01 (sample SAMEA4836095, study PRJEB28245) | human gut metagenome | biome: gut microbiome; material: fecal sample | place: Denmark | collected 2008
CTTTTTTCGCTGAATTTTTGCTCTTTTTTGCGGATTTTTTGCAAACCACTGATGCTGAGGGGGCATTTTTTGAGACTCCGGGGAGCGTCGGCGCGGCTTGCGTGACAAAGCTGCCGTTTTACTGAGGCGGGCTTGATTGTTCGCCCGCCGGGCAGGTGGAGCGGTGGAGCGGTTTCGGGCGCCGGATGGCTCGTCTATGGCTGACTCTTGGCCCCTCCGGGGGGTAGGGCGGGTCTGCGGCCTGTTCGGCAAACGTGTGAGCCGCCTCTCGCGCAGCGTCGTGAGCGCGCGGCTCAGTCGTCGGAGGGGCTCTCCCCCGCGATGTCCTTCCTGAGGCTGTCTTCTCTCAGTCTCTCGTTCAAGAGGCTGCACAGGTCTTGAACACGGCGGCAATAGCCGCTGTTGACGGGGATTGTTTTCAAGCCGCGGCCTTGAACGACGGCCATGATGTGCTTGATGCCTGAGATGTCGGCGAGGACAAAAGCTTCGATTTCCTGATACGTCAGGCTTTTCTCGCGCTTGGCGAAGGCATATCGGAACCATATGCGGTCGCGCCCCACGCGCAGAATCGGCTTTTTTGCCAGAGACAGGTAGGTCGCGCGAAGGGCGACCACCACGCCCAGGAGGGAGAAGGCCGCGCCTACTACGCCAATCGCTTGCGCCACGAGCCCGCCCAGGGTGACGACAAAGGCGCTGGCCAGAGTCATTCCCGCCGAGACGCATGCCAGGCACAGGATTCGCCCCGGCGAGGGGTAGATCTCGACGACGGTGCTGGGGTTTTCCCCTTCTCGCGCGCTGATGCTCTCGTTACGGGCGGTGTCGTTCATGGCTGCTTCATGGCCGGGTGTGTTATCCGTGGCGGGGTTCGTTGAGCCCGAGTGTCGAAGGCTGTTCTTGTGCTGCACTTCTGCTGTGCTTCGTCTCCTTCGACGGCTGGTGATGACATCTGTTTTACGCTTCGGCGTGCTCGATGTCAAGACTCATGTCACGCGCGAGTCGGCGGGTCCGTTTCCGCGGGGCGGCTTCGTGCGAGGGGATGCGGCCCTCGGCTCTACCCTCTCCTCTGTTTTCCCTGCCGGGCGGAGTCGGCGATGGGGCCTTGGTTATCGCGCAAGCTGCCGTGGGGCCGATGTCGCGTCTCGGGCGTCTCCTATTTTTTATTTTGAATAATTCCAATTTTGCTTGACTTCGGCGCTGGCCTTGTGTAGAAATGAGGTGCCCCTTCTTTGTCCGGATGTCCGCGATTTGAGGGGGATACAACGACGAACAACAATCCGAACTCAAGCTGACCATGAGTGAGAAACAAAATCGAATGACGACAGCCGCCGGTGCGCCGGTGGTGGACAACATGCATGTGCAGACGGCGGGTCCGCGTGGGCCGATGCTGTTGCAGGATGCGTGGTACTTGGAGAAGCTGGCGCACTTTCACCGCGAGGTGATTCCGGAGCGACGCATGCATGCGAAGGGCTCGGGTGCGTACGGGGTGTTCCGTGTCACGCATGATATCACGCGCTATTCGCGGGCGGCGCTGTTCGCGGAGGTGGGGAAGGAGACGCCGGTGTTTGTGCGCTTTTCGACGGTGGCCGGGGAGCGCGGGGCGGCGGATGCGGAGCGCGATATTCGCGGGTTCGCGGTGAAGTTCTACACGGAGGAGGGCAACTGGGATCTGGTGGGCAATAATACGCCGGTGTTCTTTTTGCGCGATCCCTTGCAGTTCCCGGATTTGAATCACGTGGTGAAGCGCGATCCGCGCACGGGGCTGCACAGTGCGGCGCAGAACTGGGATTTCTGGACTTCTCTGCCGGAGGCTTTTCACCAGGTGACGATTGTGATGAGTGATCGCGGGATTCCGGATGGCTACCGCTATATGCACGGCTTCGGGAGTCACACCTTCTCGCTGATCAATGCGGCGGGGGAGCGGGTGTGGGTGAAGTTTCACCTCAAGAGCTGCCAAGGTATTCGCAATTTGACGGATGAGGAGGCGGCGGCGGTGATTGCTCGCGATCGCGACAGCGCGGGCCGCGATTTGCTGGAGGCGATCGAGCGCGGGGATTTTCCGCGCTGGCGTTTCTGCATTCAGGTGATGACGGAGGAGCAGGCGCGCGAGTTCCCCTTCAATCCCTTCGATTTGACGAAGGTGTGGCCGCATGCGGATTTCCCGCTGATGGAGGTGGGGATTCTGGAGCTGAACCGCAATCCGGAGAATTATTTTGCGGAGGTGGAGCAGTCGGCGTTCAATCCGGCGCATGTGGTGCCGGGCATCGGGTTCTCGCCGGACAAGATGCTGCAGGGCCGTCTGTTCGCCTACGGGGATGCGCAGCGCTATCGCTTGGGGGTGAATCATGATCAGATTCCGGTGAATCGCCCGCGCTGCCCTTACCACAGCTATCACCGCGACGGGCAGATGCGCACGGACGGCAATCTGGGGGGAACGCCGGCCTATGCGCCGAATAGCTTGGGGCTGTGGGAGAGTTCTCCGGAGCTGGCGGAGCCGCCGCTGCCGCTGGAGGGTGCGGCGGATCGCTATGAGTTCGCCTGCGATGAGGCGGATTATTACGCGCAGCCTCGGGCGCTGTTCCGCCTGATGACACCGCAGCAGCAGGCTGCGCTGTTCGGGAATACGGCTCGGGCGCTGGCGGGGGTGCCGGAGGCGATTGTGAAGCGCCACCTGGAGCACTGCTACGCTTGCGATGAGGCGTACGGGCGCGGGGTGGAGGAGGCTCTGGCGGCTCAGGGCCGCGCCTGATTGTCCTGCGCTCTTCAGCGTGAAATTCAGCCGGCGGGTTCCCGTTTCGCGGGGGCCCGCCGTTTTTTTGGTGCGGCCGGGCTTGCTTCAGTCGAGGCGGCGGCCGAAGACGCCGGAGCTGCGGCCTGAGGCTTCGAGCTGAAGGCGCCTAGCGGGGGGCAGGACGCTGCGGGGGAGTTCGGCGTAGCGCAGGCGGTCGCGGAAGTAGCTGACGGCGCTCTGCGAGATGGCGAAGATGCGGTCGAAGCCGGCGGCGCGGGCGCGGTCTTCGGCGAAGCGGCACATGGCGCGGCCGTAGCCGTGGCCTTCGTAGCTCTTTTTGATGAAGAGACAGCCGAGTTCGGCGCAGTGTTCTTCGGGGTAGGGGTAGATGGCGACGCAGCCGACGATGGTGTCGTCGAGGGTGTAGACGTAGTAGCTGTCGAGGTGGTCGCGGATGGATTCGTAGTTGCGGTGGACGAGTTTGGCGTCGACCATGCTGCGAGCGATCATGGAGAGCAGCTCGGGGATGTCGTCTTCCTTCAGGGGCCGGATTTCGCGGTAGGAGTCGTTGTGCACCATGGTGCCGACGCCTTCTTCGGAGAAGAATTCGTCGAGCATGACGCCGCGGTGGCGGCCGTCGAGGAGGTGGACGCGGGGGATGCCGCGGCGGCAGACGGCGGCGGCTTCTCGCAGCTCATCCCAGTGGCTGCAGTCGCCGGCTTGCCCGACTTCGCTCTCGAGGATGGCGAAGATGGGCTGGCCTTGCCGGCTGGGGACGCCGCCGGGTTGCAGGACGACGTATTTGGCGGCGCCGAGGCGAACAGCTAGCTCGACGCTGCCGTCGTCAAAGCGCCCGGTGGTTCCGGAGGCGACGATGGCGACTTGGGGGCGCTCGACGATTTCGCGGATGCGGATGATGGCGGGGTCGCCGTCGGTGAGGGGGCGCTCGACGACGGCGGCGTGCATTTCGCATTCGCCGGCGCGCTGTTCGAGGCGCTTGGTGTCGCTTCCTTCGGCGACGAGGACGAGGCGCACGCCGATTTCGTGCAGGGCGTCGGCGTCCAGCAGGGCGTCGACGAGCTCGTCGGCGTCGATGAGGGCGGCGTCGATGTGGACGATGAAGAGGCGCCCGCGGAAATACGGGACGTACTCCAGAACGGAGCGTACGTTCATGGGCCTGTCGAAGGTGGAGGGATGCACGGGCCGAGGGAGCGGCCCCGCGACTCAGGCGCGGGGTTCTCCGCCGGCAGCGGCACTTTTCTCGCCTTCGTTGGTTCCTTCGGTGGCTTCCGAGCTCTTCTCAGGGGCGGCGGGGGCCGGCGCGTCGCCGAGGACGACCGTGGCCTCGGGAGCGCTCTTGGGAGCGGCCTCAGGGGGTACCTCGGGAGCGGACTCGGGGCTGTCACTGCCGCCGGTCAGGGATCCGCCTTCGACTTCGTCGAGAACTTCACCGCCTTCGAAGGGTGCGGGGGCGACGAGGTCGCCGGAGCCTTCGGGGCGCTTGATGTTGATGCGCTGGCGCTTCCTCTTGAAGTTGAAGGGTTTGGTGTCGCGGAAGGGGATGCCGCCGCCGATGGAGCCGCTGTCGGCGGAGCCGAGGGGGAGTTCACCGCCGTCGGTGGGCTCGGTGGTGCTGACGTCGACGGTTTCACCGGGCGCTGGGGCGGACTCGGGGCTGTCGGCGGGCTCGATGCGGTTGCCGGCCTGCTGGGCGTGGAGGCGCCCGAGCTGCTCGCGCAGGAGGCTCAGGAGGTCGCCGCCGCCGAGGAGGTCGGTGATGCTGCTGTCTTCTTCTTCAGCGTTGCTGTCGGGCAGCGAGGCGAGGAAGTCTTCGAAGGCGTTGAGGCTGGTGGTGCTGCGGAAGAGGCCGCTGCAGATTTCCAGCTCGATGTTGTGCATGAGGGTTTCGAAGATTTCGTAGGCTTCGCGCTTGTATTCGACGAGGGGGTCGCGCTGGCCCTGGGCGCGCAGGCGCACGCCTTCGCGCAGGGCGTCCATGTCGGTGATGTGCCGCTGCCAGAGTTTGTCGATGGCTTGCAGCATGATGTGGCGCTCCATCTGGTCGATGCGGTCGGGGCGCTCGCCGGCTACTTTTTTCTCGTAGAGCTCCTTGACGCGCTTGACGATGTTTTCGGCGATTTGCTGGGGCTCGAGGTCGCTGTAGCGGACGTCGTCTTCGCCCCAGCCCATGGGGAAGGTGGAGTTGACCCAGTGCAGGAGGTCGCCGACGCGCATTTTGCCGTTTTCGTCTTTGCTCAGCAGGGTTTCGCACTTGTACTGCGTGGCGCCTTCGAGGGATTCGTAGATCATGTCGCGCGGATCTTCGCAGAGGAGGGCGTCGTTGCGCATGGCGTAGACGATGATACGCTGCTGGTTCATGACGTCGTCGTAGTCCAGCACGTGCTTGCGCCAGATGTAGTTGCGCTGCTCGACTTTTTTCTGTGCGCCTTCGATGATTTTGTTCATGAGGCCGCTCTCGACGGCTTCGCCGTCTTTCATGCCGAAGCGGTCCATCATCTTGGTCATGCGCTCGCTGCCGCCGAAGTTGCGCATGAGGTCGTCTTCGAAGGAGAGGAAGAATTGCGAAGCGCCGGGGTCGCCCTGGCGGGAGCAGCGGCCGCGCAGCTGGCGGTCGATGCGGCGCGATTCGTAGCGCTCGGTGCCGAGCACGAAGAGGCCGCCGAGTTCGGGGACGCCGGCCCCGAGTTTGATGTCGGTGCCGCGGCCTGCCATGTTCGTGGAGACGGTGACGGCGCCTTTCTGGCCGGCGAGGGCGACGATTTCGGCTTCGCGCTGGTGGTTTTTGGCGTTGAGCACCTGGTGGGGCACTTTGGCGAAGTTGAGCATGCGCGAGAGGGTCTCGGAGGCTTCGACGCTGGCGGTGCCGATGAGCACGGGCTGGCCTTTTTTATGCAGTTCGACGATTTTGGCGACGACGGCGTTGAATTTCTCGCGGCGGCTGCGGAAGATGAGGTCGTTGTAGTCCTGGCGGATGCAGGGGCGGTGCGTCGGGATGGGCAGGACGTCGAGTTTGTAGATGTCGTGGAACTCGGCGGCTTCGGTCTCGGCGGTGCCGGTCATGCCGGCGAGGCGGCTGTAGAGGCGGAAGTAGTTCTGGATGGTGATGGTGGCGTAGGTCATGTTCTCCGGCTCGACGTTGACGCCTTCCTTGGCTTCGATGGCCTGATGCAGGCCGTCGCTCCAACGCCGCCCGGGCATTTCGCGGCCGGTGTTCTGGTCAATGATGACGATCTTGTCGTCCTTGACGACGTACTCCTTGTCCTTTTCGTAGATGGTGTAGGCCTTGAGCAGCTGGCTGGTGGTGTGCAGGCGCAGGCCGGTTTCCTCGAGCCGCTTCATGAGGGCGGTCTTGCGGGCTTCGCGCTCGCGCTCAGAGAGGCTTTCGTTTTCGTCGAGGGCGACGAATTCGGTGCCGAGGTCGGGCAGGACGAAGTTTTCGGGGTGCCCGGGGCTGATCATTTCGCGGCCTTTCTCCATGAGGTCGGCGTCGTGGGTCTTCTCGTCGATGGTGAAGTAGAGCTCTTCCTTGAGTTTGAAGAGTTCGAGTTTGCGCGGATCCTGATAGAGGAAGAGTTCGTATTTTTCGACGATGCGGCGCAGGTTGACGTCTTCCTGCGAGCGCATGAAGGCGCGGTTGCGCGGCATGCCGAGCTTGACTTTGAAGAGGCAGCGGCCGGCGGTGTCGTTATCACCGGCTTTGGCGGCCTCGAGGGCTTTGGTCATGAGCCTGTTGCAGAGCTCAATCTGGGCGCGGACGACTTTTTCGACGAGGGGCTTGAGGGTGTCATACTGCTGCTCTTTCTCGATGACGGCGGGGCCGGAGATGATGAGCGGGGTGCGTGCTTCGTCGATGAGGATGGAGTCCACTTCGTCGATGATGGCGAAGTAGTGGCCGCGCTGCACCTGGCTTTCCTTCGAGGTGGCCATGCCGTTGTCGCGCAGGTAGTCGAAGCCGAATTCGGCGTTGGTGCCGTAGGTGATGTCGCAGGCGTACTGCTTGCGGCGCAGGTCGCTGGGCATCATGCTCTGGATGCAGCCGACGCTCAGGCCGAGGAAGTTGAAGAGGGCGCCCATCCACATGGAGTCGCGGCGCGCGAGGTAGTCGTTGACGGTGACGACGTGGACGCCGAGGCCGGTGAGGGCGTTGAGGTAGACGGGGAGGGTGGCGACGAGGGTCTTGCCTTCGCCCGTGGCCATTTCGGCGATGAAGCCGCGGTGCAGGGCGATGCCGCCGATGAGCTGGACGTCGAAGTGCACCATGTCCCAGCGGATGGGGGTGCCGCAGACGTCGACGTCTTGCCCGCACATGAGGCGCGCGGCGCATTTGACGGCGGCGAAGGCTTCGGGGAGGATTTCGTCAAGGTAGCGGGAGCGCAGGCGGTCGAAGCGGGGCTCGATTTGCAGCAGGGTGCTCTTGGCTTCTTCGATGGATTCGGGGGTGGGCTCGACCTTGGGGAGTTTCGGGAACTCGGGGGCGAGGGAGCGGAAGCGCTCGTTGATCTTGCCGGCGAGTTCTTCGAGCTGCTCTTTCTCCATGGAGCGGATGACGCTGCGGGTGGGCAGGTCCATGGGGGTGAAGCGGTGGAGGTGCTCCTGCCAGGCGCGGGTCTTGCTCAGGAGGAAGTCGCGGTCTTTGTCTTTCCACTGCGATTCGACGGCGAGTATTTTGGCGACGATGGGTTTGAGTTTGCGCACTTCGCGCTGGTTTTTAGAACCCACGATTTTGTTGAGAATCCATTTAATCATAACTGCTGTCGTTCTTGGTGTGTGCGCTTCCACGCCCCGCTTTGTGCGGCGGTGCGGCATTGTAGCACAGGCTCATGGGCTTGGCAAGTGTGCGCGAGCAAAAAGTGTGTCACGCGAGGCGGGGTGTGCGCAGCGCGGGGGCGCGTCCGCGCGCGCGGGAGGGCTTTGCAGCCTGAGGGTCAATTAACGGGTAGTTTTGAGGGGCGCGAGCGGCCCGAGGTCGGTATGACACGCGGCGGCGGGGCCGAGGGCGGGCGCCCGGGGCGCTTTTCTCCAACACGTGCGCGGAGCGGCCGGGGGCGGCTCGCTCTCCCCTGCCCTGCGCCCGTGGGGGCCAGGGGCGGGGCCGAGCCAGCCGGGCAGTTCCTGAGCTGCCCGAAGCGCCGTCGGCGTGTCGCGAGCCCGGCGTGCCGTCGCCTTGCGGGCGCTTGCGGCTCCGGGCCTGCGCGCTCTCTACGCCACGGTCCGTGAGAGGCGGGGTCTGCGGACGGCGGGGCTGGGGGAGGCTACTCCGCGCTCATCGACGCGGGGTCTCAGAGTTCGTAGTAGGTGTAGCCGTTGAGGCCTTCGCGGTAGGCTTCGAGGGCGTCGCGGCGCTGGCGGGGGGTGATGCGTCCGTCTTCGACGGCGCGCTCGGCGATGGCTCGGAATTTGGCGACGAGGTCCTTGGGGTCGTATTTGACGTAGCTGAGGACGTCGGCGACGGAGTCGCCCTCTTCCTCATGGGTGAGGACGGGGCGGCCGTTTTCGAGGTGCACGCTCACGACGTTGGTGTCGCCGAGCAGGTTGTGGAGGTCGCCGAGGGTTTCCTGATAGGCGCCGACGAGGAAGACGGCGACGTAGTAGTTCTCCTGTCCTTCGACTTCGTGCAGGGGGAGGGATTTGGCGACGTCTTCGCGGTCGATGAAGCGGTCGACTTTGCCGTCGCAGTCGCAGGTGATGTCGACGAGCACGCTTTTCTGGGTGGGGCGCTCGCAGAGGCGCTGGATGGGCATGACGGGGAAGAGCTGGTCGATGGCCCAGGCGTCGGGAAGGCTCTGGAAGAGGGAGAAGTTGGCGTAATAGAAGTCCACCATGTTGTCGGAGACTTCCTTGAGGTCTTCGGGGATTTCGCTCATCTCGGCGAGGCGGCGCGCGATGAGGCCCATGATGTGCCAGTAGATGGCTTCGCCGACGCCGCGCTCGCGCAGGGTGGCGTTGCCGTAGAAGAACTGCATGCGCAGCTGGTCGCGGTAGTAGTTGGCGTCGTTGTAGCACTCCTGAATGTTTTTGCCGCTGAGCATGCGGTGGGTTTCGTCGAGGGCTTTGAGGATTTCGCTCGGGTTTTCGGGGAGGCTGGGGACTTTGGAGTCGTGCCCGGGTGCGCAGGTGACGTCGAGGATGTTGAAGATGAGCACGGAGTGGTAGGCGCTGATGGCACGGCCGGACTCGGTGACGAGGGTGGGGTGCGGGATGTTGCACTTGGTGCACATTTCGCCGACGACTTCGACAATGTCGCGCGCGTACTCTTCGATGGAGTAGTTGCAGGAGGAGTGGAAGTTGGTCTGCGAGCCGTCGTAGTCGACGGCGAGGCCGCCGCCCATGTCGAGCGTGCCCATGGGGGCGCCTTCGCGGACGAGGTCGGTGTAGATGCGGCAGGCTTCGGTGAGGCCTTCGCGGATGACGGAGATGTTGGGGATCTGCGAGCCCTGATGGTAGTGCAGGACTTTGAGGCAGTGGAGCATGTTGACTTCCTTGAGCTGGTCGACGACGTCGATGACCTGCGCGGCGTTGAGGCCGAAGACGGATTTGTCACCGGCGGATTCGCTCCAGTGCCCGGAGCCTTTGGCGGCGAGGCGCACGCGCACGCCGAGGTTGGGCTCCATGCCGAGTTTGCGGGCGCGCTCGAGGATGGCGGGCAGCTCGTTGGGCATTTCGAGGATGATGCAGATGTTGAGGCCCATGCGCTGGCCCATGAGGGCGAGGTCGATGAACTCGTCGTCCTTGTAGCCGTTGCACATGAGGAAGGCTTCGGGGTCGCACATCTGCGCCATGGCGGCGAGCAGCTCGGGCTTGGAGCCGGCTTCGAGGCCGTAGTGGTAGCGCGCGCCGTAGGAGACGATTTCCTCGACAATCTGGCGCTGCTGGTTGACTTTGATGGGGTAGACGCCGCGGTATTCGCCCTGGTAGTTGACGGCTTTGATGGCGTCGCGGAAGCTGAGGTTGAGCTCATCGATGCGGGCGCGCAGCAGGTCGCGGAAGCGCAGCAGGACGGGGGCGTCGGTGCCGCGCTCGACGAGGCCCTGCACGATGCTCAGCAGGCTGATGTTGCGGTATTCGCCGGCGGTGTCCTGCAGGCGCACGGTGACTTCACCGGTGCGCGAGACGCTGAAGTAGCCGTTGCTCCAGTCTTCGATTCCGTAGAGGTCGGCTGAATCGGCGGCGGTCCAATTGCGCACTTTGCGCTTGATGGTGTTGTCCTTGCGTGCTGGCATATGCGTCTGGGTCTGTGATGGCTCAACAGTACCTGCGCGTTATATACCAAGGGGGTGAAAATGTCAATGATAAGTTGATGGCTCTGCAGCCCGCCGAGCTTCGCGCGGAGGGCACAGTTTTCGCTTGCATGTCGGGAGGCTCAGGTGATACAATCCCTTGCAGCCATGGCTGCATCAGACATCAGTTTTCATCTGGAGCAAATCAGAAAGCGCAAGTGGGACGACAGGAGTCTGGCGCAGAAGGCTCTCCAGCTCGCTGCCGAGCTTCAGACGGGGGCTCTTCGCTATCTGAGCGCTTCGGAGCGCACGCTGCTCTCGGCGCTCAGCCGGCTGGCGGCGGACAATCGCAACCGCCGCTTCATCCGCAGTTTGTGCTCGCAGGTGTTTCACTGCTCGGATCCGCAGAGCCGCGCGGAGCAGCTCCGCCGCCTCATCTCCGATTTCAACGGGATTCCGAATCTATTCAGCACGATGGGCAAGATCCGCCTCAAGGGGGCGGCTATTGCGCCCCGCAGTTTACAGGCGGCGGCGATGGCGGAGGTGCGCCGCGTGTTTCAGTCGACTTTCGGCGAGCTGACGCTGCCGCAGGAGGCGGATCGCGTGGGCAAAAAGGTGCGCGAGATGGGCAAGGCGGGGATTGCGGCGGTGATTGCTCCGCTGGCGCCAGATGTGTTCGGCGAGAAGAGTGCGGAGCGTTATGTGCGCAATCTCGAGGCGGTGCTCAGCAAGCAGCAGGAGGCGGGCGTGGTGATTGATCCCCGCCGCCTCTGCCCCTCGCTCTCGGCGTATTCCCCCGAACAGGGAGCGGCGCTTCTGGCGGAGAAGATTTCGGCGCTGGTGGAGTTGTCCGCCCGCGGTTCGGCTCCGCGACGCCTGCTGCTGGAGTGCGGTCTCTCCGATGTGGCGGCGATTGTGTCTGATGCGTTCCGCCGGGTGATGGAGAGCTGCGGAGAGAAGGCGTCGGGGCTGATTTTGGAGCTTCCGGGTTATCTGAGTTCGTCGGAGTCTCTGCTGCGCGAGCTGATCACTTGGGCGTCGGCCCGCTGTGCGAAGGGGGCGGCCCCGGTGCGCCTCGCGCTGATCAAGGGGGCTTCGCTGATGGAGGAGCAGCAGCTCAATCATCTGTATGGTTCCCGGGCTCCGCTGAGCCGCAGCAAGCTGGAGACGGATCGCCGCTTCAAGCGTCTGCTGCGGGTGGCGATGGCGGAGTCCAAGGGGGCGCTGCTGCCGATGATCGGGACGCACAGTTGCTTTGACTTGGCCTACGGGTTGCTGCTCTGGGCCAGCAGCGGCAAAAAGGGGATGCCGGGCATTCTGCTCACGGAGGGGCTCGGCAACCATCAGGCGCGCCTGCTGGCGCGGCAGGGGGCGGATGTGACGCTGCGCTGCTTGGCGACGGCGGCGGGCGGTGAGGCGGAGTTCGAGCACTACCTCATCACGCTGCTCAATGAGCTGGCGCTGCCGGACGGCTTTCTCTCCGGCGGCTATGCGGTGGAGACGACGTCGATGGAGTGGAATTCCATGCGCCAGCATTTCCTGGCCTCGGTTGACCGCGTGGACGAGTCGGCGCGCAAGCGTCCGGAGTCCGAGGGCTTCGAGAGCTGCGGGCTGGGGCGCATGCTGGAGCGCTCGCACATCGATGCGCTGTATCACGAGGCGCACAAGGCCCACGAGTCGAGCCCGAGCTCGCTGGAGCTGCGGCTGGCCGGTCGCCCCTATGAGAGCCGCCTGACCTGCATTCACCGCTCGCTGACGGTGCCCGGGTTGGCGGAGTATCGCTTTCCGGTGGCGGACTACGAGGCGCTGCACGAGGTGCTGCGCCGCGCGGGTGAGGCTCAGCGGCAAAAGTCCGAGGAGCAGGATCTGCGCCGCCGCACGCTGCTGCGACTGGCGCGCAGCTTGGAGGAGGCGGGCGAGGAGCTCGCGGGTCTGATGGCCAGCGATGCGGGCTACACGCTGCGCGATGCCGATGTTGAGCTGTGCAATGCGGTGAATGCCTGCCGCTTCTGCGCGCGCGAGCTGGCGGCGGACGGTTTTCCCGACGGCACGAGGCCTTCGCCCCTCGGTGTGGCGGTGGTGGCTCCCTCGCCGAATCATCCGGTGGAGGAGGCCGTGTCGGGTGTGGCGGCGGCCTGGGCCGCGGGCAATGCGGTGATTTATCGGCCGCCATTGGCCTGCATGAGGCTCAGCCTGCGCCTGCACGAGCTCATGCAGGCGGCGGGCATGAAGGAGCCTTCTCTGCAGCTCTTGGCCTGTCTGGACAATGAGATGACGGATCAGTTGATGGCGGACGCTCGCGTCAAGCTCGTGGTGGCTTCGCTCAGCGAGGCGCGCCGTCGGCGCTTGGCGGAGAATAACCCGGACTGCCGCCTGGCTGCGCCGAGCTGCGGGGCCGGAGTTGTGTATCTGGACGCCCCATGCGACTGGCGGCAGGCGGTGCGCGATCTCGCCGCGGCGCTGCGACGCCGCTCGGGGCGCGCCCAGGGCTGCCCGCATCTCGTGCTCATTCACGAGTCGCTGGGGGACAACCACCATTTTCTGCATGCACTCAGCGACGCGCTCAGCTCCTGCAAGGCCGCCCCGGGCTGGGTGGAGGGCAGCGGCGTGGGGCCGATGCCGGAGCCGCTGACGGACGAGGAGCGCCGCCTGCTGCAAGGGGTGGAGGGCGACGGGGAGTGGCTGGTGCAGCCCTTCCCGGCGGAGCTGGGTTCGCAGCTCTGGTCGCCCGGTCTGCGGCTCGGGGTGAAGGCTGACGGCCCCTATGCGACGGGGGCGAGCCGCCTTCCGCTGCTCTCGCTGCTGAAGGTTTCGGGGGTGGACGAGGCCATCTCTCTTCAAAATCGCCGGTGCCGAGGCGGCGTGGCCATCATCTACACGCTCAATGACGAGGTGCGCAAGCGCTGGCGCAAGGCTGTCGCCGCGAGTCATCAGGGCATCAACTGCTGCCCTGCCCCGCAGCCCGGCATCATTCCGGGCGGCTCTCGAGGGGATGTGTGTTTTGCGCCCAATCCCTGCGGCAGCAATCTGCCGGCGGTCTTCTGCCGCTGGGAGGAGGTGGCGCGCCCGCAGCGGCGCGGCAAGCAGCGCGATGTGCCCTTCTCGCCTTGGGAGCAGTTGCAGCCCAAGCCGGATCCCGAGGACTTTACGCGTCTGACGGCGGCGGCTGATTCGATTTCGTACTGGTGGACGGAGGAGTTCGGCAAGCGCCACCTCCTCGATCCGAAGCCGGGGGAGACGACGGAGCTGAGCTACCGCCCGGTGTCGGTCTGCCTGCGCGTGGAGGAGAGCTGCTCGAACGCCGATCTCGGCATTGCTCTGATGGCGGCGCTGCGCGCAGGATGCGAGACGCACCTGAGCTGCGCGACGATGCGCCCGTGGATGCAGCGCGAGCTTGCGCCTTTGGGCGTGAGCATCTGCGAGGAGAGCCGCAGCGATTACCAAGAGCGCTTCACGGACTTTGCGCGCCGCGGGGTGCGCGTTCGCGACTGGGACGCTACGACGGAGACGCTGCGGGCTGCTGCAGCCTGCGGGCTGGAGATTGACACGGCTCCCGTGGTCTCCAACGGTCGTCTGGAGATGCTGCACGGCCTACGCGAGCTGGTCGTGACGCGCCGCACGGCGCGCTACGGCAATCTGCATGATGACGACGGCTCGGCGGGCTGATCCCCGCCCCCCTCCCCAGGCTTCAGCTCCGGCGGAGGGGCTGAAAGAGATCCCCTCCTCTCCGAACGAGCGCCAAGAGACCGGCGCTCGTTCGCGGCTCAGGCTCCCGCTCTTCCCCGAGGAGGGGCCACCGGCTAGCCGTGATTCCCCGGCCTCAGCTGCGTCTCTGCCCCCGCAGGTATGAAGGGGGGGGCAGGAAAGCCGGAGGCGGTGCAAGCAGCGCTTCCCTCTGGGTCTGAAAAGAGACCCTCAAGTTTTCAATAACGCGCCGCAGGCCTCCTCACCCGTTGGCCACCAGCCGTGCTCGAGCAAGCATCCTGTCCCCAGCCCTTGAAAACCACCTGTAAAAAAGGCGCCGCTACCCAACGGCAGCGGCGCCCGGAACGAGATGATTGAATGTTTAGCCCTCGATGCAGGCCTTGAGGCGTGAAACGATGTTGTCTTTGGAGGTTGCACCGACGATGGTCTCCACCACCGCGCCACCCTTCATGAAGAGCAGCGTCGGGATCGAGCGAACGCCATAGCGCTGAGCCAGATTGGGGCAGGCATCAACGTCAATCTTGACGACCTTGGCCTTGCCTTCAAACTCCTTGGAGATCTGGTCGATGATCGGCGAGATCATCTTGCAGGGGCCGCACCAAGTGGCCCAGAAGTCCGCCAAAACGGGAAGGGAGGAGCGAAGTACCTCATCTTCGAAGTTACTTTCAGTAATTTGTGTAGCCATATCTTTCAGATTCAGTTGGGGGTGTGTTTGTTGAAAATTGATTACTCCGCCGAGTCGGAATCATCGCTACTCTCCTCATCGGCAGCGTCCTCTGACGAGGACTCCTCGTCATACGAGCTGTCATCCGAGGCATAATCCGAGGACGAACTGCCGGCAGAAGCCGCAGAGCCCTCCACCGTCGGCGTGCCGAAAATGCGCTGGCTATTGAGCATGCGACCGATGAGCTGATCCGTCTGATACTGAGCAAAGACGAACCAACCGGCCACCAGCAGGGCGATGATCGAGAAGGTCAGCACCACGGGGCTCGGGCGAGCGGGCTCTTCCTCGGGCTCGGCCACCTTGCCGAAACCGGCAGGCTTCGTGAAGCCGGTGGGCTTCGTCGCCGCCCCCTTGGGAGACAGAGGAACCGTGGCCTTGGGCATCGCCGCCGTCGGCGTGCTCGGCGTCGAAGGAGGCGTAGCGTGAGGAGCCACGGGCTGAGAGCCGGGCTTCGAGGGAGCCTTCGGAGCAGCCAAGGGAATGGTCGACGGGCCGCTCGGGCGGGACGTCGGACGCTCAGAGCCCAACACGACCGTGCGAACCGGGGCGGCCGGGGCGCTGGGAGCACCGGGACGAGCCGGAGCCGAGGGCGGAGTCAGCGGCACCGTTGTTGCGCCGGATGGGCGTGCCACGCTCGGCGCCACGGGAGCCGCCGGACGCGGAACCGTCATCGGCCGCGTCGCGCCGGTACCACCGCCGGCATGCGGCGCCGTCGGGGGCACGGGAGCTGCCGGATGCGGCACGGAGGGAGGCACCGGTGCACCGGGGCGGGGCACCGAAGGCGGCACCGGAGCTCCGGGGCGCGGAACAGAAGGAGGAACAGGCGCACCGGGGCGCGGGACGGAGGGAGGAACGGGTGCGCCGGGACGGGGAACGGAAGGGGGCACGGGAGCACCGGGGGGAGGAACGGGTGCGGGATGGGGCGGAGGAGGCGTACTCATAACGTCGTAAGGTCTGGGAGCCGCGAGGTTGCGGATTTCTTTTATATTGCACTTTTTTTACGGCTTTGCAAGCGGAAAACGCCTCGGCGTGCATTTTTTCACCTCGAGGCCGGAAGAGAAGCCGCGTCCGTCATCGCGCTCTCGGCTCCGCCGGCTTCAGCCCCCAGCGCTGATACAGAGAGGGCTTTCCGCCGGGCTCCAGCGGGCGGCGCCATCCATCATCGGTCTGAACGCCGGCGAGCTCCAGCAAACGCACATAGTCCGCCGAATCCTTGAGCAGTTGATTATATCCCTTCACGCTCGATGAAACTTCCCAAGTTCGATCCGGGCGCCACAGCGTCTGAATGTGCAGCGGGGCGTGGGAGTGAATGTTGAGCGCATAGCGCATCTTGGAGAGCCCCTCGCCCAGTTTTCCCTCACGGCAGTCCTCCATACCCCAGAGCAAGAGGTTGCGGCCGTAATTTACGTGCCAGGAGCCCAAGCAGGTAGGCGACGGCCCGTCCCCCCCATAGTAGCGGCGCTGGAGCTTCTCGGACTCGAGGAAGCGCCCGCGGCGCGTGAGCAGGTGGGCCAGCATGGAAACGTTGAAGGTGTTGCGCGGATTGGCCCGCAAGGTCATGCCCATGAGGTTGATCATCTCATCGAGCGAACCGCGCTCGCTCATGGCGGGGTCGAGGCGCACGCAGGCATCCGCCAACAAGTAATCGGGGTAGATCGGCACCAAGGAGCGAAGCGTGCGGCAGCGCTCTGCCACAAAGCCTGGCTCGTGAGTGTCATGCCCGACACTCCACTGAGCCACCCAAGGGATGTAAAAGCGCTGGCCCAATCGAGCGAAGCCGAAAATCAGAGCCGCGCTCGCCAGCACCAGCAGGCAGCGCTCGAGCAGTCCGGCGGCCCGCACCCGCCTCAGAACCGGCTCAGCACTCAGATCATGAGAACCCACCCGGCGAATCAGGCGTTCCCCGCGGCGATCGTGCGGTGAAGCCAGCAACCCGCAGGTGAACGCCATCATCAGCGCCATAGCGGCATCGTGCCAGTAATAGTCCGAAAAGGCACAGACGCTCATGGAAGCCATCAGCAGCAGAGCAACCGAAACGAGCTGTCGACGCTCCTGCGTGATCGCGTCGCTGCTCAGCGTCATCAACCCGGCCGAGAGATGCAGCACCAGAAACAGCAGCATCAGCGCAAGGCCGACTCCACCGAAGTCCACCCAGGCCTGCAAATACTCATTGTGTGCAAAATTCGGGCGGCACCACTCATTGAAGATCGTTGCGATCGACCACTGCGAGGCCCCGGCCCCCTGCCCCCAGAGACCGGAGGCTCCGAGCTGCTGCACCAGATCTCCCCAGATTTGATAGCGCAGGTGCGTGTCCACATCGTTGGCCAGCCAGTCAAAAAAGTGCCCCCAGACGAGGCCGTACACGGCCACGCTGATGGCGACCAACAGGAAAGCCGACACGAGGAATGAGGCAAAGCCCAGAGAGCGCCCCGAAGCCACGCGATGCAGGCAGAACAGCACCCAGCCGAAGGGCAGAAGGATCAGCGAGGCAATAAGCGGCGAGAGCGTGTTACAACAACCGGCCAGCCCCATCGAGAGGAGGGCAGGAATCAGCAGGATCAGGCGCCGCCCTCGGGAAGCCCGCGAGGTCAGTGAAAGATACAGCAGCACAAAGCCGCAGGCCATGAAAAAATAGCCGGCAAAGTTCTCATAAAAGAACAAACCCGTCGGGCGCGAGTTCGGCCCCGTCAGCCCCAACTCCGGACGGCCGCTCCAAGCCACGGACGCCTCAGGCAAACGCATCAGACCGAAATAAACGGCGTTGACGAGAACAGCCACGACCAAGGTTCCCACCACGGCACGGCCACTCCCCTGCGCCGCCTGAATACCCGCCACGTAGTAGACCACGCAGCCCAGAAGCAAGGCTGCATGCCCCCATGACTCCACCAGCGACGGCGCGGCCACACAGCGCAGGAGAAAGTACAGCCCCACCGCCAAGCCCAACCACGCCGTCGGCGTCAGCCGCACCAGCTTGTCGCCGCGCAGCAGCCCCACGCCAAAAAGCAAGGCCGCCAAACCTCCCACAAGGCAGAGCGGCAGCGCCGTATAGGCATTGACATCCGTGCAGGCCATCACCACCATCCACCCGAGGGCGAGAATCCACCCCAGCACTGTTCCGAGGCCCGTTTCGGCCAATCTTTTCTTCACCGGCTGATCCGTCATACACCGCATCGTACCAGAAAACACCCCTAGCGGCAAGCTCTCAGTCGGGCACTATGAACTTGACCGCCGCATCTCCTTTCGGTATAATGAGCACCTGCATGAAGCTGCTCCTTTCTCTGACTGACCAGAGTTTCCTCGCCACCAAATCCGTGGGCATCTTCAACGTCTCCATGGGGCTGGTGCGCGGATTCATCAACTGCCCCGAGGTCACCGAGCTGCACCTTCTGGGCAATCAGGAGTGCGCCGCCCGGCTCACAGGCCTACCCGACAAGGTGAGGCTGCATCTGGCGGACCGCCCCGTTCCGAGGCGCTTCGCTCGCCTCTGGTGGGATCAGGTCGAAGTCTCGGATCTCATCCGCAGCGTCGACCCGGACTGGGCCGTGCTGCCCAAGGGCTTCCCTCCCTTCTTTCCCAGACTCGGCCGCAGCAAACTCGCCTGCTACGTGCACGACGTGAACTGGGAATACTACCGCAGCCTTCGCAGCAGCGATTCCCCCTTTCCCACCCACGAGCTGCTTTACTTTCGATCGCTGGGGCTGCGGGCCCTTAAGCTCTCAGACCTCGTGCTGACCTCCACACAATTTAACCGCGAGCGCTTCGCCGCCTACGCACCCGGCGCCCGCACGGCCGTCATCGGCATCGGCTTTGACGACCCCGTCCGCCCCCCGGCCGAGCATGAACGCACCGGCATCCTCTTCTTTGCCTCACCCTACCCGCACAAGCTCACAGCCCTGGGCATACGCCGCCTCAGCGCCTGGCTCGCCCAACGCCCCGATGCCGATCGCGTGCGCATCCACGTCATCGGCAAACTTCCGCAACAAATCAGCCTACCCGACGAACGCTGGATTCCTCACACGCGGCTGCCCTTCGACGAGCTCAGAGAACTGCAACACAGCCAGTGCCGAGTCACCGCCTACTTCTCCGCCTACGAAGGCTTCGGCATGCCCCCGGTGGAAAGCCTGCGCAACGGCGTAGCCTGCGTCGCCTCCGACCTGCCGCCCCACCGCGAAAACCTGCCCGCAGCGAGCCTCTTCCGCAACGATGATGAAGATGACTTCATCCGTTGCCTCAACCGGGCCTGGCAGGCCCCGAACACCTGGACCTGCCCGAGCTACCCGACTTGGGACACCGTGGCCGCACGCGCCATCCGCGCCATGCAGGCAACTGAGAACGGAAGGGAAACATCCTGACACTACCCCGGCCCCCATCTTTTCCTTGCCATTTTCGCTGAAATCATCCATAATCCCGACGTGCCCGGCATCTGCTCCATCTTCACTCACTTCGCCAACGCTGACAACACCCTGACCTGCCTCCGGCGTCTGGCCGATCAAAAGCGACGCCCCGAGTATATCGTCATCATCAACAACGGCAACACCGGAGACCCCGTCCTTGCGGAAGCGCGCAGCTTTGCCGCGCAACACCTGCCCGAAGGCTGCCTGCACATTCTGCAAATGCCGAGGAACCTCGGAAACGCCGGCGGCTGCGCCAGCGGCCTCGACTATGCCTTCCACGAGCTGAAAGCCGATGCCGTCTGGATCCTCGACGACGACTCCTGGCCTCGACCCCACACCCTGCAAGCCCTCTTGGCCGCACCCTGTGACGACGACACCGTTCGCATGAGCCTCGTCATTGACCCCAAGCGCGGCGACGAGCTCAGCTGGCCGCTGACCATTCCTGCCCATGAGGGCAGCCAGCGTCGCTGGGTCAATGCCGTCCGGCGCGCCGAACTTCCGGCCGGCAACATCATCGCATCTCGCGGCGGCTGGCTCGGTGCCCTCTACCCCCGCCGCGTCTGGCAGCGTGTCGGCACCCCCACACCCGAGCTCTTCATCCGCGGCGAAGATGAGGAATACCCTTGGAAGGTGCGCGCCGCCGGCTTCCGCTTTGTCACCGTGCGCGACTCCGAGCTCGAGCACCCGAGCGCCAAGCTCGAGCTGCTGCACTTTCACATCGGCGGCCGATCCTACTTCTATGAGCCCGGTCTCGCCAACTCCCGCCTCTATTACAAGATCCGCAACTGGGCATGGTTGCAGCGACTCAAGCACCCCGGCAACCCTCTGCACCGCCTCATCGCCTGCGGCTTCTACGCACTGCTGACGATCAACGCCATGCTGCGCACGGACGAAGTCAGCCTGCGCCGCATCTACACCCTCTTTCGCGCCCTGCACAACGGCTTCTACGGCAAGCTGCGCCCTTGGTGACAGTCACCCCGCATCCGCCGGGCCTCAACCTCATGCAGCAGACCGCATCGCCCCGAGCCATTTCGAGCCGCACCCGAGCCGTCTCGAGGCTGTTGCGCATAAAAAATGGGCTCATGCACAAATTTCTCTTTACAAACTGCGCAAAGCAGGTATAATGAGCGCCCGAAATCGCAGCCTCTCAACAACATTAACTCATAACTCATCGACATGAAAGTTCTTTCCTCACTCGCCTCCATGAAGCGACGCCATGCTGATTGCCAGATCGTGAAGCGCAAGGGCACGCTCTATGTCATCTGCAAGAGCAACCCCAAGTTCAAGGCTCGCCAGGGCGCTACCGCCGGCACTCGCCTGAGCAAGAAGGGCGTCAAGTAAGACAAGCCTCCGGGCTCTGTCAATGAAAGACCGGCGTTAAAAACCCGGTCTTTTTTTTATTCCCGAATCCGGCGCAACCGAGTCCGAGCTAGCAGCTCTCGGAGAGAAACTCCCACCACAAGGGAACACAGCTCTTCTCACCTGTCTGATCAGGGCCGCAGCAAGACGCCGGAGCCACCGACAAACAGCAACACCCACCATGGACACCCGACAACGAGTCAGCAGCCAAGTCTTTCCCCTCGGTGACTTCACCTTCGACGACGGGCAGACGCTGCCCGGCATGCATCTGGCCTATGAAACCTACGGCCGTCTCAATGCCGACAAGAGCAACGCCATCCTGCTCTTTCACGCCCTGACGGGCAGCCACCACGCCCATGGCTGGAACGACAATCTGCCCGAAGCCGGCGACTTCTGGCGGCCGGAGAACTATGAGGGCTGGTGGGACCTCATGATCGGCCCCGGCAAACCTCTGGACACCGATCGCTACTTCATCGTCTGCGCCAACTTTCTCGGCAGCTGCTACGGCAGCAGCGGTCCCGCCAGTCTGGCTCCCGACGGCGAACCCTGGGGCAGCCGCTTCCCGATGGTCACCGCGAACGATCAGGCCCGGGCTCAACTGAAACTGCTGGATGCCATGGGCATCGACCGCTTCGCCATCGTCGGCCCGAGCGTCGGCGGCATGCTCTCGCTGGCCACCACCAGCATGTGCCCTGAGCGCATCCGCAGCGTCATCATCATCGGCGCCTCCAACAGCCCCGCCATCGAGCACAAACTCTCCGTCTTCGAGCAAATCCTCGCCATCGAGCTCGACGAGAAATACCGAGCGGGTCGCTACCCGCTCAGCGACCCGCCTCGTCGCGGTCTCGCTCTCGCGCGCATCATTTGCCACAAGCTCTTCGTCTACCAGAAGGGGCTCGAGAAACGCGCGCGCAAGGGCGTCTGCGACCCGCAGGGCATGCTCAGCTGGTATACCCCGACGCGCAACACGGAAAGCTACATGATCCACCAGGGCACCAAGTTTGCCCGCCGCTTCGATGCGAACGCCTACATTCGCATCGTCAACATGTGGTCATCCTTCGACCTGCCGACGCTCAGCGGCAAGCGCAGCCTCAGCGAAGCCTTCCGCGACTATGCCGCGCACGGCATCCCCTTCATGATCTTCTCCATCAGCACAGACTGCTGCTTCACCCCGAAGGATATCGCCGCCTTTGCCCGCAAACTCCGCAGCTGCGGCGTCAATGCCAACTACCGCTGCATCCGTTCCCAGAAGGGGCACGACTCCTTCCTGCTCGAGCCGGAGCTTTATCAAAGCGATATCCGTCGCTATCTGAGCTCAGCTCTGTAATTTTCCGGCTTCATTTATGTTTCTTCTGAAACTATTTCTCCGCGTAAGGGTTTCAGTTGTAGCATGAGCAGCGGACTCACCGATGACGAGCTAGACCACTTACTCGACGGCGCCTCAGATCCCCAGCCCCCGCCGGATTTCGAGGAGTGCGTCGTGCGCCGTCTGCATCGCCTGTTGGAGGTTGAAGAGGCGCGAGCGGAGGATGCGGCTCTCAATCGGCTGCTGCTGCAGGCCACTCGGCCCGTGCTCCCCGACGGCTTTGAGCAGCGCGTCATGGAGCGGCTGGACCTCGACAAAGCCCGGGTACCGCGCTTCCTCTCTCGCCGCTGGCCGCAGAAACCGGCCCAGCGCCCCTACCGCCGGCTCTGCTGGGCGCGCGCGGCCTGCCTGCTGTTCGCTACGGCCCTCGCCTGCCTGCTGATCGGAAGGCCCGAGCACGCAGGAACCCCGAGCCAAGCTTCTGTGGCCCGGCCCCTGACGCCAAGCGCCGCAGAAACGATGGAGCTGAGTCGAGATTCGTTGCTGACAGAGGCCTTCGCCAGCTTGGCCGACGACGAAGTCGTCGCTGCCCTCTGCGCCGTCTCCACGGACAGCAGCGAAGGGAAAACCGCCCTCCAGCGGCGCGACAACGCCCTGAGCGCCTCCCGCTGATCCTCCCGCCCCAAGCGGAAGTCGGCTGCCGCCACCATCGCTCGTCAGCCCGCTCGAGCCGTCGGACGCGTTCTCCCGCGTCTCCCGTCACCCGCCCTGCCCCGAGCTCCTGTTCCGAGCTCCTGCGCCCGGCCGCTCGCCGCTCGGGCTTTTCGCAGCACAGTTTCCCCTGCCCTTCGGCGAGGCAGCGGAGTCCCCACCCTTCCGGCCTCAAGACATGGGGAACCCGGCCGAGTCCATCCCTGACGAGCAACAAGCGGGACCACACCGATATCGAGAGGCGACGTGGCAAAAAAGCGCAGCGCCCCAATCGAGGCGCCGCGCTTGACAAAATCTTGGCGAAAACCTGCAAAGCCTCAGGCCATGCGCCCGCCGGCAGACCTGCCGGCTTACTCCCACTCGATGGATGCCGGCGGCTTCGTGCTCACATCATAGAGCACACGATTGATACCCTTCACCTCATTGAGAATGCGGTTGGACGCCTCGCGCAGCAAATCATAGGGCAGCTGCACCCAGTCCGCCGTCATCGCGTCCTCGGAAACAATCGCACGCAGATTCGTCGCAAACTCGTACGAACGCTCATCGCCCTTCACGCCCACCGTCTTGACGGGAATCAGCCCCGCGTAGGCCTGCCAGCACTTATCGTACCACTGCCACTTGCGCAGAGTCCCGATGAAAATAGCGTCGCACTCGCGGATGATATCCAGACGCTCCTTCGTCACCTCGCCGGGGCAGCGCACCGCAAGACCCGGGCCCGGGAAGGGATGGCGCCAGAGAATATCGTGAGCAATGCCCATCGACGCGCCCAGCTCACGCACCTCATCCTTGAAGAGGAAGGCCAGCGGCTCAATCACCTTGCCCTGCTCCTGCAGCTCCAGCACGCGCGGCACGCGGTTGTGGTGCGTCTTGATCACCGAAGCCTTGCTCTTCGCATTCGACGCACTCTCAATCACATCCGGATAAAGCGTACCCTGGGCCAGCATCTCGGCATCGCCCACGGCATCCCAGAACACATCAATGAAGAGCGAGCCGATGATCTTGCGCTTCTTCTCGGGCGAGGTCTCACCCTTCAGCGCCGTCAGGAAGCGCTCCGAAGCATCCACCGTCTCAATCTCCACCCCCATGCGGCGGAAGTTCTCCTCCACCTCGCGCGCCTCATTTTTGCGAAGCAAGCCGTTGTCAACGAAAATGCAGCGGGCATTCACGCCGGCCTCGTGCAGCAGGACGGCCAGCACCGTGCTGTCCACACCGCCGGAAACGCCGCAGACCACCTGGCGATCGCCCACCCTCGCGCGAATCTCCTCAATGAGCTCGCGCTTGAAATCACCGATATCGAAGGGTGCCAGATCGCGAGCGAAGGAGAGGAAATTGCGCAGAATCGTGCGACCCTCATGAGAATGCGTCACCTCGGGGTGGAACTGAATGCCGAACATCGAATCGCCCCACTGAAGGGACACCGGCACCCCCTCGCTGTTGCGCGCCAGCACGCGGCAATTGTCCGCCAGATGATCCACCGTATCCGAGTGACTCATCCACACCTGAGAAGACGGTGACATATCGGCATAGAGTCCCTCCAGCTTCTCGGGGATGAGAGCCGCCGGACCGTATTCGCGCTTATTGCTGCTGCGCACCGTGCCGCCGTTCTTGATATTGAGCAACTGCATGCCGTAGCACACACCCAGCACCGGCACGCCGAAAGAGCGCAGCCAGTCGAAATCGATATCGGGCGCATCGGGATCCGAAGTACTGCGCGGGCCGCCGGAGAGAATAATGGCACCCGGCTCGGAAATCTCGTGCAGATCCTCCAGAGCATAAAGCTTGGCGAGATACCCCAGCTCGCGAACGCGGCGCACGATCAGCTGCGTATACTGCGAGCCGTAGTCAATAACGGCAACAATGTGTTTGGGAGTCATAACGCTGGCCGCTATGGTATCAGCATCCCCCCCCTTTGGCAAGACAAAACGCGGACGCAGCAGCGACTTCGAACCGCCGCAGGCCCGCACCGTCCGAACGAACCCGAACAAGCCCGGCAAGCCTGCCGTTCACCCAGTCATCCCTCCCTCGAGGCTCTTCTGCTAATTGTGTGGAATGACGTTGCAACGGAGCA
>UMHM01011942.1_pt1 | contig 24232 bp, 14 predicted proteins | sample 1965501 | NCBI WGS metagenome assembly UMHM01 (sample SAMEA4836095, study PRJEB28245) | human gut metagenome | biome: gut microbiome; material: fecal sample | place: Denmark | collected 2008
AGCGGCAGGTTTCAACGCTTTTGGCTTCGCATTCGGGGCCGCCGGGGCCGGAGTTTGCGACGAGGGCTTCCAGCAGGTCGGGACCTGAGTTCCCTGCCCCCATGCAAGGCTGCCGGCCTGACGCGACAAGCCCCCCGGCCGTCCGATGCGACCGGGGGGCTTGCGTTTCGCTTCCCGCCCCTGCGGCGCAGAGGCGGGGAGAAGCGCTGGTCGATCAGTACTGCTCGACGACGCGCATCATCGCATCCATCTGAGCCTCGATGGACTCGACGAGCGCCATCTGCGTGCGCGTGCGATCCAAGTTGTGCTCGGGGCGCTTGATCTTGAAGTAGGTGTCGCCCTCGAGATAGTCCGTCAGGAAGCGCATGCCGCACTCCATGGTGAGCAGCTTGCCCGAGAAGGGAAGCAGGCTCTTCTCCAGCGGCGTGAGGAAGGTGGCAGCCTCGCAGTACCCCTTGGCAAGAGCCTCGAAGTACTCCATGCGCATCGTCACCTTCGAGATGTCCTTCTCATCCTCCGCGGCGGGCGAGGTCGACGTGCGAATCATGTCGCCGAAGTCGTAGAGGGACGAGCCGGGCATCGTGGTGTCGAGGTCGATGACGCAGACGCCCCCGCCCGTGACGTCGTCGAGCATCACGTTGTTGAGCTTGGTGTCATTGTGCGTCACGCGCAGGGGCAGCTCGCCGCTGGCGAGGTAGTTGACCACCTTGTGGCAGTCCGCCTCGCGGGCGAGGAACCAGTCAATCTCCTTCTGCACGCTCTTGGCGCGGCCCAGGGGATCCGTCGCAATCGCGTTCTGGAAATTGCGGAAGCGCTTCGTCGTGTTGTGGAAGTCGGGAATCGTCTCAAAGAGAGGCTCACCCGGCAGGTTCGCGCCGAGCTTCTGGAAGTTGCCGAAAGCGCGAGCCACCTCGATGCACTGCCCGGGGTTCTCGATCATGTCGTAGGTGCGGGCGCGCTCGATGAAGGGATAGACGCGCCAGACGTTGCCCTCCTCATCCTGCGCGTAGGGCTTGCCGTCCTTTGCGGGGATGATGGTGAGCGTGCGGCGGTACGCCTCCTTGCAGCCCTCAGCCAGCAGCACGCGAAGCGCCTCGTCGGTGACGCGCTTGACGTTCTCCATGAGCGGAATGGGCTGTTTGAAGACGTTGCTGTTGACGCGCTGCAGAATGAAGCGCGTGCGAATGCCGGCCTGATCGACCTCGATGCGGAAGGTGTCATTGATGTGCCCGGAGCCATAGGGGGCGCCAAACACATAGTCCGCGCGCAGGTCAAAGAGCCCGGCGATGTGTCGGATATCGTACATGGCGGCGCAGGCTTAACCGAGTTTGGCGGGGTAGACGCCGTCAGCCACGAGCTTGGCGATGCTCTCCACCACCGCGGGCTTGTCGCTGGGGTAGGTCACGCCGAGCCAGGTGGCCGTCGTCTTGATCACGCGGCAATCGGCCTTGCCGTTGTGGATGAGCTCATCGACCACCGTGGGGATGTAGCACTCGCTCTTGATCTCCTTGCCGTGGGCCTGGAGGAAGCGGGTGAAGTGATCCTTGATCTGACCGATGAACGAGGCCGGGAAGACCCAGAAGTTCATCGAGACGAGCTCCTCGGGATTGACCTCCTTGCGCTCGCCGGAGAGGCTGTCGCCGCGGCAGACACCGTCGGCTTCCTTCATGATCTTGGTGAACTCCTCAACGCTGTCGAGGTAGCCGTCCTTGATGCCGCAGATGCCGCGGTTCACGTCGCCGTGATCGCTGAGCGTATTCTTGAGCGGGTAGCCGATCATCCCGTAGTGCTCCTTGCCGTCGGCAGCGGGCTCGGCGGTGAGGAACTCGGCCGCCTTCGCGAAGGCATCGGCGCCGTAGAAGTCGTCGGCATTCACCACGCCGAAGGGCTCCTTGACAATGTCGCGGGCCGCCAGCAGGGCGTGAGCCGTGCCCCAGGGCTTGACGCGACCCTCGGGAACACTGAAGCCCTCGGGCAGATCGTCGAGGCACTGGAAGGCGTAATCCACCTCAATCTTGCCGGCGAAGCGAGCGCCCACCTGGCTCTTGAAGGCCTCCTCGAAATCCTTGCGGATGATGAAGACGACCTTGCCGAAGCCCGCGCGAATGGCGTCATAGACAGAGTAATCAAGGATAACTTCGCCGTTGGGGCCCATGGGGTCAAGCTGCTTGAGGCCGCCGTAGCGGCTGCCCATACCTGCTGCGAGAACAAGGAGTGTCGGTTTCATAATGTCTGATAGAGATGCTTCAGGTGCACGGCGCAGTGCCAGCACTGTCCGCACGAGGGTATTGTATCCCTTTCCCTATCATTTGGCAAGCAGGAATTCACCGCCTTCCCCATCAATTGTCGACGGCGCCGCAGCAGCGGAGGCCAAACCCGCCGAACAGACGGGCAAAACTCGCCGCCGATACACCAAACTCGCTGTTCCGATGCGCCACCCCCGCCGCGACGATTCGCTTACGCAGGGGGGCGAGCGCCCGGCGCCCCGCGCGACGCGCAGAAACGATAGGGAGCAAACTGCCGAAGAACCCGCACGGAGCGCGGAGCCAAGGGTGCGGAGCCCAAGGCTCGGGGTGCGCCACAAGTGGCGTGAATGAGCCCGGAGGCCGCCCTTCGCTCGGCACTCTAAAAAAACATCTCAGCACAGCAAAAAAACAGACACGGAGGGGCTGCGCTGCCCTTGTCGCCTCATGCAGCGCGGCCTGCGAGCCGGGAGCTGCGCAACGCCGCCGCGAGCACCGGACGGCGAGTCGCGAAAAAATGCGCTTTCGGGGCCGAATGGCTGAATTTTGAGTTGCAAGTCGACGGGAAACATGCTAACCTACGAGCACCATGAAAATCACTGGTACTACTCACAAGAAGGCTGCTGAGTGGGTGGAGCAAGTCCGCCAGCTCTGCAAACCCGATTCCGTCTACTGGTGCGACGGTTCCGAGGAAGAGAACACCCAGCTTTGTGACATGCTGGTTGAGAAAGGCACCTACATCCGCCTGAACCCGGAGAAGCGCCCCGGCTGCTTCCTGGCTCGTTCCACTCCTTCCGACGTTGCCCGTGTGGAGGAGCGTACGTTCATCTGCTCGGAGAAGCAGGAGGACGCCGGCCCCACCAACAACTGGAAGGCCCCGGCCGAGATGAAGGCCATCCTCAACAAGTTCCTCGACGGCTGCATGAAGGGCCGCACCATGTACGTGATTCCCTTCTGCATGGGCCCGCTTGACTCCCCCCTTGCCAAGATCGGTATTGAGATCACCGACTCCGCTTACGTTGTGACCAACATGCGCATCATGACCATCATGGGCGAGAAGGTCCTCAAGCGCCTGGAGGAGGAGACCCAGGGCGGCGGCAACCCGAAGCGCGACGGCTACGGCGACTTCGTTCCCTGCCTGCACTCCGTCGGTGCTCCGCTTGAGCCCGGTCAGGAAGACGTGACTTGGCCCTGCAACAACGAGGAGAAGTACATCTGCCACTTCCCCGAGACCGGCGAGATCATCTCCTACGGTTCCGGTTACGGTGGTAACGCTCTGCTCGGCAAGAAGTGCCTTGCTCTGCGCATCGCCACGACGATCGCCCGCAAGAATGGCTGGATGGCTGAGCACATGCTCATCCTCGGCATCACGGATCCGAACGGCCGCAAGTCCTATGTGACGGGCGCCTTCCCGTCCGCCTGCGGCAAGACGAACCTGGCCATGCTCGTTCCTCCCCCCGCCTTCCGCGAGAAGGGCTGGAAGACCAGCATCATCGGCGACGATATCGCTTGGATCTGGCCGCATGAAGACGGCACCTTCCACGCCATCAACCCCGAGAACGGCTACTTCGGCGTGGCTCCCGGCACCTCCTACAAGACGAACCCCATCGCCATGGACACGATCAAGAAGAACGTCATCTTCACGAACGTGGGTCTGACGGACGATGGCGACGTCTGGTGGGAAGGCATGGACGGCGAGCCGCCGGCACACGCCATCGACTGGCAGGGCAACGACTGGACGCCGGACTGCGGCCGCAAGTGCGCTCACCCCAACAGCCGCTTCACCGCCCCGGCCTGCCAGTGCCCGACGCTGGATCCGGAGTACTACAACCCCGAGGGTGTCTCCATCAGCGCCTTCCTCTTCGGCGGCCGCCGCGCCACCACGATGCCGCTCGTCTTCCAGTCCCGCGATTGGAATCACGGCGTGTACGTCGGTGCCACGATGGGCTCCGAGATGACGGCTGCTGCCTTCGGCCAGATCGGCCAGGTGCGCCGCGACCCGATGGCTATGAAGCCCTTCATCGGCTACAACGTCGGTGACTACTGGCAGCATTGGCTGGATATGGGCAAGAAGACCTGCGCTTGCAAGCTGCCCAAGATCTTCAACGTCAACTGGTTCCGCAAGGACAAGGACGGTCACTTCATCTGGCCGGGCTTCGGTGACAACATGCGCGTGCTCGACTGGGTGCTGCGCCGCTGCCACGGCGAGGTCGAGGGTCAGGAGACCGCTCTGGGCGTTTCTCCGAAGTACAGCGAGCTCGACCTCACGGGTCTCGACTACACCGAGGAGCAGTTCAACGACAACATGCACCTCTCCGCCTCCGAGTGGAAGGCTGAGCTTGAGTCCCAGACCGAGCTCTTCAACATGGTCGGCGACAAGCTGCCCGCCGAGCTCGAAGCTCAGCGCCAGGCTCTCATCGCCAAGTTCAACTAAAGAACGCACCCATCCTCATTTCATCGCCCGCTTGCTCCGTGCAAGCGGGCGATTTTGTTTTCAGAGTCCCCACCCTGCGGCAGATCGGCGCCGTCCCTCCGAGCTCAGCCCGGTCCAAAGTTGCCCGAAGCGCTGCGACAGGGGACAAAAAAACGCCGCCGCGCTTGCGAGCGGCGGCGACGGCATCCGCATCGGCCGCAGCGAGCGCGGGCGTGCGGAGGGCAAGTTGCGGCGCGATGACCTCAATTCATGTCACCGAGGACCTGTTGTAGCAGGGTTGAGCCGTAGAAGCGGGCCGCCGTCACGCGGAGGACCTCCTGCATATAGTTGCGGAACGATGCAGGCGCTGCGCCGGAACTGTTCAGCATTTGCATGGCCTGCGGCAGGGATGCCCCGGAAAGCCGGTTGAGGCCGTGTTCTCGTACGCACTCGGTAAGCTCAAGGGCGGCGGCATCAGCCGATGCGGCATCGTGAACCGAGCGGAGAATGTCCGTCATCTCGTCGAGTCCTTCCGCCAAAGCCTCATCCTGAGGATTCGGGGCGGGCTTGGGGCTTGCCGCGCCTGTGGCGGCTTGGGCGGCATCTGCGGCCGTCGGCAATGCGGATGTGCCCGGGATGCCGGAGGTGGCAGGGATGCCGGAGGCCGGGGATTGCCCGGCAGAAGGCACTGCACCTGCGGCGGGGTCTGCGGGTGTACCGGGTGACGTCACAGCGGAATCAGCAGCCCCGGCAGAAATCAGCGCGCCGGGTGCGGTGGATGTTCCGGGGATGCCGAGGGCCGGGGATTGCCCGGCAGAAGGCACTGCACCTGCGGCGGGGTCTGCGGGTGTACCGAGTGACGTCACAGCGGAATCAGCAGCCCCGGCAGAAATCGGCGTGCCGGGTGCGGTGGGCGCCGGCTTCTGAGCGGCGGGGGGCTCTTCCTCTTCGGTCCAATCGGGCGGTAGGGGCGGCAGTTTGGGGGCGCGGCGCCCGGGCAAGGTGATGTCTGCGGCCAGCGGAAGGCTGACCAACGAAGCGGCGATGATGATGAGCGGGGTTTTCATGATGGCGGTGCAGGCAAATGTTGAGAAGGCGGGGCGGCGGCCCTCTGACCATTTCGTGATGATAGCCCCGATGGGCGCCTCTGTCAAACCGGAAAAACGCCATGATTGGCGAGCCCGCAGCACTCTTGCCGCGGCAAAGAGCATCGAGATCGAGCCGGGCATGGGCAAAGGATACAAATTGTGATGTTCCCCCTGCTCTGCGCGTTTAATGAAACACTCGCTGAGAGACTTGCGAGCAAGCCTCAGCCATCGAAGGCCGGCTGCTTCCTCGACATACAGGGGTATACTGCAGCCCTTGCCGGGCTGCGGGCGTTTCTCATCGCTCCGGCTCCCCGATGCTGACACAAAAGATAACGAATGCGACTTGACAGGCCCGGCTTCCGTGACGTACGATACGGATAGTTATGGCTAGACGGCGATAGCTTCGCCTCTCACACCACCCGTTCTCAAGCTATGAACATTTCACGATATACGTTTGCGGCCCTTGCGGCCATGCTTCCTCTCCTTTCCGGCGCGGCCGATGTGAATCCCGCCAACATTCCGCCCGTCACGGCGGCGGATATCCCCGATCTTCGGACGCAAGCGGAGGCAGGAGACTCCGCGGCCCAAGCGCGCCTCGGCCGCTGCTACCTCAAAGGCGAAGGGGTGACGCGCGATGTGACCCTGGCCCTGAGGTGGCTGCGCGCAGCTGCAGAGCAGAACGACTCCTCCGCTCTCAACATGCTGGGGGTTTGTTACCACGAGGGATGGGGCGTTGAACAATCCCTGACGGAGGCCATCCGATATTTCAAGCAGTCCGCCGAACTGGGCAATCCTATGGCCCAATCGAGCTTGGGTCAGTGCTATGCGCTGGGAGAAGGGGTTCCTCAGTCTTACGAAGAGGCTCTTCGCTTGCTCATGCCTCTTGCTGAGAAAGGAGATCCTCAGGCCATCAGTCATGTCGCCGCCTGTCTTCTGGCCGAGGGGAAAGCCCCGGCCGAATTCATGCCTTGGCTCCGCAAGGCCGCCGAGCTGGGAAACGCGAAAGCTCAGGCCTATCTCGGAGCCATCTATCTCGGAGCCATCCATCTCACAGGAGGCGATGTGCCGAAAGATCCGGCGGAGGGCGTGCGGTGGTTACGCAGAGCCGCCGAGCAGGGAGAAGCTGAGGCACAGTCCAATCTTGGGGTCTGTTACATCAAGGGACTCGGAGTGGAGAGGGATCCGGCGGAGGCTGTCCGCTGGTTCCGAAAAGCTGCCGAGCAGGGGCATGCGGAGGCGCAATACGACCTCAGTTGCTGTTATCACGATGGTAATGGGGTGAAGAAGGATGCGGCTGAAGCCGCGCGCTGGACTCGCAAGGCCGCCGAGCAAGGCCATGCTAAGGCGCAGTACAATCTTGGTGTCAGTTATCGCGATGGGAACGGCGTGGAGAAAGACTCGGCGGAGGCTGTCCGCTGGTTCCGCAAGGCCGCTGAGCAGGGAGATGCCTCGGCCCAGTACAATCTTGGCGCCTGTTACATAAACGGTTTCGGCGTGGAGAAAGACCCGACGGAGGCCGTGCGCTGGTTACGAAAAGCCGCTGATCAGGGGTATGCTGAGGCTCAGAACATCCTTGACGCCTCCGGGCACACCGCCGAGGGGTCGGAGGCGAATCCGGCTGAAACCCTGCGCCGTCTGCGTGAAGAGGCTGAGAAGGGGAATGCTGAGGCACAGTGCAACCTCGGCGGCTGCTACCTGAGCGGTGAGGGAGTGGAGAAGGATCCGGCGGAGGCCGTGCGATGGTTACGCAAGGCCGCCGAGCAGGGATATGCTGCGGCACAGCACAATCTCGGCGTCTGTTACGATAAGGGTTACGGCGTGGAGAAAGACCCGGCGGAGTCCGCGCGCTGGACCCGCAAGGCTGCCGAGCAGGGATATGCCCCGGCCCAGTACAATCTCGGGCTCTCGTACAAACAGGGTGAAGGCGTGGAGAAAGACGAGGCCGAGGCCGTACGATGGATTCGCAAGGCTGCTGAGCAAGGCTGCGCCGAGGCTCAGTACAGTCTCGGCAACTGTTATTACAAGGGCACGGGCGTGGAGAAGGATGCAGCGGAGGCTGTCCGCTGGTCCCGAAAAGCGGCGTATCAGGGGTATGCCGAGGCTCAGTACAATCTCGGGGTCGCTTACAAAGAGGGTGATGGTGTAGCGAAAGACGAGGGCGAGGCCGTGCGATGGATTCGCAAGGCTGCTGAGCAGGGCTTTGTTGAGGCTCAGCGCGCGCTCGGCCTCTGTTACCGAGAAGGCATAGGCGTCGAAGAGGATGCAAAGGAGTCCGCGCGCTGGTTCCGCATGGCCGCTGAGCAGGGGGACGCAGAGTCTCAGCGCGTGCTCGGAGTTTATTACTCCCAAGGCTACGGTGTGGAGAAGGATGCCACGGCAACCGTGAGCTGGACCCGCAAGGCGGCCGAGCAGGGGGATGCTGAGGCTCAGCACAATCTCGGCGTCTGTTACCTCAAGGGGGAGGGTGTGGAGAAAAACGTGGAGGAGTCTCAGCGCTGGCTCCGCATGGCCGCGGCTCAGGGACATACTGAGGCGCAGAACAAACTGCTTGCCTATGAGGATGCCGAAGACGACGGGGACCCTGCTGCGAAAATCCGCCGATTCCGCAAGGCGGCCGAGCAGGGAGATGCTGAGGCGCAGTACAAACTCGGCGGCGGCTATCTGCTTGGCTACGGCGTGGAGAAGGATGAGGCTGAGGCCGTGCGATGGTTGCGCAAGGCCGCTGACCAAGGTCACGCGGCAGCGCAATGCGATCTCGCGGTCTGCTACCTGGAAGGCATGGGAGTGGAGAAGGATGAGGCTGAGGCTCTGCGCCTGCTTCGCAAGTCGGCTGAGCAGGGGCATTCGGACGCGATGCGCAATATCTCCGCCTGTTACTTGTACGGTTGCGGCGTGGAGAAGGATGAGGCTGAAGCCGCGCGATGGATCCGCAAGGCAGCTCAACTGGGAAACGTCGCGGCGCAGCGCAATCTCGGTCTCTATTACCATATGGGGATAGGCGTCGAGAAGGATCCGGCCGAAGCCGTGCGATGGGTTCGCATGGCGGCTGAGAAGGGTGATGCCGTGGCGCAGCATTACCTCGGTTATTTCTACTGCAACGGATTAGGCGTTGAGGCGGACGCAGCCACCGGGTTCGAGTGGATGAGCAAGGCCGCGGATCAAGGCTATGAGCCGCCGCAGGAGCCCCTTGAGGGCGTCCCGCCGACTTTCCCGGGCATGCCCTGAGGGGGAGCTCCCGCTCGGTGAGCATTTCCCTCCGACCCCGACTTCTCCCCGCGGCGCCCTTCCCGGCGCCGCGGGCTTTTTCTCAGGCCCCGAGCTTCGCGGGCTCCGCATCTCCGCGAGCCTTCTCACGCGGGGGCCTCAGCGCGGGTGGGCGCGCCCGCCAAGGTGCGAGGGCACGCGAGGGCGAGGAGGGCATTCGGGAGCGGGGAGCAGCGGCCCCCTGCCCCTCTCCCCTCTCGTTACCTCGGCGCCCGCATGGATCATCCTCCGGCAGGGGGAGGCGGCCTGAGTCTTGGGTGTCGCCGGCGGCGCACCGGCAAAAAAACTAACGAATGGGGCTTGACAAGCTGCGCGTCCGTGCCCTAAGATACGAGAAGCTCGCCGTATATCCAGCGTCTTGTCGCGACAGCGCCGTCCGGATCGGCAGGCTTTCCTTCTCACAACGAGATCCACCGCCTATGGACATTCCACGATATGCTTTTGCTGCCTGTGCGGCCATGCTGATGCTTGCTCCCTGCTCGGCTGAGGAGCCCCCCGCCGCCACTCCGCCGCTCGCGGCGGATCTTCCAGATCTTCAATCGAAAGCCGAGGCCGGAGATGCTGCGGCGCAGGCGCGCCTCGGCCGCTGTTACCTCATCGGCGAGGGGGTGGCGCGTGATACGTCACAGGCGATGAAGTGGCTGCGCCAGGCCGCCGAGCAGAACGATGCCGGGGCGCTCCACACGCTGGGGCTCTGTTACCGCGAGGGGGTGGGCGTCAAACAATCGCAGACGGAGGCCATCCGATTTTTCCGGCAGTCCGCCGAATTGGGCCATCTCATGGCTCAATTGTCCTTGGGTCAGGCATACATGAGGGGACAGGGTGTTCCGCAGTCCTACGAGACGGCTCGACACTGGTTCTCGCTGGCGGCGGAGCAAGGAGATGCTCGGGCCGCTAACGCGATCGGGGCCTGCCTTCTGGCCGAGGGTCAGGAGGCGGCGGAGGCTGTCCGCTGGGTTCGCAAGGCTGCGGAGCAAGGGAATGCCGAGGCTCAGCACAATCTCGGCGTCTGTTACCTTGACGGTACGGGTGTCGAGAGGGATGTGGCAGCAGCCGCGAGCTGGTTCCGTAAGGCTGCTGAGCAGGGGAATGTGGAGGCGCAGCTCAAGCTTGCGCTCTGTTATTATTCCGGCAAGGGGGTGGAGAAAAATGCGGCGGAGGCCGCGCGCTGGTTCCGAAAGGCCGCCGAACAGGGGGATGCTGAGGCGCAGTTCAATCTCGGCGCCTGTTATCACAACGGCACGGGCGTGGAGAAGGATGCGGCGGAGGCCGTGCTCTGGTTCCGCATGGCGGCTGAGCAGGGAGAGGAGTCGGCACGGGAAGCGCTGAGGGCTTATCGCGATGTCGGCGAGGGGATGGAGAAGGATCCGGCGGAGGCGGTGAGCCGCTTCCGCCAAGCCGCGGAGCAAGGCGAGGCCGCGGCACAGTGCAATCTCGGGAGCTGTTACCTGAAAGGGGTGGGGGTGAATCGAGATCCGGCGGAGGCCGTGCTCTGGTTCCGCAAGGCTGCCGATCAGGGTCATGCTGAGGCGCAGTGCTATCTCGGCATCTGCCACTTGAACGGCGAGGGCGCGGTGCAGGATGCGGCGGAGGCGGCGCGTTGGTTCCGCAAGGCTGCCGATCAGGGGGATGATGAGGCGCAGTGTCGCCTCGGTCTCTGCTACCTCGACGGTATGGGCGTTGAGAAGGATGCGGCGGAGGCGGCGCACTGGTTCCGCAAGGCCGCCGAACAGGGACATGCTGAGGCGCAGTATGCTCTCGGCGTCCGTTACTATGGCGGCGACGGCGTGATGAAGGATGCGGCGGAGGCCGCGCGCTGGTTCCGCCGGGCTGCTGGTCAGGGACATGCCGAGGCGCAGCACGACCTCGGCATCTGTTACCTCAACGGTGCGGGCGTGGAGAAGGATGAGGCGACGGCGGCGCGCTGGTTCCGCAAGGCGGCCGAGCAAGGTGATGCTGAGTCTCTGCACAATCTCGGGGTCTGTTACCTCGACGGTGTGGGCGTGGAGAAGGATGCGGCAGAGGCCGCCCACTGGTTCCGCAATGCCGCTGAGCTGGGCCATGTCGCGGCGCAGCGCGCCCTTGCTCTCAGTTTGTATTTCGGCAACGGGGTGGAGAAAGATGAGGGAGAGGCGGCGCGCTGGTTCCGCAGGGCGGCCGAGCAAGGTGATGCCGAGTCACAATACAATCTCGGGGTCTGTTACCTGAAAGCCACCGGGGTGGAGAAGGATGAGGCAGAAGCGGCGCGCTGGTTTCGCAAGGCGGCTGAGCAGGGACACAGGGAGGCGCAGCGGTCTCTCGCTTCTTGTTATCAGTTTGGTGAAGGGGTGGAGAAAGATGCGGCTGAGGCGGCGCGCTGGTTCCGCTGTGCGGCCGAGCAAGGAGATGCAAACTCTCAGTTCAATCTCGGCGTCTATTACTTGAAGGGCTTCGGAGTGGAGAAGGATGAGGCAGAGGCCGTGCGCTGGTTCCGCAAAGCGGCCGAGCAGGGGGATGCGGTGGCTCAGTGCAATCTTGGCTCCTGTTACCTGGCCGGTTGCGGCATCGACGAGAATGAGGCTGAGGCGATGAAGTGGTTCCGCAAGGCTGCCGAGCAGGGGGATGCGGCGGCCCAGCGCAATCTCGGCGCCTGTTACCTGAGCGCTTGGGGCGTCGACAAGGATGCGGCCGAGGCGGTGAAGTGGTTCCGCAAGGCTGCTGAGCAGGGGGATGCTGCGGCCCAGCGAAATCTCGGCGTCTGTTACCTGAGTGGTTGCGGCATCGGCGAGGATGCGGCTGAGGCGGTGAAGTGGTTCCGCAAGGCTGCTGAGCAGGGGGATGCGGCGGCCCAGCGAAATCTCGGCGTCTGTTACCTGACCGATTTCGGTGTCGGCGAGGATGCAGCTGAGGCGGTGAAGTGGTTCCGCAAGGCTGCGGAGCGGGGGGATGCTGCGGCTCAGCGCCATCTCGGCGCCTGTTACCTGACCGGTTGCGGCGTCGACGAAGATGCGGCCGAGGCAGCGAGGTGGTTCCGCAAAGCTGCCGAGCAGGGGGATGCCGAGTCACAGTACAATCTCGGTGTCGGTTACATGACCGGCAAAGGTGCCGAGAAGGATGAAGCGGAAGCCGCGCGATGGTTCCGAAAAGCGGCTGAACAGGGGAATGCGGAGGCGCAATGCTACCTCGCCTTCTGCTATGTGAACGGTTACGGTGTCGGGAAGGATGCCGCCGAGGCCCGGCGCTGGTTCCGCAAGTCCGCTGAACAGGGGTATTCAGAAGCGCAGCGCAATCTCGGTGCCTGTTACTTGAATGGTTACGGCGTGGAGAAGGATGTGGCTGAAGCGGCACGCTGGACCCGCCTGGCGGCGGAACAGGGAGACGATGTTGCGCAGCGCAATCTCGGTCTCTTGTACCAAGGGGGTACGGGAGTGGCGAAGGATCCAGCCGAAGCCGCGCGATGGTTCCGCCTGGCGGCGGAACAGGGCAATGTTGAGGCGCAGCGCTTGCTCGGGCTCAGCTATCTCACCGGCGAAGGCGTGGCGAAGGACCCCGCTGAGGCCGCGCGGTGGATCCGTATGTCCGCAGAGAAGGGAGACGCTGCGGCCCAGTACCTTCTCGGGTATTTCTACAGCGAGGGGCTCGGTGTTGAAAAGGATGTCAGCAAAGGCTTCGAGTGGATGAGCAAAGCCGTGGATCAGGGTTTTGTGCCGCCGCAGGAGGGTGCCAAGGGTGCCCTGCCGCAGTTCCCGGGCAAGCTCTGAGGAGGCCCCTTGCTCCGTGAGGTTTCAGCCTTCGGCTCGCTTCGCCCGCGGTGCCCTTCCCGGCGCCGCGGGCGAAGCGTTGCTCCTACCCGGCGTCTTCCGGAGCCCTGAGCCGCCGCGAGTTCCGATCTCATGGGGAGGCCTCGTCGCAGGCCCGCAGCGGCACGAGGTTCATCTGCACGAGCCGTCTGCGGGTTGGGAGCGAGCTCGGGCCGGGAGTCTCGGCTTGCGCTTGACTTCAGCTCTTCTGTTCCGCTTCCACGCCGATCGAGGGACTGATGCGGCCTGCTGCTGCGGCAGAGGGCGGCTTGGTGGCGTGTTGAGCTTTACATTCGGCGCTCCGGATGCTATAAAATAATCGCGGGGTGTGCGCGTCTCGGGCGGCTGCCGCTGCTGCGACGGTCTCGGCGGGCGCCGTCCTCTCTCCTCCCTTCTCCGCCGGCTCCTCCATCTTGCCTCATGTCTTCTCTCGACTGGATTCTCATGCTCATCCCGATGCTCGTCGTGCTGGGCTGTGCTCTCTGGGCGCAGCGCTACCAGCGCGGCGTGGCGGACTTTCTGAGCGCGGGGCGCGTGGGCGGGCGCTATGTGATGTCCGTCGCCTCGGAGATGGCCGGCATGGGGCTCATCACGGTGGTGGCGGCGACGGAGGCCTATTATCGCTCGGGGCTGGGTTATGCGTTCTGGGAGATGCTCTACCTGCCCGTCGGTTTTGTGCTGGGGCTGACGGGCTTCTGCACCTATCGCTTCCGCGAGACGCAGGCCATGACGATGGGGCAGTTTTTCGAGATGCGCTTCAGCCGCTCGTTCCGTGTGACGGCGGCGGTGATTCAATCGGTCTCGGGCATCATCAACTACGCGATTTTTCCCGCCGTCGGGGCGCGCTTTCTCATCTATTATCTCGATTTGCCGGGCTATGTGGAGCTCGGGGGCTGGGCGCTGCCGAGTTTTCAGCTCGTGATGGCGCTCTTTCTCGGTGCGGCGCTGCTCATCACGCTGCTGGGCGGGCAGGTGACGGTGCTCGTTACGGATTGCGTTCAGGGGCTCTTCAGCTACCCAATGTATCTGCTCATTCTCGCCTTCATTCTCTGGCGCTTTGACTGGGGCACGCAGGTGATGCCCGTTCTCAGCTCGGGGGAGCCGGGGCACAGTCTGCTCAACCCCTTCGAGATCGAGAATCTGCGGGATTTCAACGCCTTTTACGTCTTTGTCGGCATCACGGGGATGTTTCTCGGCCGCCTTTCCTGGGGCGGCACGCAGGGCTTCAACAGCTCGGCGCGCAGCGCTCACGAGGCGCGGATGGGCAATTTGCTCGGCACGTGGCGCGCTCAGTTTTACAAGTGGATGAGTGTTATCCTCGCCATTGCGGCGCTCACCTACCTGCACGGTCGCGATTTCGCCGATGAGGCCCACGAGCTGCGCCGCGAGCTGGCTTCGCGCGTGGCTCACGATGTGGCTCCCGCGCATGCGGGCGAGCTCTGCGCCCGCTTCGCGGCTCTGGCCCCGGCTGCGGAGGCGGGGGATGGGGGACTTTCCGAGGCGCCGGCAACGGCAGCGCCGACGGCCGCAAAGGGCGCAGCATCCACGGCATCCTCGGTAGCTCCGATGGCTCAGGTCGCCACCGCGGCCTCGCCGGCCGAGTTGACGGCGGCCTCCGCGCCGGCGGTATTGGTCTCCGAGGGTCTGGCGGCTGCCGAGGCCGGAGCCGCGCCGGACGGCGGCACGGCGTCCGTCGGCAAGGCGGACGTCAAAGGGCCGGGCAACGGTGCGGGGGGCGTGCAGGCGGGGATGCGGCTCGGGGAGGATCCCTTTCTGCACACGGCCAAGTCGGTGCTCTCGGTGCCGGTCAACGGCGCGGACGGGGCGTCCGACGCGCGCTTGCTGACGGATGAGGGCCGCAGTTTCGCGACGATTTACAGCCAGATGACGGTGTCGGTGGCGCTCAAGCACATGCTGCCGGAGGGGCTGATCGGCATTTTCTGCGCGCTGATGATTTTTCTGTTGATCTCCACCGATACGTCTTACCTGCACTCCTGGGGCAGCATCCTCGTGCAGGATTTCGTGCTGCCGCTCTGCCGCAAGCCGCTGACGCCGCACCAGCAGCTGCTGGCGCTGCGACTGGCCATCGCGGGAGTGGCGGCCTTTGCCTTCATCTTCAGCAGCACCTTTGCTCAGGTGGACTTCATCCTCATGTTTTTCGCGATTACCGGGGCCTTCTGGGCGGGCGCCGGGGCGGTGATCACGCTGGGGCTCTACTGGAGCCGCGGCACGACGCAGGGGGCTTTCGCGGCGCTCATTGCGGGGGCGCTCATCGCGCTCTCGGGTTTTGCGGGGCAGAAGTTCTGGCCGGAGATTTACGGCGCTCTGGCGTCGCTGGGCTGGGTGGAGCCCGTCGGGGCCTTTCTCGATGCCGTCACGTCGTGGTGCTCGCCCTATATTGTCTGGAGGATGAATCCCGAAAAGTTCCCCGTCAATTCGCAGGAGATTCTCTTCATCACCAACGCGCTTTCGCTGCTGGTGTTCGTTCTCGTTTCGCTCAAGACCTGCCGCCGTCCCTTCAATATGGACCGCCTGCTGCACCGCGGGGCTTGGAGCATTGAGGGTGAGGAGGCTGCCGCTGCGGGGGCTTCGCGGGCGGCGGAGGGCTCCCCCTCCGCGGGGGTGGCTCCTCAGGCGGGCGGGGAGGCGACGAGTTTTTCCAAGTCGGGGTCTGCTCTTCAGTCGGAGGTCGGGAGGGGGCATGACGACGGCGACGGCAACAGCAGCGGCGGTGACGTCGGCGCGGCTCGCGGGCGCTTCGGGCGCTTTCTGCGCGAGCGGGTGCTGGGCATTGACGAGCACTTCAGCCGGGGGGATCGCCTCATTGCTTGGGCGGCCTTCCTCTGGTCCTTCGGCTACGTGTTCCTCATCTGTCTGGTCGGGGTTGTTGTCTGGAATCTCATCGCCCCCTGGCCGGAGGAGTGGTGGGGCCTGTATTTCTACATCACGATTTTTCTGGGCACGGCTCTTCTCGGGCTGGTCTTTTCCGTCTGGTTCACCTGGGGCGGGATTCGCGATCTGCGGACGCTCTTCCGCGATTTGAGACTCCGCGCTGATCGCAGTGAGCTGGACAACGGCAGTGTGATCGGCCATGTCTCGGCGGCGGATTGTCTTCGCTTCGCCGAGCGCAGCGGGGAGCATCCCTCAACAGCGCGCAGGGAGGGGTCGGGCTCGGCTGCCGGGGATGAGGGCGCGCCAACCGCCGCGTCCGGGCGAGCCCAGGGGAAGAGCTGAGGGGCTCTTCACTCCCTCTCGGTGAGGATGTACGGGAGTCGCGCTTGCAGTGCTGAGGACTCTGTGATATGATGGGCGCGCTTCCGCGCGCTTTCCTTTCCGTTCCCCTGCTCTCCTGCTTCCTGCTCTCCTGCTTTCCGCCGACCACCTCTTTCCCCCGCCCCCTCCCCATGAGCCGCAGTAAAAAGATTCTGGAGCTTCCTGAGCTGATTACCGGGACGCTGGTGCTGCTCACGCTGCTCTGCGAGCTGTGTTTCGTGCCGCTGGATGCCGAGAGCATCAAGGCGCACGCCTACATCAATCTCACGCATGTGCTGCTGGCGCTCTGTGTCTGGGTGCAGTGCGGGATGCTCACGGCGCAGGTGATTCGCTGCGCGATGGACAAACGGTGGCCGGATCGCTCGAGCCGCATTCAGTGGGTGATCAGTCTGGCCTGCAGCGTCACGATGGCGGGCACGCTCTTCATGTTCATCCCGCCGCAGTTCTGCTGGCTGAGCATGCTGCTGAGTCTCGTCAGCGGGCTGATTTCGCTGGTTGGTCTGGGGGCCTACCTGCGCGATCGCTTCACGAAGCCGACGAACCAGCGCCGCAATTCCTGGTCTTCGGCGCTGGTCTTCTTCTGCTCGATGCTGGGGCTCTCGCTCATCAGTGCGCTGATTCTGATGTCGCCGGGCGCCTGTGTGCAGCCGGTGAGCTTCATCGATGCCTTCTTCATGAGCGCTTCGGCGGCTTCAAACACGGGGCTGACGACGGTCAATATCGCAGAGAATTTCACGTGGCTGGGGCGCACGGTGTTGCTCATTGATATGGAGATCGGGGCGATGGGCATCATGACTTTCACGTACTTTGTGCTGCTCATGGTCGGGCGACGCTTGGCGACGCGCGACAGCATCGCGGTGTCGTCCATCATGGATCACGATGAGGTGCGCACGGTTCCCGCGCTCATTCGCACCGTCATCATCGCGACGCTGCTCATCGAGCTGGCGGGTGCTATCGGTCTCTATTTCGCCTGGCAGGGCAACCCGGCGGTGCCGCAGGATCCGGCGCGCCTCATGGGCTTTGCGCTGTTTCACTCGGTGTCGACTTTCTGCAACTCGGGGCTGACGCTTTTCCCGGACAACTTCGCGACGCCGGAGGTGCGCTACGCCTACGGGGCTCAGGGTGTGCTGCTGCTCATGGCCTTCGCGGGGACGTTGGGCTTCGGCGTCTATCTGGAGGGCATCACGCGCTTGAAACGCCGGTTGGCGCACCGCCACAACCCGCTTCGCTGGAGCACTCACGCTTGTTTTGTCACGCGCATTACGCTCATCATCACGGTGGTGGGCACGATCGCGCTGGCTCTGCTGGGGATTTTTGAGCCGAATCAGGAGACGCACAGTGTGGCGGAGAATTGCTGGGAGGCGCTTTGGAATTGCGTCGGCCGCTCTACGGGTACCAACCGCTGTGATCTGGCCGACTTCGGGCCGGTCTATAAGATCACGATGATTATTCTCATGTTCATCGGCGGCAATCCGGCCGGAACGGGCGGCGGTATTTTCGCGCCGGTCTTTGCCATCGGAGTGCTGGAGGTTTGCCGCGTGCTGCGCGGTGAGCGGGATCTCATTCTTCACAACCGCTGCATTGCCCGCCCGACGGTGGATAAGGCTATGGCGACCATGGTGCTGGGCTTCCTCTGGGTGACGGGAGTCACGATGGCTCTCATGCTTCTGGAGCCGCAGTTCGCCGCTTCGCCGTACGGGTTTCTGGACACGACTTTCCTCGTCACCAGCGCCTTCGGCACCTCCGGCTACTCCTACTTTGATATCTCGGGCTTCTCCGCCGTCTCCAAGATCTTTCTGTCCGTCACGATGATTTTCGGCCGCCTCGGCATGTTCACGACGATGCTGCTCTTCATCAAGCCGAGAGATCCCTCCCCGATTCGCTATCCTGAAACCAAACTTCCCCTTACCTGATTATGAAATTCGTCATCATCGGCTGCGGTCAGTTCGGCCGCATTCTGGCTATCAACCTCGCCCGCCGTGGCTACGAGGTCACGGTGCTCGACAAGTCCTCGACAGTCATCTCTGAGATTCAGGATGAGGTGACCTGCGCGCTCATAGGCGATGCCGCAGATCGCCGCGTACTGGAGCGCATGGAGCTCGTCGGCAATGATATTCACGTGATTGTGGCCGTCGGCGAGGATTACGCGCGGGATATTTTCATCGCGGCCCAGCTCAAGGAGATGGGGGTGCGCCATCTCTACGTGCGCTACATCAACGAACTTCAGGGCAAGATTCTCGAGCAGATCGGCATCAAGGATCTCTTCCGCGTCGAGCGCGTCGCCGCCGAGCAGATGGCTTCGTCCTTCGTGCACGAGGGGCTCATTCAGCTGCACAAGATTGATGCGCAGCATGATCTCGGCTACATCCGCCTGCCTGAGGCCTGGATCGGCAAGCGTCTGTGCGACGTGGAGCTACGCTCGAAGTTCCGCCTCAATCTCATTACGGTGCGGCGCGGCAGCGCGTCGGACGACGATACGGAGGATGTGCTGGATAGCTCTGACCAGCCGGTCATCGGCACGCCCGAGCCGAGCATGACCTTCGTCAAGGGCGATGTGCTCGTGCTCTTCGGCAAGGAGAGCGATCTGAAGATTTTTGCCGACGCCTTCAGCTCCTGATAACCTCCTGAGTTCGCATTCCTGCCCCTGCGCCGCGAGCCGCTATCCCCCGATACCGGGCCGTTCCCCCCGATTTTCTCCCGATTCCGAACAGTTGTCGATTCCGACCTGCTTTTTTCACCAACGCCGGTCCGCTTCCCTTCCTTCCCCATTCTGTATGACTTCACCCACCACCACTCCCGATCAGCCCCGCGTTATTCTCCCGGAAAAGCGTTACGCGGGCTACATTTTTGACCTCGACGGCACGCTCGTGGACAGCATGGCCACGCACTACCGAGCCTGGCGCTGGGCGCTGCGCGAGAGCGGGGCTCCGCACGAGGCCTTTCTGTGGGATGAGTTCATCGCCCACGGCGGCATGGCGGCTCCGGACATTGTCGAGGATCTCAACGCGCGCTACGGTTTGCACATGGATGCGCAGCTCACGGCGACGCGCAAGCGCGAGCGCTACGATTTTCTGCTGCAAACGGAGCAATTGCCCGTCATTCCCGAAACCGTCAGCTTGGTGCGTCGCCTCTGTGCCGAGGGGATTCCGCACGCCATCGGCACCGGCAGCGTGCCGGCCGGTGCGCTCGCGACCATGCGCTCGGCGGGCATTGAAGATCTCTTTGACATTGTGGTGACGCCCGATGATGTCGGCCCGGGCCGCGGCAAGCCTCAGCCGGATATCTTTCTGCTCTGCGCGCAGCGCATGGGCGTTCGCCCCGAGGACTGCGTCGTCTTCGAGGATGCGGATCCCGGAATCCGTGCAGCGCAGGCCGGCGGCATGGACTACGTGCGCGTCGGCCCAGCGACGCGCGTCGAGGAGTGAGGTCTGAAAGGGGCCATTTCTTGCGACATAAAGCTCGCCAAAGCCCCATAATTCCCCCTCATTCTTCATTTCTGTATCATTTTTGCGATATTTATCTTGACTTCAGCGCCTCGCCGCCCTACACTGACCTCGTCCGGCGGCCCAAGGCATCGCCGGTGAGTCTCAAGCAGCCCCAACCTATGATGCAGGCGACGAGGTGGAGCGTCGCCTCCTCCTGACAGTCTGCCGCTCTCTCCGGGCGCGTGCGCCTCCCGCCTTCCGCGAGGGCGCCCGCGCCCCTCGTGGGGGGGCGGAAACACGCCGCCCCTTGACTCCGGCGTGCCGCAAAGGCTCGTGCCCTCCGTAGCCGCATTGCCGGACGCCCAGCGAGCCATATCCCTGCGGTGGAAGCCGTGAGGCCGCCTCTGAGTGCCGAACACGGCCGGATTTGGCGTTGACACCCCCCGCCGCAGCTGCTAGGATGGCGTCGTGGCCCGGCCACTCACAGACATTGTTGCCAAGTCCCCTGCCTTCGCCGGGGAGCTGGTGCGCTTGTCCGAGGGGAAGACGCGGCAGGAGCCGCTCGTGTTTGATCGCTGCTGCGCCGCGGCCCACTCCTTCGTGGCAGCTCTGGTGGCTCATCAGGCGGTCGAGGAGCGCAAACGCGAGCCGGATGCAGAGCCGCGCCGCATCTGGGTCATTGCCGATGCCCTTCCGGCGCAGGAGCGCGTCGCCGCCGAGCTCCCCCTCTGGCACGCGCCTGCGAGTGTGCTCGTGCCCGAGCAGGAGGTTCATATCAACAACGGCATCAGCGATCCGGACCTCGCCGCGGAGCGCCTCGATGCCCTTCGCAGCATCTCCGGGGCGCCGCGGGACACGCAGATCGTCGTTGTCACGGCGGCCGGCCTCCACCAGACCGCGCCGGACTTCGAGGGGGACGAGCAGGATGCGCTCTGCCTGCAACTCGGCGAGGAGCACGCGCCGGAATCCCTGACCGAGCGCCTCACGGCCCACGGTTTCGAACGCGTCGATCAGGTGACGGAGCGCGGGCAGTGGAGCCTGCGCGGCGGCATTCTCGATGTTTTCCCACTGCAAACACCTTGGCCCCTGCGCATCGAGTTTTTCGGCGACGAGGTGGAGAGCATCCGCGCCTTCGACGTCGACTCCCAGCTCTCCTTCCGCAAGCTGGAGCGCGCCGAGCTCGTCATCGACGAGCCTCCGGCGGAGCGCCCGTTGCACGAGTGGATCCGCCCGCAGGACTGGGTCGTGAGCCTGCCCGGCAGCGGATTTCCGGGCGATGTTCTGCTCTTTGAGACGCCGCCGGATGCGGTGGTAGACGCAGGGGCCGGGACCGACACGCTGGGGGTGGTCGACGCGCAGAGCAGCCGCAGCAACAACACGGCCTTCTTCGGCAGCCCGCTGGGCAGTTTCGAGACCGGCGACTTCGTGATGCAGGAGACGCGCCGCGCCATGGCGCGACAGACGCTTCTGGAATGGCGGCGCCGCAAGTGGCGCGTCGTCATGTATTTCCCGCACGAGGGCGAAAAAAGCCGCTTTGAAGAGATCTGCGGCGCCGATGAAGCGTGGAGTGCCGTGCAGAGCCGGGACGGCGACCTGCCCTTCGGCTTCACCGTGCCGGGCGCCGGCCTCGCCGTGCTCTCGGCCGCGGAGATCTTCGGACGCTACAGCTCGCCGCGCACCCGCCGCCAGAACGAGCGCGACGAGAGGCTGCGCCGCGAGCGGGCTCAGGCTCCCCTCCGCGAGATCGAGCCTGGGGATCTCGTCATCCACGCCTCGCATGGCCTCGGGCGCTTCGAGGGCATCATCCGCGACAAACAAAGCGGGGAGGAGGAGCTGCACATCCGCTACGCCGGCGATGTGCTGCTGCGCGTTCCGCTCACCCAAAGCCACCTCATCTCCAAATACGTCGGCCTCGGGGCCAAGACGCCGGAGCTCAGCAAGCTGGGCGATGCGCGCTGGAAGCGCGCCTGCCGAGCGGCCGAACAGGCCATTGCCGACTACGCCGCCCAGCTGCTCGAGATTCAGGCCGAGCGCGAGAGCAAGCCAGGCTACGCGCACCCGCCCGACTCCTCCTGGATGTGGCAGTTCGAGTCCAGCTTCCCCTACCGCGAAACGCCGGATCAGCTGCGCGCCATCCGCCAGACCAAGGCGGACATGGAAGCACCCCGCCCGATGGATCGCCTCATCTGCGGCGACGTCGGCTTCGGCAAGACGGAGGTGGCCATCCGCGCCGCCTTCAAGTGCGTCACCGGCGGCAAGCAGGCCGCCATTCTGGCGCCGACGACGGTGCTGGCGGATCAGCACTGGCGCACCTTCCGCTCGCGCATGAGCGAGTATCCCATCCGCATCGAGCTGCTCAGCCGCTTCACGCCGCCGAAGAAGGCCGCCGCCATCATTGAGGGACTCAAAACCGGCGAGGTGGACCTCGTCATCGGCACGCACCGACTCATCTCCAAGGACGTGAGCTTCAAAAACCTCGGGCTCGTCGTCATCGACGAAGAGCAGCGCTTCGGCGTCCGCCACAAGGAGCAGTTCAAGCGCAACTTCCGCATGGTCGACATGCTGACGCTCTCGGCCACCCCCATTCCGCGCACGCTCTATGTCGCCCTCATGGGCGCGCGAGACATGAGCACTATCGAGACGGCGCCCCTCAACCGTCTCCCGGTTCAGACGGCTGTCTGCCCCTACAACGAGGAGCTCATCGCGCGCGCCATCGAGCGCGAGCTGGATCGCGGCGGCCAGGTCTTCTTTCTGCACAACCGCGTGCAGAGCATCGAGCGCATGCGCGCCGAGCTGCAGCGCCTCGTGCCCCGCGCTCGCATCGTCGTGGGGCACGGGCAGATGGACAAGCGCGATCTGGAGCTCGTCATGCGCGACTTCATCGACGGCAAGGCCGACATCCTGCTGGCGACCTCCATCATTGAGAGCGGCATCGACATTCCGAACGCCAACACCATCATCATCGACCGGGCTGACCGCTTCGGCCTCGCGGACCTCTACCAGCTGCGCGGGCGCGTCGGCCGCGGCGGGCACCGCGCCTACGCCTACCTGCTGCTGCCGCGCGAAGCGCTCTGCACGGGCGATGCCCGCAAGCGCGTCGCCGCCATCCGCCAGTACACCGAGCTGGGCAGCGGCTTCAAAATCGCCATGCGCGATCTCGAAATCCGCGGCGCGGGCAACCTGCTGGGCACCCAGCAGAGCGGACACATCGCCGCCATCGGCTTCGAGCTCTACTGCCAGCTGCTGCGCCAGTCCGTCGAGCGCCTGCGCGGTCAGGCGCCCGCCATTCGCGCCGACGCCGTCGTCAAGGCCGACTTCCTGAGCCTCAGCGAAGCGGCGCTGAGCACGCGGGCGGATGCCGACAAGCTCATCGGCGCCTATCTGCCGGAGGCCTACGTGGAGTCGACGCGCACGCGCATGAGCTGCTACAGCGAGCTGGCCAAGGCCTGCACGCTGGAGGAGACCGACGAGCTGGCCCGCCGCTGGAGCGATCGCTTCGGCCCCCTTCCCCGGGCCGCCGAGCATCTGCTCACCGTGCATCGCATCCGCCTCGTCGCCTCGCAGCACAACATCTCCATGGTTGAAATCAGCGGACAGAAACTCCTACTCACCCGCAACAAGCAGTACATCCTCGAAAACAACAAGTTCCCGCGCCTGAGCAAAGTCAAACCCGAGGACAAACTCAGCGAAACCCTGCACCTGCTCCGCCACCTCTGATCCCCTCCCCCCCCCAGCGAGGCGAAGCGCGTTCGGAAGCTGACCACGCCGCGCAGCAAGTGGGCGTAGATGCGGGACCAAGCGCATCCGCCGCCGCTGCTCCGGCAAGCAGCCCGCAGACAGCCCGAATTGCCGCTGCACCCCGTTCCGCTGCCCCTCGATTTTCGCCACATCTCGATTTCCCCGTCAACCAGCTCCAACCGTGACACCCCCTTGTCCCCCAAACCCCACCCGGCCCATCACCCGGCCCATCACCGAGCCCATCGCCCTGCGCCCCCTCGAACCCGGCGATGCCGCCACGATCGAACACCTCTTCAATGACTCGGGCGTCTACCGCTACATGGCCGCCGCCATGCCCGTTCCCTACACGCAGCAGGATGCGCTGGACTTCATCCAAGCCTGCCGCGAGGGAAAGCGCCTTGAATGGGGCATCACCGTCGACGGCCAACTCGCCGGCTGCATCGGCAGCACCCTGCCGGAACGGGACGAGAAGGGCATCCCCACGGCCCTCACGGGATACTGGATCGGGCGTGCGTTCTGGCACCGCGGCGTCATGACCCGCGCCCTGCATCTCTTCCTTCAAGCCGTCGCCGAGCACCTGCCTGAGGACGGGCGCGTGCAGGCCAAAGTCTTCGCGCCGCACGTCGTCTCGCAGCGCATCCTACTGCACGCCGGATTCACCCAAGAGCCGGGCTTTGAGCTCAAACCCATGCGCGACGGCCTGCCGCACGTCACCTTCGTCTACAACCTCCCGGCCTCCCGGCTCCGCGAGGAAACTTTCGGCAAAGAAGCCCCGTAACCCGCCTTCCGAGCCCGCGCCGTGACAAACTTTTGGCGAAGCCCGCGCAATAGCCATTTGACACGGGCGGGCATTCGGTGTAGCATCTGCCCCAAGGGAGACCCGCACGTCTTCCGCAATAGCCTACAAGCACCATGAAAACCATCATTATTTCTGCCGCCCTTGCCGCTTCCCTCGCCTACGCTCAGGAAGCCGCGACGCCCGCTCCCGCCCCGGCCCCCGCCCCGGCCC
>UMHM01022447.1_pt1 | contig 24216 bp, 36 predicted proteins | sample 1965501 | NCBI WGS metagenome assembly UMHM01 (sample SAMEA4836095, study PRJEB28245) | human gut metagenome | biome: gut microbiome; material: fecal sample | place: Denmark | collected 2008
GCCGCATAAAGAAAAAGAGTGTGAATTGAATACTTCGTCTCGTCCATGCTGGAAACATGGGCGGGGCGTTTTTTGATGGCTATTTTTCCGTCACTGGAAAAATGGCGGCTAGGTCGTGATGCGGATTGGAGCATGTCTTTGCTTGCGCTGATGTCCGAACGGAGCCGTTATTTAGTCATCTTTCGGGAAGAGATAGACGCGAACGGCAAGAGCGCCATTATCGTTATCAAAAATATCGGAAATAAAAATGTCGTAGGCGTCTTCACCATCTCGTTCGATGAGATTTGCGGCAGAAGAGGGCAGATATCCGATCTCAAGATCAGCGGCGACAAGATACTTGCCGGAATCAACATCGTAATCCAGCGTACAGTATTCGCCACACTCGCATAGACTGAGGTTCTCCTGAAATTCGGCTTTCTTAGTTCCAATCAGACGGTACTGCTTGGCATCCGGGTATTTGGAAAGATGTTTTTCATATTGCCGGAGCCCGTAAAATACAAGCGTAACCTCGGCGCGGTTCCGATCTCGCATACAGGCGGTAAGCTGGGCACGAAGGGGCATCTTTTTCCCAATCCAATCGTTGGCCATATCTTGCAGTTTTCCACGATATAAATAGCCGACGAGCCGCTTACGGAGTTTCAAGCCGACGGCGCGGTTGTCGTGGGGATTTTCGGGGTCTTGAACCAGTGTAAGGATAGCACCCGGTTCAAAGCCTTCAACATCAAAGGTTTCATCTTTCGGAATAAATATGCCAACTTCGGTATAACGATAAGAAGCGACATATCCGCGTATAGATTCAGGAAGTTTTTCGGGCTTTTTCTCAAATTCGACATTCTGGGCAGTTGGAGCGGATTGTTCAACGGAAGGAGCTTGAACTTCGGTAACAGGAGGGATAACAGGGGATACAGGAATATTTGACGATATGGGGATAGGGGACTTTTCGAGAAATTCATCTTTTTCTTGTGGCTCTTTAGATTCTTCTTCGTTGGAAGGTATGTTGATAACGAGAAAAATAATTACAGCTATGAAAGCGAATATAACGAAAGAATCCGACATCTGTGTTTCCTCCAATCGTGTAATCTTTGGTAGTGTTAGAGTAAGCTTCTAAAAGCAACGGCTTTGCCGAGAATATAGACGTTTCGAGTTTCGTTTTCGCCGCCGACACTGATGGGCGCATATTTGGGATTGGAGCTAGTAAAGATTGTATAAAGAGTTGTACCATCAGGCGCTTTGACTCGCGAAATATGTTTGAGCATCATTTCATCGTCGACGGCGACAGCCACGATGGAACCGTCGTCGGCATCATTCTGCTGGCGAATGAAAACGACATCGCCATCGTGGATGCGATCACCGATCATCGAATCACCGTCGGCAATCAAAGCGAAGTCACAGGCGATTTCTGGCCCCGCATCAATGAAATCTGTTCCGTCGCCCGGCTTGTAGATGGGTTGGCCGCAAGCTGCGTTTCCGATGATCGGGACAGGTCTGTGACCACGGATGGGGAGGACGCCGGGAAAAGGATAGATTGGAAGCGGGTTTTGCGATTCATCTTCGATAATCGCGGATTTGGAAATATGAAAGTAGTCTGCGATTTTCTGAATAGCGCCCATTCTCGGTATTTTCAGATCGTTTTCCCAAGTTGAAACGGCTTTGTCTGTAACTCCAGCGATTTGGGCAAGCTCGGACTGATTCATGCCGTGCAACTCACGAAGTCGTTTAATATTTTGACCAATCGACATTTCAACACCTCCTTTTTAACGAGTATAAACCGAAAGTAGAAAAAAATCAACATCAAAAATAAAAAAATCTACTTTAGGGGATTGACAATCTACTTTAAGTGGATTAGAATAAAGGCGAAAGGAGGAAGACGTGATGATGAGCATTCGACAGATTAGAAGAATGAGAGAGATTCGTCAGCAAGAAATGGCAGATTATCTTGGAATTCATGTTCAAACATATCGTAGAATCGAAGAACATCCTGAAACTGCAACAGTAGAACAGGCAAAGAAGATTGCGGAGAAGCTGGAAGTTTCGTATGATGATTTATTTTTTGCCGACGTATCTACTTTAAGTAGAAATAAAGCGGAGACAGCTTGATAAGGAGGCCGGGATGAAAAATCAGAACAAAAAAGAAATCCTTGCCGAGATAGCAAGGAATTTCAATGAAGGCGAGTTGATCGTCAAGATTGAGTATGAAGGTAATTCTCGAGTTCGGAAAGGAGCCGGAGGATGAATCAACGATGAAACGGTTTCAGGAAGAACTCAAGAATGTCGAATTTTCCTTCGACGAGAACGCCAGCAATGAAGCCGAGAAGGCCGAAAAGCGCGTTCAGCGCGAACTGCACCCACGATCGCCGCGCGTCTTTCCGCCACCGTTCATCAACCTTCCGTTCCTGAATCTGCTGGTTGGCTTTGCGCTTGGTGTCTTCACGGGCTTTCTGCTGAAGCTGATCCTCAAATTCTAATAATGCGGCGAGGCCGGAAGGGCTGATGGCATAAAACACATTTCCATCAGAAGCCATGTATTGCTTGATGTAGTGATCGTCCCGACAGGATTTTGAAATGGCACGATCTTCCGCTGAGAGCGCGGAAAGAAGCGGCAGGTGCTCGTTGCGGTATTGCCGGAGAAATTCATATTGCAATCGGGTCAAGAGAAACACTCCTTTCATTTGTATTGTACCATCTCGGTCATGCAAAGGAAAGAACAAACACGCTGGGTTTCGTCGGCGCTGGTAACACCGACGATCTCAAATACATGAAAGCCGCCGGAGGCTGGTAACTACGGCGGCGGAAAGGACGAAACAGCACAATGGCACGGGAGATTCGGGCAACGGTCAAGTTTGTTGGTGAACCCGGCAAAGCAGAAATCAACGCGTTTGCGCGGGCTATCGTTCCGCTGCTCAAGGAACGTGCCGAGGAGATCATTGCAATGTGCAATGCGCCGGAGAACCGGGCAGCATTTGAAGCCTATTCGGCGGAGATGGCATATTGGCGTGCCAAGAGAGAAGAACGGGAAAGAGAGGAGGCAAAAGCACAATGAATTTGTTGATTATCCTGCTGGTGATGGAGCAGAACGGCATGTATATTCCGGCGTGGGCTATGGGGCTTGTGTGGGTGATGCTGGTGTTTTCGGGACTGGCCGTAATTATAAAGGTATTCATTGAGTAAGGAGGACAAAGACCATGCTGATTAGTGAATTTCAGATGATAACGGGGATCTATCCCACGGCGAAGCTGTACGAGGCTATTGATAAGGCCTACATGGATAGCAAACTGGACAAGCACGAGTTTTGCCAGCGCTACATGGAGAACAGGGACGACATGGCGATGCGCATTGCCTACGAGGAGACGCTGAAAGAGAGCCAGGCAGAGATTGAACTGAGCAGATCGGAGGCCGATAAGCGCAAGGCGCTTGAGGTGTGGATTGCCAAGCTGGAGGGCGAGGTTAAATTTCTGGCGGAGAAGCTGGAACGGGAGGAAGAATGGCGGCCGTATGAGGACGAGGCAAACGTCCGGCAGGCGGACTATGAAGCGCTGAAAAAACGATGCGACGTGCTGACGGACGAAGCGGCCAAGGATCTGATTGCAGATGAATATGGCTTTTCTGCCCGCAAGGTTGAAATTCGGCACGAGGTCGAGACTTTGCGCATCAACCGGCATCAGGTTGTGCGGACGGTCGGCACGATTAAGCGTCTGCCGCTCTACTTCGCGGATGACATGAACTATATTCGCTTTAACGTCTGCGGCGTGGCATACGAACTGTACAACGGCGGCTTGCGGTTGTTCAGGCATTGAGGTTTTTCGAGCGCTCGGAAGGCTGAGCGCTCCATAAAGCCCCAAAGAAAGGAGAAAAAACACATGAGCACACAAAAGGAGGCCACGATCTGGCGGCGGCTCGGCGATATCATCCGCCGGGAGCGCGTGGCCAACGGACTGACTTATGCCAGCGTGGCGAAGCGGAGCGGCGTAGCGGTGCGCACCCTGATGCACTTTGAGCAGGGCGAAAACGAAAACGGCGGCAAGGTTGGCACGCTGATGCTGATCTGCGAGGGAATCGGAATCAGCGCGTCGGATGTTTTCGCGGAGCTGGAAGGGCAGCGGCGGCTTGCGGTGATGAAAGCCGCGGGCGCGAAGCGATGGCGGGTGGTTCGCCTGCTGGGCGGACGGGAACCCGTCATCGTGGACAGCTTTGATATTCGGGAGCAGGCGAAGACGCTGCTTGGCCAGCTTCAGGAAAATGCAAACCAGAGGGATCGAAGAATGGAAAGGCCGGCCTTTGAGCTGGTGGACGGAAGAGGGGAGATCGGATTATGAAACACGAGAGGATGACCGCGCCGCGAATGCTGGAGGTGGTTTACAAACGGCCGAACAAGCCGCCGCGGGTGAAGATGATCGTCGGTACGCGGGAGGCCATCGAAAGCATGGTCGGCGGGCCGTTTGAGCTGACGGCGCTGACGCTGGAGGAGGACGGGCGCGAGAATGTGGCCGCCTACAATATGGAGGCGTGGCGATCCGGCGCTCCGGAGAACATGTACGGGATTCGCGGCCCGTTCCTCGTGCTGGGGCTGGACGGCGAGGCGCTTTGCGATGTGATCGACCCGCGCGAGGTATGCCGGATGCTGGGCGGCCGGAAAGCCGAAGCATACGGACAACCCGGCGGTGCATGAAGGAAGCGGGCATGACGGATTGGGCAAAAGAAAAAGCCCCTCACACGGACGGCGACCGTGTAAGGGGACAAGGAAAAGTGACAGTTTGATTATAGCAGAGGAAAGGACAAAAGACAATGGATGTGCTCGAAGTTTTTCTGATTCTGATTTTCGGCGTGCCGATCATCAGCCTGCTGGCGTTTGGGTGGATTGCCGCCGATTGGATGCAGCGGCAGGAGGCACAGGGTAAGGCGCAGGTGGCCAGCCGCCGAAACCGGGCGCTGACGCGGGAACACCTCGCGCGGCTCAGGCGAAACGGGATGCGGGCGCGTCTGGTTCGGGTGTGAACGATGAAGGGCGGCAAAAGATACAGGCGGTGCGCCGTCTGTAAGATGATTTGGAATGTGAGCGCGGTGGGCGTATCGCCGAGGCGGTACGTCTGCCCGCGTTGCGAGAAGCAGAAGGAGCAAAAGAAACATGAAGGTTTGGGCGCAAGATGAATTTGATCTGGTTAAAACCGGGGCGGATGGCCAATACCGCTTTGGAAAGGGCGACTTCCGGCGGGTGAATATGCGCGGGCATACGCGGCTGATTATCGGAGCGGGCAGCCTGCTGGGCGAAGCCAACGTCGGGGCAAACAGCGAGATCGGTGCGCACTGCGACTTTGACGCGGGCGCGGTGATCGGCCACGGAAGCATCATCGGGGCGCGGTGCCATTTCGGGAAAGGCGCATGGATCAAGTCGGGCTGCATCGTCGGTCATGGGGTATGCTTTGGCGAAGGCGCGTTGATCGAGCGCGGCGTGGAGCTGGAGGGCGGCGTCGAGCTTCCGGCAAGGTGCGATCTATTCGGCGTGAAGGATGTGGACGGGCGCACGATGCTGACCATCACGCCGGTTGTCGGCGGCACGCTGCATGCGTTTCGCGCGGACAGCCGGGTTTATGTCAGCCTGCCGGGACAGATTCGGCGGCTGGAGGAGTTCGAGCAGTATGCAGCGGATCAGGCGGCGTATGCGGCATTCACCGGAATGCGCGGGGACGAGGGCGAGGCCAACGAGCTGCTGGATGCGGCGAATTATATCGCGACACGGTTTCGCGAGGGGTAAATCTACTATCATATTGAGGTTTTGCAGGCCGCCGAATGGCCGACGGCCAACAAAGCTCCAAGGAGCGAGGAAATGGAGGAGAACAAGCGGAACAATGGCACTGATTGAAAGAGACCTGTTCGGGCAGAAGCACGACAAGGTAGAAACAGCAATCAAGCGGTTCAAGACATTCGAGCCTGCGGAGGGCTATTATTTGGCCGACAGCGGCGGCAAAGATTCAACCGCTGTTCGTGCGCTGGCTCGAATGGCAGGAGTCAGGTTTGACAGTCACTACAATGTGACGACGATCGATCCCCCGGCGCTGGTTCGGTTCATCCGGGAAAAACACCAAGAGACAATCTTTGAAAGACCGGAACTCTCGATGCGGGAGCTAATCGTTCGGAAACAATTCCCGCCAACAAGGATTCAGAGATATTGTTGCGCAGAACTCAAGGAAGCGAAGGGCGCGGGCAGAGTCGTCGTAACTGGTGTGCGATGGGCAGAAAGCGCACGTCGGAGAAAAAACAAGGGTATCGTTAATATAAGCGGCAGTTCAGTATTCGAGACCGCTGAAAGGTTGAATGTGGTCGGGGTAAAAAACAATTACGGCCTTATGCTGAACTCGGATAATGACGAGAATCGTCGTCTCGTCGAATGCTGCATGGCTAAGGCAAAGGTCATGCTCAACCCGATTGTGGATTGGACGAATGAGGATGTTTGGGAATTTATTCGCAGTTATAATATCCCATATTGCGGGCTATACGATGAAGGATTTAAGCGGCTAGGTTGTGTTTCTTGTCCGCTCGGCGGCTGTAAGAGCATGAAGCGGGAGCTTGAATTTTTTCCGCAGTTTGTCAATTTTTACATCAAAACGTTCGATGAAATGTTAGAGGCGCGGCGGCGAAGCGGGAAGGTCATCAATAAACAGTGGACGGACGGCGAAAGCGTGCTTGCGTGGTGGATCGGGGCAACTGGAAAAGTAGACGAACAGCAAATCAAAATTGAGTTTGAGGAGGGAAGCAAATAAATTTGTTGATTATTCTGATGGTACTGGAACAAAACGGAATGTATATTCCGGCGTGGGCTATGGGACTTGCGTGGGCGTTGCTGGCGCTTTCGGTGTTGTCCCTGCTCGCAAAGGCGATTAAGTAAAACGGAGGTATGCAGCATGACAAGACAAAAAAGAGAGGAAACGACGTACAACATTGAGGCTTTGCAGGCCGCCGGATCGCCGACGGCCAACAAAGCCCCAAAACGGGAAAAGATACGGAGGCGGACAAAATGAAATTGAGCGCAATTAAGCGGTGCTGCGTCGAGGAAAAGGAGTTTTATATCTATGAAAGCGACTGCGGCGAGCAATGGATTGGGACACACACAGCGGCGTGGCCGGTCGAAGGCGATTTGAAGCTGACAGAGGGCAGCATCGCGGCGATCTTTGATCTCAAACCGAAGAAGGCGGCGCAGATGGACGTTCTCGCGTTGCCGCTCAATCGAGGTTCTTGCCTGTATGTAGCACCGGCGGTGGAATGGGACGCACAGGAACTTGGCATCGTGGAATATTTGGGCGAGCGTTGCCTACTGCTGACATGCCGCGGGCGAATGCTGGCCGTGGATATGGCAAAGGTTAAGGCGGCACGATGCGCCGAGGACTACCAATGTATGAAGATCGGCATCAATACGGACGGTGAGCCACTGGTACTCGTCAAGGATGGCATGCTGACGACGGCGGTTATCCTGCCGGAGAGCGAGGAAGTGGTTGACGCGATTCGGGCAATGATCGGGCGCATGGCGCAGAGCTGCGGTTTGCTGGCCGCCAACGAGGTAGACGATGGAGAAGAAGCGTAACGCGCAGGCGGCAGGGTAAACGAAAAGCGCCCCGATGTGGGACGCTTAGGCATCATTTTCTTCCAGCGCTTCCATGAGAGAAGGTGTATCGTGGAAAGGACCGACCAGATTCAGACGATTTTCGACATCTGCCATGACGGCGAGTGTCTCAGTGCTGGGAGAAGGCAGTTTTATTGGTTGATCTTTCATATACACATCATCTCCTTTTGACCATTGTAACACAGGAAAATTCAAAAATAAAGAAGCAAATCGACAGCAGCGGGCGGCAAGCCCGCTGACCCGTCTTGTATGGGTGTATGAACAACTCAACGAAAGCGATTCACAAAGGAGGCTGCGGCATGGACACAAGCGCGAGGGACTGCATGGTGCTGTTCGATACGTCGGTGGAGGGGAAGCTGGCCTGCGGCTGGGACAGCGGTGTGCTCCATCAGCGGACGCGGACGGTTAAGGCGGGGCCGATGGTCTATGTGGATTGCTATCCGGTGTGGGACACGGCGCACGCGCGGGCGGCCAGCACCGAGGCGAAGAAGGAGGCGCACGCCAGGGCGCAGAAGCGGCTGGATGCGAAGAACCGGGCGAACAGGCTGGAGCGGCTGGTCAATGCGAACTTCGGCGCGGGGGACATCATGCTGACCTGTGAGTATCCGGCGGGGCGTCAGCCGGGGAGTGACGAGCAGGCAAAGCGGGACATCCGAAACATGATGAACCGGGTGAAGCGGATGCGCAACCGCCGCGGTCTGCCTGCACTCAGGTATATTTACATCACCGAGCGGACGGAGAGCGCGGCCTATGGCGTGCGCTGGCATCACCATGTCATCATGTCCGGCGACGGGCTGACGCGCGAGGAGATCGAGGAGAAGTGGACGAAGCGGCACGGCGGCTTCTGCAACACGCGCCGCGCGCAGCCGACCGAGCGCCATCTGTCCGGCTTTGCGCGATACCTGACGATCAGCAAGCTGGAACGCGAAGGGAAGAACCCGCAGCAGAAAGCCGTCGGGCGGAGCTGGGGCAGCAGCATCGGGCTGAGAGAGCCGGCCGAAAGCGTGGCCGACAAGAAGATCAGTGTTCGCAAGGCGGGGCGCGTGGCCGAGACGGTGGCGGACTTCGGGCGGGCGAAGGAAATCTTTGAAAAACTCTATCCGGGATGCGAGCTGCTGGAGATCGGCGCGAAGAAGAGCCGATGGGCCAGCGGCGTTTATGTACACGCGCTGATGCGCCGGGTGGATGAATCGGGGAGGACGCGATGACGGACGGGCAGGATGTGCGCGCGTTGCTGAAAAGCATCGGCGGCCTGAAGCGTAGAGTGGCGGAAATGGATAGGCAGGTCGAGCGAATGCGCGACATGAACGCAGGGGCATACGCCGAGGAATTGGGGCGGCTGGCGGAAGGACTGCGGGCGGAATATGCTCATGCGTTGGCGCTGATCGAGGCCGTGCCGGATGCGGCCGGGCGCGAGGTGCTGGAACTGCGCTATCTGTCCGGGCTGACGTGGATGCAGATCGCGCGGCGCATGGGCTATGAGGAGCGGCAGGGGCGGCGGATTCATCAGCGGGCTTTGCAGTGTGCGGCGGATGTCCGCGCGAAAGGTGACAGGGGCGACCGCAAAGCCCCAGTGTGAAATCGGCGGCAACAGCCGGAGACTTTGACCGCCGGGCGAAAAGATGTCCGTTCATGTCCAACTCATCTTTGATACAATAACGGCATCGGGCAGCCAAGCGAGCTGCTTGGTGTCGTTTTTGGACATGGAGGCGAGAGCATGAGCGATAATCCGCATTACAACGGGGCGCGTCATCGGACATGGGCGGCGAAGGTGCTGCGGCGCGCGGGCTATCGGTGCGAGGAGTGCAGGCGGTACGGGCGGACGGACAAGGACGGCCTGCCTGTGCACGCGACGGTGGCGCATCACATTAAGCATCTCGACGAGCACCCGGAACTAGCCTATGATCTGGCGAACGGCCGGGCGCTTTGCGAGGCATGTCACAACAAAATGCACCCCGAAAAGGGCGGAAAATCGGCGCGTTTCCAGCGCGGCAGGCGCACGGTTTGAAGCAATCCCCCCGCGCGCGGGTTGTTGAAGGCGGGGGGACAGTGACCGGGAGGGGGCGATTCTTCCCTCTCCGAGCCGATTTTCAAAGTTTTGCGGGAGGAGGGCGTCTGTGGCGAAGAATTACACGCTGGCTTTGCGGAAAAGCATGAAGCAGCTGGGCACATACCGCCCGGAGTACGAGAGCGCGATTGCCATCGCCGCCCAGCTGATGGAGCAGTACGACACGCTGACCTGCGCCTTTGAGGAATCCGGCTGGGCGTATGAGACGAGTACGGCGACCGGCACGAAGAAAGCGCCCATTGTGACCACGCTGGAGAGCCTGCGGAAGGACGTGCTGGCGTATCTTTCGGCGCTCGGCCTGACTCCGGCGGGCGCGAAGAAACTCGATGCGGCGGCGACGGCGAAGGCGCAGGAGGATCCGTTGATCGCGGCGCTCAAGAATCTGGGCGGATGACCGAGCGGCAGCGCGCAGCGCTGGCGGGGCTTTCGGGCAGGCGGGCAGCGTGCATCCGGGCATATGTGACCGACGTGCTGGAGGGGCGCAAGATTGCCGGACGGGAGATCGTGCTGGCCTGCGGGCGCTTTTGCGATATGCTGGCCGCCGACTACGACGTGAACACGAACGATGCGGATTTCGTGATCGACGTGATCGAAGCGACCTTCAAGCACCGGCAGGGGCAGAGCCTCGACGGCAAGCCGCTGCGGGGTAAGCCGTTCCTGCTGGAGCCGTGGGAAAAATTCTGCATCTACGGGATGCTGATCTTCTTTAAACCGGGCACCATCGAGCGCGTGGTCAAGGAGGCGTTTATCTTCATCCCGCGCAAGAATGGCAAAACGCTGGTGGTGGCCGCGCTTTCATGGGCGCTGGGTTTGCTGGAACGCGCGAGCGGATCAAAGGTCTATGTCGTCGGCGCAACACTCAAACAGGCGATGGAGACGTTCGACAGTTGGCGCTACAACGTCGAAAAAGGGCTGTATCGCTCGGAAAAGGCTGCGCGGGCGGCAGGCTGGCGCATCCTCGATAACAACATGGAGCACGCCATCGAGCGCGACTTCCCGGATGGTTCGCTGTCCCTCAACGCGCTGGCCAGCAATCCGGACGGGCAGGACAGCTTCAACGCGAACATCATCATCGCCGATGAGCTTCACGCCTACAAGAGCGGCAAGCAGTACGATGTGCTCAAGGAAGCGACAAACGCCTACACCAACAAGCTCGTCGTCGGCATTTCGACCGCGGGCGACAACGCGACGGGTTTCTGCGCCCAGCGGCTGGATTACTGCGCGCGCGTCGTCTCCGGGCAGATCAGGGACGACGGGTATTTCATCTTCATCGCGCGGGCGGATCAGGGCGAGGATGGCGCGGTGGACTACACCAGCCCCATCCAGCACGAGAAGGCCAACCCCAACTACGGCGTGACCATTCGCCCGGAGGAGATTCTGTCGGCCAGCTTGCAGGCGCAGAACGACCCGCAGGCGCGGAGCAACTTTCTCAACAAGCGGGTCAACATCTTCACCAACAGCCTGCGCGCGTATTTCAACGTCGAAATGTTCAAAACGAGCGACAGTGTGGCGGGCGAGGCGCTGGGCATCGACTCCGCGTGGCCATTGGAGCGCAAGCTCAAGGCGCTGGCGGCGCTCAAGGGCGTGAAGTGGTACGGCGGCGCAGACCTCTCCAAGCTGCATGACCTGACCGCCGCCGCGCTGCATGGGCAGTACAAGGGCATTGATATCGTCGTGCCGCATGCGTGGTTTCCGCTCGTGGCGGCAACGGAGAAGGCCGAGGAAGACGATATTCCGCTGTTCGGTTGGAAGGAAGATGGCTGGCTCGATCTGTGCAACGCGCCGACGAACAACCATCAACTGGTGGTGGATTGGTTCGTGGCCATGAAAAAGCGCGGCTTCCGCATCCGCGAAGTCGGCCACGACCGAAAGTTCTGCCGCGAGTATTTCATCGGCATGAAGAAGGCGGGTTTCAAAATCGTTGACCAGCCGCAGTATTTTTACAAGAAAAGCGAGGGCTTCCGCCACATCGAGGCGGCGGCGCGCAACCACAGGCTCTATTATCTGGGCAGCGAGGCGTATGCCTATTGCGTGCAGAATGTTGCGGCCATCGAAAAGACGGACGAGATGGTGCAGTACGAGAAGGTGCAGCCGAACCGCCGCATTGATATCTTCGACGCGGATGTGTTCGCGACCGTCCGCATGCTGGAGGATATGGGCAAGACCGACACGGAAGGATGGTTTAATGCATGAGCAGACACAGAAAACAGGCTCGCCGGAGCCGGGATGCGCCGAGGAGGCAGCGCCGAAGCGCGGCTGTGGCGATTTGCCCGGATGATTCCTGGCGGGTGCTGATTGCCGACGGATACAGGCCGCTGACGCAGTGCCCGGAGGTGATGATGTGCGTGAACGTGTACGCCGAGCTGATCGCCAGCATGACGATTCACCTGATGGAAAACGGCGAGCATGGCGATACGCGCGTAAAGGACGAACTGAGCCGCATGGTGGATATCACACCGAATCCGCTGATGACCCATCAGGGATTCATGGAGACCATCGTGCGCACGCTGATGACCGAGGGCAATCAGGTGACGCTGCCAGTGTTCGCGAGCGGGCTGCTGATGCAGCTTGATCCCGTGCCACCCTCGCGCGTGACCTTCGTGCCGGAGGGGCGGGGGTATCGGGTGAACGTCGGCGGCGCGTCGTTTGCGCCCGACGAGGTGATCCATTTTGCGCTGAATCCGGACCCGGAATATCCGTGGCGCGGCATGGGCTATGAAGTGGCGCTCTTTGATGTGGTGCGCTCCATCCGGCAGACGCAGGCCACGCGGCAGGCGCTGATGGAATCGCCCAAACCGTCGATTATCGTCAAGGTGGATGGTTTTTCGGAGGATATGCAGAGCCCGGAGGGGCGCGCGAGGATCGCCGATAAATACATCAGCGACAGCGAGAACGGCCGGCCGTGGATCATCCCGGCAGAAAGCATGAAGATCGAGCAGATCAAGCCGCTGACGCTTTCGGATTTGGCCATCGACAAGAGCCTCGAGCTGGATAAGCGCAGCATTGCCGCCATGTTCGGCGTGCCGCCGTTTCTGGTGGGCGTGGGCGAGTTCAAGGCGGAGGAATTCAACTGGTTTGTGGCCAACCGCCTCATGCGCGTGGCGCGCGTCATCGAGCAGACGCTCACCCGCGCGCTGCTGCTTTCACCGGTGCGGTATTTTCGGCTGAACAGCCGCAGCCTGACCAACTACGATTTGGATAAGTGCATCAGCGCAGGCCGCGAGATGGTGGATCGCATGGCCATGGATCGCAACGAGTGGCGCGATTGGGTCGGCCTGCCGCCGTCGCCGAAGATGGAGGAAATTCTGGGGCTTGAAAACTACATTCCGGCCAATCGGCTGGGCGACCAGAAGAAACTGGTCGGCAACGAGGAGGGAGAACAGCACGAAGACCAAATGGCAGACCCGAAGCCTTCCGGCGACGTTTAACGCGACGCAGACGGATGGCCAGCGGCGGATCGAGGGCTATTTCGCCACGTTCAGCGGGGTATACGACATGGGCGACGGCTTCACGGAACAGATCGACCCGCATGCGTTCGACGATCAGCTTGGCGGCGACGTCCGTGCGCTGATTGACCACGACACGCGGCTGGTGCTCGGCCGGACGTGCTCCGGAACGCTGACCCTGCGCGTGGACGAGCACGGCCTTTGGGGCAGTATCGCCGTCAACGAAGGGGATCAGGACGCGCTCAACCTGTATGCCCGTGTGCAGCGCGGCGACGTGAGCCAATGCTCCATCGGTTTTGATATCACCGAGGAAGAACAGATTCAGCGCGGCGACGGCTGGCATTTCACCATTCGCCGCCTGACGCTCTATGAGGTGAGCGTCGTCACCTTCCCGGCGTATGAGGATACGGGCGTGGAGGCGCGCGGCAGGAGCGTCAAGGCCATGCGCCGCCGGGCGCTGGAACAGTGGAAGAAGGACATGAAAGGGAGGATTCATCATGGCACTCAGAATGATTCTGAACAGGCGTAAGCAGGAACAGGTTCGCGCGCGTCTTGAAACCGTCAAGCAGAAGGAAGGCGAGCTTCGTACCCGCCGCGCTGCGCTCAAAAAGCGCGAGGAAGAGCTGGAAAAGGCGCTCGACGAACTGGACGAGGCGGCGAGTGAAGCCGATCAGCAGGCCATCGAGGCCGAAACGGAGCAGTTTACCGCCGATGATACCGCGCTCACCGAGGAAGAGCAGCAGATCAAGCAGGAGCGCATCGAGGCGGAAAAGGAGCTGGCGGAGCTCGCCCGAGAGATGATCGAGCTGGAGGCAGCGCAGACTGCCGCCGAGCAGGCCGAAGCCGAGGAAGAGCAGAACGCGGCGGATGACGAGAACGAGGAGGAGAACAGGAGCATGAACAGAAGGATGACCACCCGCGGCCGCCGTTTTGACCGCATGAGCAGCCAGCAGCGCGGCGCGATTGTGGCGCGTAAGGAAGTGAAGGACTTTCTGACCCGCGTGCGCGCCATGAAGGGACAGACGCGCGCGGTGACGGGCGCGGAGCTGCTGATTCCGACCGTGGTGCTCGATCTGGTGCGCCCGAAGGTCGAGGAGACCAGCAAGCTGATGAAGCACGTTCGCGTGCGCCATGTGCCCGGCAAGGCGCGACAGAACGTGATGGGCACGATTCCCGAGGCCGTGTGGACGGAGATGGTCGCCAACATCAACGAGGTGGCGCTGGCCTTCAACGGCGTGGAGATGGACGGCTACAAGGTTGCGGCCTATGTGCCGGTGCCCAACTCCATTCTGGAGGACGCGAGCGACGTTGCGCTGGCTGGTGAGATCATCGACGCGCTGGGGCGCGCCATCGGTTTGGCGCTGGACAAGGCGATTCTCTACGGCACCGGCACGCGCATGCCGCTGGGCATTGTGACCCGCCTTGCGCAGGATGCAAAGCCGTCCACGTATTCCGACGATGCGCGCGCGTGGGAGGATCTGCACACCACCAACATGGTTTCCATCGCGGATAGCAAGAAGGGCGTGGCGCTCTTTCAGGAGATCATCACCGCAAGCGGCAAGGCGAAGGGCAAGTACGCGGGCGGCGAGCGCTTCTTTGCGATGAACGAGGTCACCTTCAACCGGTTGCAGGCTGAGGCGCTGAACATCAACGCGGCGGGCATGATGGTCTCCGCGATGGAGCATACCATGCCGGTGCTCGGCGGCGCGGTGGAGGAGCTGGAGTTCATCCCCGATAACGTCATCATCGGCGGCTATGGCGAATTGTATCTGCTCTGCGAACGCGCCGGAACGGATATCGCCGTCAGCGATCAGTATCGTTTCATCGAGGATCAGACCGTATACCGCGCGACTGCCCGCTATGACGGTATGCCCGTGATTGCGGAGGGATTTGTGGTCATCGGCCTGAGCGGCGCAACGCCGACCGCCGATGCGGTGACCTTCACCGAGGATAAGGCGAACAAGGGCACCGCGAAGGAGTAAGCATGGATATGGAGATGGCGCTGGGGTTGGTGAAAGCCCGCCTCACCCGCCCGCCGGGCGACACAGCGCTGGATGAATACCTCAAAAAGCGCATCGAGGGTGCGGCGGCTAAGTTGAAAAGGCTGGGGATTCACCTGACCGAAAGCGCGGACGATATGATGCTCCTCGTGGATTACACCGTCTGGCAATACCAGAACCGCGATAAGGCGGGCGATATGCCGGAATGGCTGAAACATGATCGTCGGGAAAGGTGGCTGGCGGATTGATTCTGGACAGAGGCATTGCGGAGATTTTTGCCCGCAGCAACATGGCGCCGAAGGGCGAAAAGCCGATTTGGACGGAGACCCTGCGCTTTCGCAGTTGGTATGCCGAACTGAGCTTTGAAACCTCGCCCGTCTGGCAGACGGAGCGGCGGCTTGCGCAAAAAGCGGACGCGCGCATCCGCATCGTCCAATGCCGCGAGATTCGGCAGGGCGACACGGCGCATCTTGGCGGCCGCGTGTATACCATTGCCCGCGCGTATCACGGCACGGACGAGGAGAGCGGCGAGGACATTACGGATTTGACGCTGGAGGAGGTGACGGCCGCATGACCCTTGCGGACATTCGCGAGCTGGTGCTTGCGGCCGATCCGGACGCTTGCGCCTACGAGAGCGACAGCACCGGGGAGGATTACACCACATGGCAGCCCCTGTGGCCGATGAATCTGCTTGTCGATAACCGCTATGCCGACGGCTGGCATTTCGTCATTGATCGGTTCACCCGGATGCAGGATGATCCGATAACCGCCAACATCCGCGCCATGCTGGATGATGCGCCCGGCGTAGCCTACGCGATGGAGATCGACTACGAGCAGGAAACGGGCTTTCTCCACATCAGCTTCACCTGCGACGGGGTGTGACATGGCGCAGTTTTCGACGGACGGCATCGACAGCATTGCCGAAGAAATGGCGTGGATGGGCGAAGCCGCAGGAGAAACCGCCGATGAAATGCTGCTGGCTGGGGCGGAAGAAGTCAAACGGGCGTGGCAGGAGACGGCGGAACGACACGGATATCGTGAAACGGGCGACATGATCGAATCCATCCGAGCGGATAAAGCGCCGAAAAGCGATGCAAATGATGTGCGGAGAATTAGCGTTTATCCGCGAGGAGAAGACCGAAAAGGCGTTCGCAATGCGGAAAAGGCGTTTCTGCTGCACTATGGCACCAGCAAGATTCACGGTTCGCATTGGGTGGATGAAGCCGATCAGGACGCTGGCCCCATGGTGCAGGACGTTTTCGAAAAAATCTGGGATAGACATTTGAAGGGAGGATAAAGCATGGCATTTGTCGGCCTTTTGTATGCCGTCGCCGCGCCGATTCAGCAGGAGACGGACGGACAGCCCATCATCTACGGCAAAGGGCAGGTCGTCGGCGGCATGATGACCGCCGAGATCAGCTATACGCGCAACAGCAACCCGCTCTATGCGGATGATCGCGTCAAGGAGGAGGATAACTCCATCACCGGCGGCACGATCAAGCTCGGCGTGGACGACGCGAGCGACGAGGCGCGCGTGATGTTGCTGGGCGACGTGAAGGAAGGCGAGGCGGGTGAGGAAACCTACCACGAGACAGGCGAAAGCGCGCCCTATGTCGGCACGGGCTATATCCGCGTGCGGCGCAAGGATAACAAGACAAGCTATATCGCCTACTGGGTGCATAAGGCGATCTTCGGCCTCGGCACGGAAAGCGCCAAGACAAAGGGGCAGAGCATCGAGTGGCAGACCCCGACGCTGGAGGGCAGCATCATGGGCGTAAAGAACAACCCGGCGCTGCAGGTTCGTTTCCGCGAACGCAGGACGTTCGCCAAGGAGAGCGAAGCACGCGCATGGATCGACAAGAAAGCGGGGATTGAAGCGTGATCGAGATTCAGGTCGGCAAGCGGACATTCCCGGTTCGGTTTGATTTGGGCGCGTGGATGGAAATCGACGAGCGATTCGGCGGCCTTGACCAGATGGAAGCGGATAAGACGGTGAAGGCGCGAATCGCCTGTCTGGCCATCTTCGCCCGCGCGGGCGCGCGCTATTGCGGCGGAGAAGCCCCGACGGAGGAATACCTCACAAAGAACCTCAGCCCGAAGGCGCTGGCGCAGGCCAATCGGCAGGCGTCCCGCGCGTTTGTGGCGGGCATGAAGCGCGAAATGGCGGAGGACGACGACGAGGATATCGACGTGGTGGCCGAAAAACTCAAAAAAAAAGAAGCGCGAGCCTGACTGCCCGGCGCTGTGCGTCCTACGCGCTGATTGCCGGCGTAAACTGGCCGGAAGCCGAGCGCATGGCGCCGGGTTTCATTATGGATTTGTATTTGGCGCGGCGGGCGTATGACGACGATCAACACGGGATTCGGCGCACGCACACGGGCGAATGGGAGGATTAAATGGCGGTCAAGAGAGAGATTCGCACAACGCTGGCGCTCGACGGTGAAAACGAGTATAAAAAGGCGCTCAGCGAGGCGCAGCGCGGTCTGCGCGTGCTGGGCAGCGAGCTGAAGCTCGCCTCTGCCGAGTTTGAAACCAACGGCGATAAGCAGGCGTTTTTGACGGCCAAGAGCCAAACCCTCCGGAGTGAAATTGCCCAGCAGGAGGAGATTGTCAAAAGCCTTGAGGGCGCGGTGAAGGACGCGGGCGAGAAATACGGCGAGACGGCCAAGGCGACCGACGATTACCAAATCAAGCTCAACAGCGCAAAGGCGACGCTGGAAAAGATGCGCCGCGAATTGGATGCGACCGATCGCGAGGCGCAGGATCTGGGGCGCGACAGCGTGCGCGTGGGTCGCCAGTTGGAGGACGGCATCGGCGACGGCGCGGATCAGGCCAAGGAAAGCCTTGAAAGCATGGCCGCGCAGATGAAGCAGAGCCTTGAAGAGATCAAAAGTTCGTCGTTCGTCACGGCCGCCGGGTCGGCGTGGAATATGGCGCAGGGGGTATACCAGAGCGCAAGCAGCTTGGTTGAAAGCACCCGCGACTATCGAATGACCGTTGCCAAATTTAAGCAAACCGTTGAGGATAATGGCTTTGATTACGAATGGGCACAGGAGCAGGTGAACGAGGTTGCAGGCATCACCGGCGATCTGGAAAGCGCAATGGCAGGCGTGAAGGCTCTGACTGAAACGGGCTGGAATACGGACGAGATCACGACGGCGATTGATAATATCGTCGGTGCGTGCCTTAAATACGACGGCACGACGTTCGACGGCCTTGCGCAGAGTATTCAGGAGACCATCAGCAAGGGCGAAGCGACGGGGCAATTCGCAAAGGTCATTGAATCCATGGGTTACGACGTCAATGAATTTAACGAAGCCATGAAGAATGCGGAAACGCCGACGGGCAAGCTGCAAGTTGCGCTGGCTTATCTGACCGCCAACGGACTGGTTGAAACGAAGAAAAACTTTGAACAGAACAATGAGCAGATTATTAAAGCGCGGACTGTAAGCAATTATCTGAAAGAAGCATGGGCTGATTTGGCCGAAACGCTTGAACCGCTGACGACATCGGGAATTTCCACGTTTACGGAGCTGATTAAATCGCTGAACGTGGCGCTCAAGGATGGGGCGGTCGCAGGCCTGCAATATTTTGATAAGCATGTGCTCACATTCCTGAATTTTAGTGACGAGGAACAAGCGGCTATTAACGAGGCGACGTCGGGCTTGCAGGATCAGATGATTTTGCTGGAAGAACAAATTCTCGCAGCGTATGCGTCGGGCAATGGACAACTGGCACAGGAACTAATCCAGCAAAAGCAGGAGTTGCTCAAGCAAAGCGCCGAGGCGGCGCAGGCCGCGCTGGACGGTGTGGGCGACAGCCTTGAAACCGGGGGTGACACTGCGACGGGCGATGCGAAGACGGTTGGAGAAAATCTGAGCACGGGCATTGGCAACGGCATCACTGAAAAGGAAAGCGTGGCCTTGGCGGCGGCGCAGACGACGGTGAACAACGTTGCGGCGGTGCTCGGCCAGCTCAACAGCATGGTTTTCAGCCCGACGGTGTCCATCGGCAGCCCGTTCACCCGCGGCCTGTATGATCTGCCGATGCCCTCCGGCGGCTCGACCAAGGGCGCGGACAAGGCTGGCGCGCAGTCCCTCGCCGTCAGCGTGAACGTGGATGGAAAAGCGATGGCGAAAGCGGTTTTCCCGCATATCGACACGCTTCAGGGAACGGCCGCCGCCCGAAACAATGCGTAAGGAGGCGAAAAACACTTGAGATTTTGCGGCATGGATCTGTGCGGCGTGCATCCGGCGCTGTCCATCGAAAAGGAATATCCGCCGGGAATGCCCGACCGGGATGTGTATACCATCGCGGGCAGAGATGGCGAAACCGCCGTTGGGTATGCCGTCGTGCAGGGCGAATACAAGGTGAACGTCAATATCGCCGCGCGCAGGCGGGAGGAAGGCTGGCGAATCCGGGGGCTGTTGGCCGCCTGGGCGATGGCTTCCGGGCAAGATACGGGCGAGATTGAGCCGACGCATTGGCCGGGCGTGGCGTATGACGGAATCGTTAAATCCATCAGCACGCCGGAATTTGTCTTCGGTTTCGCAAAGGTGGAGGTGATATTTCTGGTTCCGCGCCCGTATGCGCATGATCTGGCCTATACTTCGGCGACGGGACAGGGCAAGGCGACGCTTTCCATCGGCGGGAGCGCGGCGTGCCGCCCGGCGATTACCCAGACGATGGCGGCGGCGCGCAGCGGCGTGACGTGGATGCTCGACGGGCGGGAGGTGCTGCATATAAACGGCGCGCTTTCTGCGGGGCAAAAGCTCGGCGTGGATTTCGCAACAGGCGCGGTGACGCTGGATGGCACGCATATCGAAAGCCGCCTCGATGTGGACAGAAGCAACTTTTCGGCGGATTTCAGGCCGGGGGTACATGGACTGACCAGCGACGACGGCGGCAGCCTGACGGCAAGGTGGCGATGCGAATGGGCGTGACGGTGTATATCTTCGATGCGAACCGCCGGATTCGGCGGGTTCTGCCGGATGTGACCGAGCTGCTGCATACGGAGAGCGACGGCACGCTGGAGGCGGTTTTCCCGCAGACAGCGGGCGCGACGCCGGGCGAAGAACTGGGGTTTTCCTGCGTGGACGGCCTGTTCCGGCTGTTCACCATTGACAGCGTGGAGCACGACGATCACAACGGAACGGACATCGTCACCGCGACGGACGCGGCGCGCGCCGAGCTTCAGGACACCGTGACGCTGAACGTCGAGATGGAAAGCGCGACGGCCATCGAGGCGGCGCGGCAGATTCTCGCCGGGCGCGGATGGCGTATCGAGGGCGGCGGCGGACGCAGCGAGAAGGTGGCGACCGGCTACACATCCGCGTGGGCGGCGCTGAGCGATTTGGAGAGCACCCACGAGGTTCGGGTGCTGCCGGGTTACGCCATCAGCGGCGGCGTGGTGATGGGCAGGCGCCTTGTGGTGGCCGAACGGACAAGCACGTTTCGCGGACGCATCTTCGAGGCGCGGCTGGATGCGACGGATATCGCCATTACGCACAGCGAGCGGCCGATCACCCGCGCCTATGGCGTTGGCGCGGCGACAGGCACGCAGGACGTGCCCACGCACATGACGATCGCGGATGCGGCGTGGAGCAGGGCGAACGGCGACCCGGCGGATAAGCCGGCCGGACAGGCCTACATCGACAACCCGGACGCGCCGCCCGGCGCGCTGGTGCGCGAGATGATGGTGCTCGACGAGAACGAGACGGACGCGGCCAGGCTGCTTGAAAAGACGTGGGAGAAGCTCAAGGCGCGGCAAACGGCGCATGTCTCCGGCACGGCGACGGTTGCCGATGTGGAAATGCAGCCGGGAATGGAATACAAGGCCGTCCGGCTGTATGACCGCGTGGCCGTCATTGCCCGCAGCGGCGAAAAGGTGATGGCGACGGTGCTGGAGATCAAGCGCGACTATGTGCGGCCGCATCTGACCAAGATCACCATCGGCGAGGAAGATTTCCAGCCGCGGACGCTTTCAAAGGCGGTCGCCGCGCTTGCCCGATCGGAAATCGCATCGCGCGGACGAAGTGCGGGCGCGAACAATAAAATCATCCAAAATGCGGCGCTGATTCAGCTCAACGCCGAAGCGATCCAGATGAACGCAAAGACGATCCTCATGCAGGCCGAGGATATCAAGCTGCGCGCGACCAAGGAGGAGGTCGAGCAGCAGGGCGACCAGCAGAACAAAAAGATCAACGCGGTTTCCATCGACCTGAGTGCGGCGAACGCGCAGATCAGGCTCAAGGCCGATCAGACGGTGACGGATGCACTCGGTCAGCGCGTTTCCGCGGCGGAAATCGCCATCGACGGCGCGAACAGCAAGATCACGCTCAAGGCGGACAAGATCGACCTTGACGCGCTCATCACCAAGGTCAACGGGCTGACGACGGGCGGCGTGAAGGCGAAATCGCTCTACACCGAAAAGCTGATCGTCACCAACAACTATGTGCATATCGGCGAAAAGGACGGCTCGTGGAAGACATACACCGCCGTCACGGATTTCACGCAAGCGTCGGGAGAGTCGGCCCCTTCGGCTGACGCGACCGTTTTCGCGGCGGCCATCGGCGAGGGGGTGACCCGAACGCCGGAGGCGGGCGAGACGATTGCCTTTGGCGGCGCGGCGTAGGGGTGACCCTGCGCAAAAATAGCCTGCTGAACTGCTGGAATATCCTGAAGCCATTCGGCCACAGCGCAGGGATGAGAAACGCCCAAACGCGACGGAAAAAAATCGAATGGATTGGACGATCAGCAACGAAGCCCTGATGAGGGGAACGCTCACAGACCAGCCCGGCGGGGCGATAGGGAAACCGAAGCGGCAGGCCCTCGAACGAGGTGAAGATATGGTCGAGCCCCGGCGAAAGCCGAGGGGAAGATGCGCTGGATATTATGGCGGGCGGCAGCGGCCCGCTGCTACAGGGAAACGAATACGCCGGATCGCTTTACGAGCCGGGGACGAGCGAAACCTATCACCTGCGCGGCAGTGAGGTGCATTCCGATCTGTATTACGCCAACGGCAGCGTGGAGGCGCTGACCGGGTACGGCGTCATCAATTCAACGCTGTACACCAAGAGCGGCAGCACATACAAGGAGCTGCCGTACAAAAAGTATTATGTGAACGGCACCGTCCAGACAATTTACAGGCGCGGAAACAGATACCCCGATACGCTGTATGTCAGCGGCGGTGACGTGACGGTGCGCAGGCAGGGCGATTTGATGAAAGTCGCGCTTTATTACGGGGGAACGCAGCGCGCCAATTTGAAGCTGGCGACGTTCACCACGCGCGAGGTGACGGCGCTTGGAGGGTGACAATATGGATATGGCGACACATTTGCAGGCGATTTATAACACGCTCGACGAGATTGAGGTCAGGGGACACGAAAACGTCAAGCGGATGAGCCTGTGCATGGATTATCTGAAGGAGCTGCGCAACGAAGCGATGAAGGGAGACGCGAACGATGCTGCTGCGGGCGAAGGCGAAAAAGAGATGGCCGATTAACTGGGTTTCCACCGCGATGGCGATGAGCCCCGGAGAAATATGGATTGATATGCCGTTTGACGGCCGCTTGCCGGAGGCAGCGAGGGCGTTTGACGGATGCGAAACGCTGACGGTCTATGCTGATGAGAACGATCAAACGGGAACGGTGTATGCGGGCTACACCAAACTGACGCACATGATGCTCGATACCTCGCTGACCCTGCGTCTGCGGAAGGAGGAAGCACATGCAGCCGATCACGCTTGAATACAGCGCGGATATCCTCGCCGGAATCGGCATGACGGGCATGCCGAGCCTGTTCGCGATGGGCGATAAGCTGGCGCACGTGCTGCGCGTTCGGGTGAAAGCGGGCGGAGAACCGGTCGATTTGACGGGATGGACGGTCACCGCCAGCGTGGTTCGGCAGGATCAGGCGACGGTGATGATGGCGGGAAGGACGGTCGGCGATGCGGCGGAGGTGACGCTGGAGGCGCCCTGCTACAGCCAAAGTGGCGGGTTTACGCTGTCCGTGGCCATCGGCAGGGAGCAGCAGCTCATCACGATTTTCTGCGGCAGGGGCGACGTGACGCGCACCCGGACGGATTCGCTCGTCGATCCCGGACACACCATTCCTTCGGTGGATGAAATCATCGCGCAGTATGGGCTGATGAAAACCGCCGTTCAGAACACAGATGCGGCCACCAAACGGGCGGACGATGCAGCGAGCAACGCGCAGAAGGTTGCAAACAACGTGCAAAAGAAGCTCGACAACGGGGAATTTGTCGGCGCGCAAGGCCCGAAAGGCGAGAAAGGCGAACCCGGCGCGCAGGGGCCGAGGGGCGAAAAAGGCGACACCGGCGAGCGGGGGCCGCAGGGCGAAACAGGCGCGACCGGCCCGCAAGGGCCGCAAGGTGAAACGGGCGCAATCGGGCCGCAAGGGCCGCAGGGCGAGACCGGAGCCACCGGCCCGCAAGGGCCGAAGGGCAAGGACGGCGAGGTGACTTTTGAAAGCCTGACGGATGAGCAGAAAGCGTCGCTTCGGGGTGAGCCCGGCGCAAAAGGCGAGAAAGGGGAGAAAGGCGATCCCGGCGCAAAGGGCGAGAAGGGGGAGAAGGGCGACCCCGGCAGGGATGCGCCGCAGGAAGCGGTGCTGTATACGGCGCAGACGCTTAATGATGCGCAAAAGACGCAGGCGAGGGAGAACATCGGCGCGGCGGATGCGGCGATGGTCAGTCAGCTAAAGAGCGATAAAGTCAATCAATTCGACGCACTGACGTTAGAAGAGATTATGGCAAGCACGGACTTGTCAAAAAAAGTCGCCAGCGCCGAAGCGGTTAAATCCATAAAAAATGCTATCGGCTCGATAAAGTCAGGTAGTTTTTATGCAGAAAAAAGCAAAGGAAATACGGTGCCTGTTGATTATGGCGGTTTTATCCGACTTAGTGGCGGAAGCTGGCCGGGAAGTTTTTATTCGGACACATACTATGTGGGCGTTGGCGCCGGCAGCGAGGCGTTTTTGGGCGTACAAATAAACGGCGCTAAACAAATTACATGGGTAAAAATATGAACCGAATAGGAACGGAATTGACTGTGAAAACGAGGATATGCA
>UMHM01086434.1_pt1 | contig 24214 bp, 17 predicted proteins | sample 1965501 | NCBI WGS metagenome assembly UMHM01 (sample SAMEA4836095, study PRJEB28245) | human gut metagenome | biome: gut microbiome; material: fecal sample | place: Denmark | collected 2008
ATATATTTATTTATAATTATAACATACGCAAACGGTGTAATCAATGATTTATTTATAATTGAAAGTATTGCGCTGTTAGAATATATAGGCGATATTTTGGGCAGTTTTAACTAAAATTTGCAAAAAAAGCAAAAGCACATCGAATCTTGCGGAAACAATGTGCTTGAAGTATGCGATTATTGAATGAATTTTGAAATTGCCTTAAATATCGTAATCAATTGCAACGGAGGCTTCGCGCACCGCATGCATATAGGGCTTAACAACGCCGCAATGGTATTCATCGTTTTGATAGGCGTCAAGCATTTCGCGGCTTTCAAGGGTAACCTGCAAAATAACATCATAAGAGCGCTCCGAGCCCAAAAAATCCGTGCCCACCTCAATGGCTTTTATCATCGGCACCTTGCCCTCCATAGAGAGCAGCTTTTCAGCAGCCTCCTGCTTCTTTTGGGGGCTGTTGTCTTTTAATTTAAAGCAAACAATGTGTTTTATCATATTGAAAATCCTTTCGATAAATTTTGCCCGGCGCACACTGCCGGGCGCCGAAAAAATAACGGCAATGATTTCTCACTGCCGTTATTATAAATTAAATTCGATTATTTTGCAACAGCCGAAACTCTTGATTCGCGAATGATATTAACCTTGATTTGACCCGGATATTCCATTTCGCTTTCAATCTTTTTGGCTATTTCGTGAGCGATATAAGGCATTCTTTCGTCGTTAACCGCTTCGGGAGAAACCATAACGCGAATTTCTCTGCCCGCCTGAATGGCATAAGCCCTTTCAACGCCGGGGAAGCTTGTGGAAATTTCCTCAAGCTGCTGAAGGCGTTTGATGTAGTTCTCAATGTTTTCGCGCCTTGCGCCCGGTCTTGCGGCGGAAACAGCGTCCGCAGCCTGAACAAGGCAGGCAACGATTGTTTTGCACTCAACATCGCCGTGGTGCGCTTCGATTGCGTGGATAACCTCTTCGCTCTCTTTGTATTTGCGAGCGTATTCAACGCCGAGCGCAATGTGAGAGCCTTCCATTTCGTGGTCAAGCGCCTTGCCTATATCGTGCAAAAGGCCGGCTCTGCGCGCAAGCTTTTCATTTGCGCCGAGCTCTGCCGCCATAAGGCCTGCAATATAGGAAACCTCAAGGCTGTGTTTAAGCACATTTTGACCGTAAGAAGTGCGGTATCTGAGCTTGCCGAGCAGTTTAACGAGTTCGGGATGAACCGGTCCGCAATTTGCGGCAAGCACCGCTTTCTCACCCTCTTGCTTAATGATTGCATTAACCTCGCGGGTGGATTTTTCAAACATTTCTTCAATTTTTGTTGGGTGAATACGGCCGTCCTGAATAAGGCGCTCAAGGGTAAGCCTTGCGATTTCCCTTCTTACCGGGTCAAACGAGCTTACGGTGATTGCCTCGGGAGTGTCGTCAATAATAAGCTCAACACCCGTGATGGTTTCAATTGAGCGGATATTGCGGCCCTCACGACCTATGATTCTGCCCTTCATATCGTCGCTTGGCAAAGAAACAACGGAAACGGTTGTTTCTGCCGTGTGGTCTGCTGCACAGCGCTGGATAGCAGTTGCTATTATCTCCTTTGCAAGCACTTCGCTTTGATCGCGAACCATTTGCTCGTATTCAAGAATTTTTCTGCTTTTTTCGGTATCAAGCTCTTCTTCAAGCGATGCAAGCAATTGGTGCTTTGCCTCCTCTTGCGTGAAGCCCGATATTTTTTCCAGCATATCAAACTGGCTTTTCTTGATGCTATCAATCTCGAGTAATTTATCGTCGGCATCTTTAAGCTTTTGGCTTAAGGATTCATTTTTTGCCTCAATGGAATCTGCTCTTTTATCAAGATATTCTTCCCTTTGGTTGAGGCGGTTTTCCTGTTTTTGAACTTCGCTTCGCCTTTCGCGGATTTCTTTATCGGCGTCAGAGCGCAACTTGTGAATTTCATCTTTCGCTTCGATAAGGCTGGCTTTTTTTGTGTGCTCTGCCTGCTGAAGCGCATCGTTTATAATTTTGGTAGCTTCCTGTGTTGCGGATCCTATTTCTTTTTCATTGGCTTTTTGCCTCATAACCGAGCCCAAAACAAAGCCTGCAATGCAGAATATAACCGCACACACTACAATAATTATAATTGCAACCGGTGTACTCATAATCAATAGCACCTCCTTCTGTTTTTAGATTTTTTGATCAATTATCATCAGAAAAGGTACAGTTTAAATACAAACCGAAATTATATTAGTTTTGTATAGGCATAATACAACGCTATATAGATTTTCCTATTTATAATACACCCATATCTTGTATCTGTCAAGTTAGTTGGCGGCGTAAGTGCAAAAGTTTTGAAAATTGCCGCGTTTTGGTGTTGACATCGTAAAAAATAATGTTATAATTATCGTATAAGCAGTAATTAAGCTGTGTTAAAGCTTTGATGGGATTAAAACTGCGCATCCGCTTTATTTGCAGAGAGCACCCCGGCAGCGATTTCGCCGCCGCTGAAAGGGGAGCATAAAGCCGCGTAAGCTACCGCCCCGGAGCGCCGCCAATACCGGCCGTAAGCCTGCGTTAAAGGCATCGAGAGGCGCATTTGCGCAATTCAGGTGGAACCGTGGATTTATTATTCACCCTGTGTTTATCGCAGGGTGATTTTTTTATCCGCAAAAATATATATTGCAAAATTAAGCCATTCGGCTTGGAGGAAAAATTATGAAAATTACTTTGAAAGACGGCTCCGTTAAAGAGTATGCTTCGCCGATGTCTGCTGCGGATATCGCAAAAGACATCTCTATGGGCCTTTACAGAAACGCATGTGTTTGCAGAATAAACGGTGAGGTTAAAGACCTTCGCACGGTTATTTCAGATGATGCGGCACTTGAAATCCTCACCTTTGATAATGAAGAAGGCAAAAGAGCATTTAACCACACTGCGTCCCACATTATGGCGCAGGCAGTTAAAAGGCTTTATCCCAAGGTTAAGCTCACAATCGGGCCCGCTATTGAGGACGGCTTCTATTATGATTTTGACACGGAAACTCCGTTCGGACCCGAGGATCTTGCAAAAATCGAGGCAGAGATGAAAAAGATTGTTAAAGAGGGCTTTGCGCTTGAAAAATTCGAGCTTGCTCCCGATGAAGCAATCAAGCTTATGCAGGAAAAAGACGAGCCTTATAAGGTTGAGCTTATAAATGAGCATGCAGGCAAGGGCGAGCATATCAGCTTCTATAAGCAGGGCGAATTTACCGAGCTTTGTGCAGGCCCTCATCTTATGGATGTTAAGCCCGTTAAGGCGTTTAAGCTTACAAACTGCACAGGCGCTTATTGGAGAGGCGATGCCAAAAACAAAATGCTTTGCAGAGTTTACGGCACGGCGTTCCCCAAGGCTTCAATGCTTGAGGAACACCTTGCAATGCTTGAAGAAGCCAAGAAGCGTGATCACAGAAAGCTCGGCAAGGAACTTGGGCTCTTCACGATTATGGAAGAAGGCCCCGGTTTCCCGTTCTTCCTGCCGAAGGGCATGGTGCTGAAAAACACGCTTGTTGATTATTGGCGCGAAATTCACCGCAAGGCAGGCTATTATGAAATTCAAACCCCGATGATTCTTAACAGAGCGCTTTGGGAGCGCAGCGGTCACTGGGATCACTATAAAGAGAATATGTACACCACCGTTATCGACGATGAGGATTATGCAATTAAGCCGATGAACTGCCCCGGCGGCATGCTCGTTTATAAAACGCAAATGCATTCCTATAAGGATTTGCCGCTTCGCATGGGCGAACTCGGCCTTGTTCACAGGCACGAGCTTTCCGGTGCGCTTCACGGTCTTATGCGTGTTCGCTGCTTCACACAGGATGATGCTCATATTTTTATGACCCGTGAGCAGATTAAGGATGAAATCAAAAATGTTGTTCGTTTGATAGACGGCGTTTACAACACCTTTGGCTTTGAATATCATATCGAGCTTTCAACTCGCCCCGAGGATTCCATGGGCGCGCAGGAGGATTGGGATATCGCCACCGATGCGCTTCGCGACGCTATCACTGAGCTCGGCTATGATTTTGAGGTAAATGAGGGCGACGGCGCATTTTACGGCCCGAAGCTTGATTTCCATCTTAAAGATTGCCTTGGCAGAACATGGCAGTGCGGCACAATTCAACTTGATTTCCAGCTTCCCGAAAGATTTGAACTTGAATATGTGGGTGCAGACGGCGCAAAGCATCGCCCGATCATGATTCACCGTGTTGTTTTCGGCAGCATCGAAAGATTTATCGGTATTCTTACAGAGCATTTTGCAGGCGCTTTCCCAACTTGGCTTGCTCCCGTGCAGGTTAAGCTGCTTCCGATTGCAGACAGGCATTGTGATTATCTTAAAGCTGTTGAAAATAAGCTTGAAGAAAGAGGAATTCGCTGTGAGATAGATGACAGAAGCGAGAAAATCGGCTTTAAGATTCGCTCTGCACAGATGGAAAAAATTCCTTATATGCTTGTTGCGGGCGACAAGGATATTGAAAACGGCACCGTTTCCGTTCGCTCCAGAAAAGAGGGCGAACAGGGTGCTATGAGCGTTGATGAATTTGCGGATATGATTGAAAAGGAAATCAAATCCAAGGCTCTGTAATCCGTAATTCCGTAAATATAAATAAAGAAAAATCCGGAATGATTTTCATCCCGGATTTTTTTATGCCTTAAAAGCGATTAAATTAAACGGTGCACAGAAATACATTACGGAGCGCAGCTGTTTTGTGAAGCCTTATCGCAAATTGTTTTTGCTGAGCTTAAGCCTTGTTGATTCGCGGATAACAAATTCCGTTTTCAAAATATGATTGTCTATTTTTAAATCCGGATTTGTTATTATGTTATGCAGCATATCGCAGGCACAGCGGCCCAATTTGTACGACGGCTGGCTCACCGTTGTTATGGTGGGCGAGGTCATCAGGGAAATTAGGCTGTTGCTGAAGCCGACAACGGCAATGTCTTTCGGAATTTGACAGCCTCTTTTCATAGCTTCTTTTATGGCAGCGGCGGCAAAAATATCGGAAGCTGCAAAAATTGCATCCGGCATAAAGCCGGAATCAAGCTTTTTGGCAATGGTTATGCTTGCCAAATCAAACGAAGTTCCGCTCAGCTGAATATAATATTCCGGCTTGATTTCCATTCCGGCTTCTTTTAATGCGTCGGTGTAGCCGCGACGCCTGTCTGCTGCCATTTGGTAGGAAAGCGGCCCGTTTAAAAAGGCAATTTTTCTTCTGCCGGAGGTTATAAGATATTCCGTTGCGAGCTTTGCGGATTCGTAATTATCAACTATAACATACGGCTGCTTTGCCTGTGGGTTGTATTCGCAGCATTGCACAACGGGAACAACCCGTGAAACGGCGTCAAGGCTTTCGGCAGGAAAGGCGGAAAGCGTTATAACCCCCGATGCATGCACATTTTTTAAAAATCTTATAAAATCATGTATGCTTCCTTTTCTCGGTGAAAACTGGGTTGCGATAAAATCACAGTCATGCTCGGAAGCACCGTCCAGCGCACCCTGCAAAATATCATAATAATAGCTGTGATTTGTGTGCTCGACAACCAGCACGATTATGTTTTTTTGATATGATTCGATAAAATTATCGCGATGCCTCGGTGTAACTCCGAGAGCCTGCATCGCATCCTCAACAAGCTTAACGGTTTGCGGCTTAACAAGCTCTCTGTGATTAACCACTCTGGAAACGGTGGCACTTGAAACGCCGCAGTATTTTGCAATGTCCTCAACCGTTGCTCTTTTTGCCATAAAATCACCTCAAACTGTTTTAATTATATATTGCCGCGGCGGGAATTGCAACAGTGTTTATTTTGTGCTTACAAAGCATGATTTTTTTGCGAAACGGGCGTTATAAATTCAAAATGAAAAGTTTTCATTAGGCGTATTTGCAAAAAGCATATAAATTGACTTAAAATCGGCATTGTGCCCAAACAAAATGCCGGGGCTTTGTGTATATGCGATATAATTTTTACAAATTTCGACACATTTATATTGACTGATTTCTTGCTTTTATATATAATAATTCTATAACTTGTGGGAGCATATATAAATATGTATAAATAATACAAAATATCGTGTGTAAACCTGCTTTTTCGCTCGTTTTTTCGCGAATTTTGTTGTTTTTTAAGCTTGAAATTACGTGCCCGCGATGAATGGAGATTGGAATGAAAGAATATTTAAAAGAAAAAAAGCAAAAAAAGGAAACGGTTGAAGAAATTGATCTTATCCCTCTTTTTAAAGCCGTTGTTTCAAAATGGTGGCTTATAGTTATTTTCGCCGTTGTTTTAGGCATGGTTTCGTATTTTGTGACGGACACTTTTGTTACTCCGACCTACAGATCCGGCTTTACCGCTTATGTTAATAACCGCAGCGGCGTAACGGCAAACGGAACGGAAGCAGCAGGCAGCAAAAAGCTTACTACTTCCGATATCACGGCTTCGCAAAGCCTTGTTAAAACCTATTCAAAAATCATTCTCAGCCGTTCCGTGCTCACCGAGGCGGCGTCTAAGGCAAATCTTAATTATACGCCCTCTCAGCTTTCAAAAATGGTTTCCACCAATACAGAGGATGAAACAGAGGTTATCGGCGTTTATGTAACTGCCGAGGATCCCAAAGTTGCAGCTCAGCTTGCAAGCGCAATCGCGGATGTTGCTCCCCAAATGATTTCGCAGATAATAGAGGGCAGTTCTATGCAAATTATTGACGAACCCCTTGTGCCCACTTCGATTTATTCTCCGAATTATTCCAAAAACACGGCAGTCGGCTTTTTGATCGGCGCGGTTATTGCCGTTGCCATAATAGTAATCAAAGAATTGCTTGATGATCATGTTAAAAATGAAGAAGATCTTGAAGATAAATTCGCAATACCCGTTGTGGGCGTTATCCCGGATGTAAATTCGGCAGTTAAGCAAAGCTCAAAATATGCCTATGCATACAAGATGAATGAGGGAGGCAAAAAATAATGGATAAAAAGCAGAAAAAGGCCGGAATGAACGGCGACGCATTGCTTCTTTCACAAAATTCACCGTTCAGCGTGCAGGAGGCGTATAAATCGTTAAGAACGAATGTGGCGTTTTCCATCGCAGGCGGCGATTCAAAATGTATCGGGGTCACAAGCCCCAACAGGGGCGACGGTAAAAGCTCCGTTGCCGTTAATTTGGCTATTTCTTTTGCGCAAATCGGCAAAAAAGTGGTTTTGGTGGATTGCGATATGCGCCTTCCCACGGTTGCTCATAAGCTGGGAATAAAAAGAAGCCCGGGATTAAGCGATTATCTCGTGGGCGAAAAAAGCATAAACGAATGCATTTTCAGTGTCAGCAAGCTTGGCTTTGCCGTTGTGCCGGCAGGAAACATTCCGCCGGATCCCACAACTTTGCTTGAATCAAAGGAAATGCGCGAGCTGCTCGGCGTGCTCAGAAATTATTATGATTACATCATAGTTGATTTACCGCCGGTTCTTCCCGTGCCGGATGCAATGATTCTTTCAAAGCATATAGACGGATATTTGATAGTTGTTAAAAGCGGCACTGCGGAATACAGAAATGTGTCCGATGCATTAAAGCAGCTTCAGTTTGCGGATTCCAATATCATCGGCTTTGTTTATAACGGAAAACCGTTGCCGAGCAAGCGCTCAAGAAAATATAGGTATAACTATACTTATTATAAAAAGAAATAGGCAACCGCGATGCTCGTAATCGAAACTTTGTGCCGTCAGGGATCGGTTGATGCCGGTTAAATCACGCTTTGGTGCAATTCCGCTCGCCGTGCGGCTCTGCGCAAAAAGCGCCGCCATTTGTGATTTACAAACGGCAGCAGGATTGCCGAAACGTGCTCGGTCTGCTTCAACCCGTCGCATTTTTTTGCGGGGGGTAGACTGTTTGTTTTATAAATACAGTTTACTGCAATAATTCTTATGTACGCACTGTTGATGAGAGGCTGTTTATGAAAACATACAAAAAATTACTTAGTAAATTGAATATTGAGCATTGGAAAATGATCGCGGTATATCTTGCGATATATGATATTATTGCCGTTAATGCGTCTTATCTTTTCGGATTGCTGATAAGATTTGATTTTAAATTTTCAACCATTCCGATGGATTATTATTATGCATTTTTGAAATTTGCGCCGATATATACGGTGTTTTCGTTAGTTGTGTTTTATTTCTTTAAAATGTATAACAGTCTTTGGCGATTTGCAAGCTTCAGCGAGCTGAACAGAATTATGGTTGCCAATATCATAACCACCGTTTTCCAGTGCGTCGGAATTACGCTGCTGTTTATGCGAATGCCGTTCTCTTATTATATAGGCGGCGCCGTGATTCAGCTTATTCTTGTTGTTGCCATAAGGTTTGTGTATCGCTTCGTGAATTTGGAGCGCCAAAAAAGCCATCAAAAATCGCTTGCAAGCGAAAATGTTATGGTTATCGGCGCGGGCAGATCGGGGCAAATGCTGATAAAAGAATTAAAAACATCTGATAAAACAACAATGCGTGTATGTTGCATTATTGATGATAATCCCAACAAAAAAGGCCGTTATACAGAAGGAGTGCAGATTGTGGGCGACAGAACCTGCATTCTTGAAGCGGCGAAAAAATATGAAATAAATAAGATTATTTTTTCAATTCTGTCTGCCTCTGCAGAAGATAAGCGAGATATTCTTAATATCTGCAAGGAAACAAATTGTGAACTTGTCAGCTTGCCGGGCGTTTATCAAATTGCAAACGGCGAAAGGCTGCTCAGTAAAATGAAGCCGGTTGAAATAGAGGATTTGCTCGGCCGAGATCCCATTAAGGTTAATATGGACGAGATTTTCGATTACCTTTCCGGCAAGGTTATTTTGGTTACGGGCGGAGGCGGCTCAATCGGCAGCGAGCTTTGCAGGCAGATTGCCGCTCATAAGCCGAAGCAGCTTATAATTTTCGATATCTATGAAAATAATGCTTATGATATCGAGCAGGAACTCAAAAGAAAATATAAAGCCCTTAATCTTAAAGTGCTTATCGGATCGGTTAGGGACAGTAAGCGCATAAATTCCGTGTTTGAAACATATAAGCCTCAAATCGTTTATCACGCTGCGGCTCACAAGCATGTGCCGCTTATGGAAACAAGCCCCAACGAGGCCATTAAAAACAATGTTATCGGCACATATAAAACCGCTTATGCCGCAATGCAAAACGGCGCGGAGCGCTTCGTGCTTATCAGCACGGATAAGGCGGTTAATCCCACGAATATTATGGGCGCCAGCAAAAGGCTTTGCGAAATGGTTATTCAAAGCATGGATGCCATCGGTAAATCGGGCAGATTTGATTTGTTGCCTTCCGTTTGCGCACATTTAACGGCGGGTGAGGATCCCGAATGCGAGGCCATTAAATTCAATGCAGAAAATGCAAAATCCCTTATGGCGGAAAGCGTAAATAACGAAAACAGAAGCGGCACTCAGTTTGTTGCCGTTCGTTTCGGAAATGTGCTCGGCAGCAACGGCTCTGTTATTCCGCTCTTTAAAAAGCAAATTGAGGCTGGAGGCCCGGTAACCGTTACCCACCCGGATATCGTAAGATATTTCATGACCATTCCGGAGGCTGTAAGCCTTGTGCTTCAGGCGGGCACATATGCTTTGGGCGGCGAAATATTTGTGCTTGATATGGGGGCGCCCGTTAAAATTGATTCTTTGGCGCGCAATCTTATAAGGCTTTCGGGCTATACTCCGGATGTGGATATTAAGATTGAATATTCGGGCTTGCGACCCGGCGAAAAGCTTTATGAAGAATGCCTTATGAAAGAGGAGGGCATGAAAAAAACGGAAAGCGAGCTTATTCACATCGGCAGGCCGATTCCGTTTGATGTGGCGGTATTTATGCAAAATCTTGAGAAGCTTGCCGCAGCTGCTTTTGATAACAGCAGCGAAATAGTTGAAATGGTGGAAAAAGTTGTTCCCACTTTTCATCCTTCGGGCGAGCATCCGGAAAAGGCGCGCCGGCAGAGTGCTCCGATTAAAAGCAAATAAATCAAAAAGGCTGTGTTTGTGCAAGCGTTTGCATGCCGCAGCCTTGTTTGGCAATGTATGGTGAAAAGATGAGTAAATTAAAAAAAGCCGTTGCCTGCGCTTCGGCGCTTTTGGGTGCGGCGTTTACGGCACTTTCCGCTGTTGCGGCGGTTAAAAGGGCAGACAGCCGTTATGAAAACGAGCCTGCCGAAAAAAATCCTTTAGAGGGCAAAAAGGTTGAGTTTGTGCCTGATGAAAGCAAAAGCGAAAATGCCGATGGGCAAAGAGGATATTTAAAAGCCGTCGGCGATTGCGCGGCAAATCTCAGTGCGTATGATAAATATGTTAAGCGTGCGCTTGATGTTGTTATTTCTTTTGGCGGTTTGGTTGCATTGTCGCCCGTGTTGGCCGGTGTTGCCATCGCTATTCGCATAGATGATCCCGGTCCGGTGCTTTTTGCTCAAAAAAGAGTGGGTGAAAACAAGCAGTATTTTAAGCTTCATAAATTCAGATCAATGAAAATGAGCACTCCCCATGATGTGCCCACCCACATGCTTGATAACCCCGATCAATACATAACCAAAGTTGGCAAATTCATCAGAAAGCACAGCTTGGACGAATTGCCGCAGATATGGGATATTTTCATCGGCAATATGAGCATCATCGGGCCAAGGCCCGCATTATGGAATCAGGATGTGCTTATTGCCGAAAGAGATAAATACGGCGCAAACGGTATTAAGCCCGGCCTTACCGGCCTTGCGCAAATCAGCGGCCGCGATGAATTGAAAATTGAGGATAAAGCACGCTTGGACGGTAAATATGTTGAAAACATGAATGCCGCTTTTGACATTAAGTGCTTTTTAAATTCTGTTTTTTCCGTCATTAAAACAGACGGCGTTATTGAGGGCGGAGCCGGAATAAAAACAAGCGGGCGAAATTACACACAGGGAAAATCAAACGAAGATTTGATTGGTAATATCGGATTCGGCGAAAAAGTAGAAATCGACAGTAAAGCCGAAAAGAATATTTTGATAACGGGTGCAGGTTCGTATATCGGCGAATCTTTCAAAGATTATGCCAAAGCGCATTATCCCTCTTTAGTCGTTGATTCAATTGATATGATTGACGGCAGCTGGAAAAGCAAAGCTTTTTCAAAATATGATATCGTTTATCATGTTGCCGGCTTGGCTCATGCCGATGTTGGTTCGGTTGATGAAGCCACCAAAGAAAAATATTATTCCGTAAATACCGATCTTGCCGTTGAAGTGTGTAAAAAAGCAAAGGCCGAAGGTGTTAAAGAATTTATATTTATGTCGTCTATGATTGTGTATGGGGATTCTGCACCTTTAGGCAAACAAAAGGTGATAGATAAATATACCGTTCCCGACCCAGCCAATTTTTACGGCGATTCCAAATTGCAGGCCGATGTTGCAGTAAGGGATTTTGCCTCCGATGATTTTAAAGTAATCGTGCTTCGTCCGCCGATGATATACGGAAAGGGAAGCAAAGGCAATTATCCCATGCTGGCAAAGCTTGCAAAGGCGCTTCCCGTATTTCCGGATGTTGAAAACAAAAGATCGATGCTTTATATAGAAAATCTTTGCGAATTTCTTTGCCAAATTATGTCGGTTAAAAGCATTAAAGAAAATTCGGTTGTTTTGTTCCCGCAAAATTCGCAGTGGACAAAAGCCGGCAATATGGTTAAAGAAATCGGCGATGTTACCGGAAAAAAGGTAAAGCTGATAGGCGGCTTGTCTAAATTTGCCGTGTTTGCCGCAGGAAAGTTTCCCGGAAAAATAGGCACATTGGTTAATAAAGCGTTCGGAAATAATTGCTATGACAACGAAATGAGCAGCTACGAGGGATTGAATTATCAGAATATTTCGCTTAATGAATCAATAAAGAAAACCGAAGGCAAAGAAGCTGTAAATTTCGATTTCGAAAAATCTGCCGAAAAGAAAAAACATATTCTTGTGGTATCGCAATATTTTTATCCTGAGGCCTTCAGGATAAACGATATGTGCCTTGAGTGGGTTAAGCGCGGGTATAAGGTGACCGTTATAACCGGGCTTCCCAATTACCCTGCCGGAAAAATATTTGACGGCTACGGATTGACTGAAAAAAGAACCGAAGTTTGGAACGGAATTGAGATAATCAGATTACCCTTAATTCCGAGGGGCAGCACATCAATCGGCATGATCATGAACTATATTTCGTTTATGGTGTCGGGTGTTATTTCAGGGAAGCTGAAAAATATAAATGCGGATTATGTTTTTTCGTTTGAGGTTTCGCCGATGACTCAGGTGTTGGCCGGAATCAGCTTTGCGAAGAAATTAAAGGTTCCGCACTATCTTTATGTGCAGGATTTGTGGCCGGAAAATGTGGTTACGGTTACAGGAATAACAAGTCCGGCAATTGTTAAGCCTATCAACAAAATGGTTGATTACATATATAAAAATTCCGATCAGATTTTTGCAACCAGCCCAAGCTTTGTTGATGCTATTTGCAACCGCGAAGTTCCCGTCAGCAGAGATAAGGTTCATTATTGGCCGCAGTATGCCGAAGAATTTTATAAACCTTGCGAAAAAAAAGAGGCGGCGGGTATTCCGAACGACGAATATTTTAAAATAATATTCACAGGTAATATAGGTGTGGCACAGGGCCTCGGCATTTTGCCCGAAACGGCCGAGCTTTTATCAAATGAAAAAGTTAAATTTATTATGGTGGGAGACGGACGCTATCTTGATGATTTCAATGCCGAAATCAAGCGCCGCGGAGTTGAGGATAAGTTCATTATGATTCCGAGGCAGCCGGCAGAGAAAATCCCCGAGTTATTATGTGCATGCGATGCTGCTTTTCTTTCTTTCCAAAAGGAGCAGCTTTGGAAAATGACAATTCCCGCAAAGCTGCAAAGCTATATGGCTTGCGGCATGCCCGTTCTTGCTTCGGCAGAAGGCGAAACACAGCGCATTATTAATGAGGCAGAGTGCGGCATATGCAGCGCAATAGGCAATGCACGGGAGCTTGCCATGGCCGTAAATAAAATTATGGATTCCGATTTGGAAAAAATGGGAGCAAACAGCAGAGAATATTTTCTTGAGCACTTCAACAAAAAATTTTTAATGAATCGAATTGATAGGTATTTTGCATGAAAGTTTTGATGATAAATGTTGTTTGCGGAAGCGGCAGCACGGGCAAAATATGCACTGATTTGGCAAGTGTGTTGGAAAAGAAGGGCCATGATGTAAAAATCGCATACGGCAGGGGAAATGTTCCACCCCAATATCAAAAAAATACGGTAAAAATCGGCAATAATTTTGACATTGCGCTTCACGGGATTAAATCAAGGCTTTTTGATGCTTCGGCATTCGGCAGCAAACATTCAACAAAAAAATTTATCGAATGGGTAAAGGAATATGATCCCGATATAATACACCTGCATAACTTGCACGGGTATTACATAAATATCGAGATATTGTTTGCTTATCTTAAAACATGCAATAAGCGAATTATTTGGACTATGCATGATTGCTGGCCGTTTACGGGGCATTGCGCATATTTTGACTATGTTGATTGCCAAAAGTGGAAAACGCAATGCGAAAATTGCCCTCAAAAGCACAGCTATCCCGCAAGCGAGTTTATTGATGCCTCTAAAAAAAATTATTCCGTAAAAAAAGAAGTGTTTACGGGCATTAAAAATTTAACGATTGTTACGCCTTCAAAGTGGCTGGCAAATTTGGTTTTGCAGTCTTATTTAAAGGAATATCCCGTAAAGGTTGTTCATAACGGTATTGACACAAATGTGTTTAAGCCAACTCGGGGCAGCATAATCGAAAAGCTCGGCTGCCAAAACAAAAAAATCGTTTTGGGTGTTGCTTCTGTTTGGGACAGGCGTAAGGGCTTTGAAACATTTCTTAGCCTTTCAAAGATTCTTGATAATAAATTTCAAATTATTTTGGTCGGTTTAACCTCAAAGCAGATAAATGAACTACCAGAAGAAATAATCGGAATCAAAAGAACTCAAAATGCGAGGGAATTGGCAGAGCTTTACACCGCCGCGGATGTTTTTGTGAATCCAACATTGGAAGAAAATTATCCCACAACCAACCTTGAGGCCATCGCCTGCGGCACGCCGGTTGTTACTTTTGAAACGGGTGGAAGCGTTGAAAGCGCAATGTCATACGGCGTTGTGGTTCCGAAAGGCGATGTGGAAAAAACCGCTGCCGCAATAAGGCTTTTATGCGGCTCAAACAGCGTTAAAAACGAACATATGAATTTGGATATCGAGCATTTTGCGGCAGAATATTTGAATTTTTATTTCTGTTGATATTTTATATAAAGGTAACAGGTTTCGGTATGTTTGAAAGCAGAAAAAAAATAAATAAAACGATAATGGCAATCACGGCTGTTACTTTTTTGATACTTCTTTTAATCATTGGAGTATTTAATAATTCCGAAAAGGTGTATGTTTATAATTATGTTGTGGACGCGGTTTGCTTAACTGTTTCCGTAAGCTTATTGCTAAGGTTATATATTAAAAAAGATTTGGACATGTTTGAACCGATAGTTGTTATCGGTGGCTTGTATATATTGATGTATTTCTTTACGCCGATATATGATCTTTGCATAGGTCAATATACTTGGTACGGTTACGATTTATTTAAATACGGAATAAAAGCAACACTTATTGCGTTTGCAGGGTTTATCGGATTCTATGTGTTTTACGAAAAATCATTTGTTTGGGGCAACCGCTCAAGAAGACTTCGGCAAGTTAATAATTATTGTTATACAAACGATTATGCAGAAAGCAGAAAGATAATTTTGTATTTAACGCTGATTATTTATTTCTTTTCTTTAGCGGCAAATATATATTATGTGATTCATGTCAGCGGAAACAGTATTTTATATTCGCTCACATTCGGCTTGCTCGGTAGCGGCGGCGTTTCAGAAAAAACAACCACTTCAATAGGGTTCATATCAATGTTTTCATATTGCTTGCCTTCGGCAACATTGCTTTATTGGGAATTCGGCAATGTGAAAACAATGAAATGGATATTGTTTTTAATTATGTTTTCATTGCAAATGACGCGCGGATTCCGCTTTTTTATCATTGCAATAGCCATTACCTTTTTTGCTTATTACTATATTAAAGCAAACAGAAGGCCTAAAATGAAAACGATTTTGCTTGCCGTGCTGGCGATAATTTTTGTTGTTGTTTTTATGACGATTTTCAGATCCGCTATCCGCACCGGAAACGGTGTTGATTTTTCGCAGTTTAATGCCGAAAATATTAAAGAGGCTTTTGACGAGGCAATTTGGGATAATTTCCGAATTTATAACAATTTCTATGCAATGACAGATAAAATACCGTCCGTATATCCGTATGTTCACGGCAGGCAAATGCTTCTCGGCACATTGGCAATGGTTATTCCCAGAGCCATATGGCCGCAAAAGATATCCACAAAGGCCGGAGTGGGCTTGGAATACATCGTCGGCAAAGCATTGGTTGATACTGGGCAGGCTTATCCGAATATCGGTGAATACTATTATGCATTCGGCACAATCGGCGTAATTGTTTTTATGTGCATTTACGGTATTTATGCAAGAAGAGTTAAAAAGTGCTATTTTCACAGTGAAAATGCGTTGGATATTATTTTGTATTCGGTTTTATTGGGTGCAAATTTGCAACTTATAATAAGAGGATACACTCCGAGTAATTTTTGGTATCTTGTTTTTTCGATATTGCCGGTGGTAATTATCAAACTCTTGTTCACGCAAAGGAAGACTGAAGTTGAATAAAATAGCTAAAAACTATATTTACAATCTTATATATCAACTGATTGCTTTGGTTGTGCCGTTGATTACGGCGCCGTATGTTGTTAGGGTAATCGGAGCAGACGGCACGGGCATTTACAGCTATGTAAATTCGGTAACGGCAATGCTTACAACATTTGTAATGCTTGGTTTTTATACATACGGAAACAGGCAAATTGCTTATGTCAGAGATGATGACCAAAAATTAAACGACACTTTTTGGCGCATAATGACTTGCAGATTTATTGTAATGATTATCGGCACAGCGATTTTTGCGGTAACCGTGGCCGTAATAAATAAATATACCGTGCCGTTTATATTGTATTACACATATATGCTTGGCTATTTTGTTGACTGCACATGGCTTTTTGTCGGCGTTGAGGATATGAAATGGGCGGTTTTGAAAAATATATTTTTAAAACTGTTTGCCACGGCTATGATTTTTATATTCGTAAGAGATGCAAATGATACAGGGCTGTATATTTTCATTCAAGGCGGCTCGATACTTTTTGCAAATCTGCTGGCTTATACACAGCTTAAAAGGTATGTTGGAAAACCGAAATTTGTTTTTAAAGGCATAAAGAAGGACTTTTATAATTCCGTGTTGCTTTTTCTTCCCGGCGTGGCAAGCACAATTTATCTTCAGTGTGATAAGATTATGCTTGAAATGCTTGGAAAGCCTATAGCACAGGTTTCCCAATATGATTATGCGGAAAAAATTGTTAACATTGCATTGTCTTTCATAACAGTTCTAAGCACGGTAATGATGCCGAGAATCGCAAATGAATTTGCGCAGGGCAGAAAAAGCAAAATAGAAGAATTATTGTGCAGGGCGGCTAAAGTATCTTTGTTTTTGGCGTGCCCGCTGATGCTTGGCATGATGATTGTGGCAAATAAGCTTATTCCTTGGTATTTGGGAGATGAGTTTTTGCCGTCTGTTAAAGTAATTATTATTATTTCGCCCATTATTATCAGCAACACCCTTACGGGTATTTCCGGCAGTCAGTATTTTACGGCAACAAATCAAATCAAAATATTGCTTATTTCACAAATAAGCGCATGCGTCGGCAATATAGCCGCAAATGCTTTGCTGATACCGAAATTCGGCCTTTACGGTGCGGCCGTGGCAACACTTGTGAGCAGTTTTGTTTGTGCGATTATTCAGTATGCGCATCTTTGCCGCCAGGTAAAGTTAAAAGGCGTGGGCAAATCGGCAGCAAAATATTTGCTTTTTTCAATAATTATGGCAGCGGCTGTTTGGATTGCTTCAAGAAATCTGAGTGCGTCGATTGTAACAAATATCATTCAGGTGGCAATCGGATTTGCAGTTTATTTAGTGCTGTGCCTGATTTTTAAAGATGAAGTTATTATGGAATTTGTATCAAAAATCAAGGCTGTAAGGAAGTGATTTTATGAATAAAAAGGTTATAGTGGTGCACCCCGGAAAGCAACATTCTTTCAGATTGGCAGAGGCTTTAAAAAAGGACAATATGTTGCTGAATTATGTAACAACCGTGTATGATAAAAAGTATTCGCTTACTCATTTGTTCGGCAGCTTTTTAAAAGGCGATAATAAAAAGCGCTTTCTGACTCGCAAGTCGGAAATTTTTGATGAAAATGTGGTTCAGTTTTGCGAATTTGAAGGCTTGATTTTGCTCCTGCTTTACAGAATGTTGCCTAAAAGTAAAATCACAATAGCTGTTGAAAAACATATTCATAAGCTTGTTTATTTGAAAACAATTAAATTTGCGGCAAAAAATAATGCCGATGCAATTGTGTTTTACGGCGGATTATCCGAAAAGCATTTTGAATTAAAAAACAGAATATGCCCAAATATTAAATTTATAGTTGATGTTCCAACTCCCACAAATGAATATATGCAAAAGGTGCTGGAAAACGATATTAAAATAACGGGCGATGAATATATCAGAATCGAGCAAGCCACAACCTGGCACTCCTCCGAGGGAAAAATACCGATTAGATATAAGCTTGCAGACGGTTTTTTGGCAGGATCCGAATTTGTTAAAAAAAGCTTAACCGATTTCGGAACCGATGCAAATAAAATTAAAATCGTGCCTTACGGAGTTGATACTTCAAGGTTTACGCTTAAGGATTTCGGCAGTGAAAATCAAAAGGTGAGATTTATTTTTGTGGGCCGAGTTAATCGCAGAAAAGGAATACAGCATCTTTTGCCCGCCTTTGAAAAACTCGACTCAGATAAAGCCGAATTGATTTTGGTGGGTCAATACGATGAAAACGATGTTCTTGTTAAAAAATATAAAAATGCCGAAAATATCATTTTTAAGGGATTTGTAACTCAGGATGTTGTAACCGAGTTATACAAAAGTGCCGATGTTTTTGTGCTTCCGTCATTGGGTGAGGGCTTAGCGCAGGTGTGCATTGAAGCCATGGCTTCGGGTTTGCCGGTTGTGGTTTCCGAAAATACAGGTATAACCGATTTAATTACAGACGGAAATGAGGGGCTGATAGTGCCCGCTTCGGATACGGCCAAGCTGTTTGGCGCAATGAATTGGTTTGTTGAAAACAAAAAATCAATTCCCGATATGGGCTTAAAGGCATATAATACCGCAAAAAAATACACTTGGGATTATTATGAATCAAATGCGGCCGCCGCAATAAGAGAATTGTTAGGTGAATAAGTATGAAACCATATTTAGTTGATGTTCCCGTGAGGATAAACATTTGGATAAGGCCCGAATGCCAAAGAAAGCAGTGGGATGTTATTAAGCAGGCTCGGCCGAGCGTTTTGTTTATTCAATCTGATGGCGGAAGAAACGAAAAAGAATGGAAAGCCATTCTTCAAAACAGAAAAATGATTGAAGATGAGCTTGATTGGGATTGCAAGGTATATAAATGCTATCAAAGTGAAAACAAAGGTTTATATGGTATTTCTCCGATAATGAGAAAACTTATATGGAGCAATGCAGACAGATGTATCCTTTTGGAAGACGATCAGGTGCCTGCGGTTTCATATTTTAAATTTTGTGCCGAATTGCTTGAAAAATATAAAGATGATCAAAGAATCGAATGTATATGCGGAGTAAATCAATTGGAAAAGTGCGAAAATGTAACATCTTCGTATTTCTTTTCAAGGCAAGGCTCTATTTGGGGCATTGCAACTTGGAAACGCGTTATTGATGAAAGATATAACTACGCTTACGGTTCGGATCCTTACATAATGGATGTTTTAAAAGAAAGAACAAAGCATAATCCAATAGCGTGGAAGCGATTAAATGCGTATGCAAAAGGCAATCAATACGAAGGGCATGTTGCAGGCTCCGAATTTTGGATAGAATTTGATATGTATGCGCAAAACAGATTGCAGATTATTCCCAAATACAATATGATAAGCAATATCGGTGCAAGCGAGGATTCGGCTCATGCAGACAGCTTAAAATTGTTGCCGAGGGGCATAAGAAAGGTGTTTAATTTGCCCGTTCATGAACTCGGCGGGTCGATTATTCATCCGAAATATGTTATGCCGGATGTTGAATATGAAAAGAAAAGAAACAGAGTAATGGGCTATAACACACCTATTATTCAGTTCGCACGAAAAATCGAAAGATTTGTTTTAATGGCATCGCATGGCAATTTAAAAAGGGCTCTTTCAAAAGTTTTTGTTAAGAAAAAAGAAAAATAGTTTATTTGGGTAGCGTTTAATGAAAAAAATATTATTACTCGGCGGCTCCGCTCAGCAGGTTATTGCTGTTGAAACGGCAAAAAAATTAGGATATTACACGGTGTTGTGCGATTATCTGCCTGATAATCCCGGGCAGTATGTTGCCGATAAATTTTATCTTGAAAGCACAACGGATAAGGAAACAATTCTTAAAATTGCCGAAAAAGAAAAGGTGAGCGGCATTCTTGCCTATGCTTCGGACCCTGCGGCACCCACGGCGGCATATGTTGCCGAAAAGCTCGGCTTGCCCGGTAATCCGTATGAGTCGGTAAACACGCTCTGCAATAAAGACAAATTCAGAAAATTTTTGGCCGATAACGGTTTCAATACACCGACCGCAATCGGATATGCCGATAAAAATACAGCTCTTAAAGATGTTGATAAATTTGAACTTCCCGTTATTATTAAGCCGGTCGATTCCTCCGGATCAAAAGGTGCCACCGTGCTGCGCTCTTGGGAAGATTTCGATAAAGCCCTCGGCTTCGCTTTTTCGTTTTCAAGAGGGCACCGCGTTATTGTTGAAGAATTTATTGAAAAAAAACATCAATATCTGATTGGCGGAGATCTTTTTGTTAATAACGGCAAAATCGTTGTTTGGGGATTGCTGAATTGCCATAGGGACAGTAATGTTAATCCTCTTGTTCCCGTAGGCAAAAGCTATCCCTTGCTTATCGGTAAAGAAGATGAGCTGGCCGTTCACAAAACTCTTCAAAAAATGATTGATTGCCTGGGCATTAAATTCGGTTCGGTTAATGTTGAACTGGTGGTTGATAAAAATAATAAAGTTTGGCCGATTGATATCGGTCCGCGTGCCGGCGGAAATATGATTCCCGATTTGCTCGGAATGATATTTGATATTGATTTGGTTGAAAAAGCCGTTTTAACCGCCATGGGCGAAGATGTAAATATTAAAGAAACGGTCGGCAGAGGATATTTTGCCACACATAATTTACACAGTACAAAAAGCGGGAAATACAAAACAATAGAATTTTCAAAAGAACTGGATAAATATATTGTTCGCAAGAATTTATATAAAAATATCGGTGATGATGTTGAATATTTCGATAACGCTTCAAAAGCACTCGGTATAATATTTATGAAATTTTCTTCTTTGGAGGAAATGGAAAATATATTAGCCGATATTAACAATAAATATGATATTGTTTTAAAATAAGGAGATAAAAATGAGTGTTGATTCCGTATTAAAAAGAGCAAATTATTGGATTCGAGATTTTTTTCACGGTGCGCCGATGTTGAAAATGTATATGGATTCAAAAAGGGTTGATTCCAATATCGAATACGGCCGAAAATGGCAAAATGACAGGATCAATGATATCCTTTCATGGGCAACCGAAAATACCGAGCTTTACAAGGATTACAAAGGAAAAAAATTAGAGGATTTTCCTGTTGTTAATAAATTGATTTTGACTCAAAACCACAGTGCAAACGAGGTTGATCACGATAAATTAACTTGGCAAAAAGGCGATGTGTTTATTCAAAGAACATCCGGCAGCACGGGTGTGCCTTTTGAAGTGCCTATGGATACCAGGAAAAGACAAAGAAGAGTTGCCGATTTAAAGTTTTATAATCATACTGTAGGCTTTTATTCCCATGAAAAACTTGGTCAATGCAGAATTTGGACTCAGTGGCATAACAAGAGCAATAAGCAATCCAAAAGAGAAAACATAGTTCCGATAAATGTTGCAAAGCTTGATGATAAGGGAATGAAGGATTTCGTAAAAACAATTAAAGACGAAAAAATATTTGTTTTAAGGGCTTACGGAAGTACATATGATTTCCTTGTTAAGTATATCGAAAGCGGCGAGGTTAATCTTGACGATTTGAAAACTCTTAAGGTGTGCATTTCAAGTGCGGAAGCTCTTAATCCTGCTGTAAGAGACAGAATGATGGAATTAACCGGTGTGCCGATTGTGGAAGCTTATGCAGATGAAGAGGCGGGCACATTGGCTCATCAAAGAATCGGCGATACCAACTATTATTTAAATAACACTTGCTATAAATTCGAATGGTTAAAGCTTGACAGCGATGAGCCTGCGGAATACGGCGAACTTGCAAGAATTGTGTTGACGGACTTTTATAATTATGCTTTTCCGATGATAAGATACGATACCGGCGACACTGCTGTGTTTGCACCCGGAAATGAAAAAAGCCACGGTTGGCCTTATATAAGCAAATTATACGGCAGAATGATGGATACTGTGTATAATACAAAGGGTGAGCCGATGCACCCGATGAATTTTGGGCGAACATTAAAAAATTTCAGAACAATTCTTCAATGGCAGTTTATTCAGCGCGGCGAAAAGGAATATTGCGTTAAGCTTCAGCTTAAAGATGAAAGCGAGCTTGAAGCAATAGTGCAAGAGGTTCGCAAAATTGTGGGTGAAGATGCAACTGTAAATATCGAAAAGGTTGATGAAATTCCCGTGCTCAGATCTGGAAAAAGAAAGCCTGTAATTTGTGAATGGAAAAAGTAATGTTGGGTGAGCTTTTATGATGAAAACGGAACAAATAAAAGATTCCGGACAATTTTTAGCTGTGCTTGAGGACTTTGAGAATGTTTTCCCAAGGCTTTCTTCAAGAGTATCTTTAATCGATTATGCGAAAAAAACGGTTAAATATGGGAATGTATTTGTTGTTTATAACGGCGAAAAACCTGCGGCGTTGATTGCTTTTTACAACAATGATTTGCAAAGCAAAAATGCATTTGTAACATTAGTGGGCGTGAAAAGCGAATACAGGCGTCGGCATTTGGGCACGCAATTATTGGCTCTTTGCGAAAACGATGCAAAAAATGCGGGAATGAAGACAATAAGCTTAGAGGTTCGTAAAGAAAAAGACGGAGCAATAGCTTTTTATTCCGATAACGGATATAAAGAATACAAACGAAGCAATGAAGCTGTTTTTATGAAAAAGGATTTGAATATATAAAATGATCAATGTAACGCGTTCCTCAATGCCGGGTTTTGAGGAGTATTGTGATGAAATTAAAGGCTTGTGGGAATCACGCTGGCTTACAAACAGCGGTGCCAAGCACCAAGCCTTGCAAAAAGAACTTAAAAGCTATTTGGGCGTTGAAGAAATCGAGCTTTTTTGCAACGGCCATATGGCTCTTGAAACGGCAATTCAGGCCATGAATCTCTCCGGCGAGGTTATAACCACACCCTTCACTTTTGCCTCCACCACCAACGCAATCGTAAGAAACGGCCTGAAGCCGGTGTTTTGCGATATTGAACCCGATACATACACAATAGATGCGAATAAAATCGAGGCATTGATTACGGAAAAAATCTGCGCAATCGTTCCCGTGCATGTTTACGGCAATGTGTGCGATGTTGAAGCAATCGCCAAAATTGCCGAAAAACACAATTTAAAGGTTATTTATGATGCCGCGCATGCGTTCGGCGTTAAATATAAAGGGCAGGGCATTGCTTCATTCGGAGATGCTTCTATGTTCAGCTTTCATGCAACAAAGGTTTTTCACACCATTGAGGGCGGTGCGGTATGTTTTAAGGATGCTTCGCTCGGCAAAAAGCTTGCAAAGCTGAAAAATTTCGGCATATCCGGCCCGGAAAGTGTTGAATTTGCGGGCGGAAACGCAAAAATGAATGAGTTTGCCGCGGCGATGGGATTGTGCAATTTGCGCCATATAGATGAGGAAATCGGCAAAAGAAAGCATGCCGTTGAAAGATACAGAGAAAGGCTTTCGGAAGTGCCGGGCGTTACGCTTTGCCAGCTTCAGGAAAATGTGCAATCAAATTATGCTTATTTCCCCGTTGTGTTTGATAAAGAAATATTCGGCCTTTCGCGCGACGAGGTTATGGATAATCTTGCAAAGGAAGGCATAGGCGCAAGAAAATATTTTTATCCCTTAACAAACACATTTGATTGCTATAAATCGGAGCACAATGCAAAAGAAGAAACACCGGTTGCGCTTGATATTTCAAAAAGAGTGCTCACCCTGCCTCTCTATGCTGATTTGGATGTGCAAACGGTTGATAAAATTTGTGATGTTATATTAAAAAGGTAGGAAAAACATGGAGCATACAAAAATCCTCGGTATAAATAATCGGGGGGTACGGCAAAGAAAGAGAGAAACAGCAATTTAGAATTGTTTCGTATACTTACAATGATGGCAATAGTTGCTCATCATTATGTTGTTAATTCGGGGCTTACTTCTGCCGGAGAACCGATTTATTCCGACATTACATCTTGGCGCTCTATATTTTTGCTTTTATTCGGAGAATGGGGCAAAGTGGGTATAAATTGTTTTGTGTTGATAACCGGCTATTTTATGTGCACTTCGTTCATTACGGCAAAAAAATTTTTTAAATTGCTGTTTGAAGTTATGTTTTATAAAATCGTTATAACAGCTGTATTTTTGATTTCAGGTTATACCGAGTTTTCATTTCCGCTCTTGATTAAAACATTATTGCCTGTAACTCAGATAGCGCAAAATTTTACCGGAACATATCTTGTGTTTTTTCTTTGCATTCCGTTTTTGAATATTTTGATAAAAAATCTAAATGAAAAACAACACATTTGTGCAATTATGTTGCTTGCATTCACTTACATTGCTTTTGGAACTGTCCGAATGGTGAGCATGAACTATGTTTCATGGTATATTGTATTATATTTTATAGCTTCATATATTCGCTTATATCCTAAAAAGTGTTTCGC
>UMHM01020757.1_pt1 | contig 24186 bp, 24 predicted proteins | sample 1965501 | NCBI WGS metagenome assembly UMHM01 (sample SAMEA4836095, study PRJEB28245) | human gut metagenome | biome: gut microbiome; material: fecal sample | place: Denmark | collected 2008
TGGGGGTATTATACCCCCACACCCCCACACTATTGCTTTATCCATCTTTTATACATCCGATTTGTCAAGGAACAGCGCCGAAAAATTTTTTGGGCTGTGCACAACAAATTTTTCGCGCCCTTGACAACGACGAAAAGTTATAATTCATAAACAGCGGACGGCATTCATTGCCGTCCGCCTTAATTGCATAACTACGCTCCTCAGTTTATCATCTGCACCTTGTCTTTTGACGCGCACTTATTCCCATCTAATTCCTCCGCTTGCCAATGGTTACTTTTGCCCCCTTAGACAGGGGGGCGGATTTTTCCCTCTCGCTCGCTTGCCGTTTGCGGGGGTGTGAGGAGTTTTGGGGTTTACAAAGGGGGCAACTCGGAAAATGCCCCCTTTGTCGTTTTCGCTTCCTTTTGCGCTCAAAAGGAAGATAAACTTTCTTTTCCGCTCGTAAAACAAAGCTCTGTCTTTGTTTCTTTCAAGGTGCAAGAAAGAAAACCCACGCCCTTTTGCGCCCAAAATGAAGGCTTAATTTTTGCCGCTTGAACAGAGAGTATAGTCAAAGCCTGCTTTCTGAGGGGGATGAGTTTTTTGTCTGAAAAAAGCCCCGCGGGTGTCCGCGGGGCGGGGGATCATTTGAGGAAGCGCTTTTTCCAGAGCACTATGCCCGCGACGAGGCAGACCACAACGGAGATGCCGATGACCACCCAGAAGCCCCAGCTTTCGCCTTCGAAGGGGACTCCCGTGTTCATGCCCCAGAAGGCGCCGATCATGCTCGGGATGGCGACGAGCAGGGTGAGGGAAGTCAGCACTTTCATGACGACGTTGAGGTTGTTGGAGATGATGGAGGCGTAGGCATCCATGGTGCCCGAGAGGATGTCGCGGTAGATGTTGGACATCTCTATTGCCTGTTTGTTCTCGATGACGACATCCTCGAAGAGATCCTCGTCCTCTTCAAAGAGCTTGGTCATCTTGGGGAGCTTGTCCAGCACCACGCTGTTTGAGCGCAGAGAGGTGGAGATGTAGACGAGGGATTTCTCGAGGTCGAGCATCTCGATGAGCTCTGCATTTTTCATGGATTTCTCCAAAACGTTCTGGACGCGCTGGCTGGCGCGGTCGATCTGTTTGAGGTAGTGCACGAACTTTTTGGAGATGGTGTATTGCAGCTGTATGAGGAAACGGGTGCGCTTGTGCAGGTTGAAGTCCTTGACGAAGCGCGCCGAGAGCATGTCGTCGATGAGGCTGGTCTCCTCGAGGCAGACGGTGATCATCACGTCGGGGGTGGAGATGAAGCCGAAGGGGAGAGTGGTGTAGGTGTAGTGGTCCTCATCCTCCTCGGTGAAGGGGATGTCCGTGACCACGAGGAGGGCGCCGGTGTCGTCGTCGCGTTCGATACGCGCGCGTTCTTCCTCGTCCAGAGCGGCTTTGATCATGTCCTCGGGCACTCCCGCGGAACGCGAAATGAGCTCGATCTCCTTGTCCGTGGGGTTGGACATGTGGATCCAGTGGTCGCGGAAGTCGTAGCTCTCGCCGATGAGAGCGTTGTCGACGGTGATAGTGGCTTTGTTGAGTTTCTTGTAAACCTGAAGCATATCGTTTCCTCCGGTGGGCACATGAACGCCGTGCCGGAGAAAACTCGGACACGGGCGAATTATTGGAGACTATGGCAACTTCGGTAGTCGGAGTCCATTTTTGCACCTCGGTTTTTTCGTCCCTAACATCTTAGCAAAAAAAATTTGCTAAGGCAACCGAAATTCGCTTGCCCGAAAATTCTTTTTTTGCTAAACTCTCTATGATTAAAACAAAAAGCAATTTTAGCATCATACAGGAGGTCTCAAATGAAGAAATTCGTTTACCAATTCAAAGAGGCAAGCGAAACCAACTGCGACCGTCGCGCCATGTTCGGCGGCAAGGGCGCAAACCTTGCGGAAATGACCAAGCTCGGCATGCCCGTGCCCCAGGGTTTCACCATCACCACCGAAGCGTGCACGCAGTATTACAATGACGGGGAAGTCATCAACGACGCCATCCAGGCGGAGATCATGGAGAACATCTCCAAGCTCGAAAAACTGGTCGGCAAGGAGTTCGGTTCTCTGGACAATCCTCTCCTCGTTTCCGTCCGTTCCGGCGCACGCGCTTCCATGCCCGGTATGATGGACACCATCCTCAACCTCGGTCTCAATGACGAAGTGGTGGTCAGGTTCGCCGAAAAGACGGGCAACCCCCGCTTCGCGTATGACAGCTATCGTCGTTTCATCCAGATGTATTCCGACGTCGTCATGGAAGTCGGCAAGAAGTACTTCGAGGAGCTCATCGACGAGATGAAAGCCAAGAAGGGCGTCAAGATGGACACCGAGCTCACCGCGGACGACCTCAAGGAGCTCGCAGAGCAGTTCAAAGCCGAGTATAAGGCGAAGATCGGCAGCGACTTCCCGCAGGATCCCAAGGAGCAGCTCATGGGCGCCATCAAGGCGGTGTTCCGCAGCTGGAACAACCCCCGCGCCATCTACTATCGCCGCATGAACGACATCCCCGGCGATTGGGGCACCGCGGTCAACGTGCAGATGATGGTCTTCGGCAACATGGGCGAGACCTCCGGCACCGGCGTCGCGTTCTCCCGCAACCCCGCCACCGGCGAGAAGGGGCTCTTCGGTGAGTACCTCATGAACGCGCAGGGCGAGGACGTCGTGGCAGGCGTGCGCACTCCTTCCCCCATCTCCCACCTCAAAGAGACCAACCCCGCGGTGTACGAGCAGTTCGTCAAGATCGTCGACACTCTCGAGAAGCACTACCGCGATATGCAGGACATGGAGTTCACCATCGAAGAGGGCAAGCTCTTCATGCTCCAGACCCGCAACGGCAAGCGCACCGCCACCGCCGCTCTCAAGATCGCATGCGACCTCGTCGACGAGGGCATGATCAACGAGAAGGAAGCGGTCTGCATGATCGATCCCAAGCAGCTCGACGCGCTCCTGCATCCTCAGTTCGACGCCAAGGCGCTCAAAGCGGCTCAGCCCATCGGCAGCGCTCTTCCCGCCTCTCCCGGCGCGGCGTGCGGCAAGGTGGTCTTCACTGCGGAAGACGCCACCGATTGGGTCACCAACAAGGGTGAAAAGAAAGTCGTCCTCGTCCGTCTCGAGACCTCTCCCGAGGACATCGAAGGCATGCACTATGCGCAGGGCATCCTCACCGTCCGCGGCGGCATGACCTCTCACGCGGCGGTCGTCGCGCGTGGTATGGGCACCTGCTGCGTCTCCGGCTGCGGCGAGATCGTCATCGACGAGGAAAAGAAAGTCTTCACGCTGGGCGGCAAGACCTTCCACGAGGGCGATTGGATCTCTCTGGACGGCTCCACCGGCAAGATCTACGGCGAGGCTATCCCCACCGTCGACGCTTCCGTCACGGGCGACTTCGGCAGGATCATGGCGTGGGCGGATCAGTACCGCGCACTTCAGGTCAGGACCAACGCCGACACCCCCAAGGACGCCCGTCAGGCGCGCAAATTCGGCGCGGAAGGCATCGGCCTCTGCCGCACCGAGCATATGTTCTTCGAGCCCGACAGGATCATGGCGATGCGCGAGATGATCGTCTCCGACACCGTCGAGAAGAGAGAGAAAGCTCTCGCCAAGCTCCTGCCCATGCAGCAGGGCGACTTCGAGGCTCTCTACGAAGCGCTCGAAGGCACTCCCGTCACCATCCGCTTCCTGGATCCTCCTCTCCACGAGTTCGTCCCCACGGAAGAAGCCGACATCAAGGCGCTTGCCGATGATATGGGTATGACCGTCAAGGAAGTCAAGGACGTCATCACTTCTCTGCATGAGTTCAACCCCATGATGGGTCATCGCGGATGCAGACTCGCCGTCACCTATCCCGAGATCGCGGTCATGCAGACTAAGGCTGTCATCCAGGCGGCGATTGCAGTGCAGTCCAGACATGCGGACTGGAAAGTCGTCCCCGAGATCATGATCCCCCTCGTCGGCGAAGTCAAAGAGCTCGCCTACGTCAAGTCCGTCGTCACCAAGACCGCCGATGAGTGCATCAAGGCGGCAGGCATCGAGATGAAGTATAAGGTCGGCACCATGATCGAGATCCCCCGTGCGGCTCTCACCGCGGACGCCATCGCGACCGAAGCGGAGTTCTTCTCCTTCGGCACAAACGACCTCACTCAGATGACCTTCGGCTTCAGCCGTGACGACGCAGGCAAGTTCCTCGGCGCCTACTACGACAAGAAGATCTACGAGTCCGATCCCTTCGCCAAGCTCGACCAGGTCGGCGTGGGCAAACTCGTCAAGATGGCTGCCGAAATGGGCAGAGCCACCCGCCCCGACATCCACCTCGGCATCTGCGGCGAGCACGGCGGCGATCCCAGCACCATCGAGTTCTGCCACAACGTCGGTCTCGATTACGTGTCCTGCTCTCCCTTCCGTGTGCCCATTGCACGCCTCGCGGCAGCACAGGCAAACATCAAGAATCCCCGCAAGTAATTGCGAGAGATAGCACAAAAGATAAAAAGCCCGCGGCAACGCGGGCTTTGAGTTATTTGCCGGACATGAGTGCTGCGGACCCGCCTCGGAGCAATTCTTTTCGCTGATCTTGTGTGAATGCGCCTTGCCAATATGTAAACTATTGCCCGCGGTGCCTTCGCACAATATCATCTGAAAATCTTTTGCTCTGAGGTGCGAAGCAGTGCCGCTTTGCGGACCGCCTCCGCATCCCCCATGTCCGGCATGGGGATCATTCGGTTTGACGTTGCTGCCGCGAAAATAAACCGCCGAGCGAAAATGAGCGACACCGCGATAGTTTCGGAGCAGAGCGGAGAAACGAGGAGCAGGGGGAGCGGCGCGGGTTTCGGAGAGGGGGATTGCATAACTATGGAAAAGGTGGTATGATGAGTTTGAGGCAGGTGTTCCTGTTCGGTATAGGGGGCGCTATGAAAACATCAAGGCAGATTTTTAAGTTTATAGCTCTCGGCATGACGTTGATGTGCATGTTTGCGTGCGCGGCGAGTGTGCTTACGGCGTGCAACGAAGAACCGCAGAAGGAAGGAGAGTTTTACACCTTGCAAGAGGCTTATGATGCCGGTTTGCTCGCAACGGACGATTTGAAGAACATTGCCTATTATCTCAACGGAGAAGAAAGTAGCAATGATTTTATGCCTTCTCCCAAAGAGCCTGCTGAGCTATCAGTTGAAACGAAACAGGCGATCAAAGAAACACGTGCATATGATTTGCGGCACGAATACAGTGAGGACGACGCCACCGCAGAAGATGTCAACATTATACATTATTACGGCACTTACAACGGTTGCATTGCCTTGATGTATACCGACAAATACAGCAATTATGACAGTGCGATATGGGATGTTGAGATAGCGGGCGTAACATTCCGTTATTACAGCGGCAATCGTATTTGCATTTGGCAACCATTGTAAAAACTTTAAACATAGGAGAAAAATTTATGAGAAGCAATAAAGATTGAAGGAGGAGATTATGACAAACAAAAAGGTGTTAAAACTTGCGGTTCTTGGTGCAGCGTTAGTGTGTTTGCTGGTGTGCGCGGCTGGCGTGCTTACTGCGTGTGACGAAGCAAAGAAGTATCATGCCGAGTTTTACGACGATGTGGAAGAATTTATGAATGACGAGTTCCTCAAAGAAAACAGAGTGGGAAATGCATATTACCCGAACGAATATTACATTGAGGGCGTAAACGAAAGATTTATTTATGATGAAACTTCGCCGCGGACAAGGACCTTTATCGTGACTGACGAAGAAGAATTTGCAAAGATGTTCGATTCCTTCCCTGCGGAGATAGACTTTGCAAGTCAGATGCTTGTTGTATATATGTTCAGGGTAATTAACGGACGTCCTCATCATATGAGAAAATTGAAAGTGGAAGACGGAAAATTGAGTATCAGAATCAAGGAAGAAAACTGCAATTCGGATGATACGACTATGCCGGGGCGTAAATGTGTCGCAATAGTTATGGACAAGACGGAGATCTCTTCGGCAGCATTCGCGGTGGCGTAAGCGGCATGGACAAAAGCTATCCGAGCGTAGCAAAAGGGACGGTACACGCCGTCCCTTCATTTGTTATATGTGAACATTCTGCTTTGAGAATGGCATCGGATCATTGGTCGGTGGAGACAACAAGTCATTCGCCGCAATGGGCGGAGGGTTCATAACGAAGACCGTTTTCGCGGAGGGGTGCGCTTCCGTTCGGTGGCATATTGAGCGGCGAAAGCGTCTTGCGAAGGGTGAGTGTTCCTTTTTGAGTGAGCGTCGGCAAGCCGCCGAACTTGCGCGCACGAGTATATCACACGCTTCATATGTGAGATAATGCAAATGAGAATATAGCACGCTTTATGATGGGATCATCGCGCGCTAAGTTCGTGACTTTGAGTTGTCCACCAGCAAAGCAAAAAGGACGGTGTTTACCGTCCTTTTTGCTTTGCTGGTGGAGACAACAAGACTCGAACTTGTGACCTCTACGATGTCAACGTAGCGCTCTAACCAACTGGGCTATGCCTCCGAATGCAAGGGATATATTACACTAAATTTTTGCGCGTGGCAAGTGATTTGCGGCATTTGTGCGCAAGATGTTTTTTTCGGTGTATAGGCAAGCCGCGCGACGAGGCGCGGGCGGAAAATCGGCGGAGGCGAGGGCGGGGGAGCGCTTTGGGGCGGTTTGGCGGACGGGTGTAGGGTCATCCTTGCGGGGCGTTGACATTTTCGCATTTATGTGAACAAAACGGGGCAATTCATACTAATTTAAGCCTTTCCGAGGAAAGTTTATTTAGCTATGAGATTGACAATGTGATCAATTAGCGATATATTAGAATTACTGTTGGAATTAGCGACGGGAGTATCACACTATGGAAGAAAAGACCTATATCAATATCTGTAAGGCATTCAGCGACAACAACAGGATGAAGATCTTCGGGATGCTGCGCGAGAAGGATATGTGCGCGTACGAGATCCTGAAAAACCTCAACTGCAGTCAGCCCACCTTGTCCTATCACATGAAGCTGCTCACCGACAGCGGCATCGTCAACGGAGAGAAGAGAGGGCTTTGGAAGCATTACAGCATCAACTACAAGCTGCTCGACGAGTTTCAGCACTACTTCGAGGGCATGACGGAAGAGCAGAAATGAATGTGACCGAAGCCGCAAGGCTTCGGTTTTTTTGAGCGGGAGTTATGGCGGAGAGGGATGTCGACATTGCAGTCATAGGCGGCGGCGCCGCGGCGCTCGCTTTTGCCGCGATGTGCGGCGGGAGACGGGTCACGCTGTTGGAGCGCGCCCCTCGCGTCGGCAAAAAACTCCTTTCCACCGGCAACGGCAAATGCAATCTGACGGGGCTCTCGGTGTCCGCAGAGGACTTCAACGACCCCGGTTTCGCAGGCAGTTTCCTCACAAGGTTTTCACCCGAAAAGGCGGTCTCCTTCTTCGGCTCGCTGGGGCTTCGCACCCGAGTGACGGGAGGGAGGGTCTATCCCTATTCCGAAAGTGCGTCCTCCGTGCTCGACGCGTTGCTTTGCGCCGCGCGCGACCGCGGCGCGGACATCCTCACCCGCCGCGAGGTGCGCGCCGTCACGAAGGCGAAAGACGGCTTTCTCCTCGACGTCGCCGTCCTCGGCGAGAAGGGCGAGACGGTGGGCAGTGAGCGCGTCTCCGCCTCCGCCGTCGTCCTTGCGACGGGCTCGGACGCGGCGCAGGGCAGGGACAGCACCGCGCTGTTCACCGCGCTCGGGCATACGGCAAGGAAGTTCGCCCCCTCCCTCGTCCCCCTCAAAACGGACAGGGAGAGCGTGAAAGGGCTGAACGGCGTGCGCGTGAAGTGCGCGGCGGAGCTTTGCGGTATGCGCGAGGAAGGGGAGATCCTCTTCCGCGACTACGGTCTCAGCGGCATAGCGGCGCTGGATCTTTCCGCCATGTACGCGCGGGGCGTCGCAAAGCGCGGGGACGTCGTCGCTCTCGACCTCATGCCCGAGTGCACGGCGAGCGAGACGGAGGCGTACATCGCGGCACAGCGGGGCAGAAGTGCGGAGAGAGTGCTGAAAGGTCTCTTCCACTCCCGTGTGGCGGAGCGCGTGGCGGAACGCGCGGGACAGCACCTCGGAGAGGCTCCCGACGCCGCCGCTCTCGCGCGCGTGATCAAGAGATATACCCTCGTCCTGCAAGGCACATGCGACGCTTCGCAGGCGCAGGTGATGTCGGGCGGACTCACCGTCCGCGAGTTCGACGACGGGCTGTGTTCCGTCATAGTCCCGGGGGCGTACGCCGTGGGCGAGGCGCTCGATGTGGACGGGCTGTGCGGAGGGTGCAACCTGCAATGGGCGTGGGCAAGCGCTCATGCCGCAGCACACGCTCTCTCGCGGGCTTGACTTTCTTGTCGCCGCCGCGCGTCCTCGGCTTGCCGTGACTCGCCGGGACCATGGGGGCGTGCCCTTTTGCGGTTTTCCCGTCATTTTCGACTTTTGTTAACAAATAGATAAAAAAGTTAACTTTTTTCGCGTATTGTGTTGATAATAATTTGTTTCAATGTTATACTATTTTCATGAATGTGAAAAGTGCGGCTTATTTTTTTTCGGCGTACAGGAAGCTCCTGCGCTCATATACCGATTTCCAGCTCAACGCGCTGGACGGCTATGACCTGTCTCCCAACGAGATCGTGGTGCTGAGCAGCATTGAGACCACGCCGACGGCAAGTGACATCGCCATGCAATCCGACGTGAGCAAGGCGCTCGTTTCGCGCAGCGTCAAACTGCTCAAAGAGAAGGACTACATCACCGCGACGGTCTCCGAGGAGGACAAGCGCGAGCAGGAGCTCGCCCTCACCGAGGAGGGGAAAAAAGTGGCAGAGCTCATCGACGAGGCGAACAGGAGATATTTTGCCACCGCCTTCGCCAACTTCGAGCAGAACGAGAAAGAGGTGCTCCGCGCCTTACTCGATATGATGATGAGGAATCTTAACATCGACTTCAAACTATGAAATTTGACGCATTAAAGTCCCTTTCGGGCGAAAACAGAGAATATATCCTGCAAGAGGCGGCATATGTTGCCGAGAACATGTCCTCCCGCGTCGCGGGCAGCGTGGCGGAGGCGGACGCCGCCGACCACTTTGCCGAAAAGCTCCGCGCGGCGGGCGCCGAGGTGAAAACCGAGGAGTTTAACGTGGCGCCTGCGGCGGCATTCGGATGGATCGGCGTGACGGCGGTGTGCATGATGCTCGCCTTCGTCGCCTATTTCTTCGTCTCCCTCGTTTCCGTCGCGCTCATCGTGGTGGCGCTCATCCCATTCATCGTGCAGGGGGTGATGATGTCGCGGGCGTTCGACGGCGCGTACATCAAGCGCACTTCCCGCAACGTCACGGCGCTGCTGCCTTGCTCGGGCGAGGTGAAAAGCAGGGTGTACTTCACCGCGCATCTCGACGCGGCGCACATCTTCCGTCCCACCGCGGGCAACAGGATGAAATGGGTGCTTGCGGTCATCGTCCTCTCCCTCATCGGCGTGGCTTATCTATTCGCCGCCGACATCGCAAGATGGTCATGGCTCGGGAGCGTGGGCACGGGGCTCGCCGCGGACGAGTGGCTCATCGTGGGGCTGGTCGGCATAGTCTTCGTCCCCTTCTGGATGGCGGCGCTCTTCCTCATCGACGGCAGGACGGCGTCCATCGGCGCCGGCGACGACCTCTCCGGCTGCTGCGTGGCGACGGCGTTCATGAAGGCGCTCTGCGAGAGCGGTCTGCGCCCCGAACACACCGAGGTCGGAGTCATCCTCACGGGCTCGGAAGAGTGCGGACTGAGGGGCTCCAAGGCGTGGTGCGACGCTCATGCGGCGGAGTGCGGTGATGTTGACGCCTTCTTCGTCACGCTGGACACTCTGCGCGACGAGAGCAGGTTCTCTGTGCAGACAAGGGACTTGAACGGTCTGAAAACGTTGGATAAAGACGCTGTTTCGCTCGTCAGGAGCGCGGCGGAGAAGGCGGGCATCAGGTGCGCGAAGGGGAGCAATTCCTTCGGAGCGACGGACGCGGCGTCCTTTGCCTCTGCGGGGCTCAAGGCGGTGTGCGTCACGGCGTTCGACCCCATGGGAGAGACCTACCACACGGAGAACGATTGCGCCGACACCCTGGACGGCGACCTTCTCGAGAAGTGCTGGCTCACCGTCCTGCAAGTGGTGGAAGACCTCGACGAGAGGGAGTGAGACCTGCGGATACGTACGGAAAGCAACAACGAGAGCCGCTCGGACGAGCGGCTCTTTGCATGTCTTTTATCCTTTTTGCTGCGGCGTTTGGGTTGCGCTCATGATGCGCGTTTGTGTTGCGGCGTTTGCGGCGGCGCAGTGCGCGCCCGTGCCGTCCGTCGCCGCGTCTTCGGCTATTGCAGCCTGAGGTCCTCGCCGTCGAATGTGAGGGTGAGGGAGCGGCGTTTGTCGAAGAGGCGGGAGTAGATGCGCTCGTTGTAGGAGTGCAGCAGCTTCTCCGGAGAGAGATTGGTGGTGACGAGGGTGGAGAGGTGCTTCCCCGTGCGCTCTTCGAGGACGAGGAGGAGATATTCGCAGGTGACGTTGTTGTATCTCGGCTCCGTCCCGAGGTCGTCGATGACGAGCAGCTCCGCGCCGAGGACGTCCGCGAGGATGCCTTCGCGCTCGGAGTAGGGGGAGGTGTGGCACTTCAGCATGAGGGAATTGAACGCCGTGGCGCTCATGATGACGGCGCTGTGTCCGCGGCGGATGAGGGTGCGCGCGAGCGCGGAGGCGAGCATGGTCTTGCCCGTGCCCGTCCTGCCCGTACACACGATGACGCTGCGGTTGACGTCGGGGAATTTTTCCGCATACGCGCTCATGCGCGCGTACATCCTGCCGAGGTGTTCCGCCTGCGAACCGTGCACCTTGGCGGGGTCGAAATCGGCGAGAGTGAACCCTTCCGGCGAGATGTCGCACGCGATGCCGAGCTCCTTTATGAAGGCGTCCTTCGTGCATTCGCACAGTTTGCCGTTGCATATGCCGCTGTCGCCGCAACGGGGACAGAACACGCGGGGAGAGAAGTCCTCCTCGGTGTAGCCCGCAGCCGCGAGCGCGTCGAGATAGGCGGCGTGGCACTCCTTTGCACGGCGTTTGCCGTCAGCGGTGCCGCCGAGCAGGCTCTCGTGCAGGGCATAGACATATTCGCGGTGCGCTTCCGCGACATCGGGCATGGCGAGGGCGGCGGCTTTCCGCTCCTCGGCTCGCACCTCTTCGCGGCGCTTTGCCGCGCGCTTTTCGTCAAGCACTTTTTTCAGGATCTCGCCCGTCATAGGTCTTCGTCCTCCAGATCGTCTATGCTGACCATAGCGGATCTTATCTCATCGTCGGTGTAGTTGCGTTCGTCAAAGTTCTTGGAAGAGGAGGGGCGCCGAGGCACTCTGTCGGAGTGCTCCTGCGCTGCGTGTTTGGCGTCTTCCACGGTGTGTACCCCCTGCGACTTCCACTCCGAGAGCAGGCGGTTGACGGCGGAGGCGGGAAAGCTCCTGCCCGCAGAGAGCTCCGCGGCATAGAGGATGACGTCGTCCGAAAAGCCCCATGCGCCGCTCCATGTGCGGTAATAGCTGCGGTCGGACGCGGTGACGGCGCGCTCTCTCCCCGTGGCTTCCACGATCTTTTTGATGCGTTCGTCCTGCGCGACCTGCTCGCCTATGAAGCCGTTGACGGCGTCCACGGTGAGCAGACCCTGCGAATAGAACTTCTCCACCACGCCGTTCATGCCCTCGAGGGTGCGGATGCCGGAGAGGAAGCAGTAGTGCGCGACGGTGAGGAGCGCGTCCTCCGAGAAGCCTTTGTTGAGCCAGGGCGAAGTGTAGACCTCGATGACATGGTCGAGGGACTCGTAAAAGACGCCGATGGTCTTGTTGATGTTCACCGCGAGCTCCTGCAGGTGCTCACGCCTGGCGTTGTATTCCTTCATCTCGTCCGCGGTGAAGACGCCCATGCGGTAGAACTCGTCCAGCCGCGCGTCCAGCTTGCGGAAGGTCTTGCCCGCCTTGATGCTCTTTGCCGCTTCGAGGACGGCGGGGAGGGTGAAGCCCCAGCTCCTCGTCCATTTGGTGAGCATCTGTTTCTCCTCGAGCTCGGCGCCGTCCTTTCTGCCGAGGGCGGAGAGCACGGCGCGCATGTCCTCGGACTGCGCTTCGTATTCGTCCAGCTTGCGCTCCACGTCTGCGACGGTGCGCACGCCCTCGTTCGCCCAATTCCGCGCGACGGTGAGGATGTAGGGATATCTCACGCTCTCGCCTTTGAGCTCTATGCAGTAGCGCACGATCATCAGCATCGCGTCGCGGTCCATTTTGACGGAGTCGAGGAAAGTGTAATACTCGTTGTATTCGTTGGGGGTGAGCATGCGCTCGTGGAAGAGCTCCTGCAACTCACGGTTGAAGTCGTTCCACTTCTCGGACTTATACTTCTTCGGGGGCTGCATGGCGCGTTTCAGCGAGCAATAGGCGACCTCGAGGGGAGACTTGGAGATGACGCGCACCAGCCCCGCGTCCTCGAAATCCGTGTAGACGGAGACCAGCTCCGCTTCGCTCACGCCCAGGGTGGCGCACATCTCGTCGAGGGAGTTCATCTTCTCGGGCATGGAGCACATGTACAGACCGTAGAGGTAGACCTTGATCTGCTTTTCGGTGCAATGCGGAAGGTGCTCGTTGATGAACAGATTGTCAACGAGCGTGAAACTCTCCATCAGAAAATCACTTGAAAACTTCGCCAGACTCAAAATTTTTCTCCGTATGCGCATGGGTGCGCCCGCCGCAAGTGCGAACGCATATTACATTACCACACATTTTGCGAAATGTGAACACCTCGGGGGAAGGAAAAAACAAAACCCCACATATAGTGTGGGGCGGCGAGCGGGTACGCCTTTATAATTTTATTATAAAGAACGGGATGGGCGGATCCTTCTTCCAGTTGTGGAAGGTGAGGCGCAGCACCTGATATTTTGCGTCGTCGAGAGAGGAGAGGAAGGGGATGAGCGCGTCGCGCTCCTCATAGCCGTTCGCGCCGCCGCTGTACACCGTCACGCACATCAGTCCGCCGCGGCGCAGGATGTCAAGCCCCGCCTCTATCGCCTTCGTCGTGCTCTCCGCGCGGGTGAATACGGTGTGGTCGCCCGAGGGCAGCCAGCCGAGGTTGAAGAGGATGCAGTCCGCGCTCTCGGGCTCGGCGTAACTCGCCATGTCCGCGTGCGAGGCGAGGACGACTTCCGCCGTGAGCCCCTCCTTTTCAAGCAATGCGCGGGTGCTGTCCACGGCGGCTTGCTGAATGTCGAAGGCGAGCACCCGACCGCTTTTCCCCACCGTGCGGGCGAGGAAGACGGTGTCGTGCCCCCGTCCTGCGGTGGCGTCGATGGCGAAGCCGCCCTCGGGTAGCCGTTCGCGCACGGTCTTTTGCACTATCTCAAGCGCGGTCATTTTCTTCTCCTTTCGGCGCATTTTGTTCCGTTCGCGGGCGGAAAAACGTCTCGTCGTCCCTTTCTCCCCGCGTGACGTCGCGGAAGTAGGCGGGCGCGGCGAGCGCCTTTCGGAAGGTGTAGAACTGTATCCCCGCCCGCGTGAGCGCCTTTCTCAATGCGAGGGTGACGGGGAGACCGATGAGGCACACCACGATGACCTCGGAGGCGAGGATGAGCGCGAAGTTCATTAGATACGCCGCGTCCGAGCCGTCCACCACCCAGATGAGCGGGACAAGGAGGGCGTTGAGGAGAAGGGGCGGCAGTACATAGAGGAACTTCGTCCTGCGAAGGAGATAGGTCAGCACCGCCGCGACCGCTGTCGCGATCGTCCCGAAGATGACGTCGTACATCGTGGAATAGAAGAAGTTGGAGAGGAAGCACCCCAGCGTCACGCCGATGATGGACTCGGGCATGAACACCGGCAGCAGCACCAGCGCCTCGGAGAGGCGGAACTGTACGGGTCCGAACGAGATGGGTTGGAGTGCCGTGGCAAGGGCGAAGTAGATCGCCGCCACCACCGCGGAGCGCGTGATGAAAAATACGGTCCTTTTCAAAACATACCTCGGTTTTTTTTATTGATGGGTATTGCCGTGACCATCCCGGATATGCTATCATACAATACATCCGAAAGCAACTCATTTTCGCGGCGGCGGGGAAATTCTTTGCCGTCCGCACGGAGGGGATATGAACAGGTTTGAGAATATGGATTTTATGAACAGCGCCTTCAACACCGGCGCGTTCGTGACGTCGGGCGGCAACGTCATGGTGGCAAGCTGGGGCTTCGTCGGCGTGATGTGGGGCAAAAAGGTCTTTGTCGCGCCCATCCGCGACAGCCGCTACACCAAAGAGATGCTGGACAAGACGGGTGAGTTCACCGTGAGCGTCCCCGCCGCGGGCACCATGAAGAAGGAGCTCGCCTTCTGCGGCAGCAAGAGCGGGCGCGACTTCGACAAATGGGCGGAGACCGGCATGGTGCAAAGACCCGCAAAAGAGGTGGGCACCGTCGTCGTGGACGGCTGCGAGAGATACATCGAGTGCCGCGTGCTCGGCGTCCTTCCCATGGGCGATATGGACATAAGCAAGGTGGCGAACTGGTACGCCAACGGCGACAAACACAACTTCTATTTCGGCGAGATCGTCGCGGAGTATTGATGAAAGTCTGGGCGAAGGTCATGCGCGGGGACAAGATCCTGCGCGACGTCATCTACGAAGGGGAGCACAAGCCCTCCTTCGGCGGTTTCCGTGAGGCGGTGCAGAGCGTCGCCTATCTTGCGGATGTCTCCACGCCCGTGCTCCTTCCCGCGCACTACGAGCGCTTCGAGCATTTCAACCGCGTGAAGTTCGTCCCCTCCGACTTCATCGAGGAGGTGGACTTCACCGCCTTCATCCTGGAGCGCGTCAAAGAGGACAAGCCCGAGCGTCACATCGTGGGCAAGCCCAAGCTGTTCCCCACAAGATCGCATTAAAAGGTGTTTATACCGTATTTTTGATATGTTAAAGTGTCGTTTGCGGCAAAACACACGGGTCGAAGGATGTTCCCCCGACCCGTGTTTTTCTAATTTACCATATGGACTTTTGTTCTGTTTACAAATGCTCGAGCGATAAAATGACAGGGCAACTTTCATATCGCAAGGCAATTAAATGGCAGGGCATCTTTCCTGCGCCCGTCCGACATTGCAGACGATAAAAACACAGGACATAGAGCGCATTTAGTTTCGTGTATTTGCCATACCGGATCCGGTTCGTTTTATTTCTTTTCGGCATACCGGACCCGGGTTCGTATTATTCCGATCGGGCATTTCGGCGGAGGGTGGCGGCTTTTCGGGATATTTGCCCGCGCGTTGCGGAAACTATCCGGGACACGGGAGGTTTCAATGGACAGGACGGGCATCGTGCGCAGGATGGATGAGCTGGGGAGGATCGTCATCCCCAAGGAGATAAGGCGGGTCATGCGCCTTGAGGAAGGGGAGGAGATGGAGATCTTCCCGGAGGGGGATCAGTTCGTTGTGAGGAAGCACTCGCGCTTTTCCGCCCTCGGGCGCACCGTCGACGCCGTCGTCGGTCTGCTTGCAGAGCACACGGGGTGCGAAGTTTTCCTCGCGGCGGCGGGAGTCGTGACCGCGGCGGGCGGAAAGATGAGAAAGGCGCTTCTTGCTCGTCCGCTCGCGGAGGGATTCGCCGCCCGTTTCCGAGGCAGGGAGAGAGTGTGCGTCAAGGAAAAAAGCGGGCTTTCGCCCGTCGAGGGGACGGATGTCGCCGGCAGCGTCATCGCCATTCCCGTAGGGTGCGCGGGCGACGTCACGGGCAGGCTCTTCCTTGCGGGGGAGAGCGCAGAGGAGGCGGAGGCGCTCGCCGCGTTTGCGGCGGAGCTTCTGGGCGAGCTGTGCGGCGAGTGAGAAGAGATGTCTCCGAGCGCAGGGGAAGGCTCGCGGGCGGTGCGGCTGTGCTGGCGTTGGGCAGCGTCGTCGCGAAACTCATCGGCGCATTCCACCGCGTCCCCCTCACCAACATTTTGGGGGCGGGTGGCATGGGTGTCTATCAGCTCGTTTTCCCCGTCTATGCGCTCTTCATCACCCTTTCGACGGCGGGCATCCCGACGGCGCTTTCACGATTGGTCGCGGAGCATCGCGCGCGGGGTGAGGACGCCCGCAAATATCTCGCCGCGGCGCTCTTCACGCTCATCGCGCTCTCCGTGCTCGCGGGGGTGCTCATCGTCGCGCTCTCACACCTCCTTGCAAGATGGCAGGGAAATCCCGCGGCGGCGGGCGGCTATGTCGTCATCGCGCCCGCCGTGGTTTTCTCGGGCATAGTGGCGGGGCTCAGAGGGTGGTTCCAGGGCGAGATGCGCATGGCGCCCACGGCTCTCTCCGCCGTCATCGAGCAGCTCGTCAAGCTCGGCGTCGGGGTGGGGCTCGCGGCGCTCTTCGCGCCGCGCGGCATGACTGCGGCTGTCCTCGGCGCGCTCGCGGGTGTGACGGTGTCGGAGGCAGTCGCCGCGGCATACCTTTTCATTGTCCGCGCCGTCGAGAGAAGGAGGGGAGAGGGCGCCCGCGGCACCTTGCGACTTGACGCCGTGGAACGGGGCGCCATGTTCCGCACCGCGGCGCCCATCGCGCTTCTTTCCGTCATCATCCCTCTGGGCGCCTTTTCCGACACCTTCATCGTCGTCAACGCTCTGAAATGGGGCGGGGCGGACACCGCCGCCGCGACCGCGATGTACGGGCTGTATTGCGGCCCCGTGACTTCGCTTGTCAATCTGCCCGTTGCCGTGGCGATGGCGCTCGCCGTCGCCGTCGTCCCCTCCGTCTCCGTTTCGCGGGCGGAAGCGGACCTCGGCGGCGTCCTCGCAAAGAGCAGGATGTCCGTCAAACTCGTCTATCTCGTCGGGGTCCCGTCCGCGCTCTTCCTCATGGTCTTCGGCAGGAATATCCTCTCCGTCCTCTATCCCACTCTCGACGCTTTTGAGGTGAGAGAGGCGGCGCGGCTTCTTTCCGTCGCTGCTTTCGGAGTGGTGCTCGCGGGCTCGACGCAGATCTACGTCTCGCTATTACAGGCACTTGACAGGACGAAATCGGCAGTTAAAAGCCTTTTTGCGTCAGTTGTCGTCAAAGCGGTGCTTTCCGTCGTGCTCGTGCGTCTCATGGGCGTGATGGGCGCCGCCGTCGCGGGAGTGGTGATGAGCGCGGTCTCGTTGCTTTTGGTCTCCGCCTCTTTCCACCGCTTTACGGAGATCCGCCTTGAAAAAAATGTTGCCCAAACGCTGGTGTGCGGTGTTATAATGGCGCTGGCGGCGCTCGTCGTGAGGGAGTATGTGCCTTCGGACATCGGCGCTGTGACTGTCGGCGCCGCGGTGTGCCTTGCGGTTTACGGCTGGCTCACCATGCTCGCGGGCGTGTTCACCGAACAGGAGTGCCTCTCGCTGCCGTTCGGCAGCCGCCTTGCGAAACTGAGAAGAAAAATAAGATTTTGGGAGAACGGATATGACCGATGACAAGTGTCGTCCCGCGGCGCAACAAGCCGCGTCGCGGCAGATCTACATAGCAAAGGACATTTTGCCCGGCTGCGTCTGTGTCAACAAGCGCGTCCCCCTCACCGTCTGCGGTGTGGAGGATGGCGAGCGCGACGCGGTGAGAGCCCGCCTTGTCTCGCTCTACGGCGGGGAGACCGTCGCGGAAGCATTCGCGGGCGGAAAATGCCTTGAATGCGCGCTTTCCGACCTTCCCGGGGACTTTGAGCGCGTGGACATCCCCGCGCAAAGCCTCACCGAGCGCAAGAGGTTCGACTTTTCCGACCTTCACGAGATCATGGCGCGGCTGCGCGGCGAGGGCGGCTGCGAGTGGGACAGAGCGCAGGATCATGGCAGCATCCGCATCAATCTCATCGAGGAGGCGTATGAGCTGGTGGACGCCATCGACCGCGCCGACATCGCAGGGATGCTGGAAGAGAGCGGCGACATCCTCATGCAGGCGGTCTTTCACGCGCAGATCGCGGAGGAGGCGGGGGAGTTCGACTACGGCGATATGCTGACGGGGCTTTGCCGCAAGCTGCTCGACCGTCACACCCACATCTTCGGCGCAAATCATGCGGACAATGCCGAGCAGGCGCTCGGGTTCTGGAACGAAGCCAAAAAGAAAGAGAAGAAATACACCTCGAATACGGACGCCATGGACAGGGTGCCCAAAAATCTCCCCGCGCTCCTCTATGCCGAGAAGGTGCAGAAGGTGGCAAAGCGCGCCGGGTTCGACTGGAGCGACTATGCCCCCGCCGCGGAAAAGGTGAAAGAGGAGCTTGACGAGTTCCTCGCCGCGGACGCCGCGCACATGACCGAGGAAGGGGGCGACCTGCTCTTTGCCGCGGTCAATCTGCTGAGGCTGAAAAAGGTGGAAGCGGAGAACGCCCTGCGCGAAGCGAGCGCGAAATTTTTCCGTCGTTTCGGTGCGGTGGAAGAGGCGGTGAAGGCTCGGGGCAAGGAGATGACGGAGCTTTCCCTCGAGGAGCTCGACAAGATCTGGGACGAGGTGAAATCGTCCGAAAAAGAGGTTGAATGAGCGTTTTTTGCGGATTAAACCTCACTTCACGCATTTTCCTCGCGCCGCTCGCAGGTTTCAGCGACGCGGGTTTCCGCGCGCTTGCGGCGGGATACGGGGCGGGACTCACGTACACCGAGATGGTGAGCGCCAAGGGGCTTTGCTATGGCGGCAAGGGCACGGGACCGTTGCTTTTCACCGAGCCCGTGTGCACTCCGCGCGCCGTGCAGATCTTTGGTTGCGAGCCTGGGTTCATGCGCCGCGCCGCAGAGGATGCGCGGCTTAAGGATTTCGACATCATCGACATCAACATGGGCTGTCCCGTGAAAAAGGTGTTTTCAAACGGAGACGGCAGCGCGCTCATGGCGCATCCCGACCTCATCGAGGACATCGTCCGCGCCGTCGCCGAGGGCGGCGGGAGACCCGTCACCGTCAAGTTGCGCGCGGGCATCGGACAGGGGGAGACTCTTGCCGTCGAATGCGCGCTCGCGGCGGAGAGAGGGGGCGCTTCCGCCGTCACCGTGCATCCGCGCTTCCGCGAGCAGATGTACGCGGGCTCGGCGGATCACTCGGTCACCGCCGCTGTGAAAGAGGCGCTTTCCGTCCCTGTCGTCGCAAACGGCGACATCACGGACGCGGCAAGTTATTTCGCTGTGCGACGCATTACGCACGCGGATGCGTACATGATCGGCAGAGGTGCGCTCGGGCGCCCGTGGATATTCGGGGTGCTGGGCACTCTCGATAAGCTCCGGGATGATGAGATATTCTCGGCGGACGGCGCCGTCAGACCCGACGCGCTCGCGTATGCCGACGAGCTTCAGGGGAAAGCAAAGTCGGAGTTCGACGCCGTGAACGCCGTAAAGAAACACGTCGAAGTCCTCCTCAAAGTGTTGCCGGAGCGCACCGTCGCGAATGTGATGAAACTGCACCTTTGCCATTACGCAAAAAACACTCCGCACGCAAAGGCTGTCCGTCTCGCCGCCTCGCGCATAAGCACCGTTTCGGATGTGCTGTCCGTCGCCGACGAGTTTTTGTCTTGACAGGAAAACACCCGCTTAGATCACGGAAAAACATATTTTCATGCCGCCTCGGGATCAAAAGAAGTTTATCTTTGTTCGGCTTGTGTTAACTTTCGTTTGAGCGAAGGAAGGGGGCAGAGCGTTGCGGCGCCGGGTCGGGTGTGATATGATGGTCGTGTGCGGAAGCGCGCATATGAGAGAAGATCATGTTCAATATAGTTTTGGTTGAGCCCGAGATCCCGCAAAATACGGGCAATATAGTCAGGACCGCCGCGGCGACGGGTTGCACGGTGCATCTCGTGAAGCCGCTCGGCTTCGACATCTCCGACCGCGCGTTGAAGCGCGCGGGGCTGGACTATTGGCACTTTGCGGATTTCAAGGTGTATGAGAGCCTTGCGGATTTTTTCGGGAAGAATGCTGCGGGGCGGTACGCTTGCGCGGGCGGCTCGGCGTATGCCGTGACGGCGGAGGGCGCGAGCCCCGCATTTTGGTTTCTTTCCACCAAGGCGGCAAAGGCGCACACGGAGGCGACGTTCCGTCCCGGCGACTACCTCGTCTTCGGCAAAGAGACCAAAGGTCTTCCCGAGGATCTGCTTGCCGCCAACTATCAAAACACGATACGTATACCAATGCGGGCAGAGGCAAGATCGCTGAATCTTTCCAACTCCGTGGCGATAGCCGTCTACGAGGCGCTCCGTCAAAACGGCTTCGGCACGCTTTCGGCGGAGGGACACCTCGGCGGCGTCAAAGGGTGATCCGTTCCGTTTCGGCGCGGCGTATCGGGTGCGGCTGCTCCGCGCGGCGGGCAAACGCTCCTCGATGGCAAGCGTCAAAAGCGTCGAACTGCGCGCCGTATGCCGCAAGCCTGCGCAGCGCCTCCGTGTGCCCGTGTTGCCGAACGAGAAAGTGGGAGAGCGGATAGCGGTCCGGAATGTAAGAATATCCGTTTTATCGCGGTGATTTTCTGCCGCAAGTGAATTTGATAACGGTTTTGTGAATGGGTAGGAAATCAAAGAGCGGCGCAGTTGCGCCGCTCTTTGCTGAATGTGTGACGGGTTTTCATCCGAGCGTTGCGAGGATGTTCTTCATGTTTATCTCTTTGGCGCGCTTGTAAGTGACAAAGATGTCGATGAAAGGCCAAATGTAAAGCGTCAGCCAGCCGAAAAGCAGCTTGCATACGCCGAGTCCCGTGTCGCCGAGATAAAATCTGTCAATGCCGAGCCCGCCCAGGAAAATGGAAAGGATGAGTGTGGTCGTGGTCGACTTCACGGGTGTGGACATGACGAGTGAGTACTTCTCGTCGCTTGCCGCCATAAGCTGCGAGCGAAGCGCAAGTTTGTCGCTGTCCGTGAGATTAGAGCCGAAATGAGCGATGATCGCGGCTATTTTGTCGTCTGTCATGATATCCTCCTTGTGGGAATTCTCCCGAATGTCTGATTTTATTCTATTCTAATTATAATTAGAAGTCAAGACTATTTTGCTAACTATTATTAGTTTAGAGGCATGACTACGGGGGCGACTTTTGACTCAAAGATATTCGGCGAGCGCCTTAGGGAACTTCGCATCGAGCGCGGTCTGGGGCAAAACGCGTTGGCACATGCACTCGGACTTTCAAATGCAAGCATAAGCTATTGGGAAACGGGGAAGCAGGAGCCCGCCGCCTCCGCCATATTCAAGCTGGCTTCCTTTTTCGACGTGTCCTCCGATTATCTGCTCGGGCTCACGGACTGACCTCCCTTGTCGGGCGGACGGGGCGCGGAGCGGCATACGACTCCCTCCTCTGCGTTGCCTTACTTTGCGGGCATCCGGACTTTTGGCGACGTTTTGCCGCAAGTCCTCGATTCGGTTCTCTGCTTTGGCATGTACGGCTCTATACGCTTGCTCATCTCCTGCCTGTGCGGCATTTTGCCGGTTACCATTCACGGGGCAGGCGATGCTGCGGAGCGGGCGTTGCTTTGCAAAAATCCCACTGAACAGTGTTGTACACGATACGTTGACCGCAAAATAACACGATTTGTGTTGTGAACATATGCGCATATGAGCAGGGGAGGAAACGAGGCGTCCTCGTGTGCGGCTTTCTTCATTCGGGAATGGTTTGAGATCGAGACGCGCGGGTGCTCCGCGGCGGACGGTGTTGCTCCTCCGCCTTTTGTTGCATAGGTGCGCTTTTCCCGTTGCGTTCAGGCGCGGCGGGAGCGGGCGTCGGTGCGCTCTCCCGCAGGTCTCAATGAGGGGGACGCCCGAAAGGCAGAGTTCCGTGCCCTGCCTGCATTACCGACATCCGCAGGAAGCGCCCCTGACAATATTAAAGTTTTGTTTGCGATATGCGCGGGCGTGTGATATAATTTATGCCGTTGACGCGGTCTGCATCCGCGTCGGCACCAAGTTTGAAAGAAAATCCATCATAAAGGAGATCCCCCATGAGCAAGATGACGATCAGAGACATCGACGTCAAAGGCAAAAAGTGCCTCACCCGTGTGGACTTCAACGTCCCCATGGTCGACGGCGTGATCACGGACGAGAACCGTATCAACGGCGCGCTGCCCACCATCAAATATCTGATGGATCACGGCGCGAAGGTGATCCTTTGCTCCCACCTCGGCAAGCCCCACAACATCTTCACCCCCGGTTTCGGCCTCACCAAGAAGGAGAAAAAGGCGGTGGAGGCTCTCCCCGAAAGCGAGAGAGAGGCGGCAAAGGCGGAGTATATCGCAAAAGCCCTCAAAAACGACCCCAAGAAGTTCTCTCTGAAGCCCGTCGCGGACAGGCTGGCGCAGATCTTCCCCGGCAAGGTGACGTTCGCCACCGACCTCGTGGGCGAGGACGCGCACGCCAAGGTCGCGGCGCTCAAGGACGGGGAGTGCGTGCTGCTCGAAAACACCCGCTTCGACGCCGGTGAAGAGAAGAACAGCGAGGAGCTTTGCAGAAAGCTCGCGGACTTCTGCGACATCTACGTCAACGACGCATTCGGCACCGCGCATCGCGCTCACGCCACCACCGCGGGCATCGTGCAGTACGGCTTCGCTCCCGTCGCGGTCAGCGGCTTCCTCATCGAGAAGGAGCTGAAGTTCCTCGGCGGCGCGGTGGAAGACCCGGTGCGTCCCTTCGTCGCCATCCTGGGCGGTGCGAAGGTCTCCGACAAGATCGGCGTCATCGAGAGCCTCATCGGCAAGTGCGACGCGCTCATCATCGGCGGCGGCATGGCGTACACCTTCCGCGCGGCGCTGGGATTCAAGGTGGGCAACAGCCTCCTCGAGGAGGACAAGATCGAGCTTGCGAAAGAGCTCATGAAGAAGGCGGAAGAGAAGGGCGTCAAGCTCATGCTCCCCGTGGACAATGTCATCGCGGACGCATTCTCCAACGACGCTAACATCAAGGTGGTCGAGGGCGACATCCCCGACGGCTGGATGGGGCTGGACATCGGTCCCAAGACCATCGAGATCTTCTCCGAGGCGGTCAGGACGGCAAAGACGGTGGTGTGGAACGGACCCATGGGCGTCTTCGAGATGGAGAATTTCGCCAAGGGCACCAAGGCGGTCGCCAAGGCACTTGCGGAGACGGACGCCATCACCATCATCGGCGGCGGCGACAGCGCGGCTGCGGTCGCTCAGCTCGGCTATGCGGACAAGATGACCCACATCTCCACGGGCGGCGGCGCGTCCCTCGAATTCCTCGAAGGGAAGGTGCTCCCGGGCATCGCCTGCCTCAACGACAAGAAGTGACATCGGTGGGCGCGGACATCCGCGCCCCTTTCAAACCCCGGAGTTTAACGCGCAAAATCGACGGATAAACCCTCATTTTGCGCAATATACACACCGTTAAAAACATCGAACGAAGAGCGGGTGTGTCCCGCATTTGATAAGAAAGGAGAACATTATGCGCAAACCCATCATTGCAGGCAACTGGAAGATGAACAACACCATCGCCGAGACCAAGGCGCTCGTCAAGGACCTCATCCCTCTCGTCAAAGACGCGAAGTGCGACGTGGTCATCTGCACCCCCTATACCGACCTTGCGGCAGCCGTTGAGGCGACTCAGGGCACCAACATCAAGGTGGGCGCCGAGAACGTCCATTGGGCGGAAAAAGGTGCGTTCACGGGCGAGATAAGCGCCAAGATGCTCGTTGAGCTCGGCGTGGAGTACGTCATCATCGGGCACAGCGAGAGAAGACAGTATTTCGGCGAGACGGACGAGACCGTCAACGCTCGTATGAAGGCTGCGCTCGCGGCGGGTCTCAAGCCCATCGTGTGCGTCGGCGAGACCCTCGAGGAGCGCGAGAGCGGCAAGACCGAAGAGGTCGTCACCCGTCAGACCGTCGCCGCCTTCAAGGACATCGACAAGGACGAGCTGGACAACATCGTCATCGCCTACGAGCCCGTGTGGGCGATCGGCACCGGCAAGACCGCGACCGCCGAGGACGCCAACGACACCATCAAAGTCATCCGCGACACCATGGCCAAGCTCTATTGCCCCAAGTGCGCCGAAGACAGAGTGCGCATCCAGTACGGCGGCAGTATGAACCCCAAGAACGCTTCCGAGCTCATGGCAATGCCCGAGATCGACGGCGGACTTATCGGGGGGGCTTCGCTTAAGGCGGAGGATTTCAGCAAAGTCGTCAACTTCTGAGGGCACTATTCGGCGAATAACATCGTCAAAGCCCCCGTC
>UMHM01045203.1_pt1 | contig 24126 bp, 26 predicted proteins | sample 1965501 | NCBI WGS metagenome assembly UMHM01 (sample SAMEA4836095, study PRJEB28245) | human gut metagenome | biome: gut microbiome; material: fecal sample | place: Denmark | collected 2008
CTTATAGTGCGTGCCTGAAAAAGAAAGAAAATCCTTGAGCGCGGCGCGGTCGGAAAACAGCTTGTCGGTAATCTCGTCATACTGTTCGCGAACCTCGCGCTCTCTTTCCTCTCGTGATTTTACGGACATAGTTCCTCCTGTGTAAATACCATTTTACCACATTAAACCATAAAAGTCAATACCTTTTTATAAAAAAAGCGGTCAAGCGCAAAAAAATTCACACTTGACCGCAAATTTATCATCTTCTGCTGCGCTTCGGGGCGGGGGCGTCCTTTTTCTCAGTCTGTTTGGGCTTTTCGGGATTGAGCTTCTTCACAAGCTCGCTCTTTATGCTGTCGAGCTTTGCTTTGTCGGCTTTGTTGACGGAAATCGTCGTCATACCCTCGATTTTCGCCTGATACTTCACGCCTGCTTTGTCAAGCTCACCCATCAGAGAGGCTGCGAACGTGTTGTTCTGCTTCGCAAGGTGTGCGATTTCGTCCTTGCCGCCAAGCTCCGCGTACTTCACGCCTTTGTATTCGACTTTACCGAGCGACTGATACTCGCCCAGAACCGCCTTATCGAGCTTTTCGTGCAGCTCTTTGGTAATGGGGAAAGCATACTGCGAATAATCGCCGGTGTTCGTCTGATAGGACGGCATAGACACAAACGCTTTATCCTCACTGTTTGTCATAACCTTAACGTCATTAACTACAAAACAACTGTCAACCGTAATTCGTCCTACGGCTTTAATACTGCTGTAATTTTCATTTTCAACGGGCTTGAGCTTAACTTTTATCGAAGAACTCGAACGCTCAGCGGGGGGAAGTTCGTTCTTCAGCGTTTTCTCGGGCGAGGCGATGAGCTTATTGTAGTTGTCCATTACGACGTTGTTCAGAGTTTCTCTTGCTTCTGCCGTTATCGGAAATGCCATTTCGTGGTATTCGCTGCCATACTTTTTGCTCGGCATAGCGACAAACGCGCCGTTTTCACCCTCCATAACCTTAATTCCGCGCACGGCAAGCTCGCCGTTTATGACCACGCTTGCAAGAGCCTTAACGTTTGTTCCATTCTCGATTTTTGAGATAGACGATAACTCGAATTTTGTGCTTTTTTCCATTTTTCTTCCTCCTGTCAGATTGTATTCCGGGTGTTCAGTCGCCCACTTGTCAAACGGATAGAGAATAGGGTCTCCGTATTTCCCGTTCTCCAAACGGGGATAGCTGTTCACCTTATCGAAACCGATTTCAGCGGCAGATTTGCGAATAACCGCCATTATTTCATCGGGCAAATCCTTGTGCCTTGTGAAATCATCAACAAGGTAGTTTTCACCCGCTCGAACGTGCAGAATATCAAACGCTTCCGTTCCGCTTTCGACACCGAGCGCAAGACGTGCGGACGGCGTTCCGTCGTTGTTAAGTGCTTTTTCGGAATTGTACGGCAAATTTCGCAGCTCATTAAAGCGCTTTTTCGCGTCCTCAAAGGTACTGTAATATTCGATTTTAGAACGTTCTTCGTATTCTTTTGGAAAAGCCCACGTTCGCAAGTCGGGGATTACATAAATCCGCAAATCCTGTTTATCTTCAGCCATAGCTCATTTCCTTTCTGTCGCGATTAAAACGGATAATCGTCGCTGTCGTCCGCCGGCTGATATTCGGGCAAGCCCTCAGGCTGTTCGGGCGAGGTGACGGGCGCGGACGGCGCTGCGCTGTCTGCGCGCTCGCCGGTAAAGGACACCCTGTCGGCGATTATTTCGTAGCAGTACGCGGTGTTGCCTTTTTTGTCGGTGTAAGGTCTAATCTGCATTTCGCCCTCAAGGAAAATCATTCGACCCTTACCGAAATACTTGCAGATAAACTCTCCCGTGCCGCGCCAAGCGACAACGTTAAAGAAATCCGTCACTCTTTCGCTGTCTTTTGGCTTGTAACGGCGCTCAACGGCAACGCGGAAAGTTGCCACGGGAATGCCGTTTGGAGTGGTACGGAGTTCGGGGTCTGTCGCTATTCTGCCTAAAATCTGAAAGTTATTAAACATAATTATTCCTCCTAACTGTTTATTCTGAAGCGTCTGTGTTGTTTACGCTCGATGAACTCGAAATATCAGAACTGCTCGAACTGCTCTCATCTTCGGAACTTGATGTGTCGCTGTCCGAGCTGCTTGCGCTTTCGGAACTCGAAGTGTCGCTGCTGCTCGAGCTGCTCACGCTTGATGAACTCGAAATATCGCTGCTGCTCGAGCTGCTCACGCTCGATGAACTCGATGTTTCGCTGTCCGAGCCTGTTTCCTCGGAATAATCCGAAGAACTCGACTCGTCATACGGGATTTTTCCCATTTTCGGCGCGTTTGCGAAAAGAAACGCAAAAACCGCAACCGCCGCCGCTGCAAGGCAAACATAGTGCATTTTCGAGCCGCCGCCTGCTTTTTTCGTCTGCTTTATTATAACGGGGAACTCATTTTTATCGACAATTTCAAGCTCATCGTGGTTTTCTAGCGTTTTGTAGCTCTCCGCCGTGATATCGCTGCCGAGAATTACCGTCTTGTTTTCGTCCTTTTCGACAGCGTACTCAACGTATTTCACGTCCACAACGTCAGCCTTGTATTTCTTGACGAAAGCCTTAAATTCGGGAGTATCCCGCAACTCCTGCTCGGAAAACGGAATACCGTCCTCATCACGCTCCGACTGGTCGGGCGTGATGAAGAACGTTTCGGTAACGTCGTCGTAATAGACGAGCGTGACCTTAAAAAAGTAGAACTTGTCCATTATTTACCGCCTTTCTTTTGTTTTTTGCTGTTGTCAAATTCCATCGCAAATCCAACGTGCAGCCTGCCGGTTTTGTCCGTCCACGTCTTATCGGAAAAGGAAATAATCGCGTCATAGGTTTTGTCTTTTTCCTTGCTCTTCAGACCGCTAACCTTGACTTTGCCTTTCGTCAGCAGCGATTTCATCAGCGTTGACGTTAATTTTTTGCCTTTACCCGTCCAGAATAAATCGTCGTTCCACAGGCAAAAATAGCAGGATTTCGGGCTGTTTTCACAGTAAAAAGCGGTGTGACTATCCTTTGAAAACTCGAAAACGCTGCCGCCGCAAATCGGACATTTCCCAAGCGGCTCTTTTTTCGGCGCGAGAAAAGTGTGTTCGCGGTCGGCTTCGCTTCGGATAATTCCGCAAATCGTCTTTATCGTTTCATCGAGGACGTGCTGCGCCGTTTCCGTGCCGTTCTCGACAGCCGCGAGCCGCTGCTCCATTTCGGCTGTCAGCTCGACGCTTTTAACGGTTGGCGGCAGAATGTCGATTATTTGATAACCTTTGTCCTCGGCAATCAGCGACTTGTCTTTGCGCGAAATATAGCCAACCTTGATTATGCGCTCGATAATCGTCGCACGCGTTGCGGGAGTGCCAAGCCCGCGCTCCGAAACGTAGCTGCCAAGCTCCTTGTCCTCGATACGGCGGTCGATATTCTCCATTGCTCGAAGCAGCGTGCTTTCCGTGAAATGCTTCGGCGGCTGCGTTTCGCACTCGGATATCGTGAGCTTTTTCGCTTCAAAGCTCTCGCCCTCGGAGAAATTGCCCGCAGCGCCGTTTTCATCTTCCTCGTCCTGCTCGGTGTAGAACTTCTTCCAACCGAGATTTACGGGAATTTTGAATTTACTGCGGAACGTTTCGCCGTTAACCTCGAAGATAACCGTGGTTTCGTTGTACTGATATTCGGGGCTGAGCGCCGCGAGAAATCGCGTTATTACCATTTCGAGGATAGCTTTTTCCTCTTTGGTAAGCTCCGTTTTCACGGATTTTTCGATATTTTCTGTCGGAATAATCGCGTGATGGTCGCTTACTTTTGCGTTATTTATAATGCGGCTGTCGATATTCAGACCGTTCCGAAGCAGCTCGTCAACCGCGATTTCGTTGAAAAACCGCAGCATTTTTACTCTGTCGGGAAGAATTGTTGCCATATCTTCCGTAAGGTAATTGCTGTCGGTTCTGGGATATGTGAGCAGCTTCTTCTCGTAGAGCGACTGCATAACGTCAAGCGTTGTCGAAGCCGAAAAGCCGAGCTTGTCGTTTGCTTCAGCCTGCAAAGAGGTAAGCGAGAAGAGCAGGGGACGGTTTTCCTTTTTCAGCTTTGTTTCGACCGATTTTACCACGCAAAGCTGATTTTCGCACTTTACCTTAACAGTTTCGGCGGCGTTTTTGTCGGGAAAACTGTCCTCATCGCCGTCAAACCACTCCGCGCCGTTATCGAGCTTGAGCTTATAAAACGGCTTTTTGACGAACGCCGAGATTTCGCGTTCGCGCTGCACAATCATATTGACCGTTGCCGTCTGAACGCGCCCTATCGAGCAGTTCGCTTTGCAGTAAAACGAGTAGAGCCGCGAGAGGTTCATTCCCCAGAGCCAGTCAACTTTATTTCTGGCAAGTCCCGCGTCAAAAGCGCTGTCCTTGTCAGAATAATCAAGCAGATTGTTGAAGCCTTGCCGTATGCTTTCGGCGGTAAGCGAGGATATCCACAGGCGCTTGACGGGCTTCGTGCAGCCAATATAGTTGTAAATATAGCGGAAAATGCACTCGCCCTCGCGCCCCGCGTCCGTTGCCTCGATGATTTCGTCAACGACGGGGCTGTTCATCAGACTGTCGAGCCGCCTGAGAACATCTTCCGCGCCCTCGATAGGAACGAACTCGAAATCGGGGATAATCGGCAGCACTGAAAGAGAACGAGTTTTGTAACGCTCGTCAATTTCTTCGGGCATTTTAAGCCGCACAAGGTGTCCGCGCGCGGACGTTACCATATATCCATTGCCCGTCAGAACGCCGTCAATAACCTCGTCAGCGCCGATTACCGCTGCGATATCCCGCGCAACGGACGGCTTCTCAGCTACCACTAACTTCATCGGGCTTTTCCTCCTTTACCGGCTCGTCGAAATTTGTGCTATATGTAGCACGATTTTGTTCGCTTGCGCTCTTGTCAAAAATTCCCGCCTCGATTGCCTGCTCGATTTCGGCGGGAGAAATGCCTTTTGCCGCGAGCTTTTCCAACATCTGCTCGACTTGCAGCCGCTTGATTTCCGCTTCAAGCTCAGCAATTTCTTTCACGAGAGATTTTAAGCAGCTTTTCGCGGCGGCAAGCTGCACTTTATTTGAAGCGAGCTTCCTCTGTTTCGCCGCGATATTCTCGCGGCACTGCGCTATTTTTTCTGATATTGTCATTGCTACCTCCTCATTTTAAGCTTGCGCCTTATCCTTGCAAAAACGAAAACGCCTATTAATCCTATGAGCGCTATACAGTCAAAAAAGCTAATGGTAAAATGCGGAGCTGACTGCTCGGCTTCTTCAGCTTGCGAAGTATCGCCGCTGTCGTCGCTCTCGTCGCTCTCGGACTGCGAGGTCTGCGGAACGTTTCGGTTGTCAAAAAAATTACCTTTTATGAAAAAAAACGCAAAAAAAGCAAGCAGAGTAAACGCGATAATTACATAAACCCTCTGCTTTACACTTTTTGCGATGAAATAATTATAGAACCGTTTGAATGGGTTTCTCATCGGCTGTCACCTCCCGAATTTGACATTGACATTTCCATAAGCATAATGCGAATAAAATCGCTTACATCGGAAAAATAACGCGCGTCCTCCTCGTTTAACCCGTAAATCTCCGAAACCGATTTGCCGTAATATTTATCCGCAGTCTGAAATTTCACGGTCATTTTTTCGTGGTCGTTGTCGCAGTACGGATGACCGTTACATTTTTTGCGACCGTTTTCGTCCTTGCCGCCGCAGTCGCAGCCGGGAATTTTCTTTGTTTTGCAATCCGCGCCGGGACAGGTGTTGCCGCTTGTTATGCTTGTCGTTTTGACGAAAAAAGTGCTGCCGTAAGTGCAGGAATTGCTGTTCAGACCGCCTATAAATTCGTCAATTTCTGATTGCGTGAATTTGTCAAGGAAAAAGCTTTCGTTGCCGTTGTTCTTCCGAACCGTCAGAACAGTAAGCGCCGCCATAAAGTCGGAATATTCCGTTGATGTGTGCTTTGACGAACTGCTAATCAGGCTGTCAATAATCGGGTTAATCGTGCTGTCTTTTCCTGCGGCGGGAAAGAGCGTCGCAGAGGTGTCGCCGACAGTGTACTCGATTATTCGCTGCGGGTCGCTTACGCTTACGCAGAAATCCGAAATGTCATCTTTAAGGTCTTTCGCAAATTTGTTTTCGCAGCCTTGCTGAACCATTTGCGCAAGCTCTTTAATATTTGAAAAAACGTCCTCCTCTGTACAATCGCTTTCTTCTATCGCCCAACCCGCAACGCGGTCTTGCTCGGCGATTGTAGATGAATAACTGTTCGTCACAAGCCAAATAATAAGAAGTATAATGACGATAATCGCTATAACAATTAAGCTGTAAGGCAATGTTTCAACTATAAGGCTTACGACTTTCGTTACAACCTTAGCAACTAATTTCGCAACTGACTTTGCGACCTTTGCGGTAGCTTTTACCACTTTTTTAGTGACTTTAATCGTGCGCTTAACCCGGTTAACATTACGCTTCACAGACTTAACTAGTTTTCGGCTTCTTTTGACCGTGTTCTTCGCGGTCTTAACTGTCCTCTTTGCGCCCGAAGCAACCTTTCTTGCCGCATTATACGACTGTTTCGCGAACCGAACCGTGTCGTTGTTTATGCTGTCGGTTAAGCTGTCCGCCGCATTTCCCGCAGCTTTCGCCGCGCTTTTAACGGTATATTTTGCGGATTTTACAATGTATTTCCCCGAAGCCGCCGCAGCCTTTTTCAGCTTGTCCTTTGCAACCGCCTTGTTAAGATGACGAAGCTTTTGCTTCATCAGCTTAACCTTTTTGACCGTTGCGGCAGGGAGTTTAATCGTCCGTTTTGCCGTCTTGCCGACAACGCGAACGGTTCTCCCGCCGAGGCGAGCGGAAGCGCTCGCTATTTTTTTCGAGGTGTGAAGCGTTGTGCTTACTGTTCTCACCGCGCGCCTCCTTTACTCGCCGAACTTTGTAGTCATCATCTTGTACAGCTTGGTGTCGGTCGGGAAATCGTCCTTAAACGGCAGGCAGCCGTTCTGCCCGCAGTAAATCAGACCGCTTCCGGGCGTTGCGCCGGTTACGAAATCCATCATTGTGTCGGTTATCTGAAGCAGATGACCGAGCTGGTCGCGGTCGGGCGCCGCCTGATTTAACATCAGGATAAACTCGGAGTTCGAGAGCATCGAGCGCGCGGTGTCCGAATGAAGCAAATCCTCAACGTTCTGCGTTATACCCGTAGGAATACCGCCCCATTTTCTCGCGCGTTTGTACAGCTCGAACAGGAAGTTTGATGATTGCTGCGACTGAAAAAGAAGATATATCTCGTCAATGTAAATGCGCGTTCTGATACCTCTCGCGCGGTTTTTCACAATCGCGTCCCAGAGGTTTTCGAGGACAACCATCATTCCGAGAGGTTTGAGCTGCTTGCCCAAATCCTTGATGTCGTAAACGACAATTCTGTTGCTTGTATCAACGTTGGATTTATGAGAGAACGCCCTCATTGAGCCGTTAACGTACAGCTCAAGCGAAACCGCAAGGCTTCTCGCCTCATCGGAGGAATACGCTTTCAATTTTTCGTAATAGTCGCGCAGCGTGGGCATTTCCTTTGTATTACCTAACAAAAATTCGTGATAAACCTCGTGCAGCACGTTGTCGATTATCGTTTTCTGCTCGGGAGAAATGCCGCTTGCGCCCATTATCGTTTCAAAGAACGACAGGAAAAAGTTGTATTTGCCCGAAATAACATCTTCTCCCGCCTCATACTCGGCAAGCGAGATTTCAAGCGGGTTGAGGTGGCTTTTACTGTTCTCGGAAATGTAAATAACCTCGCCCTTGAAATTTTGCGTGAGCGTGGTGTACTCGCGTTCCGGGTCAATTATGATAATTTCGTCTTGCGTGCCTAAAATCGCGTTTACAATCTCGCGCTTCGCGGAGAACGACTTACCCGAACCGGGACAGCCCAGAATAAAGCCGTTAGCGTTGGACAGGGACGTGCGGTCGAAAATAACGAGGTTGTTCGTTATCGAGTTAAGACCGTAGTAGAAGCCGCCGTGCTGCGACAGTTCCTTGCTGTTGAACGGCAGGAAAACGCTTGTGCTTTCAGTCGTCAGCGTTCGGCGAATGGGCAGCCGTCCCGCGTTGCCGATAGGCAGGCAGCTTGCGAGCGCGTCCTCTTGCTGAAAAGCGGCGCGGGTTGTCGTGCAGACGTGCTTTCGGAAAATAGCCTCGATTTTTTCCGTGCTGCTTTCAAGCTCGTCGAAGCTCGTACCCGTAATCATCACGATGAGATTAACCAAAAACATCTTCTGGTTCTTGCTCGTGAGGTCGGAGAGCAGCTCCTCGCCCTCCTCGAGCGACTGCTTCAAATCGTCGTTTATAACCTCGGAATAAACGCCGTTTTGCTGCGCTTTTTTCTCTTTTTGGAGTTTGTTCGAGCGCATTGCCGTAAGCTGCCGCTTGACGACTTTAATCGCGTCTGCGGGGTCTACGGGCGCGATATTAACCGTTGTGACGGCGGGAATGGGCATTTCGCAGATTTCCGTCAGCAGATTGTCCGATAACGACGAGGGCAGATGCTTGAGATAAATCATTCGCGCCCACTTTTCGCCGAACAGGAAGTAGTCCTTCTTGAACTCGAAATAATCGGGACAGCAAAGCGATTTCTCGCCGCAGCGCCGAAATTCCGAGGCGGTAATCGGGCGCAATTCCTGATTTGCTCCGCGAAAAATGTCCGCGAGTATTCGCACGCGCTCGTTCGCTTTCAGCGCGGTAATCTCGCTCTGAAGCTTCTGAAAACACGTCCTCATATAAATCTCGCGCGTTACGAATTTCTGCTTCGCTTCTTCGAGATTTGCGGCGGTAACTGTAAGAGTCAGATATTTTTTAGTTGTAATGCCGTTCTGACCCTGTTCCATCTTGTCGCGGAGCATTGCGTTATACTCGTCGCGAAACTCGTCGTAACCGTCGCCGGTGTGCGGCAGCGTGATTTTGCGCTCGAACTCTTTTTGGTTGATAACATCGTTGTGCATTGTTATCTGCACGTCGTCCGAGGTGTCAAAACTGTTGAGCAAATCGCCGTAAGCGAGAAACACGCGCTCCTGTTCGCCTGCGTCAGCCGCCGTGTAGTTTATGTCGAGAAACGAGTACGTTTTGGAGTAATGATTTTTCTTCACTTCCATAATGTACGTTCCGCAAAATCGCTCGTAGGGCAGAGTATCCTGCACGGATTTCGCGATTTTTCGCACCTCAACGACTTTCTTTTTCGATTTTCGCGGCTTTTTTTGCTTCGCGAGGCGCTTTTTGTCGTTTTCCCTTGCGCTTTTCGCAGCGTTCTTGCTCTTGCTTGCCGCTGCCGTTTTTGTTGACTTTTTCACGTTTACACCCTTTCTTTTTTTCGGATTTTGCAGTCGCAGCGTTTTTCCTCACGGTAAATTTGGCAAAATCGCGCTGCTTTGCAAGCTCATTCTCGATTAACTCCTCGCGCCATTCCCAGAATACAGGAAGTTCCTCATACTTGCGCTTCTGCGGCTCTTTCCATTTTTGCCGAAATATGACCATAATCAGCTTCTCGAACGTCATTCCGTTGTACTTAACGAAACCGAAACCGAATATCGGCGCGGCAAACAGCAGAACGAACCAACCCGCGCCATCGTCGCCGATGTAGTCTTTTCCGAAAATGTAAAGCGGTACGCAGACGGCAAGCGCGGCAGCAACCGAGATGAACTGCCGCACTGTCAGCCCGAACAGAAATTTCTCCTTATACTCGGTGATTTCTTTCGGGATTTTAATTTCAATCATATTGCCCTCCCGTTAAATCGCGCCGCATATTCGCTTAGCCCATTGCTCGGATTTCATTATTGTCGCGCCTAATACAAGCGTTTTAATTAACCCATAGAAGCCCCCGGCATTAAACAGGTCGAAAAACTTACCGCCGTCAAGCGAGATTGTATTAAGAGCTTGCCAAGAACAAAAGATTAATAAGATAACGGTTGCGTGTACACAACACGCGGCATAAGATTTTAGGTACGATTTTCCGATATCCTGCAATCCATCGCTTCCAAGCGTTGCCAATGGCAACGGCGCGACGACTGTATAAATTGCAAGTTCCATAAATCGCGCTAATACAATAACAAAAGTAATTGCAAGAATTGCTTTAGTTATAAGGCTTTGAATAACAACAAGCAGCCAGACGCCGACGGGCGTAAAGTCGAACAGCGATACAAAACCATTATCGAGAACGCGTTTCACATCGCCTGAATTTAAGAAGTATGAGTAAATGGTTTTATTGTCGCCTTCAATTAAGGGAAGATATGGCACATCAGTAGGAATTCCAATTGACGCTAACAAATCAGTAATTGCATTTGCAATCTGGTCGACTTTTTCATCTGTGGAATAATGACTTGTTACGTCTTGAAGTGCGTTCGTCAGTGAAGAAAATCCGTTATAAATGCACGACATAAGTAATTCGGCATTATTTACGCAGAGTTTAGCTAGGATAAATTTTATAAAAAACATCAGCACGTTTTCCCAAGTTACCCACTTCAAGTCCGTTGATTTTTTCGCAAAATCAATTAATAGGAAAAGTGTAATGAGCGTAATTGCAAAACCACCGACTGCATCTTTGAAACCTTGAGGAATTTTTCCTACCAAATCGGTATAAATTGTGTGCTCTCTTATTAGCCGTTGTATGCCGACAAATATTCCATTTATTCCGGACACTTCTCCTTCAATGGTTTCTCCAACCCATTTCCAGCTTCCGACAGAAATTAAACCAAGTGTTCCTATCAAGAGTTAAACCTCCTTTCGAGAAAACATCAGCGCAGAATGTGCTATGCTATATGTAGCACATTCGCGCTGAATATCGTAGGGATTTTTTAAACAGGCGAAACGTTTATTCCAAACAAACCCAATGATTTTGTTACGGCAAAAACGACAAATCCTGCCACCATCGTTGTGAGCCCTCTTTGTTTGCCCTCGGGGTCATCGCTCTTTATTGCAAATCCAAACATTGTTGCACCAACAAAAGCTACAACTAAGCCTACACGTCCTATCCAGTCAGCAAAGAATTTAACGACTTCGTCAAACATTCCTTCGGCTTCTGAATTTGCATCTCCATCCGCAAACGCTGTCGCGGCTGTCGCCATCATCGTTGCCATCATCATTGTGACGCGAAAGGCGAGCCGCTTGCGCTTTGCGTTCAGGGCTGAAAAGAAAGATTTTGCGGGTTTTGTGCTACATATAGCACGATTTTTTTCGTTTTCCATCGGAAAACCCTCCTTAAAATTAAATTTATATGTACAACCGCCCTTTGCGGAAGTATCCTTAAAACGGCGTTTCCTCGTCAAAGAAATCTTCCTCGCCGAAAACAGCCGGCTCGAACATATCGTAAGCCGTCATTTCATCGGGGTTCGGAAGCTCCTCGTCAGAAAAATCCGGCTCTTCATCGGTAAAGAGCCGGTCGGTTGATGTTTGCTCAAATTCCTCTTCGAGCGTGATTTTCGGTTTATCCATATCAGTCATCTCCATAAGTTCGTCATCGTCCGGCATTTCGAGGTCGGTTATCGCGGTTTCGTCATATTCCGGCTTCGCGAGCGATACCTTTTCCGTGTAATTCTCGATTAAATCCGGCGCTTTTTCCGTGTGCAAATCGTCTATCAAATACGCGTTTTTCTTGTCGCTGTCCTCAAGGTACTTGTAATTCGGGTGCTTCTCAATATTAAACTTGTGGCAGAAGAACGGATAAAGCGCGCGAACTATCAGGATACAGCGGTCGGGCTTCATCGTTTTCAGCTCGTCGGGCTGCATCAGCTCGCGCCCCATAATGCTGTTGTTTTCGGACGAGGACGGGTTTCGGTGACTTTTCGTCCTGTTGTGCGAAACAACGTCAATCGTTTCCTTGCCGAGCGATTTTGAGATAGCTTCGAGCGTACTTGCTTCCTGACCGCCCAAAAATAAAAGACTGTCGCAGTTACCTGTGACAATCTCCCAAGATTTATCGTACATTTTTTTGAGCTGTGCCAAGTTCTGAATAATGATGTTCGCCGAAATCTCCATTGAACGCATTGTTGCAAGCAGCTTATCAAAATCGGGTATCGTTCCGATATTCGCGAACTCGTCAAGCAGACAGCGAACGTGAACGGGCAGCCTGCCGCCGTACTTAAAGTTGGCGGTGTCGTAAAGCGTATCAAACAGCTGTGTGTACATCATCGCCGCCAAGAAGTTGAACGTAGCGTCCGAGGACGGAATAATAACGAACAGAGCCGTTTTCTTGTCGCCGAGAGTATCGAGGTGAATGTTGTCCGTGTGCGTTAAGTCCGCAACCTCAGGCAAATTAAACGCCGAAAAGCGTACCGCCGCGGAAATGAGAATTGATTTCGCGGTTTCGGCAGGAGCTTTCTTGAAATCCGCGTAAAACGAAACCGCCATACTCTGCGGATTTTCCTCGCGCAGCTCGTCCATCATATCGTCAAGCGGTGAGCGATGATTTTCGTCCTGTTCGGAGATTTCCGCTAACCTCATCATCTTCATAACGGTGCTGAAATTGCGGTCAAGGGACTTGCCGTTCGCGTCTTTAGCGTCCTTTTTCTCCAAAAGATAAAACGCAATCGCAAGCGTAAGTGCTTTCGTACTGTCGTCCCAGAACTGGTCGCCGCCGGAAGCACCCTCCTGCTTTGTGTTCTTCATCAGGCAGTTAACCATTTTCATAACGTATGTTTTGCTCAGATTTCCGTCCTTGTCGTAAACGTATTGAAACGGGTTGTAATTGTTGCTGTGCGACATATCTATCAAATTAAAAACGCGGATTTCATAACCCGCGTCTTTCAATAATTTGCCGCAAGAACGGAGCAGCTCGCCTTTAGGGTCCGTCACAACGTAGCTCGTGTTAAGCTGCATTAAATTCGGCTTAACGTAAAATCGCGACTTACCGGCTCCCGAACCGCCTATTACAAGCACATTGAGGTTTTCGCGGTGCTGCCGTGTGTTAAGCGACATTCGCACCTCTTGCGTGAGCAGAATGTTATTGTCCGTTTCATACGGCGATTTCGGAGGTTCGGGAGCGCCTTTTTTCTTTTCGGGTTTATCAGCAAGGAATTTTTCCTCTTTTTCAGTTGCCCAGCGAGCCGAGCCGTGTTCAACGCCGCGCCTGTGCAAGCGCTTTCGCGACGTGTACTTCATCAGTGCGTAAATGCCGATTGCAAACGCTGCGCCGAACACAAACGTAAGGCTTAGCGAGCCGGGCGTTGATAGGCTCGAAAAAACCGTGTCCGGGTCGGTCAGCGTTTTCTCGATGTTCTCCGTAAAACCGTTGAAATCTATTTCGCCCTTGTCGGTTTTCGAGATATCGAGCGCCGCGCCAAATCCCGCCGCAACATAAAGCGCCGCGAGGACGAGTACGGCGATTAGCGCAATTGATAACGGGTCTAATTTCTTCTTTTTCATCGTTTCTTCCCCTTACCAAGCTCAATTTTAGGCGCGGCAGCCTTTTTCTCAACGGCGGATTTGCGGAGCTTATTCTGCAAAAGGCTCTGTTTCTGCGCTTTATTGATAACGTTTCGCGCGTTTTCTTTCGGTATTCCGAAATCCCGCGCAATTTTATCGTCAAGGTTAATCGTATTTGCATTGTAAGCCTTAACCTTGTCGCCGAGCTGCACTGTAAACGTCTTTGCGGACGTTCGTTCAATGTGAATTTCCTGCGAAATGCCTTTGCTGTCGATTGTGCGCTCGGAAATCTTTGACTTAATCTGACTGTCAACCTTCACAGCCTTTTCCACGGCTAATTCAGCCTGATGTTCAGTCATTCCGAGCTGATTTGTGCAGATATTTTTCATTTCGGTCTTGCTCATCGTTTCGGGAGTGAGCGCAGCCGATTTTTCGCCGTTCTGAATAAGAATGTGCGTGTTTTCTCCGTCCTTGAAATTCACCGCGTCAAAGCGCATATCGCGGATAGAAATATCGTCGGAGGAGTATTTGATATTTGCGCTGAGCGCGTCAGCCCCAAGAGCAGTTCGCGGCTTTGCGTAGAATTTCTGTTTATCGAGGTTAAGCTCTTTGCACATTTTATTCGCCGCCAAATCAGCTTTAACCTTTGAATAACCGAAATTCTCTTGCAGCGCCTTTGAAACCTGTTCTTTGTTGAGAGGCGTCAGCGGAATGGTTTTCCCAAGCTCATCGTCCGTGACGGAAATTCCTTTTTCGTCACGCTGAACCGAGAAATTATCCGCAACTTCTTTGTGAATTTGCTTGTAATCAGCCCTCAGTGCTTCCGCTTTTTCGGCGTATTCTGCGGGATAAACGCATTTTATCTTCTCGCCGTCGGCAACGAGCTGACACTCAATGCCGTTTTCCTCATAAAGCGATTTAATCGCAGCGGCGTTGTTTTCGCTCACCGAAAAAGACTTAACGCTTTCGGGCGCGCCTTTGAGCCGTTCTTCCATTATTTCCTGCGTAATCTGGCTCATAACGTCCTTGTCGCGCTCCAGAAAGGTTATGGTCTGCTTTTCACCCTCGCCAACAATCGAGATAGGGATTTTGTACTGCGCGGCTTTTTGCGCAATCAATTCCGCGTCGCGCGCAAGGAAATTGCTGTTGCTCAAAATGGGGCTGCGCGCCTTATCCGCTTCGACAATCAGCCTTGCGCGGGAAATCGCGCCTTTGCTTATCGCCTTGTCAACGCCCTCGCCGATTTTTTCCACGCCGAATTTGCCGAGCTTGAACACTTTCGACAAAAACGCTTTCGCGCCCGGCGCGAGCATTCTGATGATTTCGAGCGCCGCTTCAAGCGTTTTCGTGCTGCCCGAAAGCACCGCCGATGCTACTTCTTCCGTCATATAAATTCCTCCTTTATTTTCGTGCTATATGTAGCACGTTTTTACCGACTAAATTGTGCTATATGTAGCACAAATCTATTACAAATCCTCAAGCAAGGACGCGTTGTATTCCATTTCAAGCTCAATTAGGTCTAATTCGTCCTGAATTGCTTTAAGCACACCACTAACGCACTCGTCATTCTTATGCTTTTCTGAAATAGCTTCAAATTTTGTGTAATATAAGTTCCATTTCAAAATGACTTCTGAAATCGCTTCGTTGTTTATCAAGAATGGAAAACACATAACATCGCAGTTGAACACTTCGCCTGAGCTGTTGAGAATTTTGGCTTGAATGTGCTTGCCTATGCTTGCGTTAATCGAGAATGAAACGGTTTTATCATCGTCATTATCATCGTCATAAATTGAGATAATGTGATTTTTACGCAAAACCATTATCAGCTTAGCTAAGTCGCCGTATGTTTCTATTTCGCCGATTGTCATAATAAATTCTCCTTTCAAATCCGAAAAGAAATTGTGCTACATATAGCACAAAATAAAAAAAGCCGACTACTCGAAAGTAATCGGCTGAGTGGCTATTCAGTTGTTTTTATCGCTTATGAAGCTTCGGATTAACGCGCTTTTCAAGAGGCTTTTCTTCCGTCAATTTCTTCACGGCACGCTCCTGCGCGCGTAAATCCAAGCCGTCAATACACTTATCATAAACGAACTTCCGAATTTCATTCTCGTTACCCGTTTCATAGAACCTAACGAGCAGCTCGGTAAATTTCGGCTGAATTTCAACGGGAACGGAAATTATTCCGCAGCCGTTTATTATCATTTCGTGATTTGCCGCAAGCATTGAAGTGCGCTTGTTTCCGTCTACAAACATCTGCGTTCGCATACAGTAAAGCATAAGCTCGATTGAGCGCAGCGTTGGGTTCTGAACGGAAGAAATTTCCGCGAGTTTACACTTTATTTCATCTTCAACGGGAACAGGCGGTTTCCACGTTGTTCCGCCTATGCTTACCGGAATAAATCTAAGATAACCGGCATTGTAAACGAGATTATCGCCGCCTACAATCCGATTAAGCTCACAGATATATTTGAGGTCGGTGGGATAGTCAAGGGTATCGAAAATGAACTGCCAAGCGCGTTTGAGGTTGTTGACGGCGATAATGTCGCTCACCTTAACGTTTGCCACGCTCATTCCGTTGTAAATGGCTTCCGTTTCGGGAAAAGTCACGCCCAAGCCCTCAAGCTTTGCGCTTTTCCAGATGTAATCGACAATGTTGCGCTTTGCAACAAAAACGTTTTCCTCAGGCGTAAGCTCGAATTTTGCCTTAAATTCTTCCATTCTATAACCTCCCGCGATTTATCTACGTTAATTTTACCACAAACAAGAAGTCGTGTCAATAGGAGTTTGCGCTATATGTAGCACAAAAGCCGACTGTTATTAGCAATCGGCTTTTTTATTTTGATTTGGGGTTAGAACTGATTATGCAATTTTTTCAAAATCACCGTAAGGAATGTTCGTCGCGGCTTCAATGTTCTTTTGAGCGCTTATTGCAATTTCAGAATAGGTAATTTCTCCATTAGTATCAATAACGGGGTCTTTAACGCTCACAACGAGTGCCGCTCCGTCAACAGAAGCCTCTTTATCGAATGAACTTAATACATCCGGGTGATATGTTATGTCCATAGTATAATAGAAGAAGGCAAGTTTAATTTCTGTAATATTACCAAAATATCCCTCTGTGCGTACGGTTCCGACATAAGCCGAATTAAATTCGATGTTGTCAAGTTTTCTTATTTCAGTGCTGCTTGCATACAGTGTACCGATATTGATGCCAGAAACTCCACTAATAATTCTTTTGTTTGAATCCCTATCCAAATCCTTAACTTTATTATCAACGAAATCGTTGGATAGTTTCTTGAATGCTTCAACCTCCTTATCACTCAAATCGTCAGCCGACAAGATGTACTTTTTATCTGCTTGAACGGTATATTCGCGCGAAGTTTCCTCGATTATGTATTCTTTCTTCAGTTCCTCAATTGCCTCATCGGTAAGCGAAACGGTAAGCTTGTCGCCGTTTTTATAATATTCCGTTGTTTTCTTGCCATCGGCACGTTTCAGCGTAAAATTATAAGGCGAGCCGACTGCGCCGGTGTACGAAAATGAAACCGAACATTCGGGCGAAGTGCCGTTTACTTTAATTTCAACATTCTTGAATAAATCAACCTTTTCTTTCTCTTTCAGCCCAGAAACAGTAAAAGGAATTTCCGTGTTAAACAAAGCCACATTTGCATTTTCAAGAACGTCAGCCTTTGCTTTCAGCTTAACCGTAACGGTATCGCCGTTTGACAGCGAGCCGCTTTCCTTAATCGTTTCGGCGCTAATTGAACCCGCAACGCTGTCTGCGGTAAGAGTGTTCATATCGCCGAGAAGCGAGAGAATATAATCGTAATCAACGTTTACTGAAGCCGTTCCGTCGCCGTTATAGCCTTCAAATTTGACGCTGACGCACTTTGAGCCGTCAATCACCGCCGCCGGCGAGCAGCCGGTAAAGCACAAAAGCGCCATTATCAGCCCCAAAAAGAAAGAAATAAGCCTAAGTTTTGTTTTCATAGAATGTACCTCCCTAGCACAAATTTTTCTACATTATACCATACCCGTAAATATTTGTCAATACCGCTTAGCAAATAATTCCCGAACCCTATCATAAACCTCATCGAGGTTTGGATAATCCGAAGAATACGCTTCAAGGCAGTCGGCAAGGGCGAGAAGCTGCTCGAACGTGAGCGTCAGAACATATTCCGGCTCAAATTTCTTTTTCGGCACTGACGGCTCGGATATTTCTTCATCGTCCTCATCTCCTTCAAAATCATTGCTGTCGTCATCGGCAAAATCATTGTCGAATTTTTGTACAAAATCACGATTTTTCTCTTCGCCAATTTTTTTATCGACAATTTTCTCGGATTTTTCGGACTTCTGAATGTCCTTGACCTCTTTATGCGTGATTTTCGGCTTCTCCGCGATGATTTCCTGCTGCTTTTCGGGCGCGAGTTTGGCGATTTCGTTCGCCGTGGAAATGGACATTTCGCCGCTTTTAACAGCCTCGTCAACCTCGGAAATCGCGTTGTTGCGGATATTTTCAATCTTGCCGACCTGCGCGGGGGACACTTGCAGCGTGTTCGCGATTATTTCACGCACGCGACCCTTGACGTGCATTCCCTCGTCCTCAAGCTGCCGGATTGTCTGCTTGAGCATTTCGTATTCAGCCATTGTTTCCGCGTCCGTGTACTTACGCTGCGTTGCGTTGAGCATAATGAGGTTCAGCCGCGCTTCCGCCTGAGAGCGCTCTCCGTCAACATAACAGGGAACGAGCGTGCTTGTGAGCCTGTCCTGCTCGATAAGCAGCTTGACGGCGCTGTAACGGCGGTGACCGCTGATGAGCCAATAGCCGCTGCCGCCGCTGTCCTTGCTCACAACAAGGTTGTGCTTCAAGCCTTGCCGTTCGATATCGTCCGCGAGCAGCTCAATCTCGGAAAGCGAGTAAAAATTGTCCTTGTTGAGCTTGATTTCGGAAAAATCAATCATCTGCATATTATCGAGAAAACTGTCGGCGCTTGCGGACTTCATATCCTTGCCGATACTTGCGTTAAACGAAAAATTTCTCGCCATTATCGTTCACCAATCCTTTCAAGAATTTCGTCCGTGAGCCTGCAAAAGCATTCGGACGCGGTTGTCCAAGACATATATTCCGCAGCGGAAACGCTGAAATTTATCGAATTTTTAATAACGCGGCTGTACGGGATAACGCTTTCCATAGCCTTTTTTCCGAGGTTGCCGCGCAGCATTTCGAGCAGCTGCACATCGGAGGGGTTGTCCTTATCGAAGCGGTTCGCGAAGCAGCCGCCGAACTTTGTTCCGCAGCTGCTGATGATTGACGTAACCGTGGGAATACCTTGAATGGAGAACAGCCCAAGCTCAATGGGAACAAAAACGTAGTCGCAGGCGCGCAGAACGGTTTTTGTGAGCGCGTTCATCGCCGGCGGCATATCAATCAGAATGTAGTCGTATTTTTTGCCGCCATACCACGGCATTTCTGAAAAAGAAAATATTTTCTCGATACGCTTGAATTGCGTTTCCTCGTCCAAAGCGCCGAAATCTGGGAGAATTTTGTTCAAATCAGCCGTTGCCGTGATGATGTCAATATTCGGATATCTTGTGGAACAGCGCGCTATTTCGGGAGTTATCGCCTCTTTAATCAGAGCCTCGGCAAGCCCCGCTTTCGGTTCGTCCGAAAAAAAGCGCGAGCAATTCGCCTGACCGTCCATATCGACGACAAGCACGGACTTATTTTTAATCGCAAGCTGCTGCGAGATGTTTATCGCGGAAGTCGTTTTTCCGACGCCGCCTTTGTTGTTATAAAGCGCTATTGATGTCATTTTTTTACCTCTTTCAAAATTGTGCAAAACGATGATGCATATTTCTTAAATTGTGCTATATGTAGCACGTTTTTACCCTATAAACACAAAAAAGCGGAGAACCTTAAATTCTCCGCTTTACTTGTATTTGGCTTTGTTATGCAACCTTTGAGTAATCGATAATCGAAATTTCCTGCATAAGCTTTTTGGCGTGTGCAATAATTTCTTCAAGCTTTTTCAGCACGTCGCCCGTATAGGTGATTTCATTGCATTCGGCGCATTTATAACAGGGAACGTTTCTTATGATTACAAGGCAGTTGCCCAAATCGGTTACGCTTGTCGTAAAGCCTTTTTCGGCTTTCGCACCGCAGCTCATACACGTCATAATTAATTCCTCCTTAGCTTAAAATCGCTGCTCCAACGCTGATTATCGGGATAATACGCGGTTATAAGGTAAATAAAATCATCGCAGCAGCTGACGACTGCGTGAATATATCTGCCTTTAATTTCCGTTCCCAGAACCAGACAACTCGGCAAAGGCTTATCGTTTTCATACTGTTCGATAATTTCACCGGTTGCCACGCAGCACATAACATCGTCAAGCGTTATTCCGCGTTCGGATAATCGTATGCGTGCGTGTTCTGTAACCGCATAATGTTCGGCTGTATTTAGTTTGCGCAATTCTTCTATAATAATCATACGAAAAACCTCAACCTTTTCTATATTCCCATTATACTATACCCGCGAAAAAAAGTCAATACCGCTTATTTGACTTTTCCTCTTAAATTGTGCTATATGTAGCACGGCTATGTGTTTTTATCGCCGAGCTTGTCAATCAGAACCGCAAGCAGCTCAGGCGAAACGTTGGCGGGCATTTCTGCCGTAAAATCTTTACCGGTAATTTTAATTGCACTCTGCGGGGATATGCTTTCGCTCTCGGTTTGCTCGCTTAATTTATTGTCCGAACCAATTCCGCAAAGCCAATCCATTGACAAGTTGAACTTTTTCGCAATTTTTACAAGAGTAAAAATCGGCGGGTGCATTCTGTCGGTTTCGTAAGCCGACAGAGTTGACTGCGGTATTTTAAGCAGCGCGCTGAATTCTTTTTGATTGTACCCCGCGTTTTTGCGAATTTGACAAATCTTTTCGCCGAATTTTAATTCCAAGGTTTCAACTCTTCGATACATTATTACCCCTCTCTCAAATTGTGCTATATGTAGCACAAATTCCTCTTTCAGTCTTGATTATAGTCACGGCGAGGGGCGGTGAAAGAGGCGAGCCGCCCCGCGGGAGCTACCCGCGCCGTGACGTTAAAGCTCCGAGGAGCGTTTAACCGTTGCCGACAGACGCTAAAAGGAAGAAATCAGTGTCTATCGTTATTATCCTTATCAAAATAATAGAAAATAAATGCAACAATAAAATAGCCCAGAAAAACAAGAGCAAAGCCTAAAGATAATAGACCTACTGTTATAAGATAGGAAACAAAATCATTCATTATTTCTTACCGCCCTTCGCAGCCTAAAAAAATATAAAATTATCGCAAGCTGACAGACGCTATTTGCAGCACAATTCGCTCATTCGGGTCTGTTTCTTCCTGAAAAGAAATGCCGTGTTCTGCAAGCGTATTGATAAGCTCGTTCTGAGTGCCTACCCCCAAATTGCGAATTTGCCTAAATTGCTTGAACGTTATTTTCTCCAAATCGCCTATCTTATTGATACCCGCGCGGCGCAGACAATTACAGCAGCGCGCGGAAAGCCCATTGAAAAGTAAATCGTCAACGTTCGTTTTCGGAGTAACGACAAGCGGACGTTCCTCTTGACTGTTAACTTCGCAAAATTCTTTGAGATACGCGACCGCGCTTTCAAGCTCTGCCGAACGGTGCTGCTCGATAGCGTGGAACACTTCGTCTCGCATTGCTTTATAAATTCCGTTTTGCAGATAGTTCAAGCACTGGGGATTGCAAAGCCGTTTCAGCGCGGACGTTTGGATTTGACGAACACGTTCCTTTGAAATTCCCAATAATTCCGCGATTTCCACAAGCGTTTTTTCATACTTAAACCGCAGAAGAATTACATCTTTCTCACGCAGCGAGAGGTAAGTGTGAAGAACGTATTCAACCGTGCCTCCCAAATCGCCGGGAATAGGGTACTCCCATTCATCGCTGGTTGCCTCTGAAATCTCATCGATTAAGTTAAAGGGATAGTCCCTGAATTCTGCATACATTTCAAGCATATCTTCGTTTTGCTCAAACATAATTTACCTCCTCTTTCATTTAAATAACAGCGGGTCAACACAGATGACTTGCTCGTATGTTTCGTCATAAATCATAAAAACACTATGTTCATCTTCTGTGATGGCTTCAAAAACCTCACTATCTACACAGTGTAGGGGGCGAAATATTCTGTAATATATGCTCTGGCGATATTTCAGTTTTTTCCAAGTCGTCTTTGTGTCTGCCCCAGACGGACATACAAACAGACCTTGCGCCACTTCGGTCTCACATATTGTTTCTGCTAAATGGAGAAGGTTGTTGCAACTTGACGCGGCGTCTATATCGTATGGCGATATGCGGATAGATAGGTGCATTGCAAGACAGGCGAGGAAAAATAGTCCAAATCCTATACTCATAAACAACCACTTTGAGAGACAAAGCATTGCTATCGCGACAAGGAAAGATAAAATCGCTGCACATATCGCCACGATGAGACCAATTTCGCATTTATGACTCTTTTGGATAGAAGGCATCAGCTGCTTTTTTATTTTTTGGTATATAGACCTCTCCTGCTCCGTAGGGAGTTGAAACACCTCTGCTAAATGCTCCTGACGCCCATCTCGCACAAGTTGGGAATACGAAGGGAAAGAGCCCTGCTCTGTAACTTCGGTATCGGAAACTGCTTCAATGATTTTAGGCAGCTGCTTATCTTCCAAAACTTCAACCTTGAGCGCCTCGGGCTTGACGATAGTTTCTTCCTCGTCAATCAGATGAACGGGAGTGATTTCCCGAATTGCCTGTGACGGCTTTTTTAATGATACTGACATTTTTTACCTCTTTCTTTCCGTGCTACATATAGCACAACAATGTTTTCCTCTTTCAGTCCTGATATAATCACGGCGAGGGGCGGTGAAAGAGGCGAGCCGCCCCGCGGGAGCTGCCCGCGCCGTGAGTTAAAGCTCCGAGGAGCGTTTAACCATAAAAATGTGCTATATGTAGCACAATCACCAATCTTTTCTTCTTTTGAAAAGCAGATAAAAGAATAGCTGCGTGAAAAAATTGAAAATTGCCTTCATTTTAACCTCTTTTGTCGGTCAAACCAAGCAGATAATCGATAGACGTGTTAAACATCGTTGCTATTCCGATTATAATGGGAATACTCGGTATTCGATTGCCCATTGTGTAATAAATTATGCTTTGTCGGGAAATTCCCAAAATGTCCGCAATAACCGGTAAGGTTAATTCATATTCGTTTTTCAACTCTTTGAAGCGAGCTGCGAAAATTTTGCAAATTCTATTGTTTTCTATTTGATACATCTTGAGCTGCGGCGAAATTTTCACGAAAACACCCCTTTCTTAATGTGCTACATATAGCACATTTCGGTTGACCCGAACGATTTTACTTTCGCTGTTCGCCGCGCTTGAAAATCGTATAAAAAGTCACCTCGCGCACGCTTTTCTGCCGATTTGTAGGGTTCGTTTGAAAACGTGCAAGTCAACATACTCCCTTTGCCGGAATATAATCGGAATTGCACCGATGAGCGCGTGAACGCTCCCGCCTTGCGGTACTCCGAAATATTTCATTTCTGAAAAAGAAAAAGCAGGGAAACAATCACTTCCCTGCCAAAAGTATTATGCAAACAGACTTTCCAAAGCCTCGGAAACGGCTGTGCAGCCTTTTATGTATGCGTTGTTGAACGCGTGAGCATAAATGTTAAGTGTAGTCGATATTTGACTATGACCTAAACAGCGCGAAACCGTTGCAACATCAAGTCCCGAATTAATCAGCACACTCGCATACAAATGCCGAAATTTATGAACGCCGTAGAACGGCAATTTTCTTTTTTCACACTCACGTTTAAGCCAATTATAAGGCGTGTTGCTGTGCATCGGCTGCCCGTCAGCCTGCACGAAAACGCGGTTATACGGCTGCTCCTTGCGAAATTCAGCCAACATATCAACCACAAATCGAGGTACAATCACGCAACGATTTGAACCTTTGGTTTTCGTCACGTCCGTGTACTTTCCCGTTGCTGACGTGTAATTCCCAACCCGCGTAATGCTTATAACGCCCGAAATAAAATTAATGTCGCGCCATTCCAAACCAATAAGTTCGCTTCTTCTCATTCCCGACGTCAGAGCGAGATAGAAAAAACAGCGATATTTTAGGGGAGCTTCAATTTCAATAAACTTCAAAAGCTCTTTTGCCTCGTCTATTGAATATAGTTTTTCCTCTTTGGCGTCATCATACACGTCCGGCGCGACCCTGATGTTTTTGCAAGGCGTTTCACTTATCATTTCCTCGTCAATGCAAAACCGAAAAACATCGGAAATAAAAGTTAAATAATGCTTTCGCGTTTTTTGAGCTAACGCCTTCCCGTCGCGTTTGCTTACGCCGGTCTTATTAAGGTCATTAATAAACCTTTGGATTTCAGCTCGCGTAATCGAGCTGATTTCACATTTTCCAAATCTTTCGTAAGTTCGCTTTGATAGCTGCTTGTTGCGTGTAAACGTTGTTTTTCGCTGAAACAGACAGGCATACTCGTCAAACCATCTTTTGCCGGCTTCTTCAAATGTCATAAATCAAACCTCCAAAAATTTTTTAGGTGATTTGATTATATCCGAAATCACGAAATTTTTCAAGTCCCGTCACTCGCACCACCAGCGTGACGCTGGACCCA
>UMHM01031427.1_pt1 | contig 23999 bp, 22 predicted proteins | sample 1965501 | NCBI WGS metagenome assembly UMHM01 (sample SAMEA4836095, study PRJEB28245) | human gut metagenome | biome: gut microbiome; material: fecal sample | place: Denmark | collected 2008
GCGGGCAAAGCCCGCTAAAATTTTCGCGCCCTTGACAACGACGAAAACAGCACAATAAACACACGCGCGGAGCGGTTTCCCGCCCCGCGCCTTAGTTACTATATGACCCGCCGAACACCGTTTGGCGGACTATTTTCCCCGCCGAACATCGTTCAGCGGGGCACCGCTTACACCCGCTGTTTATTCGCCTGAGCGCGATATTTGGATGCAGAACGCGAAAGCACCCCTTTTTCGGTGAGGCGCGTACTAAGTCGTACGTAACGAACCGAAAAAGGGGTGCTGACAAAGTTGTGCGCCAAATAGCGCGCTCAGGCCTTCTTGAGGATCTCTTTCAGGCGAAGGTCTACACGATGCTTCTCGTCGATCTTGATGACTTTGACGAGGACGATGTCGCCGACATTGACGACGTCGGTGACTTTGTCGACTCTCTCTTTGGAGAGCTTGGAGATGTGGATCATGCCGTCCTTGCCGGGCGCGAAGTTGACGCTGGCGCCGAACTGACCCTTGTCGTTTTCCATGATCTTGACGACTTTGCCCTCGTAGACATCGCCGACTTCGACGTCGCGGACGATGTTCTCGACGATCTTGCGGGCCTGCGCGATGGCGTCCATGTCATTGGAGGCGATGAAGATCTGCCCTTCGTCGTTGATGTCGATCTTGACACCGGTCTCGTCGATGATCTTGTTGATGGTCTTGCCGCCGCTGCCGATGACGTCGCGGATCTTGTCGGGATCGATGGAGAAGGACACGATCTTGGGCGCCCACTTGCTGAGCTCCTTGCGGGGCGCGGGGAGGACGGAGAGCATCTTGTCAAGGATGAAGAGCCTGCCCTTGCGCGCCTGTTCGAGCGCCTTGGTGAGGATCTCCTCGTCGATGCCCTTGATCTTGATGTCCATCTGGATGGCGGTGATGCCTTCCGCGGTGCCGGCGACCTTGAAGTCCATGTCGCCGAGGAAGTCCTCAAGACCCTGGATGTCGCTGAGCACAGCCACTCTGTGGTGGTCGGCGTCCTTGATGAGCCCCATCGCGATGCCTGCGACGGGCGCCTTGATGGGCACGCCCGCGTCCATAAGAGAAAGGGTGCTGCCGCACACGGAAGCCTGCGAGGTGGAGCCGTTGGAGCTCAGGATCTCGCTGACCGTACGGATGGCATAGGGGAACTCCTCTTCGCTGGGAAGCACGGGCTCGAGAGCGCGCTCCGCGAGTGCGCCGTGACCGATCTCGCGTCTGCCGGGGCTGCGGAGGGGCTTCGCCTCACCGGTGGAATAGCCGGGCATGTTGTACTGGTGCATATACCTCTTGTAGTACTCGTCGTCGAGCCCTTCGAGCTTCTGCACTTCGGAGATGGTGCCGAGGGTGGCGATGGTCATCGCCTGCGTCTGACCTCTGGTGAACACGGCGGAACCGTGAGCGCGCGGGAGCAGACCCACTTCGCACCAGATGGGACGGATGTCCGTGAGGCTCCTGCCGTCGGGACGCACGCCGCCGTCGAGGATCTTGGCGCGGACCTTCTCTTTCTTGAGGTAATAGAGACTGTCGAGGATGAACTTGGTCTTCTTCGCGACGTCGTTGAAGTCGTCCGCGAAGTGCGCGAGGACGTCGGCGTTGAGCTCGTCCTCTCTGTGATCGCGCTCGGTGCGGTCGAAGCTCTCGAGGACGTAGTCCATCTTCTTGTCCGCATAGGCGCGAACCGCCTCGTTGATGTCGTCGGGGATGGTCTCGAGCTCGATGTCGATCTTGGGCTTGCCGACTTCGGCGACGATGCCGTCGATGAACGCGACGATCTTCTTTATCTCTTCATGACCGAAGAGGATGGCGCCGAGCATCTCTTTCTCGGTGACGACGTCCGCGCCCGCCTCCACCATCATGATGGCGTCGCGGGTGCCGGAAAGGCTCAGGTGCAGCTTGGACTTCGCTCTCTGCGCGCTGTCGGGGTTGATGACGTACTCGCCGTCAACGAGACCCACCACCACGGAGCCCGTGGGGCCCGCAAAGGGGATGTCGGAGATGGACAGCGCGACGGAAGAACCGATCATGCCGAACACCTCGGGAGGGATGTTGGTGTCCACCGAAAGCACGGTGGCAACGACGGAAACGTCGTTGTACATCCCCTTGGGGAACAGAGGACGGATGGGGCGGTCGATGAGACGCGCGGTGAGGATCGCCTTGTCGGACGCTCTGCCCTCTCTCTTCTTGAAGCCGCCGGGGATCTTGCCCACGGCGTACATCTTCTCTTCATAGTCCACGCTGAGGGGGAAGTAATCCATGCCCTCGCGGGGTTCCTTCGCCATAGTGGCGTTGACCATCACCACGGTGTCGCCGCAGCGCACTATGCAGCTGCCGTTCGCCTGACCGCAGTAGGCACCGATCTCGACGGACATCTCTCTGCCGCCGATCGTAGTCTTGAAGATCTTTCTTTCCATATTAACTCCTTCCGGGCATTCCGTCATGCCCCTGTTTTATAAAAAGCGGGTGCGGAAAACGCACCCGACTCTTTTACTTTCTGATACCCAAAGCGGCAACGATAGCGCGATAGCGCTCAATGTCCGTCTTTTTGAGGTAATCGAGCAGGCTCCTTCTCTGACCGACCATCATGAGCAGACCGCGTCTGGAATGATGATCCTTGGTGTGGACCTTGAGGTGCTCGGTGAGCTCCTGGATCCTGCCGGTGAGAAGCGCGATCTGCACTTCGGGGGAACCGGTGTCGCCCTCTTTGCGACCGTACTTTGCGATGATCTCTTGCTTTTGAAGTTTATCCATTGTTTAGCCTCCTTCGTTGGATAAATGATTCGCTTCAGACCAAGTCCGACCACGGAGTTTCGGACGGACCTCGTGAGAAGTACCTTGCCTATATTATCACATAAAAAAAATAATGTAAAACGTTTTCACCCCCGATTTCCGCCCTATTTTGCAAAATATGCGACGTCCCCGCCGCGACAGCGCCGCAGCCCGCACTCCCCCGCGCAAAATATAGACGGACAAAATTCCTGTTTCGTATTGATATCTTTCCGCGGGGGTGATATAATGTTTGCATAAATAAGGGCATCTGCTCACACGGGAGGAATATTATGGCAAAAAAAGCTAAGGGCAAAGACTATTTCGGCTTGCCGCGCGTCCTGTCTATCATCCTTGCGATCATCCCGGTCACGGCGTGGATCCTCGGGTTTCTGACCCGCCTCAAAGACGGCAAGATCCTTGCGGCGATCATCCGCCTCATCGGCATCGGCATCATCCTCTGGGTGGTGGACCTCATCCTCGTCATCCTGAACGGCAGGATCCTCCGTCTGCTCCCCATCTAAGAGAAGCCGCAAAACAGCAAACAACGAAAACGCGTGCCTCGGTGCACGCGTTTTTGTTGTGACGGGCGACATAGCACGCAAAGCCGCACGCTCAAAGTTCGCGTCGTGCTCAAAGAGTGTAAAATAAGCTGACGTCCCCTGACATGGGAGTTAGAAACCCCCTCCTTCCCTTCGGGCTTTCCTCCCCCGTGCCGATTAGAGTTCGCTTCTCGCATCTTGCGGGACTGACAGTACATCTCTACAAGATTTTATTTCTCGCACTCACATAACTAAGCGGATGACTGCACTCACCGAATACCCGGCACGGGAGGAGGAATTCGGCACTCGCGCACGAGTGCTACCACTACTTAGGTGTACGTCTGCGCTCGGCACTCAGATAGTCGCCGCCCTGCGGCTCCGGTTCCGTCTCCGAAAGAGAAACGTCGTACTCAGGCACGCTATATCAAAGTGTGCGTTAATACACCCGAAACAATTTTCGGGTTTGTCACATAAATCACGCTTTATTATCATGTTTTGATGTAATAAAACCGTGTTTCGGGTGAAGATCACTTCCAGAAATCATTCTGCCTCTGCATCACGGTGTCAAAGTGTTTGACGTATTCCAGGGGTTCTTTGTAGTTGGCGTTGCGCTCGATGAGATTGATGGCGGGGGTGACCTTTTTGCTTATCGCAGCGGCGCCCGCCGCGAACACCGTGGTGTCCTCTTCCATGACGTCCATGTTGTAGAGGCAGGCTTTGCCGGGCTTGGTATAGCCCACGTTCTCGAGGTTGCCCGAGGTGTACTTCTGCCTGTACATATAATACGGCTCGTAGCCCGACGCCGAAAGCTTGGTGAGGGCGTAGTCCACCATCCTCTCCGCCTCCGAGTTCTCCGTGCTCTTGTAGCCGCCCGTGCGCAGTTCCGAGCCCTTTTTGAGATAGAGCGTATGCACGGTGACGTTGGCGGGAGAAAGCTCCGCCGCGCGGTCCACCGTGCGGAAGAAATCCTCCGCGCTCTCCCCCGGCAGCATGGCGATGAGGTCCATGTTGACATCGAAGCGGTCGCGGGCGAGCGCATACGCCCTCTCGACGTCCGCCGCCGTGTGCCGTCTGCCTATCCTCTTCAAAGTCTCGTCGTTGAAGGTCTGCGGGTTGACGGAGACGCGGGTCACTCCCCTGCTTTTGAGGAGGGCGAGCGCCTCCTCCGTGATGGTGTCCGGTCTGCCCGCCTCCACGGTGAACTCCTTTGCCCCTCTCACCCTGCACGCCGCGAGCACCTCATCCAGCATATCGAGAGGGAGCGCCGTGGGGGTGCCGCCGCCCACATAGACCGCGCGGATAGAATAACCGAGCTTTTTCGCCCGTTTTTTCAGCCAGCCTATCTCCTCCGTGAGGTCGTCCGTGTAGGGGCGCAGCAGCTTGCGCTGTCTGTCCACGGGCATGGACACGAAGGAACAATAGGCGCACCGCGTGGGACAGAATGGGATGAACACGAAAAGATCCGCCACACGCTCGGGATCGGGGTTGCGCAGCCCCTCCTGCTCGCGGACGATGCGCTCGATGAGCGCGAGTTTTTCGGGACGGACGGAAAAGTCCTGCAAAAAGACGTCGTGCGCCCCCTCGCCGAGCTCGGCGTAGAGCTTGGTGGGGCGTATGCCCGTAAGGCACCCGTACGGCAGCTCCCTCCCCGTGAGGAAGACGAGCACTCCGTAGAGCGCGATCTTGAGATAGCGTTTCTCCAGCCGCTTTGCCTCCATCGCGTCCGCGGGCGCATACGGGAACCTGAAAAATTTGCGGAAATTCCCGAATTTGTCCGCCGTGACCTCCACCCTCATCTCGCCGGGGAACAGCGCGTAGTCCGCCGCAAGCGAAAGCTCCTCATCCGTGCGCTGCTCAAAGGCGCGGACGAGCTCCATAAGGTCGTTGCGATAGTTCTCGTTGGTGCAGGAAAAACTTATCATCCGCCCGCCTCAGTCCGTGAGAATGGGGTTGTGCTCCCTCTCGAAAGCGAGCGTGGTGGGCGCGCCGTGCCCGGGCAGAAGGCGGTAGTCACCCGGGAGGACGAACAGCTTGTTGAGGACGGAATTTTTGAGCTCTTTGAAGCTGCCGGTCGGGAAATCCGTCCTGCCGTAAGAGAGCTCGAAGAGGGTGTCCCCCGTGAATATGATGTCGTCCGCGACATAGCACACGCCGCCGGCGGTGTGCCCGGGGGTGTGGATGATCCTGACTTTGACCCCCGCGACATCCAGCGTCTCGCCGCCCGAGACCGTGACGTCGGGGAGGAACTTCTCCACTTTGACGCCCGCGTAAAAGGCGAGGTTTTTGAATGAGGAGACGATGCCGAGGTCGTCACGGTGGAGCACCACCTGCGCCCCCGCGCGCTGAAGCTCTGCCACTCCGCCGATGTGATCGAAGTGCGCGTGAGTGAGCAGCACCCACTCTATCTTTGCCCCTTCCGCCTCTGCCGCGGCGAGGATCTTGTCCGCGTCCGCGCCGGGGTCTACGACAAAGGCGCGCTCCCCGTTGAGGGCGAGATAGGTGTTGGTCTCGAGTGCCGTGGTGTGGAAAGTGATCGTCTTCATAATTTCGTCATGCGCACTTTAAGCGCGCGTTTTGTGCATTTTAAGTCTGTGTTGTGCGATCTTAGCGCCGCACCTCTAAAACTCCGTGGATGCTCTTGATCTTCCTCACGAGGTCTTCGAGGTCCTTCGCATTCCTGATCATGACGCTGATGGTCATGTCCGCGATGTGCTCCTTCTGATCCACCTTGACGTTCGCCGCCGTGATCTGCATCTTAGCCGCCGCGATGTACGCCGTGACGCTCGCGAGCAGCCCGCCCGAGTTCTCCGCCGTGATGTAGAGGGTGACGTTGAAGCTCTCGTCGCCGCCCGTATCCCACGCCGCCTCGATGAGGCGCTCCGGCTCCATGGACTTCACGTTGGGGCAGTCTCTCCTGTGCACGGAGACTCCCCTGCCGCGGGAGATATAGCCCACGATGTCGTCCCCGGGGACGGGGGTGCAGCACTGCGCCATACGCACGGTGAAATTGGCGTTGCCGTTGATGAGCACGCCGGACTTGGAGTGCTCCTTCCTCTCCCCCGGTCTGTCCGCGATGACGGTCTCGTCGGGGTGCTGCTTTTTGAACGCCTCGACGAGCTTTGTCAGCACCTGCGCCGTGGATATGCCGCCGAACCCGACGTTGGCGTACATGTCCTCCTCGCTCGTCAGCGACATGCGCTGCAATATGGCGGGCAGCTCATCCGTCTGCATGAGGTCGCCGAGGGCGAACCCTCTGCGGCGCGCCTCGCGTTCGAGCATTTCCCTGCCCCTCTTGACGTTCTCCTCGCGCTGCTCCTTCTTGAAATATTGACGTATGCGTGCGCGCGCGGAGGAAGTCTTGACGAATTTGAGCCAGTCAAGGCTGGGACCCTTGCCGTTTTGGGTGAGGATCTCGACAATGTCGCCCGTCTGCAGTTTGGTGGAGAGGGGCACCATCTTGCGGTTGATCTTGGCGCCCGTGCACTTGTTGCCGATGGCGGAGTGGATCTTGTACGCGAGGTCCACGGGGGTGGAACCCACGGGAAGGTCGTAGACGTCGCCCTTGGGGGTGAACACGAACACCTCGTCGTCGAAGACGTTGATCTTGATGGCGTCCATGAACTCCTTCGCGTCGCCGACGTTCTTTTCGGCGTCCATGACTTCTCTGAGCCACCTGACCTTGTTGTCGAGGTCGGTGTCCACGCCCGTGGTGCCCTCTTTATACTTCCAATGCGCCGCGATGCCGTACTCCGCGATGCGGTGCATCTCGTAGGTGCGGATCTGGATCTCGAAAGTCTCGCCGTCCGCGACGACGGTGGTGTGCAGGGACTGATAGTTGTTCGCCTTGGGCATGGCGATGTAGTCCTTGAACCTGCCCGGAATGGGCTTCCACATGGTGTGCACCTCGCCGAGCATGGTGTAACAGTCCTTGACGCTGTCCACGATGATGCGCACCGCGAGCAGGTCGTAGATCTGATCCACGTCGATGTGGAGCTGGTTCATCTTCTTGTAGATGGAATAGAAGTGCTTGGGTCTGCCGTTGACCTCGCCCTCGATGCCCATCTCCTTCATCTTGTCGCGGATCTGCGCCATGATGCCGTCGAGGAGTTCCTGTCTCTCCTCGCGCTTCTTGTTGATGCACTCCGTGATGTACTTATACTCGTCGGGGTAAAGATACATCATCGCGAGGTCCTCGAGCTCGCACTTGAAGAAGGAGATGCCCAGTCTCCCCGCAAGCGGCGCGTAGATGTCCAGGGTCTCCCGCGCGACGCGCTGCTGTTTTTCCGGCGGGACGAAGCCGAGAGACCGCATGTTGTGCAGTCTGTCCGCGAGCTTTATGATGATGACGCGGAGGTCCTTCGCCATCGCCATGAAGAACTTGCGGAAGTTCTCCGCCTGAGCGTCCTCACGGTTGTGGAACTGCAATTTGTCCAGCTTGGTGACGCCCTGCACGAGCTCCAGGATCTCCTGACCGAACTCGGCGGAAAGCTCCTCCGGAGTGACCGCCGTGTCCTCGAGGACGTCGTGCAGGAAGGCGGCGATGAGCGTGGAACTGTCAAACCCGTAGTCCGCAAGGATCTCCACGACGGCACAGGGGTGGATGAAATAGTCCTCCCCCGAGCTGCGTTTCTGACCCGCATGCGCCTTTTCGGCGAATTCGTAAGCCTTTTTGAGTTCCGCATACTTATCCGGATAGGCTTTACGGAGTTTGACGAGCAATTCGTTCACGGTTCAATGCCTCGCGTTCACATAATATGCCGAGCGGGTGAGCTCGGTCTTTTCTCTCGATACGGTAATGATACCCCTATCCGACACCGAAATCAATCCCAAATTTTCCAGGATGAGGCGGCTGAGTTCATATTCCTCGGCGGAAAGTTTCGCCTGAGCGCGCACGGCGGCGGCAAGGTCGCGCGGGGAAGAGACCCGCTCTCCCCTCCTCGCCATCGCGGAAAACGCGAGATAAGCGGCGCGCACCTTTCCGTCCGTGATGACGGGCGGGTCCGCCTCCTCGCCGTAGAGGGAGAAGCACTCCGCGGTGTGCTCCGCGACGCTCGCGAGATAGCTCGGAGAAAGGGGTCTCCCCGCGCATACCACCCGCTTGAAATAGGAGAGATCGAACTTTTCGCCGGGGGCGAAGACCACGCAGGTCGCGGGGTTCAGCCACTTCTGCGCCCCCACGAAAACGGGAAGGGACGCGCACTCCGGGATGTCCGCGGCAAGCCTTTCGAGCTCCCTTTGCGAAAACACGACGAATGCGGTGCCGAAGGGCTGCCTCGCCCACTCGCGAGCCTCTTTCACAGACGTGCGTTTCACCTCGCCCGCGCCCGTCATCCCGAGCTGGAAGAGGCACATGGAGCGCGCCTCGGCGTCGTCTATCTCCACGGTGCGCGCGGTGACGGAGCGCAGCACTCCCTGCGCGTAGACGCGGTTGCGGAAACACCCCACACCGAGCGAAAATTCAAAAGACGTCAGTCCTTTTGTCGTCCCGGGCAGCCACGCGAAACGGGAAAATCCCATGAGCTCCAGCCCGCCGCCCGCATATTTGACGTGGGGACCGAAGCCTATCCTGTCAAAGCGCATCCCGCGCTCCTCAAGCCTGAACTCGGGCTTGGGATTGCCGTAACCGGTGGGCTCCAGCAATTCGAGCTCTTTGGCGAGGGAGAGAAAGTCCTCGTCGGCGGAGAGCCGCACGGCGTCGCTCTCGCGGGGGAGGAAATCCTCGGCGGGATAGTTGTCGCGGACGTCGCTTTCCAGCGCTTCGCGGAAAGCGTCGAAGTCCTCCGCTCTCACGCCCACGCCCGCCGCCTGCGCGTGTCCTCCGAATGTGGTGAAAAACTCCGAATGACGGGAAAGCAGCTCAAAGATGTTGACGCTCGTCACCGAGCGCGCCGAGCCCTTATATCCTTCCGCGTCCTCGCCCGAAAAGAGGATGGCGGGGCACTTGAACTCCTCGACAAGCCTTGCCGCGGCGATGCCCAGCACCCCCGCCTCCCACTTGGCGTCGTGCAGCACGATGATGCGTGTGCGGTCGAAATCTATGCCGCGGAGCGCGCGTTTCGCGTCAGCGACCACCTCTTCGCATATCTCCTGACGGCGGGCGTTGTCGCGTTCCAGCTCCTCGGCGAGGCTTTTGAGCATGAAATAGTCCTCGTCGACGAAAAGTCCCACCGCCTTCATCGCGGAGCCTATGCGCCCCGCCGCGTTGATGCGCGGAGCGAGACGGAACATGATGTCCTGCGAGGTGATCTTCTCGCCGCCCGAGAGCATCTTCACTCCCCTCCTCGGGGAACGCGCGAGCATCCTGAGCCCGTGCCACGCTATGATGCGGTTGTCGCCGACGAGAGGCACGACGTCCGCCACCGTCGCGATGGCGCAGATGTCGAGATAATCCTTATATTCATCCCCGAAGAGCGCGTGTACGAGCCTGAGCGCCACCCCCGCGCCGCAGTAGTCCGAAAAGCCTTTGCGCGCGATCTTGGCGTCCACGACGATGCAGTCGGGCAGCTCTCCCTGCGGCTCATGGTGGTCGGTGACGACAAGGTCGATGCCCCGTTCCTTCAGAAACTCCGCCTCTTTCACCGCCGTGATGCCGCAGTCCACCGTGATGACGAGGTCGGGACGGCGGTGCGCTATGATGCGCTCGAGAGCGGGGATGTTCATGCCGTAGCCGTCCGTCTGACGGTTGGGGATGAAGTAGTCCGCGTCCGCCCTGCCCCTGAGGGCGAGCATGAGGATGGAGATCGCCGAGATGCCGTCGCAGTCGTAGTCGCCGAAGATGAGGATCTTCTCTCCCTTCTCTATGGCGCGGCGCACCCTTGCCGCCGCCTCGCGCATGCCGTCGATCTCAAAGGGTGACGAAAGGGCGTCGAGGGAGGGGGAAAGGAACGCGGGGATGTCCGCGTCCGCGAGCCCGCGGCGCCGCAGCAACGCGAGAAAACGCGGTGTGATGCCGAGCATGCCCGCCGTTTTGGTCTCTTCAGCCGAAAAGCCTTTCGCCATATCCCCTCCGCCGCAAACGCGGCAATATCGGAATGGCGCCCCACTCGGGAGGCGCCATTTCGTCATTTCTTGTTTTTGAACTTGGTGTTCTTCTTCGAGTACTTATAGATGGGTTTGCCCTTGGGTTTGTCGCCGCCCTTCTTTGCCGCTTTGGGCGCGGCGTCGCTCTTCTTGGGAGCGAACCCTTCTTCGTCATCGTCGTCGTCACGCGCGGGAGAAGCGAAGACCTGCTCCTTGTCCTCGTCGTCCGCGGAGGAGCCGGGACCGTAGACCGCCGTCGCGGCGCGCTTGGCTTTGAGCTTGTCCCAGCCTCTCGTGAACGCCGCCCACATGGGAGTGGCGAGGAACACCGAGGAGAACAGACCCGCGATGAGACCGAGGATGATGGGCACACAGAACTCCCTGATGGAGTCGCTGCCCAGGATGGCGAGGAAGATGACGGTGATCATCGTCGTCGCGGTGGTGAACACGCTTCTTCTCATATTCTCGCGCACCGAGACGTCGCCGATGGCGTCGTAGTCGATGTTCTTCATGCCCTTCAAGGGCTTCATGAACTCACGGCAGCGGTCGAAGATGATGATGGTGTTGTTGATGGAGTAGGCGATGATGGTGATCATTGCCGCCACGAAGGAGCTGTTGATCTGCACCCTGCATATCACGGTGAGCGCGAACATCACGATGACGTCGTGAAGGAGCGCGAGCACCGCCGCGAACGCCGCCGTGGGCGTGAAGCGGATGACGATGTAGATGAGGATGAGCACCGTGGACACGGCAAGCGCGATGCCCGCCTTGGAGAGGAGGTCCTGTGCCGCGGTGGCGCCGATGGACTCATAGGTGATGAAGCCGTCCGGCACCTCGCCGTCGGGATAGAACTGCTCTCCCACCGCCGCGATGATGGCGTTGTTGAGGTCGTTGATCTCGTTGTCGTTGCCGGAGACGTTCTGATAGCGGAAGGTGACGGAGATGCCGCTGCCGCCGCTGAGACGCTGGATGTAGCTCACCGTGACGCGGCTGCCGTTGGCGTCCTGAACGCTCTCGATGGTCTGCTCCACGGAGTCGATGGTGGCTTGCAGCTCCTCGTTGTCCTCGAGCCCGTTGACCGTGAGCATGGTGCCGCCCTGGAAGTCGATGCCGATGCCGATGGCGGAGGTGTAGTTGCCCGTGGTCTCGCCCACGCCCACGATGACCGCGATGGCGATGAGCACGACGATGAGCGGGAGGATGAAGGTGATCTTCGTGAGCTTGCTCACGTTGAACTTCGCATACTTTTCAAGGAAAGTGACGCCGGAATTTTTCATTTCACTGCACCTCCCTTTACGGTCTCGTTCTTGATGAAGGAGTACTCCTGTTTCTCCTCCCCTTCCTTGGCGCGTCTAAGCCCATAGAACTTCTCGCTCGTGCTGTTCAGAGGCATGAAGGCTTTCAGGAGCAGCCTGGTGATGACCAGCGCCGTGAACATGGAGAGGATGATGCCGATGAAGAGCGTCACCGCGAATCCGACGATGGACGCGGAGCCGATGATCCACAGCACCACCGCGCCGATGATGGTGGTCACGTTGCCGTCCAGGATGGCTGCGAATGAACGCTTGAAACCGGCTTTGACGGAGGACGGGATGGACTTCATGCTGTGGCGGTATTCGTCGCGGATGCGCTCGAAGATGATGATGTTGGCGTCCACCGCCATACCGATGGAGAGCAGGATGCCCGCGATGCCGGGCAGAGTGAGCTGCACCCACGGGAGCACGGAGCAGAACCACACGAGCAGCAGGATGTAGACCGCAAGCGCGATGTCCGCGGCAAGCCCGAGCCCTCTGTACATCACCGCCATGAAGATGAAGATGAGACCGACGCCGACCGCGCCCGCGATGATCGCGACGCGCACCGCGTCGTCACCGAGGGTCGGAGAGATGTTGCGCACCTCGCCCACGCTCAGTTCCACCTGGAAGGCGCCCGCCTGCAGACGAGTGGCGAAGTCGCTCGCCTCATCGAAGGTGTAGCCGCCCTCTTTTCCGCTGCTGATGATGGCGTTGCCGTCCGAGATGACGGAGTTGACGCTCACCTGAGTGTATTTCTCGCCGTTGATGTAGATGTAGACGGTGCCGTTGAGGTGATCGGTGGTGAGCTGTTTGAAAGCTTCCGCACCCGCGCTGTTGAAGCGCAGCGCGACGACGTACTGCCCGTTCTGAGTGTCATAGGTGACGTATGCGGTCTCGAGGTGTTCCTTGCCTTCGATGGCGACCTCCGCGTCTGCGGGAAGGGTGTCGCCGTAGTCCTCGCCGGTGAACTGCAGCCTCGCGGGACGGCCGATGAGGTCGAGGACGTCCTCGGCATTGTCCACATCCGGCACTTCCACGCGGATGGCATAGCTGCCTGCGCTCTCCGTCCTGGTGACGGTGGCTTCGGTATAACCCTCGGCGACCAGCCTCTCCTGCAATGCGGTGACGGTGCCGTCCACCCTCGCGTCGAGGTCTCCGGAGCCGTCGTCCACGACGTTGAACACCGCGGAGACGCCGCCCGAGAGATCCAGACCGAGCTTGATCGTCGTTGCGTAGCCGTGATAGTCGTACATGGTGCCCGCGATGGGGAAAGACACCAGCGCGAACACCGCCATCAGGATGATGAACACGGCGATCACGGTCAAAATCACGATAGATTTCTTCAGATTCACGTTGCTTACTCCTGCGCCGAAGCGCAATAAATTTAACTCTATACGCGCGAGTGCGCGAACATAGCTTTGTTCATTATAGCGATATTACAAATTTAAGTCAACTTTATACGCCGCGTTCGGATTTTTTTATGCAGAAAAACGCTCATCCCCGCGGACGGGCGCTCCCTTCGCGACCCGCCCGAGCGGAACAGAAACGCATGCCGGACCGGAATAATACGAACCGGGTTCAGCGCCGCCGATTTCCGCCTGAACCGCGTCACTCGCATTGCCAATACGGGTGGGTATTAGCTGCGGTGACTTCCTTGCTCAGCCAAAAATCGGCGGGCGCGGAACTGCTCGCACCTCAGAGCAAGAGATTTTCGGATGATTTTGCACGGGCGGAACGCAGGCAATAGTATACATATTGGCAAGTTTCGGCTGTGCAAAAGTGCCGAAAAGAATTGCTCTGAGGCTGGTTTGTATTATTCCTGTCTGGCATACCACGGGAGGGAGCGGCATAAAATATGGCATGAAAAATTCCGAGATGTTGCGTAAGGATGCGGCGGACATACTGCGGGCGAGCCTGATCGCCCTCGTGATCTCGCTGCTTCTCGTACTCGTGTTCGCGCTCATCGTGCGGCTCGCGGGGCTGGACGGCGCCGCCCTCACGGTGGGAAACTATGTCATCAAAGCCCTCGCGGTGCTCACGGGAGTGCTGGCAGGCTTCCGCACCCCTGCGGCAGGCGCGGTGAAAGGCGGGATCGTAGGCGTGTTCTTCACCCTGCTCGCGGTGTTCGTCTTCGCCGCCGCGGACGGTTTCAGGAGCGCGAATTTCAATTTCGCGGACTTTCTCACCACCGTAATAACGGGAGTCATCTCCGGCATCATCGCCGTGAATCTCCCGCGGCGCAGACGCAAGACGAAATAGGATATGCATGCGACCGACCGGGCACGACACCTCTCCGTCCGCGGACTTTATCGCAAAAAAAAGCGCCCTCATCGGGCGCTTTTTATGCTTTCGGGATGTCAGTCCTTCTTTTCTTCTTCGGTGGCGGCTCCGGTCGCCTCGGCGTTCTCTTCCGCGACGGCGGTGTCCTCATCCGCAAAGACGGTCTCCTCTGCCTTGTTCTCCTCTGCGGGAGCGGGCTCGGACACGACGGGCTCTGCGGGAGCGGCGGGGGCTGCAACATTCTGGAGCACGAGTCCGACGGCGTTGCGGTCGATGACGATGACGGTGGGCTGAGCCTCCGTGCCGACGTTGACGTGCAGGGTGTTGTCCGCATTCACCTGGACGATGACGCCGACCAGTCTGCCGATGGTCATGATCTTGGTGCCGACGGTGAGGCTGTTCATCATCTCCTGCTGCTGCTTCTGTCTCTTTTTCTGAGGAATGATGGTGAGAAGGATCATACCGACGAGGATAACGCCGATTATCAGATAGAGCCACCAGTTGTCCATATTATGTTTCTCCTTTTTCCGCAAAAACGGTCTTGTTTTTTGAGTTATACTAACGATTATACACGGTTTGTTGACAAAATCAACCGATTTGAAGCACTTTGCCGCATATCCTCACATTTCAACCCTTATACTGCTTCATGAAATCTTCCTTAAAATCGAGATATCTGTCCTGCATGATCGCCTCGCGTATCTCGGCGGCAAGCCTCTCGAGGAAGCGGATGTTGTGGATGGAGAGCAGCCGCCCGCCCATGATCTCGTCCGCTTTGATGAGATGACGGATGTATGCGCGCGTATAGTTGCGGCAGGCATAGCAGTCGCAGGTGTCGTCCACGGGAGTGAAGTCCTCGGCGTACGGCGCGTTGCGTATGGTGAGGAACCCTTCCCTGACCATCGCCGTCCCGTTCCTGGCTATGCGGGTGGGGAGCACGCAGTCGAACATGTCCACTCCCCTCGCGACGCCCTCAACGATATAGTCCGCAGTCCCCACGCCCATGAGATAGTGCGGCATGTCCTTGGGAAGGTGCGGCGCGAGCGCGTCCAGCATGGCGTACATCGTCTCCGCGGGCTCGCCCACGGAAAGTCCGCCTATGGCTATGCCGCAGGTGGCGTAAGGCATGCTGCGTTTCAGGCTCTCCACTCTGAGATCGGCGTACATGTTGCCCTGTATGATGGGGAAGAGGGTCTGATGGCTTTTCAGTCTGACGGAAGCGAAACGGTCCAGCCAGCGCAGAGTGCGCTCCATCGCCTCCTCCGCCCTCTCGTGGGAGATGTCGGGGGCGGTGAGCTCGTCGAATGCCATCACGATGTCGGAGCCCAGCGCACGCTGTATCTCGGCAGACTTCTCCGGCGAGAAGAAGTGACGGGAGCCGTCGATGAAACTGTTGAAGTACATCCCCTCGTCCGTGACCTTCCTCAGAGAAGAAAGCGAGAACACCTGAAAGCCCCCGCTGTCCGTGAGGATGGCGCCGTCCCAGTTCATGAACTTGTGCAGACCGCCCGCGCGCTCGATGAGCTCGTGACCGGGGCGGAGATAGAGATGATAGGTGTTGGAGAGGAGGATCTGCGCCCCCGTCGCCCTGACCTCTTCGGGAGAGAGCCCCTTCACGGTCGCCTTGGTGCCGACGGGCATGAAACACGGGGTGTCGATGACCCCGTGCTCGGTGTAGAGCTTGCCCACTCTCGCGCCCGATTGTTTGCAGGTGTGTATGACTTCAAACCTCATTTTTACCTCTTTTGCCGCCCCTCGCGGACGGCTCTCGGCGCTTCCGCTCCCCGCGCCGCCGACAGAACATTCACTCGTCTGCTCATCGATTTAGTCTTGCCGTTCGGCTCATATGATGTGTTGCCCGCAAGCCCGTTTTAAGCCGCGCCGCCGCTCACTCGAAGAAGCAGCTGTCTCCGAACGAAAAGAACCGATAACGCTCTTTAACCGCCAAATTGTACAGTTCAAGTGTCTTTTCGCGCCCGATGAGCGCCGAGACCAACATGATGAGAGTGGACTCCGGCAGGTGGAAGTTGGTGATGAGTGCGTCCACGCATCTGAACTTGTACGGCGGATAGATGAAAATCTTGGTCTCCCCCGTCTGCGCCCTCACCGTGCCGTCCTCCGCCGCGGTGGACTCCAGCACTCTGACCGCGGTCGTGCCGACGGCGATGACCCGTCTCCCCTCACGCTTCGCGGCGTTGATCTTCTCCGCCGCTTCCGGGGAAAGCTCGTAATATTCCGAGTGCATCTCGTGCTCCGTCACCTTCTCCGCCTTGACGGGACGGAAGGTGCCGAGACCGATGTGCAGCAGCACTTCGCAGAAATCAGCGCCGACATCCTTCACCCTCTGCATGAGCTCGGGGGTGAAGTGCAGCCCCGCGGTGGGCGCTGCCGCCGACCCGTCCGTCTTGCTGTACACGGTGTTATACCTCGTCTTGTCCGCGAGTTTCTCGTGGATATAGGGTGGCAGGGGCATGTTGCCCACTCTGTCGAGGATATCCTCGAACACGCCGTCGAATGCGAACTTCACCGTGCGGACGCCGTAGTCGCCCACATCCTCCACCTCGGCGGAGAGCTCGTCGGACACTTTGAGCACGCTCCCCTTCTTCGCCTTTCTCGCGGGGCGCATGATGCACTCCCAGCGGGTGTAGTCCTTGCGGCGGAGGAGAAGGATCTCGAATGTCGTCTCCCTCCCCTCCATGTGCGCGAAGATGCGCGCGGGGATTACCTTGGTGTTGTTGATGACCAAAAGGTCGCCCTTTTTGAGGAAGCTTGGCAGGTCGTAAAAATGCGCGTGAGTCACTTTGTCCTCCGCGCGGGAATAGACCAGCAGTCTGCTGTGGTCTCTGGGCTCGACGGGAGTCTGCGCGATGAGTTCCTCGGGAAGGTCGTAGTAAAAGTCGTGCGTGAGCAGTTCCATTCAATCCTCGTCGAAAAGGCTGGTCTGCACCACCGCACCTTTGCCCGCCGCGGGCGGTTTTTTGCCGAGGTGCTTGTAGGCGTTCTCCGTGCACACCCTGCCCCTCGGCGTCCTGCCGAGGAACCCGAGCTGGATGAGGAAGGGCTCCACGACATCCTCGATGGTGGTCGCCTCCTCTCCCGTCGCCGCCGCGAGGGTGTCCAACCCCACGGGACCGCCGCCGAACTTGTCGATGACCGCTTCCAGCACCGTCCTGTCCACGATGTCGAGACCGAGCTCGTCCACGTCGAGGTGCGCGAGCGCCTTTCGCGTGACATCGAGAGGGATGACGCTGAGCCCCTCCACCTGCGCGAAGTCGCGCACACGCCTGAGAAGCCTGTTCGCGACGCGGGGGGTGCCGCGGCTGCGCCGCGCGATCTCCTCCGCGGCGTCGGCGTCGATGCTCACCCCGAGGATGTTCGCCGAGCGGCGGATGATCCTGCCGAGCTCCGCGGGGGTGTACATCTCAAGGCGCATGAGCATGCCGAACCTGTCGCGGAGGGGGCTCGAGAGCATCCCCGCGCGGGTGGTCGCGCCTATAAGAGTGAATTTCTTCAGCGGTATGCGTATGCTCCTCGCCATGGGACCTTTGCCTGAGACGATGTCCAGCGAGTAGTCCTCCATGGCGGGATAAAGCACTTCCTCTATGCTGCGGTTGAGACGGTGGATCTCGTCGATGAAGAGGATGTCCCCCTTCTCGAGGTTGGTGAGGATGGCGGCAAGGTCGGCGGGACGCTCGATGGCAGGACCCGACGTCACCCTGATCTGCGCGCCGAGCTCGTTGGCGATGACGTGCGCGAGCGTGGTCTTGCCAAGCCCGGGAGGTCCGTAGAGAAGGACGTGGTCAAGCGCCTCTCCCCTCGCTTTTGCCGCGGAGATGAAAATCTCCAGATTCTTCTTGATCTTGTCCTGTCCGACATAGTCCGCCATGCACCGCGGACGGAGAGTGACCTCCGACTCGTCGTCTTCGATGGTCAGACTGCTGACAATTCTTTCGTCGTCCATAATCACCGTATCGCCGTTTCAACGGCATGTTTTGTCACATGAACCGCGCATTTGCGCAGTTCTTGCGTTCATCCGATAAATTTGAGCGCGGTCGCGATGAGCTCCTGCACGCCCTTTGCCGTCTCCTTCGCCTTCTGCACGGCGCGCACCGCCTCCGTGTTGGAGACCCCGAGAGAGACGAGCGCGAACACCGCGTCCGAGACATCCTCTTCCATCGCGCCGCCGATCTCGCTCGCCGCGTCCGCCATGTCCACGGCGACCTGCTCGCGCAGGTTGAGCACGATGAGCTCCGCCGTCTTTTTCCCCAAACCTTTGATCTTTGAGAGGGTCTTGACGTCGCCCGTTGCGATCGCGACCGTGAGCGTGCCGAGGTCGTAGCCGCTAAGGATCTGCATGGCAAGTTTCGGTCCTACACCGCTTATCTCGATGAGGCGCATGAAGAGCGTCTTCTCCTCCGCGCGGGAGAACCCGTAAAGCGCGAAGACGTCCTCGCGCACATAGAGATAGGTGTAGAGTTTCATCTCCTTGCCCGTCTCGTTCGCGTCAGCGAGAGTGTTGCCGCTCACGCCGAGCTCATAACCTATGCCGTTGTTTTCCAGCACCACCTTGCCCGCCTCGACGGCGACAAGCGTGCCCTTGATGTAGTTGTACATATCTCCTCACGCCTTTCGGCTGTTTTTGTCTTTTCCGGGTCCCGTCCGCCGCGGCTCCTTCGCGCCTTCATGCTTTCCCGCGCTCACCGCCCGGGCGTTCCGCCATGGCGGCGCCGCATCTCGCACCGCGCGTCATCACACGCGGCTCTTACGCTGCGGTCATTCTTCTTCCCTCTCGCGCTCTTTCTCCTCAAGAGCGTTGAGCGCCCTCTCCGCGCACACCGCTCCGAGCACGATCGCAAGAACGAGCGGGATATATAGGAGCGCAAATCCGTATTCCCAGAACGGGAGCTCCGTGCCGTAGCGCACCCCGAGCATGACCGCGCCCGCAACGAAAGATGCGCCCGTGACGACCGCAGCCGGCAGCCCGAATGCGGCGTTTGCGGCATACCAGCGCTTCTCGTTCTTGGTGCTCCTCGCCGTCCTGTATCCGTAGAGATACTGCATCGGCACCTGTTTCAGCGCAAGCGGCAGCGCGAGCGCGAAGAAAAGCAGGTCAAGGATCACTGCGATCACATTGGGAGCAAGCGGCATCTTTCACCTCTCTCGGCGCCCCGCGGCGCCTTTATCTCACTTTGAACTCGGTGGAGAGCCTGCTGGTGTGCGCGTGGCACAGCGCCACCGCGAGCGCGTCCGCCGCGTCGTCGGGACGCGGCACTTTTTTCAGGCGCAGGAGCGCCTGCACCATGAGCTGCATCTGGATCTTGTCCGCTCCGCCGTAACCGGTGATGGCTTGCTTGATCTGGTTGGGAGTGTACTCGTACACTTCCTCTCCGACAAGCTTGTCGGCGGTGAGCAGGATGACCCCCCTCGCCTCGGCGACCATGATGCCGTTGGTGATGTTCTTTGAAAAGAACAGCTCCTCTATGGCGATGTTGTCGGGGCGGAATTTTTCTATGAGCGAGGTGACTCCCTCCTCTATCCCGGCAAGCCTCTGCGGCAAAGTCAGGTCCTTCGAGGTGGTGACGACACCGTAGTCCACGACGGCGGAATTTCCCCTTGCGGTCTCCAACACGCCGTAGCCCATCGTCGCGAGTCCCGGATCTATACCTAAGATGATCATTTCTCCTCCCCCGCGCTCGTCATGACGCTGCACTCGTTTGTGCGGTCGAAGAGTGTGACGCGCGCGATGTCGGGGCGCAGCGAAACGCTCTCCCCTTCCGTCCTTTCCGCAATGCCGTCCTCGGTCATCAGAATGCGCCCGAAGCCGTCCCCCGCCGCGTACGCTCCGGGAGCGCGCCTTGCGCCCTCTCCCTTTGCCGCGTCTTCCGGGAACCAGCCCGCAAGCACCTCTTCGCCGATGTATGAGGGCGCGACCCTGCCTCTCAGAGCCTCCGCCTCTATGGCGTCGCCTTCGCCGAACACGAGTTTCAACGCCCCGTTTTCGTCTGTTAAAACCGCTTTTGCGACATTATAGCGGGGCTCGACGAGCTCCGCCGCCCATATGCTCTCGGGCGCTCTGCGGATGTCCGCCGCCGTCCCGATCTGCTTCACTTCGCCGCCTGCGAGCACCGTGATACGCCCGCCGAACGCAAGGCTCTCCTCCCTCGATGAGGTGGAGAACAGCACCGTCGCCCCGGCTGCTGCGAGTTTTCTCGCCACGGAGACAAAATCGCGGAAGACCTCTTCCGCATCCTCACGGGAAAGGTCCTTGGTCGGCTCGTCGACAAGGCAAAGCCGCGCGGGGCGCACGAGCAGGCGCGCAAGGGACATCCGTCTCAAGTCCGCGGCGTTGAGTTTGCGTGCCCGCATGTCGAGACACGCCGCGATGCCCGTCTCCTCCGCCGCGGCGATGACCGCCGCCGCGATGTCCGCCTTGGGGACGTTCCTTATGCGGAGAGGGTATGCGAGATTGTCGTAGACGGTCTTGCCGCCGAACACCGCGCCGTCGTCAAAGACCATGATGACCTTGTCCGTCTTCCTTGCGATGGGCTTTCCGTCGAGGAGCACTCCGCCCTCGGCGTCCGTCGCTCCGCAGATGGCTTTGAGGAAGGAGGTCTTGCCGCTCCCTCCCCTGCCGTAGACGGCGACTATCTCGCCGTCACGGAACTCCGCGTCCACGCCGCCGAACAGCCGCGCTCCGTAGAGATAGGGTTTTGCGAATCCCGCGAGCGTCAGCATCAGAGGATATCGAGCTGCTGCCCATAGCCCTCCCCGAAGTTGTCGAGGAAGAATGCGAGCTCGGGATATTCCGGTTTCAGGGCGTCGAGGGTCTTTTCCAGCCGCTTGAAGGCGGTGTCGAACTCGCGGTTGCCCGAGAGCCTCTCCTCGATGCACTTGATGTAGGCGGAGACCTTGTCCGCCACTTTCATCAGCTTATACTCCTCCGTCTCGGTGTCGGGACGGAGATATTCGGAATACTTCTCCGCCATCTCTTTGGGGAGGGACTCAAGCAGTTTGAGGTTGATGACGTCCTCTATCTCGCTGTACGCGCCCTTGATGCGGGGGCTGTAATATTTGATGGGGGTGGGCAGATCGCCGCTGACCACTTCCGCGGTGTCGTGATAGAGCGCGAGCGCCGCGATCTTGTCCGTGTCGACATTCCCGCCGAAGTAGGTGTTGCGGATGATGCCGAGAGCCTGCCCCACGATGGCGACGTGCGCCGCGTGCTGCATGAGGTCTTCCTTGGTGGTGGAACGCATGAGGCTCCATCTCGCGATGAGTTTCATGCGGTTGAGCAATGCGTAGAAAGTATACATATCCTCTCTCCCGCCCTTCCCTTTCAGACGGTGTATTTTTCCGACTTTGCGGGAGCGGCGTTAAGTTCCGCCTTTTTCTCCTCGTAACCCTTGCGGTCAAAGAGCGCGTAAGTCGCGTTCTTGCCCTCCTCGACGCCGGGCTGGTTGAAGGTGTCGATGCCGAGCAGCTCGCCGCAATAGGCGGTCTGGAGCTGGAAGAACATCAGAAGTTCGCCCACGCTCTCCGCGTTCACTTCGGGGAGCATGACGGTGTTGTTGACGTGCCCGGAGCGTGTGAGAGCGTATTCCGTCGCGACGCGCTCGGTGTTGATGAGTTCGCCCATCGTGTGCCCGCACAGGAAGTTGACGTCCGGGAACTCCTCCGCCCCGTCCGCGATGGTGACGTCGCCGCGGAACTTCTCCACCCCGATGAGGGTGATGACCTTGTCGAAAGGACCCTCGGTGTAGAGCTGCACCTGGGAGTGCTGATCGGTGACGCCGAGGGATTTGACGGGGGTCTGACCCGTGTGCACGGTGTTGCCCGCAAGATCCACCGCCTTGCCGAGGCTCTCGCCCCAAAGCTGGCAATACCAATCCGACATATATTTGAGGGAGTCCGCATACGGCATCATGACGGAGATGTTCTTGCCCCTCTTCATGGAGAGATATTGCAGCACCGCCGCCATGAGAGCGGGGTTCTTCTTCATGTCGCCGTCCGCACAGCGCTTGTCCATCGCCGCGGCACCCGCGAGCAACCCTTTGATGTCGATGCCGAGCACCGCCGCGGGCAGCAGCCCCACGGGGCAAAGCTCGGAGAACCTTCCGCCCACTCCGTCGGGGATGTAGAAGGTCTTGAAACCCTCCTTCTTCGCGAGCTTGATGAGGTTGCCCTTCTTCTCGGACGTGGTGGCAATGATGTGCTTGTTCCACCCGTCTCCCACCGCCTTTTTGAGGATGTCGGCGATGATGAGATACTGGCTCATGGTCTCGCTGGTCGCGCCGCTCTTGGTGATGACGTTGAACACCGTGCGCTTGACGTCGATGACGTCGAGGAGCGCGAGCATCCTCTCGGGATCCACGTTGTCCTCCACAAAGAACTTCACTCCCCTCTTGCCTGCGGGAAGGTCGTTATATCTGAAATGACAGAGCGCCGTGAACACCGCGATGGGACCGAGCGCGCTGCCGCCGATGCCGAGCACCACGAAATTGTCATAGTTCTTTCTCACGTCTTCGGCGCAGGCGAGGATGTCCTCGACGACGGCGTCCTGGGTGTAAGGCAGATCCGCCCACTCCGTCATGCCCGTGCCGCGGCGCGCGGCAAACTTATCGTACGCCGCGCGAGCTTCCGCTTCCGCGGCTTTGAGGTCGGCGTCCGTGAAACCGTCCGCGCCGACGTAAGTCTGCATCATGTTGTTGAAATCGAATTTAAGCATAAATGCCTCCGACAATGTGTTTGAGATATCTCACCGCGTCCGCCACTTCGGAGACGTCTCCGTAGTTGTCCGCGTATTGTTCGATCATGAGAGGACCGTCATATCCCCCGTCCTTCAGGGTGCGCACCAGCTCCTCAAAGGGGAAGCACCCCCGCCCGATGAGCTTGATGGCGCCGTTTTCGTCGCAGTCGGAGAGGTGGACGTTCATGAGCCTGTCGCCCATGACGGAGATGTACTCCCGCCAGTCTCTCCCGCTCTGCCTCGCCTGCTTGATGTCCAGCACCGCGCCGACGTTGGGGCAGAATTCCTTGGCTTCCGCAAAAAACTCGGGGCTGTTGAACATCGCCCAATGCACGTTCTCGAAACACAGCTTCACGCCGTAGTCGAGAGCAATGTCACCGAGCTCCTTCATCCTTCTCCCCGCCGCCTCCGGCGAGATGACCATGTTGCGTTTAAGGCGCATCCTGCCGTGGAAAGTGTAGCACTTCGCGCCGAGTTTGCGTCCCACGTCCAGCACTTTGCGATAAAGCTCCTCCGCGTCCCTGCGGGTGCGGGGCACCGCGTTGAAGAGCTCCGGCTCGAACTGCGTGTTGAGCGCGTGGACGGAAAAGATCTCGAGCCCGCCCGTCCTCTCCGCAAGCAGATCGGCAAAGGCGGGCTCATATTCATATCTCGTGGTGAGAAAGACCTCCGCGCACTCTCCCCCGCAACGCTGAATGACCGAGAACGAATCCTCGGTCAATACTTTCGAAAAGAATGTTGCGGTGGAGATGCCGACTTTCATCACGCTTCTTCTTCCTCTTCCTCATAGACATTCTCGGAGCCGCGTTTGGACTTGCCCCAGATGTCCTTCTGCTTGCGATGCTGGCCGAGCAGACGGGGGATGACAAGGTCGATGTTGTCAAACGGAGAGTCGGAGCTCGCCTCCGCTCTGTACGTCTGATTGCGATAAACGACCGTCATGTCCGTGGTGTAGGTGTCGCCCTCGAGAGTGACGATGAATTTCACCGCCGCATTCTCGTCGTCGCCGAAATAACGGTCGAGCTTGGCGCACTTCTTCTCGGTGATCGCTTTCAGCGAATCGCTGACGTTGTAGTCTTTTCCGAAGATTTCGATTTTCATATCTCGGACCTCCTTGCTTGGTGACTATATTATATCATCCCTCGGCGCCCGTTTCAATAGTGATATGAAATAAAGACTGAATAATATTACCACACCCGCGCGAACATCGCAACCGAATGAACACACCGATCGTAACGGAGCCGCTTACCGGCGCGCACTCATTCGGAGCGTCTTTGAGTACGCCGCTTCTCTTTCGGAGACGGTCTCACGCGCCGCTCACCCAAGCGTTCACAGGCGGTGCAA
>UMHM01093006.1_pt1 | contig 23973 bp, 18 predicted proteins | sample 1965501 | NCBI WGS metagenome assembly UMHM01 (sample SAMEA4836095, study PRJEB28245) | human gut metagenome | biome: gut microbiome; material: fecal sample | place: Denmark | collected 2008
CCATGCTGAACGAGTATGGAGTAAAGCAGAGCATGAACAGCGCCGGAGGCAGATGTCATGACAACGCCCGCTGCGAAAGTATGTGGGTGCGAATGAAAAACGAGCTGTTTTACAGTCGTGGCAGAAGAAGCACGGATTACACGACAGAACAGCTGAAAACAATGATCCGGCGCTATTACATGAGTTATTGGAATAACAGGCGGATATGCTCGTCGATAGGCGGAATGCCTCCGGCAGAAAAGCGCCGCAGATATTACTCGGATAAGACGGGCAAACCGGCGGCCGCCGCAATGGAATAAATATCCACTTCGCTACGCTTCATGGATATTTATTCCATTGCACTGCTGCTCAAAATTTTTGATAAAAAAGCCGAGCATTCCTGCTTGGCTTTTTCATTTATTTTAACCAACTCCAATCAAGTCCATAGACTTCTCCGGATAACTTTGGAATCAACTTTTTGTCAGCGTTTTTTCAAGACGTGTGAGTGATTTGCGGATACTATTTTCAAAACCAGCTATAAAACTTAGAAACAAAATCACGCCCGAAACATATCAAGCATACAGTCAGGTATAAAATCGGATTTGAAACAGTGACAATTAACCGTTCTAAACCCGTTCTGCACTTTCGTATAAAATAAATTGTTGATATAATAACGCTAAGGAAGAGAACGCTCCATGCATAAATGATAGAATCAAATAACGCATTCAGACCCAAAGCCATAATGATAAAAATTAAAGAAATCGCGAGCGCAATAGCCCTGTCTTTAAGATAAGGGCTTGTGTCGGTTTTGGTAATCAGAGTTATCAAGACCGGCAGCAAACCGCCGAGCAAGGCGCTAAACAAGAAGCCAAGCCTTAGAGTGTTAAATCCTTCACCGATAGAAAAAAGGACAAAACCAATTCCAAATATCAAGAAAATTGATATCGGAAAAATTAATGAGCCAAAAATCATTTTTCCTGTAAATTTTTTCATAAATCCTCCAAAGCCTCGTTATCAAACAAATTCATATCATTTTTCATTATTAATCAACAGTACCCGTGCTGAATTATTGAGCGGTTCGGAACGCTCGCAATATCAAATATCTGCCGCGCCGAAAAAGTCGAAATCCTTGCTTAAATTCAAAATAAAAACCAAATAAAGACCAAGGCCAAAATCCGTACAGAATGAAATACTCCCAAACGGCTCTGTAAAGCCATTCGGGAGCTTCGTGGTGTGGTGACCCGTACGGGAATTGAACCCATGATTCCGCCGTGAAAGGGCGATGTCTTAACCTCTTGACCAACGGGCCGAATTGGTAGCGGCAATCGGATTCGAACCAATGACACCCTGGGTATGAACCAAGTGCTCTAGCCAACTGAGCTATGCCGCCACAATCAACTACATTATTATATCACGAAAGAAATATTTTGTCAAGTACTTTTTTAAAAAAAAGCGAAAAAATCTCAAAAAAGCGCAGAATTTGTTTTGTGTCAGCAAAAATCCCGCAGCATATAATTAACTAAGACGGTTAAGCCGTAATAATCCGAAACTATGCGAAGGGGTTTCCTTCGCGAAACGCGGGAGCGTTCCCGCAAACCACACAAAGGAGAATAATATGAACTTTACTATAAAAATTAAATCGTTCACAGCGTCGCAAAAAGCGCGTTCCTACTTGCAGAAACGCGGGATAAACTGCGTTGTTGAGCGAAATACGACCAAAGGGCGCGGCTGCGGATTTTCGCTGCGCTTCACAAATTCACGCGCCGAAAAAGCGGAGGTTTGCGCTCTGCTCGGCGAAATCGGAATTGCCTGTGATATACCTTGACAACGCGGCGACGACATTTCCGAAGCCGCAGTCCGTCTATCGGCTCTGGCAGCACGCAATGAGCGTCTACGGCGCAAACCCGGGACGTTCGGGACACGCGTTTTCGGTGAAAACAGCCGAAGCTGTCTACAAGAGCCGTGAAATCTGCGCGGATTTCTTCGGCGCGGACGCAGAAAATACCGTGTTTACCTTAAACTGCACAACCGCGCTGAATTTTGCGATAAAAGGATTGGCGCGCCGCGGCTGTCACTTTGTTATGAGCGATATTGAACACAATGCGGTTTCACGACCGGTATACGCCGCTGCGAAAGAATTTGGCGGCAGCGTCACAATCTTTGAAACGACATACGAGGACGAACAAACCGTCTACAACGCCGAACGCGCGATTACCGCGAACACAACGGCGCTTGTCTGCACGGCTGCGTCAAATGTAATCGGTCTGAGAAATCCGCTCAAAGAGCTTGCCGCGCTGTGCAAACGGAAGAATATTTGCTTTATCGTAGACGCGGCGCAGGGCGGCGGAGTTTTCCCGCTGAAGCTTGCCGATGGAATAAACATAATCTGCGCCGCGGGACACAAGGGACTTTACGGTCCGATGGGAACAGGGCTTATGTTAACCGACGGGAAATATCCTCTGCGGACGATAATCGAGGGCGGCACGGGCAGCGCATCGGAAAGCCTTGTTCAGCCCGATTTTATGCCCGACCGCTTCGAGAGCGGGACAATAAACACAGCGGCTGTTATCGCGCTTGGAGCGGGCGTTGAATTTGTGAAAAGCAAAGGCACGGAAGCCGTGTATAATCACGAAATAAGGCTCTGCGAGCGCTTCTGCGAGGGCGCGAAAAGACTTGAAAAAATACGGCTTTACAATGAAATCACGCCGGAAAATCACGACCTCTTCTCACCTGTCGTTTCGTTTAACATCGAAGGGCTGAATTCGGTTGAGGGCGCGGACATTCTCTCGTCGCACGGATTTTATATGCGCGGCGGACTTCACTGTGCCCCGCTCGCTCACAAGAAAATCAACACCATAGACGGCGGTACAATACGGTTTTCGCCGTCCGTGTTCAACAACGAAAAGGAAGTCAGTCTGCTTCTGAGAACGCTTTCGGATATCTCGTCAAAGCAGACTTAAGGCAATACCGCATAATTATTTTCGTTCAATCACGCAGCAGATTTTTCGTCAGATTGTATAAATTGAGCGCAGGAAGGCTGCCGCCTTTCAAGCGAAATTTGTGCAAGCTGACGGAGAAGATGCAAGTGAGTGAATGAAAAAGGCGTCAGCCGGTAATTGTGCGGTGTTGCCTTAACGCATAGGAAGCACATTGCCTTTTGGTAATGTCAAAATCGGAGAAAACGCTTGCAAAAAACTGCAAAAATCCGATTATTTCAGCGATTTTGCGTAAACTTTTGCGGAAACCGCGATAATTGCGCTTTTTGCAGCGATTTGCAGGCAAGGCTCGGCTTTTTCGGGCTGTTTTGCAGTGATTTGCAGTAAAATTGCCCGAAAAACGCTGCGGGATAATCAAAAAAGTGTTCAACGCGAAAACCTGCGGCTATGATTTGAAAGGAGCTTTTTATGTGCTCGATTGCAGGAGAAATTAACTTCAAAAGAGAAATAAACGCGGAGCTTCTGCGGGAAATGAACCGCCTGCTTACTCCGCGCGGGCCAGACGACGAGGGCTATTTTTACGATGAAAACGCCGCTCTTGCTCATAGGCGGCTTGTCGTCGTTGACCCGAAAAACGGCAGGCAGCCGATGCGGCTCGGCGATTTCACGCTGATTTACAACGGCGAACTTTACAACACCGAGGATATCCGCCGCGAACTCGCAAAGCGCGGCTGCACTTTTATCGGTCACTCGGATACCGAGGTTGTGCTGAAAGCGTTCGCGGAGTACGGAGAAAAGTGCGTTGAGCTGTTCAACGGCATTTTCGCGTTCGCCGTGTGGAACGCGCGCACCAAAACGCTTTTCCTCGCGCGCGACAGAATAGGCGTTAAGCCGCTTTTCTACGCGATGACGGACGGCGGAATTGTGTTCGCAAGCGAAATCAAGGCGCTTCTCCTCCACCCCGAGGTTTCGCCGATAATCGACTTTAACGGCGCCGCGCAGATTATGCTCACGGGACCCGCAAAATTCACGGGAAGCGGCGTTTTCCGCGATATCAAGGATATTCCCGCCGCGCACTGCGCCGTTTTTTCGGAAGAAGAGGGACTGAAAGTAAGGCGATACTGGAAGCTCACCGCGCAAAAGCACGCCGAGAATTTCACGGAAACCGCCGCCCATACGAAATCGCTCATTGTTGACGCGGTGAGAAGGCAGCTTGTAAGCGATGTTCCGCTTTGCACGTTTCTTTCGGGAGGGCTTGATTCAAGCCTGATTTCGGCTATCGCCGCCGAGGAATACCGAAATAACGGAAAAACCCTCGCGACTTACTCGATTGACTACAAAAACAACCGCGAAAATTTCCGCGCAAGCGCTTTTCAGCCCGACGAGGACGCGCCTTATGTTCTCGAAATGGCGGAATATATCGGGTCTGAACACCACGGCGTTGTTCTCGATACGCCCGCGCTCGCGGACGCGCTTGAGGACGCCGTTTACGCGAGGGATTTGCCCGGAATGGCGGACGTTGACAGCTCGCTTTATCTGTTCTGCCGCGAAATCAAGCGTGATTACACCGTTGCGCTCAGCGGCGAATGTGCGGACGAGATTTTCGGCGGTTATCCGTGGTATCACAAAAAAGACGTGCTTCACTACGATGGGTTTCCGTGGGCGACAAGCGTCCCCGAACGCGGTCTGTTGATGAAAAAGCCGCTCTCCGAGGGCGAAGCGGAGTGCTTTGTCCGCAGCGCTTACGACAAGTGCCTCGCGGGGGTTGACTACCTCGACGGTGAAAACGCCGACGACAGGCGTATGCGGGAAATGTTTATGCTCAACCTTGACTATTTTATGGCGACGCTGCTTGACCGAAAAGACAGAATGAGTATGGCGCACGGGCTTGAAGTCCGCGTTCCGTTCTGCGATTATCGGCTTGTCGAGTACGCGTACAACATTCCCGCGAACTTCAAGAACTATCGCGGGCGCGAAAAAGGTCTTGTGCGGTACGCGATGAGCGGGACGCTGCCCGAGAACGTCCTCTGGCGCAAAAAAAGCCCTTATCCCAAAACCCACAACCCGAACTACGAGCAGCTCCTCGCTATACGGCTCACCGAGGTACTGAACCGCTCGGACTGCCGTCTTGTCGAGCTTGTCAACGCGGACGCGCTGCGTAAAATGCTCGCCACAAACGGCGCTTCGTTTACCAAAAACTGGTACGGACAGCTTATGACAGTACCGCAGATTTACGCGTATTTCCTACAGATTGAATTCTGGCTGAGAAAATATAACGTTATCGTAAAATACTGAAAAAAGTCCCGCTTTTCGGCGGGACCTTTTATTGACAGAAATCCATTTTCGCTGTATAATGAGAAAAACGGGGTGATTAAATGCACGAACTTATCCAAAATATCGAAAAGCTTCACACCACGCCGATGGGCGTTGAACGTATCCGCAGAAATCTTTCGCTTGGGAGTATTGACGCGGTTGAGTATTGCCGCGGGCTGATTTTAAGCGAAAACGCGCAGATTGAACGCCGCGGGAAGAATTTCTACGCGCGCGCAAACGGCTGCGAAATCACCGTAAACGCGTTCAGCTTCACTATTATTACCGCGCATAAAATCAAAGATTAAGCAACGGCTCGGATTAATTCTCCGAGCCGATTTTTTATTCTTCAGTCCAGTATCCCCAGTCTTTTTGCGTGAGGAAATTCTCGTAATAATCAACTGTTGACGCGGTTGCCGCATGGAATGAGTTGTTCGCGAAAAGTATGTCCGTAACGCCGCACTTCGTAAGATAATCAACGATATTGTGCGTGAAATAGCGCATATCTATAACGTAAATCTCGTCAAACGAACTCATAAGATACCCCGGAAGCGCGTTTCCATAGCTGTCCTTGAGTATCGCGAGCTTTCTGCCCGTACCCGCGTTCGTCTGCACCTTCACTATCTGACAATCGCCGCCCATAAACGTGCAATATGCCATTCCGCTGCCGTCGGGATATCTCACGAAGAAATTTCCCGTGAACGGCTCCCGCGCGCCCGAAATCCGTCCGCCGCTTAACGTATACTCATAATAAGTCGTCGTATATTCAGCGTTTTTCGGAACGTAATACACGAAATCTTCGGGATTGTTTTTCAGGACGATATCCTCCGTGTAACCGTACATCGTTCCAACATACCCGTGAACAACCTGCCGCTCGTACTCCGAAATATCCTTGAACGGCACTCCAGCCGTTTTTGCGAACGCCTGAGCCGCGTAATACGCGCCGAGCGGCGCCCAGTGGTGGTCGGTGCGCAGGTAAATATCCTCGCCTGTGTGCGCCTGAAGCGCGGAATATGCGTCAACAGGCACAACGCCTTTCAAAAAGCTGTTGACGTGCTCGATATTCGCCTTTTCGCTTCCGCAATACGCCTTAACCTCGTCGGGACTGTAAAATTCGCACGACGTCGGGATAATCATACTGTAAACGTTCACGTTCGGCATTGCCTCTTTGTACTTGTTCATCACCTTGGCGTAGCTTTCGCTCACGCTGAAGCTGCCGCCGTACAGCATAAGAGCGCGCGTTCCCACAACCGCAATGCCGTTGTTCGTGATTTTAACCGCGTCGTCCGTGTTCGGCGTGCTTGTAGAGGACGATGTTTCCGATGAACTCGACGATTCGTGAGTTTCGCTTGACGACGATGACGAACTGCTGTCGGATACCGAGGAGCTTGTCGATGATGAAGCGGACGAAGAACTTTCTTCGGGCTTCTGTTCGCTCGATGAGTCGCTTTTCGACTCGCCCACGCCGTGCAGCTTTATTCCACCCTGCCTGAACCCGCGCAGCTCGCGAAGCTGCGTTGAAATGCCCGTAAGTTCGTCGCGGAAAGGAACCGTGTCGCTGAACCACTCCGACAGCGATTTCGTGAACTCGCCGCTGAAATAACTGTCGGCGGTAAGCTCGGGAAATGTTTTCAGCTCGCGCTTTTCGGTTATGCTCACCGTGCTTCTCGGAAACACAACCAACGCAAGTCCTATCGACTCAAACGCGATAAGAACGGTCGCAAGATACGCGATATTCGATATTCTGCGGCGCTTAGGCGTTTTTTCATTATATTTCTTCTTATTTTCGGGCTTCATAGCTTCTCCTTAAAATCTCAGATAAAGGAACGGATTTGTCGTGCTTCCCACAAGCAGCAGCGTGCTTACCACAAGCAGTCCGACCGCGCTTATCGTCTTTAATCCCGTGAGCGCAACCTCCGCGCACGCGCCCTCGCTCCGAGCCGATTTGCTGTAAAAATAACGGAAAATCTTCGATATCGGCAGACAGCAGATTACAGCGGCAATGAGCAGCCAAAGATTACCCGTAAGTTCGTTCTGTACGACAAGATTCCAGCCTCCGGCTTTTCCTCCGCCGAACAGTATCGGTATAAATTCACCGAGCCTTGAAAAATCAACGAAATAGAATATTACCCAGCCGAATATTATCACAAACAGGCTGTAAATATGCAGGAAAAATGCGGGAATTTTGTCTTTTATCTTCAGAATTGTGTATTTTTCGAGCAATATTATCGCGCCGAAATATAATCCCCAGAGAACGAAATTCCAGCTTGCGCCGTGCCAGAGTCCCGTCAGAAACCACACTATAATCAGGTTGAGCGGCTGATGCTTTCGGTTGCCGCCGAGCGGAATGTAGACGTAATCGCGGAAAAAGCTTCCAAGCGAAATGTGCCAGCGGCGCCAGAAATCCGTGATTGTGTTCGCAATATACGGATATTTGAAGTTCTCGTCGAAGTGAAATCCGAGGCAGCGGCCCATTCCTATCGCCATATCGGAATATCCCGAAAAATCGAAGTAAATCTGCATCGTATAAGCGATTATTCCAAGCCACGCGCCGCCCGTCGTCAGCGACGAAAGCTCTCCGTCAAGGAATTTTCCCGATATCTCGGAAAGCTGATTTGCCAGAATTACCTTCTTTCCCAAGCCGATGAGAAAGCGGAACGAGCCTTCGGCAATGTCGTTGAACGAGATTTTGCGCTCGTTTATTTCCGCGGAAATTGTTGAATAACGAACAATCGGCCCCGCGATTAGCTGCGGGAACATCGATATGTACAAAAGCAGCGAAAAATAGCTTCTCTGCGCCGAAACCCCGCCGCGATAAACGTCGATTATGTACGATATTGATTGAAATGTGAAAAAGCTTATTCCGATAGGAAGCTTGATTTTCGGAAGCGGGATATTAAGCCCCGTAAAATTCAGCGTTTCAATAAGAAAATCCGCGTATTTGAACACGCCGATTACCGCGATGTTAAGTATCAGTCCGACTACAAGCGCCGCCTTCGACCGAGTTTTTTCGCGCGCCATGAACAACCCCACAAAATAGTTCATCAGAACGCTCAGTATCATCAAAAAAACGTAAATCGGCTCTCCCCACGCGTAAAACAACAGCGAGAATATTATCAGAACCGCGTTTGAATACGGACAGAGATTTCTGTTCGCAAAACGCGCCGCCCTCCCCGACGATTTCAGCCGCGCGCGGTCGCCGCACCTTCCGAGCGCATAGCAAATCGCCACCGCAGGGATAAAAATATACAGAAAAAATAAATCTGAAAATACCATGTTTTACTCCCCAATTTTCCCCAATTTGTCTGTTTTATCGATATTTTTATTATAGCATAACAGGCAGTTATTGTCAATCGCAAAAATTAAACTGTAATTATTTTGTAAATTATGCAAGATTTGTGCAACTTTTTGTAACCGATTTGTAACAAAACTCACCCGCCGAAACCGGTGAGAATCCTTATTTTTCGCCGTTGTATCTGAAATAAACCATCGTGATATCGTCAAACTGCGGTGCCTCCCCGACAAACGCGTCTACGTCCGCTTTCACAGCGCCGCAAACCTCGTCCGCCGTATAATCCTTGAGCGTGTTCATAAAGCCGAGAAGCCGCTCCTCGCCGTAAAGCTCTTCCTTCGCGTTTGTCGCCTCGGTTACGCCGTCCGTGTACAGGAAAATTTCATCTCCCGCTTCAAGCTGAAGCTCGCTGCTGCGGTACTTCAAGCCCTCCATACCCGCGAGAACAAACCCCGCGCGCGACTTCAGATACTCAAATTCGCCGTTTTTCCGGCGGACAAGCGGCGGATTGTGTCCCGCATTCGCAAACTCGACATGCCCCGTTTTAAGGTCGATAACCCCCATCCACGCCGTTACGAACATCGTCGCTTCATTGCCCTCGCAAAGCTTCTCGTTCGTGCGCGTAAACACCTCGTCAACCGCGTTTCCCGCTTCCGCAAAGCCCTTCAGAAGCGTTTTCGCAGTCATCATAAACATCGCTGCGGGTATTCCCTTTCCCGAAACGTCAGCTATCAGAAACGCAAATTTATCTTCGCCGACAAAATAGAAGTCGTAAAAATCGCCGCCAACCTCTTTCGCGGTTTCCATAAACGCGTAAATATCGAAATCTTTTCTGTTCGGGAATGGCGGGAAAACGCTCGGCAGCGCGGAATGTTGGATTGACTGCGCAAATTCAAGCTCCTTGTCAATCCTCGCCGCAGCCTCGGCTATATACCGCTTCAGCGTCACTACCGTCGAATTGATATCGTCCGAAAGCGACGCAAACTCGCTGTTAGAGCGCACGTCAACCACAACGTCGAGATTTCCCTCCGTAATCTCCGCAAGCGAACCGTTTATCTTCACGATATTGTCCACAACAAGCTTTTTGATGAGTATATAAACCAGCACGAACAAAATCCCAAAAATGATGAACTCCATAAATACCGTGACGTAAACCGACACGTTCCGCGAGAAAACAGCCTCCTCAATCGGCATTACCGCAAGAATATAATATCCCTCGGCGGACTGGCAGACGCAATAGCATTTTACACCGTAAACCGTGCTTACAAAGCGCTTTCCGAGCGTCGCTTTCGAGAAATCAAAGCGTTGCTGCACGCTTTCGCCCACGCTCTTTCCCTTGACGTGGAGATTGCTTACGATTTGTTTATCCTCGTCCGCGATTATCATAAACCCGCTTTCACCGATATGACGGTTTTTCGTAACATCGACAACCTGCGCGCCGATATCCCGCTGAAAACGCTCTGCGTCGTATGCCGCCTGCACAAATCCTCCGCTCTTAAGCGCTACTCCCGCGTATTTTCTCAGAAGCGACGGGTCGGACGCGGTCGCTTGATAACTCTGGACAAGCTCGGTCTGCGTTCCGTCAAGCAAAACGAGAAATTCCGACGACTGCTCGCCCGTTCTCATATCAAATCCGAGAAATTTATCGACCGTTGAAGCCGTGATTATGCCGTTTTCATCAACAACGTCAATCTCCGCGATATCGTATTCTTCGCTAAGCGCGTCAAGTTCGTCCGAATTCATTCCTCCCGCCTCGTCGATTTTTGCGGCAATTCCGCGCGCAATCGAAAGCAGGTTTTTGTCGGAAGCGTCCTTGATATCCTGCACCACATCTTTGATGTTCAGGCGAATGAGATTTTCCGCGTCGCTCTCGGAAAGCTGCGTCTGAACCACCCACGAAAATACGGTCGTGCAGAGAAATCCCACTGCCAGACACGCAAAAAGCCAACGCTGAAACGTCTGCGCTATGTTTTTCAGAGTATGGCGTTCGCGCTTCTTTCTGCCGCTCAGAAGCGAAATGAAGATAAGCGTGAGCGTCACGCATACGCTGTTAAGCGCAATCATCGGTATCGAGCAGAACTCCACAAACGAAAACGCCTCGTGAACGTCCGTTATATTCGTGACGAATATCATCAGCATATGGACAACTTCCGTTACCATACTGATTGCAAGCCCGTAAAACCACGACGGCTTTTTGTTGTCGAACATAAATTTGCGGCAGCCCGCGGCGATAAATCCCGCAAGTATCGTCGAAACCGTGCAGGCAAGCCTTGTGTATTCTCCCCCGCCCCAAAGCGGCGCAAACCACCGCTCAACGCCGCCGATTATTCCCGCAATAATGCCCGCGGGGCCTCCGAAAATAAGTCCCGCGCAAATCGGAGCGCTGTCGCGGACGTTTATTATCGCTCCGCCGATGTCCACGCCGAATTCCGTCGCAAACACCGCAAGAGCGCCGAACACAACGCCGAAAATCCCCTGCTTCGCCTTGTAATTCAGCCGTCCGAATGCCGTTCTCTTGTCAAGTATGTACAAAATAACCGATATTCCTATCGGAAAAGCGCCGATTGTAAGCAGCTTAAAAAATACTTCCATTCTATTCTCCAAATCTTTTCATTTGCCTTAATTATAGCACATTTTATTTTTATTGTCAATGAAAAATGTGCAGTTTTTTGCAGTCGAATGCGTGCTATTATTCACTTACAGCAAAAAGCTGAATTAAAGAAAGGAGGATTAATATGGACAGCGCAATTATCGTTGCAGTCATTTCGGGGCTTTTCACGCTTATCGGCAGCTTCGGCGGTATTTTGGCTTCATCGCGGCTTACCGCTTATCGCATTCAGCAGCTTGAGGACAAGGTGAACAAGCACAACCAAGTCATTGAACGCGTTTATGCTCTCGAAAAGCGCAACGAGGTTCAGGACGAAAGAATAAAGTTTATCGAAAGCGAGGTGAAAAGATGTGAAAAATAACTGGAAACGCAAGCTTACAAGCCGCAAATTATGGCTGTCTATCGCGGGATTTGTCGCGGGGCTTATCGTGATTTTCGGCGGTTCGCAGGAGAACGCGGACAAGGTTTCCGGCGCGATTTTAAGCGGCGCGGCGGTTGTCGGGTACGTCCTCGGCGAGGGTTTAGCTGATGGCGCGAATAAGGGTAATGGTGATGAAAATGAGTAATTCGCCGCTCGTTTCGTACACCAAAATTTCGCCGCACCGCGACAGTCCGCGCAATCACAAAATCGACACAATAACGATACATTGCGTTGTCGGTCAGTGTAACGTAGAACCGCTTGGAGAGCTGTTTCAGACGAAAGCCGCGAGCAGTAATTACGGTATCGGCAAGGACGGCAGGATTGCGATGTTCGTTGAGGAAAAGGACCGCTCGTACTGCTCGTCAAGCGCGGCGAACGACAACCGCGCAATCACAATCGAGTGCGCGAGCGACACGAAAGAGCCGTTCGCAGTCAATGACAAGGTTTATGCGGCGCTGATTGATTTGCTCGTCGATATTTGCAGGCGAAACGGTATTCCGAAGCTGCTGTGGCGTGCGGATAAGTCGCTTATCGGGCAGGTTGACAAGCAGAATATGACCGTTCACCGCTGGTTTCATTCGGGAAAATCATGCCCCGGTACATATCTGTATGAGCGTATGGGAAAAATCGCCGATGACGTCAACAAACGGCTTTGCACCGCCGAAAATCAGCCGAAAAACGTGATTTATCGCGTGCAGATTGGCGCGTTTTCCTCGAAAACAAATGCTGAGAATTATCTCAAAAAAGCGAAAGATGCAGGATTTTGCGGGTTTATCGTTGAGTGCCAAAAGTAAAAAAAGCCGCTCGGAATGAACGCTCCGAGCGGTTTATCTTATTATCAGTCAATTGCGAAAAGCGGAGTTGAGAGATATCTGTCGCCGGTATCGGGCAGCAGCACAACAATGTTCTTGCCCGCGTTTTCGGGGTGCTTCGCAAGCTCGATTGCCGCCCAGACAGCAGCGCCCGACGATATTCCGACAAGCACGCCCTCTTTTCTTCCGATAAGTCTTCCCGTTTCAAATGCGTCGTCGTTTTCAACGGGAATTATCTCGTCATACACCTTTGTGTTCAGGATTTCAGGAACAAACCCCGCGCCGATGCCCTGAATTTTATGCGCGCCCGCAACGCCCTGCGAGAGAACAGGCGAGCTTTTCGGCTCAACGGCTACAACCTTTACTGCGGGATTTTTCGACTTCAGATATTCGCCGACGCCCGTAATCGTGCCGCCCGTGCCGACTCCCGCGACAAAAATATCAACCTTGCCGTCAGTATCCTCCCAGATTTCGGGACCCGTGGATTTACGGTGCGCTTCGGGATTTGCGGGATTCGTGAACTGCGACGGGATAAATCCGCCCGGAATTTCCTTTGCAAGCTCGTCGGCCTTTGCAATCGCGCCTTTCATTCCCTTTGCGCCCTCGGTTAAAACAAGCTCCGCGCCGTACGCTTTCATAAGCTGTCTGCGCTCAACGGACATCGTTTCGGGCATTACTATGATTATGCGATAACCGCGAGCCGCCGCAACCGCCGCAAGCCCTATTCCCGTATTTCCGCTTGTAGGCTCGATTATAACCGAATCCTTCGTGAGAACGCCCCTCGCTTCCGCGTCGTCAAGCATAGCTTTCGCCACTCTGTCCTTGACGGAACCCGCGGGATTGAAGTATTCAAGCTTCGCGAGAATTTTAGCGTTCAGATTAAGTTCTTTCTCAATATGAGCAAGCTCAAGAAGCGGTGTTTTGCCGATAAGCTCGTCGGCGGATTTGTAAATGTTCGACATAATGTTCTTCTCCTTTATTCAACTGTTTTAAATGCGGCGTCAAGCGCTGCAATAAGGTCGTTTACGTTTTCAATGCCTATCGAAAGGCGGATTGTGTTCGGCTTTATGCCCTGCTCGGCAAGCTCTTCCTCGGTAAGCTGAGAATGAGTTGTGCTCGCGGGGTGAATTACGAGCGATTTCACGTCCGCAACATTCGCGAGAAGCGAGAATATCGCAAGATTATCAATGAATTTCTGCGCGGTTTCGGCATTTCCCTTGATTTCAAACGTGAAAATCGAACCGCCGCCGTTCGGGAAATATTTCTTGTACAGAGCGTGGCCGGGCTCGCTTTCAAGCGACGGGTGATGAACAGCCTCAACCTGCGGGTGATTGTTCAAATACTGCACGATTTTCAGCGCGTTCTCAACGTGACGTTCAACCCTCAGCGAGAGCGTTTCAAGCCCCTGAAGGAACATAAACGCGTGAAAAGGCGAAAGCGTCGCGCCCGTATCGCGGAGAAGAATTGCGCGTATATACGTCACAAACGCAGCTTTTCCCGCTGCCGCCGCAAATGAAACGCCGTGATAACTCGGATTTGGCTCGGATATCCACGGATATTTGCCCGAAGCCGCCCAATCAAAGCCGCCGTCTACGATTACGCCGCCGATTGCCGTTCCGTGACCGCCGATAAACTTTGTCGCCGAGTGAACCACGATATCAGCGCCGTATTTCAGCGGATTTATAAGATAAGGCGTCGCGAAAGTCGAGTCAACGACAAGCGGAATACCGTGCTTGTGTGCAATTTCCGCAACCTTTTCTATATCGATTATATTCGAGTTGGGATTTCCGAGAGTTTCAATGAAAATCGCCTTTGTGTTATCGCGGATTGCGTTCTCGAACGCGTTTTCCTCGTAAGGGTCAACAAACGTCGTTGTTATCCCCGAAGAAAGCGGAAGCGTGTGCGCGAGAAGATTGTACGTTCCGCCGTAAATCGTCTTTGAAGCCACGATATGCTCGCCGTTCCTCGCGAGCGCGGATATAGCGTAGTTTATCGCAGCCGCTCCCGAAGCCGTCGCAAGCGCCGCCGTTCCTCCCTCGAGAGCCGCGACTCTGCGCTCGAAAACGTCCTGCGTGGGATTTGTAAGCCTGCCGTAGATGTTTCCCGCGTCGCGCAGTCCAAAACGGTCAGCCGCGTGCTGTGAGTTGTGGAAAACGTAGGACGTACTCGCGTATATCGGCACCGCTCTTGCGTCGGTCGCGGGGTCGGCGGTTTCCTGACCTATATGCAACTGCTTCGTTTCAAATCCCCATTCGTTTGAATTTCTTATATCAGACATTTAATTTTCCTCCTATTATTCAAAAAAACGTTATTTTAAGCGGTTTCGGCGGCGTCACATTCGTCTGCCGGAATTATAGAAGGAAGTCGTACATCGCTTTTCAATCCCGATAAATCGTCGGCTTTTCACTTTCAACGTCTCCTTTTCATTTTCCTATCTGTTTACTAGGTTAATATGATTATAACATACTTTTCCTACTTTGTCAATAGGTTTAACGGATTTTTTTAAAAATTTTTCCAAAAACAGAAAAACGGCAAATAATACGCGCCGTTAAGCCGTTTTTGCCGATTTGAATATATATAATTTAGCAAAATTCAACGCGCCGAAAAATCGTCTGTGATTTTACGGCAACATACAATCAGCCGCTTGCGGGCATAAAAAATCGCCCTCAGCACACGCTAAAGGCGAAATTCGCCGGCGATATCACCGACTTGGTACGCCAGGAGGGATTCGAACCCCCGACCCTCTGGTTCGTAGCCAGATACTCTATCCAGCTGAGCTACTGGCGCATATTTCAAGAACATTAATATTATATCACTCTTGGGTTGATTTGTCAAGAGGAAATTCAAAAAAGTTTTTTCTTTTTTACATTTTAGCTTAAAAATAATTCAGCATTTTGCACAAACGTCCTTTTACAATGCCGTTTTATAGCGTTAAAGCTATAAATCCCCAAATTATTCGAGCAGATTTTTGCTCAAAAGTTGTACAAATATCTTCCGAATAGTGCTATTATAAATATGTAATTTTTATGAAAGGGGCATATCTTAATATGCAAGAAGATGGTTTTATTGAAGCGGATTTACTGAAGATGAATTTCGGTCGGCTTTTGTCCCGCTTGCGGCGCGAACACAACCTCACGCAGGAAAAGCTCTCCGAACTAACCGGTATCTCAGATGTTTATCTTCGTAAAATCGAACGCGGAAGGTGCGCCGCAACGTGGGTTATCTGGCTTACTCTCTGTACCGCCCTCAACGTCGATATTTCGTCTATTCAGAAGGAATACTTCGTTCCGGCGATTAAGGAAAAAGCCTCGGAACTCGGAAAGGTTTATGTTTACGCCGCTAAATAACTCAAATCTTTGCCCGCGCACGCACTGCACGGGTTTTCCTTTTACCCAAAAAACATATGCTCTCAAGATATTACCCGAAACTCACTTCATAAAAAGTTCATAAATGAACACGATTAAACTTGAAAAACCGCGCGGCTTCTCACCGTGCGGTTCAATATGGAGCTGATAATCAGAGTCGAACTGATGACCTCATCCTTACCAAGGATGTGCTCTACCAACTGAGCTATATCAGCATTTCTCAACTGCAACGATATTATTATACCACGTTGTTTCAACTTTGTCAAGGGGTTTTGCAAATTTTTTATTATTTTTCCTAAAAAGTAAATTTCCCGGACTGCCGAGAAAGGTGCAGATGCTAGGAAGCGCCGTTTTGGCTAGGCTTTGCAGGGTTGCCCACAAACATCGTGTTTGTGCCTGCCTTAAGGGCAACAGGAGGTTGCGAGTGTCATCGCCAAAAAGAGCGGCAAGGATGCCGCTGTCAAAGCGATGACACGCTGACTGGAGCGTTAATGTGAACACGCTCTAACGCAGATGTGCCTTTATCGACAGTCTGAGTCGGGCTTTTCGCCCGACTTTCCTCATTATTTAGCCAAATCCGACTGTTCCGTATGCAGCGTTACCGTTCCCCTCGCGCCGTCCACGGTAACCATATCGCCCGTTTTCAGCAAAGTCGTCGCGTTTCCGCAGCCAACAACCGCGGGTATCCCGAACTCCCTCGCCACAATCGCCGCGTGAGAAAGCGGCGCGCCGATATCCGTTATAATCGCAGCCGCGCGCGGAAAAATCACGGTCCAGCCTATATTCGTCGCGGGAGCGCAGAGAATTTCGCCCGTCTGAAGTTCCTCGGCGTTATCCGCGCTGAAAATCACGCGAACACGCCCCGTCACAACGCCTGCCGCGCCCGAAAATCCCTTTATATCCGCCGAAAGCGAGCAGCCGATTTCCTCATCGGAGTAAAAATCCCTCCTCGCGCGCTCGTCGGCAAGCCACTTCTTCGGCTCAAATCTGCCGCAAATCAGGTTCGGGAAAGGCGGATACGCGAGATTTTCCTCGTAAGATTTTCGCCTCGCGGGAATGTTCGACAAGGCGCGTTTTTCGCCTTTAAGCAGCTCCAAAACCTCGCCGAAATACAGCATAAAGATATCCTCACCGACGCCGCTCAGCTCCCCTGCCTTCAGCAGAAATTCCCTCATCATACAAAACAGCTTCACACCCCTGCTTCGCACGTTCTCGCGGGCAAGGTTAGCTTTTTTGAAGCGCGAAAGCGTTTTGTCAAGCCATTTCGACTTATTCCGGTACTGCTTCTTAAATTTCAGAACGGCTTCGTTAAAGCGCGCTTCCTGCTCAGCACGCATTCTGTGCGCGTTTACGCCCGATTTTATGTGCTCGCCGATTATATTTTCGGGGAAATCGGGATTTTCGTAAGGATACGGCGCGGAAAGCTCCATTTCATCGACGTGTCTGTGACCGCAAAGCTTTATGTATTCATCGCGCGTCATTTTCCCCGAGATAACGTCCTCAAGCAGCAGAAGCGGCTTCATACTGTCAAGCGTTCCCGCACCACCCGAACAAAGCTCGTTTGCAAGCTCTTCGCCGCATATTCGCGAAATCTTTTTCTTCGTCCCGAACAGCGGGATTACGTTCACGCCCTTCATTATCGCGCCCAGCGCGCCCGATATAAACCGCTTTCCTTTCGTTTCCCAGAACGACAAAAGCGCTTTGCTGTCGGTAATTCCGCGGATTTCCGCAATCAGCTTATCCGCGGCTTCGCCCAAATTTGCCTTTATTTCACGCTTTTCGGCGCGGCTTATTTTGCCTTTTCCGCTCCCGAACAGAAGCGCTCTCATCTTTTTTCGTATAATTTTCTTGTCGAACGGGAAAATCGGCACTTCCAAGCCCTGCGGAAGCTCGCCCGCAATCTCGCTCAGCTTCTTAACGGCGCTTTTCTCCGAAAAGCCGAGCGATACAATAAGCGAACAAATCACGCTTAAATTCGCGTATGGCTGACCGCAGATGTTGTCGATAAACGGTATTCCCGTCATATCGCAGATTGTTTCAAGCACGCCGAAAGTTACGGGCGAAACGGGGCGCATAAAAATCTCGCCGACATTCGTTTTCGACAGAAGATATTTTCCCGCAAAGCTGCCGTTTACCTCGAATTTTTCCGCGTTGACTCGCCTAAGCGACGTTATCGGGCGCGCCTGAAGAATGTACACTTTTCCTCCGGAAACAGCCCACTCGATATCCATAGGCTTTCCGCAGCCGTTTCTTATGCGCGCGCAGCACTTGAAAAGCCGCTTTGCGTACCGCTCAAACTCGCTTTTGCCGCCGTAAGCGTACTTCATCGCGTTAAACGTAAATTCCTCGGCGTTCTCATCGCCCGAAACCAGCGCTTCGCCCTCGCCTTTGACGTAATTTCCCTGCATAACCGCAGCGCTTCCGCTTATCGGGTGAGATGTAAACACAACGCCCGCAAATTCCGGCTTCACGAAACGCTGTATCACAACGGCAATTCCGCCGCTTTCAGCGCCCGTATTCTCCGCGTAGAGCCGAACGCGCAGGCTGTCCGCCGAAGCCGCAACCCGCTTTACCGAAGAAATTATATCGTTCCGCGCGGCGTTCGTTATCGTTTCATACGCGCCCGCAAACGACGCGTTTTCGCCGTCCTCGTTCAGCGCGGACGACCGCACCGCGTAAGTGTGCTTATCGGAAAGTACCGAAACCAGCGCTTCAAGCTCGTTCAGCGCTTCAGGCTTGATTTCGCCGCCGCTGAAAGCGTTTGCCGTCAGCACAAATCCCTCCGGCACGGGCAGTCTCATTTCCGTTAATTTCGCAAGCGAAGCGCCTTTTCCGCCGCAAATTGAAGCGATTTCGTCCGTAATCTCCCCGAATGAAAAAATGTACTTCATACCTTCAATCCCCCAAAAGCGCGTCAATCCGCATATCAATCAGCCTGTGAAGCTGCCTTTTATCTCGCAAATCCATTCCCGACAGCTTCCCGAAATCATCAAGCCTGTAAATTATCAACTGAAGCATACTCGAAAGCTCATACGCGATTATCCTGCACTCATGCTCGGTTTTTCGTCCCGCAAAATGCGCGATAACGAACGGCAGGCTCGACTGTTCCCTCGACAAATCGCGGTGCAGCAGCACATAGCCCATTACCGCGCGCGTTATTTTGTACTCTTTCACGAAATATTCGGCTGCAATATAATGCATTTTCCGCAGTTTTTCTTTCGGCGGCAGCTCCGACCGCAAAATCTCCGATATCTTAAGCGAATCCCTGTATTTTTGCCCGTTCCTCAGAAAAACCTCGTAAAGCAGCGCTTCCCGCGAGCCGAAGCAATAATTTATCATCGAGAGCTGTACTCCCGCTCTTTTTGCAATCGCGCGCGTCGTCGCATCCGAGCCGTCCGCGCCCTCGCAAATCAGCTCCGCCGCCGCGTTTATCAGCTTTTCTTTCGTGATATTCAGCTTCTTTTCCTTTTCCATACTCTTCTCCTAATTATTGAACGCGTTCAATTTATATTAATTATAACACACAATCGTACATTTGTCAAGGGTTTTCGCGAAAAAGAACTCCCCCATTCCAAAGAACGGGGGCTGAAATTATGTTGGAGGTTCGCGTTATTCTTCGGCGGCGCGATTTGATTCGAGCGCTTCAACTTCGTCTACAAGCGAGTTAAGCGCTGTCATAGCTTCGTCAAGAGCTGCTCCCACGACTAAAATCTTCGTCTTGAGAGCGGATATAATCCTTTCATATTCCGTGGTTTTTTCGGAATCGGGATTTGTCGAAATTTGCTCAAGGGTATAGTACAAGATTCTTCTAACGACCTCGGCGTACGACAAATCGCTTAAAACCGCCAAATTGTTCACCTTCTCGAACGTTTCTGCGCGAAAAGTCACTGACTTAGCAGTCCTCGAACCGCTTTCTTTCGCCTCGACCTCCTCAGACAACAAGTCATCTACGTCGCCTGCGAATTTATCGATGGCTTCGCAAATTACGAAGGAATCTCTATATGACGCAGACGTAGCCCCGGCGCCAAAAAAATGCTTCCTAAGTGTGTCCAGCTGGATATTATTTGCTAATTGCAGTACTTTCTTCATGATTTTACTCTCCTTCGTTAAAATATTATTTTTAAGCTAAGGCTTATCGATTGCCTTTTTGCTTATATCATATTATATCAGGTTTTGAAGGAAAAATCAAGTTGTAAAATTCACAAATAATCGCAGAATCATGGATTGCTTTTGGCAATATTCCACAACACAAATGCAACGAGTTATCTAAAAGCAATGAAATCCTCCCCATTCCGAGGAACGGGGAGGAAATTTTTTGTTAATAAGCAGTTTCGGTTACCGAAAAAGACTTATCTCAGCGCAGCCTGCGCAGCGGCAAGTCTTGCAATCGGAACGCGGAACGGCGAGCAGGATACATAGTCCAGACCAATCTGGTGGCAGAACTCAACGGAAGTCGGGTCGCCGCCGTGCTCACCGCAGATACCGCAGTGCATCTCGGGACGAACGCCCTTTCCAAGCTCAATAGCCATCTTCATCAGCTTGCCTACGCCAACCTGGTCGAGCTTCGCAAACGGGTCGTTCTCGAAAATCTTAGCGTCATAGTAAGCTCCGAGGAACTTGCCCGCGTCGTCGCGCGAGAAGCCGTATGTCATCTGAGTAAGGTCGTTTGTGCCGAAGCAGAAGAACTCAGCCTCGGTTGCGATAGCGTCAGCGGTAAGAGCCGCGCGCGGAATCTCAATCATAGTACCAACAGAGTACTTGAGGTCGGAACCCGCAGCCGCGATAACCTCGTCGGCAGTCTTTACAACGATATCCTTAACGTATTTAAGCTCCTTGACCTCGCCTACGAGCGGAATCATAATCTCGGGAACGATGTTCCAGTCGGGGTGAGCCTTCTTAACGTTGATTGCAGCCTTGATTACGGCAGCAGTCTGCATCTTAGCGATTTCAGGATAAGTAACCGCAAGACGGCAGCCGCGGTGACCCATCATCGGGTTGAACTCGTGGAGCGACTGAATGATGTTCTTGATAGTTTCAACAGACTTGCCCTGCGCCTTAGCGAGAGCCTCGATGTCAGCCTCCTCGGTAGGAACAAATTCGTGGAGGGGCGGGTCGAGGAAGCGGATTGTAACAGGATTGCCTTCAAGAGCTTCATAGAGCTTCTCGAAGTCGCCCTGCTGCATCGGCTCAATCTTAGCGAGAGCAGCTTCTCTCTCCTCAACGGTATCGGAGCAAATCATCTCACGGAATGCCGCAATTCTGTCCGCCTCGAAGAACATATGCTCGGTACGGCAAAGTCCGATACCCTCGGCGCCCAGCTCGCGAGCCTTCTTAGCGTCGGTCGGAGTATCAGCGTTCGTGCGAACCTTGAGTCTTCTGTACTTGTCAGCCCAAGCCATAATTCTGCCGAACTCGCCTGCGATTGTAGCGTCAACGGTAGGAATAAGACCGTCGTAAATGTTACCGGTAGAACCGTCGATAGAGATGCAGTCACCCTCGTGATAGGTCTTGCCTGCGAGAGTGAACTTCTTGTTCTCCTCGTCCATTGCGATATCGCCGCAGCCGGATACGCAGCAAGTACCCATTCCGCGTGCAACAACCGCAGCGTGAGAAGTCATACCGCCGCGAACCGTCAGAATACCCTGAGCAGCCTTCATACCGGTGATATCCTCGGGAGAGGTTTCAAGACGAACGAGAACAACCTTCTCGCCTCTCGACTTCCACTCAACAGCGTCGTCAGCCGTAAATACAATCTTACCGCAAGCAGCTCCGGGCGATGCGCCGAGACCCTTGCCCACGGGCGTAGCAGCCTTGAGCGCCTTAGCGTCGAACTGCGGGTGAAGCAGAGTGTCGAGGTTGCGCGGGTCAATCATAAGAACCGCCTTTTTCTCGTCAATCATACCCTCGTCAACGAGGTCGCACGCAATCTTGAGAGCAGCCTGAGCGGTTCTCTTACCGTTACGGCACTGAAGCATATAGAGCTTTCCGTTCTCAACGGTGAACTCCATATCCTGCATATCTCTGTAATGGTCCTCAAGGATTCCGCAAACCTTTACGAACTCCTCATAAGCCTCGGGGAACTTGTCCGCCATCTGAGCGATAGGCATAGGAGTACGAACGCCCGCAACAACGTCCTCGCCCTGCGCGTTGAAGAGGAACTCGCCCATGAGCTTCTTCTCGCCTGTCGCGGGGTCGCGGGTGAACGCAACGCCCGTGCCGGAATCGTCGTTCAGGTTGCCGAATACCATCGGCATTACGTTTACTGCGGTACCCCAGCTGTACGGGATATCGTTGTCGCGGCGGTAAACGTTCGCTCTGGGGTTGTCCCAAGAACGGAAAACAGCCTCGATAGCAAGCTTGAGCTGTTCAACGGGGTCGGAGGGGAAATCCGTGCCGAGCTGCTTCTTATACTCAGCCTTGAACTCGGAAGCAAGTTCCTTGAGGTCGGCAGCGGTGAGGTCAACGTCGAACTTAACGCCCTTCTTCTCCTTCATCGCGTCGATAAGCTGCTCAAAGTACTTCTTTCCGACTTCCATAACAACGTCGGAGAACATCTGGATAAATCTTCTGTAAGAGTCGTATACGAATCTCTCAAACTTCGGGTCGGAATTGCCGGCAATCATAGCCGCAACAACCTCGTCGTTAAGACCGAGGTTCAGAATTGTGTCCATCATTCCGGGCATCGAAGCGCGCGCGCCGGAACGAACGGAAACGAGAAGCGGGTTTTTAAGGTCGCCGAACTTCTTTCCGTTTACCTCTTCCATCCACTTAACGCCTTCCATAGCCTGCTGCATAATCTCATCGTTGATTTTGCGGCCGTCCTCGTAATACTGAGTGCAGGCTTCGGTCGTGATAGTGAAGCCCTGAGGAACGGGAAGACCAATCTCGGTCATTTCGGCAAGGTTAGCGCCCTTACCGCCGAGAAGGTTGCGCATCGTCATATTACCTTCTTTAAAGGTATAGACCCATTTTTTAGCCATTGGAAATCTCCTCCTAAAAAAGTTAGATTTTGAGATTATAAGAGGTATTTTTTCTCACCTCTTTAACTCTATCTTTTATTATAACAGAAACGGATAAAAAATGCTAGATATTTTTTAAATTTTTTTGTATTTTTTTGCATTTTGTACAGTTGTTGAATGTAATGCGTTACATTCGGCTCATTTTTTACATTAAAGGAAAATTTTGCACAATTTCCTGCGATTAAGTTAACGTATTGTAAATTCTTTTAAACAATATACGCTTCGGCAAAATTATTCAGCGTATAAATTATTACATATAGAAAGAAAATATGTTGATTTTTTCAAAAAATATTTTTTCAAAACCCCTTGACAATTTTGTCGGATTGTGATATAATGTACAAGTCGTTAGAAATGAGGGAAAAATGCTGGTGTAGCTCAGTTGGTAGAGCAGCTGATTTGTAATCAGCAGGTCAGGGGTTCGAGTCCGTTCACCAGCTCCAAATTTCTCTTATTATAATTATAAATAGTATAATAGTAAATGGGCGCATTCCCGAGTGGCCAAAGGGGGCAGACTGTAAATCTGTTGCGTTTCGCTTCGGTGGTCCGAATCCACCTGCGCCCACCAGTCGGTGCGACCGGCAGCGAAAAACGCCCCTAGTGAGTGCTAGGGGCGTTTTTTTGTACAATTCAGAAAATGTAAACAAAAGTTTACAAAAAGACAATTTCTCTTGATTGAAAAGCATAGGAAAAACGGATATAATGTATATAAGGGGTAAGTTTATGGACTTTGCTTATAACAACCTTAAATTCTTCCGCCAGAAATTCGGCTATACGCAGGAGCAGATTGCCGAAAAGCTCGGCGTTTCGCGGCAGGCTGTCGCGAAATGGGAAAGTGGCGCTTCCCTCCCGAATATCGACAACCTGATTGCTCTCGCGGATTTGTACTGCGTGAGCGTCGACGTCCTTTCAAAGAATATCAACGCCGGTATGCCCGCCGAGGAGGGCGGGAAGTACATTTTCGGTATTGTAACGGTCGGAAAAAACGGCGAAATCAGGCTTCCCAAAAAGGCTTGCGAGGTGTTCTGTCTGGGCGAGGGCGACTCCGTTCTCGTTCTCGGCGACGAGGACAAGGGAATGGCGCTCGTCAAAATGACCGACGCGGGCGTGATGAAAAAGTAACAAACGGTTGTCTCTAAACCGGTTTTCAGAGGCTTCAAAGCGCATTTCGGGTTGAAAGCAAAATCCTTTACCAGAGCGTGTTCACATTAACGCTCAACGCTCATCTTGCGGC
>UMHM01035047.1_pt1 | contig 23769 bp, 25 predicted proteins | sample 1965501 | NCBI WGS metagenome assembly UMHM01 (sample SAMEA4836095, study PRJEB28245) | human gut metagenome | biome: gut microbiome; material: fecal sample | place: Denmark | collected 2008
TGAACACCCCGAGCGAGCGTCTCCGAACACGACGGCTCTCATTCGGAGACGAAACTGCACCAATAGGAGCGCCATGACCATCCGCAAGACGACATCCCATCTCAGGAAAAAGGGCTTCACCCTCGTGGAGCTCCTCGTCGTCATTGCCATAATGGCGATCCTCGCCGGCATCGTCGTCCCCACCACCATCCACTTCATCGACGACGCGCAGCAATCCGCCAACACCGTCTACGCCGAGGACGTCGCTTCCTGGGCGGTCTCCGTCATCCTGGACATCCGCTCCGGCGGGTACGAGATCAACATTGCTCCCGACGGTTCCGCCACCGGCTCGACGGACGGCAACATCCAGATCGTCACCCCCACCGCCGAAACGGTCTGCAACGAGCTCATCCGCCTCTACGGCGACGATATGCCTTATCCCTTCGCCTACTACGCGAGGATGAGCGCCACGGAACCCGACCAAAGCTCCATCAAATTCCCGAGCGCAGGTGAGGGCGCGACGCCGCCTTCCGACTACATCGCCATCGCAGTCACGGGCACCAACGCAAGCTCGCCCTCCACAGTCATTGTCAAAGTCTTCGAGGGCGGCACCGAAGCCCAAAGCGCCACTCGGCTTATACCGGGATGATCGCAGGCTCAAGGCAATCTCTGCTCAAAACCCACGGCATCACGCCGTGGGTTTCTTGCTACTATGCCTGCGCCTGCTCTTCGCGTCGCAAAAATACGATCGTTCGCCCCGCTCCTCGTTCCTCTGCGTTGCGCCGGAACTATCGCGTTGCTCTCTGATTTTTGCTCCGCGGGATGGCGGCTCCCGCCGCCTGTATTGTCGCGACTCGCGCGCACCCGTCACCCCGCGCCGCCATGCGGCGTTTTTTCATGCCCTTTGCCGCGTTGCGGAGGGTTTTCCCGTTCAGGCGCTTATTGACAACGCGCGCGTGCATTGCTAAAATGTCAGTGAGGTGTGTTATGAAAAACGCTGTCGATACCGCACGCGAACTTTATGCCGTGCGCGAACAGTTGCTCGAGCCCGCAAAATTCGACGAGTTGCTGAGAGGTGCAAAAGACCCCGCGGAAAAGACCTTTTATCTCGGGCTGTTCAATGCCGCCCTGCAGCTAAAACAAGAGGAAGTCATCAAAAATGGGATCTTCTGAGTGTCTTACCGTATTTGCAGGCATCAATGGCGCGGGGAAAAGCACTTTGTTCGGCACGCTGTCACACTTGGACTTCGGCGTGAGGCTCAACTCCGACGAGATCGTCAAGGAACTCGGCTTGGATTGGCGCGACCCGAAAGCGCAGATGCAGGCAGGTCGCCTGCTGCTGGAGCGGCAGGAGGAATGCTTCAAAAAGCGGCTGTCATTCAACAGGGAAAGCACCCTCGCGGGGATGTCCGCGATACGGTGCATGCAGGAGGCAAAGAACCTCGGCTACACCGTGGTGATGTATTATGTCGGAGTCGCTTCGCCGGAGATCGCCAAAGAGCGCGTCAAAGAAAGGGAGGCAAAGGGCGGTCACGGCGTCAGCAAAGAGACTGTTGAAAGACGCTTCGGGCGTTCGCGAGAAAATCTTGATGTCGCTTTGCCCCTCTGTGACATCATCCACATCTTTGACAATACGGTCAGCCTCAAAGAATTGTGCACCGTGAGAGACGGCAAATTGGAGGCAATGGCGGAATGCCGCTGGCAAGAGGATGAACGCTACGCATGGCTCGGCAAATTGCTGAAACGCATCGGAGTAGAATAAAAAGTAATTAAAAAACACCGAGTTCTCGGTGTTTTTTCATTGGTACCCCTTTGAGGGAAGACATGAAAAGACAGCACCTATGTGCTGTCCTTTCATTGGTACCCCTGTCGGGGGAAAACATGAAAAAACACCGAAATCTCGGTGCTTTTTCATTGGTACCCTTTTTGAGGGAAGACATGAAAAAACACCGAGCATTCGGTGCTTTTTCATTGGTACCCCTATTGAGGTAAAAAATCAAAAAACACCGGGCATTAGGTGTTTTTTCATTGGTACCCTCATGGGGAATCGCTCCGCGTGAGCTATGCCGATCTCACGAGCAACTTGGGGATGACATCTTTCGCGTACGGCATTACGCTGCTCTCGCTATCACGCCGGCCGCTAAAAACAGCCAATCCGTAGGCTGTTTTCTTAACGCGGCGTTCGATCCCCCATTTCGGACAAAAAAACAAATGCGGCTGATCATTATCAACCGCATTTATTTTGGTACCCCTGTCGGGGGAAAACATGAAAAAACACCGAAATCTCGGTGTTTTTTCACTGGTACCCTCATGGGGAATCGAACCCCAGATTCCGCCGTGAGAGGGCGACGTCTTAACCGCTTGACCATGAGGGCGTACCGCGTTTGCTTAGTGATAATAGCATAAAACGCGCTTGCACGCAAGCGGTTTATGCGCTATTTTTCAAAATTCGTTTGCTTTTTCTTTTTTTTAGTTGCCTCGCAACGGGAGCGCGTTGGGACAAGAGGGGACGGGGCAAATTGGGGTCCCCGCAGGAAAAATCTTTGATTTTTCATGTGGGGTATCATCAGGGGCCCCATCTTTGATGGGGTTCGGGCGCGCAAATGTTCAAAAAACGAGTAAATTTCGTTTTTTGACATTTCTGCCCCGTCCCCATTTGTCCCGGAGTTATTCCCGTCCGGTATTTGCGGCGGGTTCCCTAAATTTCATCATTATTAAACCTACACTTGAAGTGTTAGTAGACTTGTGTTATCATATTAAAAAAGCATTAAATGATGCGAGGGACAATTATGATTTTTGCGAAACTTTCCGAGAAGAGCAGGGTGATCATCGCCGTCGTGCTCTTTGTCGCGGTGTTTGCGGGTCTGCTCGTCGCCGCCTCTTTCACCGACCTCGAAGTCAGCGACATCCTCACCAAGGACGCGCTTGCGGACGGGGAGTATCTTTCCCATGACGTCTTTGGCGTCGCGTTCGAGATCTTCGGCTCGTCGCCCATCTACGTCATCGCGGGCGTGTGCGTGGTGCTGCTCATGCTCTATGTGTGGCGCACGTTGAAGCTCCGCCCCATGCGCGAGTTCATCTGCGCCGTCCTGCTTGCGGGCTCTGTGGTGGCGTTCTGGTTCTTCTTTGACGACATGTTCGGCTACATCGCCGAGCACGCGCACGCGGAGGAGTATCTCGAGGAGGCGATGACCGTCATCGCGGTCATCTGCGCGCTCATGACCTCGGGCGTCGTGACGGCGGCATTTTGGCGCATCAAGGACGAGACCCTCAAAAAATTGATGAAATTCGTCCTTGCTTTCGTCATCATGGCGGTGGTCGCGAACGTCCTCGTCATGATCATAAAGGACCCCGTCGGCAGGATGCGCTATCGCGCCATGAACAGCGACGTGGGGCAGGCGATGGGCGGCTTTGCCAATTTCCAAAACTGGTATGAGTCCCGCGGCGGTCAGCCCGAGGAGCTCTCTGCTGCTTTCGAGAGCGCCTACGGCGTGACGGACGCCTTCAAGTCCTTCCCCTCGGGGCACACCTGCGCCGCGGGTATGACCTATGCACTCATCATGCTCCCCGACATCCTCGGCACCAAGAACAAGGGGCTCCGCGCTCTTTGCTGGATATTCCCCGTCCTGTTCACCGGCATCGTCGCGATCAGCCGTATAGTGGTGGGCGCGCACTTCTTCTCCGACGTCCTGATGGGCGGCACCATCGCGTTCGTGTGCATGATGTTCGCGCGTGAGGCGATCGTCTTCCGCTTCAGCCACTTCAAGTGCTTCGGCAAAAACTACGTCCCCGCACCCGCCGCGGACGAGGAATAAAAACTGCGGCTTTTGCCGCAAAAGCGGGTTTTGAGATATGAAAAAGAAATATAAAGTGCTGTTCGGTGTCATGCTGGGGCTTTTCATCCTCATCTTCGGGGTGAGCTGCTGCGTCATCGGCATCGCGGATTGCGACGTGGAAAAGAATTACTTCAGCGGGGAGACCAACCCCTATATCACCAATGATGTCGCCATGGTCTCGGCGCACCGCGCGGGCAGTATCCTCGCGCCCGAAAACACCATGAACGCTTTCGAGCTCGGCATCGAGGAGGCGACTTCCGGCGGGTATACCGTGGACATTTGGGAGTTCGACCTCCACATCACCAAGGACGAACAGCTCATCCTGCTCCACGACCACACCCTCGACCGCACTTCCAACTCCGCCGAGGTCTTCGGCGAGAAGGACGCCCGCCCCGAGGACTACACCCTCGAAGAGCTCAAACAGCTCAACATGGGCTACAACTTCGAGCGTGACGGCGAGTATCCCTTCCGCGGTCTCGGCGCCGCCGACGTCACCGCGCAGGGGCTCAGGGTGTGCACGCTCGACGACGTGCTCGACTATATGAAGTCCGAAGAGGCTCGCGCCGCCGCTCCCGCGGAGTACGGCAAGTTCCGCTACATCATCGAGATCAAGAACAGCGGCAAGCTCGGCGAACGCGCCGCCGACATCCTCTATGCCACGCTCCGAGAGCGCGGGTTGCTCGGGGACGTCGTCTTCGGCACTTTCAATCAGAACGTCACCGACTACGTGGACGAGAACTATCCCGACATGCTCCGCTCCTCCTCCATCTGCGAGGTGCTGGACTTCTGGTTCGCCTATCTCACCGGCGCCGACCTCTCGAAGAGGGGAGTGGGCTATTGCGCGTTGCAGATCCCGTACAGCAAGTCTGTCTCCTTCCTCGGCACGGAGGGGCTCATCGAGTACGCGCACAAGTACAACATCGCCGTGCAGTTCTGGACCATCAACGAGTCCGACGACGTCGAGCACCTGCAATCTGTGGGCGCGGACTGCATCATGTCCGACGACCCGGACATGTGCTACGACGTCCTGAAAGGATAGCGTCGCGGCGCGCCTCGCGCCTTCCCTCGAATGCTTTTGCCATGCAATTTGCGTCAAACCCTTGCATTTTCCGCAGGGGTTTGCTATAATCGCAAAGCACGGTAAGCTGGTGTGGCTCAGCAGGCAGAGCGATTCACTCGTAATGAATAGGTCGGCGGTTCGAATCCGCCCACCAGCTCCACAGAAACCCGCTCAATTGAGCGGGTTTCCTTGTTCTCTGCGGGCGGATTCCAACCTTTCGCTGACGCTCAGCGTCGCCTGCTCGACTTTGCTCGCAGATCAGATACGCCGCTTTCGCTATTCCGTCGCGCAAGCGCTCCTTACGAATCCGCCCACCAGCTCCACAGAAACCCGCTCAATTGAGCGGGTTTCCTTGTTTTCTGCGGGCGGATTCCAACCTTTCGCTGACGCAAGTTTACCCCACGCAAAAAAACAAAGATTTTTCCCGCGGGGACCCCGACGCCGCCTGCTCGATTTTGAAACAACCGGGGACGGGGTAAAGCAGGGGTACCCGCTTGCGGGGTATGGGTGCGCAAATGTTCAACTCGAATGTATTCGTCCGAGTTGAACATTTTTGCCCCGTCCCCGGTTGTTTCGGAGTTATACGAAAATAAGCAACGCCCGCGCGGAGGTTGCGGCGTGCTCGGGGAAAAAAACAAGCTGCCGTCCCCTGACATGGGAGTAAGAGACCCCCTCCTGCGGGCGCAAAGGCTGCGTCGTGCGCGGGTGTTGTTCTTACTCAAGGTCGCGGGTGCGGGATGCGAAAAAAATTTCTGCGAATTTTGACTAAAACCGTTGACATCTGGCAGACTAAGAAATATACTGTTAGCAGTCGGAGTTGTGGAGTGCTAACACTCCGGACGTCCCTCGGAAATCGGCGGAGGTCGCTATGAGCAAGGAACTGAGCGAAAGGAAAAAAAAGATTCTCCATGTTTTGGTGGATCTTTATATCGCCACGGGGCAGCCGGTGTCCAGCTCGGACATCCAGAAGGGGTATATGCCCGAGGTCAGTTCCGCCACCATCCGCGCCGAACTCAGCGCATTGGAGGCGCTCGGGTATGTGGATCAGCCGCACACTTCCGCGGGGCGCGTGCCTTTGAAGCCCGCCTATCAGCTCTATGTGGGCGACATCGAGGCGATGGGGGCGGGAGCGCTCACGGACGCGGAGACCGCGTTCATCCGCAGCAGGTTCGCCGACAAGCTCTCCGAGGTGCGGGACATCTCCAAGCGCGCGGCGGAGATCATCAGCGACGTGACCAACTACACCTCATTCTTTGTCTCCAACCGCGGCGTGAACGTGGTCATCGATGAGATAAAGCTGGTGCCCCTGAAGGGCGGGAAGGTGCTGGTGCTCATCGTCACGGATGAGGGAATCATCGCCGACAAGACCATCGACATCACGGACGGCGTCAGGCACGAGTATATCGACTCCGCCACCAGGATGCTCAACAACGTGTTTGCGGGCAGGACGCTGGGGGAGCTCGAGAGCATCGACCTTGACAGCGAACTCAACGCCGAAACGGACGGCTTCCGCGACATATTCGACGCGGTGCTCGCCATCATACAGACCTACATGGCGGAGCACGGCGACGACGTCGTGGTGGAGGGCGCGCTCAAGATGCTCGACTATCCGGAGTATAACAACGTGGAGGACGCCAAAAACTTCCTCGCCGTCATCTCCGACCACGACAGCGTGTCCGAGCTGCTTGCCGACCCCGAGGACAGCATAGAGTTTTCGGTGAGGATAGGCAAGGAGGACAGCGGCGTTGACAAGTGCGCCATCATCACCGCAGCCTACAAGGTGGGTGACGAGGTGGTGGGCAGAGCGGGGGTCATAGGCCCCGAGCGCATGGACTACAAGAAGGTCATCGGCGTGCTGGACTACATCAAGAAGGCGCTGGGAACGGTGCTTGACGACGACAAGGACAATGAGTGAAATGAAAGACAAGAAAGAAAAGAAAGCGGCGGAAACAGCCGCAAAGACCGAGACCGCGGCGGAGGAGAGCTCCGAAAAGGCGGAAGAGAACGTCATCGACCGCGAGAGCATGAGCGATGAAGAATACATCGCGGCGCTCGAGGAGAAGGTGGGACAATGCGTCGCGGAGGCGGCGTCCGCGAAGAACATGGCGCTGCGCCTGCAAGCGGACTTCGACAACTACCGCAAGCGCAATGCGGCTCTTTCGGAGGAGATGAAAGCCCTCGGGAAGTCCATGGTCATCGAGAAGATGCTGACCGTGCTGGACAACTGCGACCTCGCAAGGAAGTATATCACGGACGAGTCCGCGCTCACCGGGTTCAACATGATGGAGCGTCAGATCCTGGACGCCCTCGAAGCATTCGGTCTCAAAGAGATCGAGGCGGAAGGGAAGGACTTCGACGCCGCCGAGATGTCCGCCGTCGAGCGTGAAAAGGCGGAGGGAAAAGAAGGCAAAGTGGTGGCGGTGCTTGCCAAAGGCTATACGCTGAACGGCAAGGTGCTGCGCCCCGCAAGCGTCAAAGTCGGGTGCTGAACGAGCAAAAACGCAGGCTTAACACCGTCTTTGAGCAAAACAGACAACAAGAAAGTTCACCGCGAAAGCGGAGACATAAAGATTTGAAAGGAGAACCGTTATGGGAAAGATCATAGGTATAGACCTCGGAACGACAAATAGCTGTATGGCAGTCATGGAGGGCGGCGAACCCGTCGTCATCCCGAATGCCGAAGGCATGCGCACCACTCCGTCCGTCGTGGCGTTCGCCAAGGACGGCGAGAGACTTGTGGGTGAGATCGCCAAACGTCAGGCGGTCGCCAACCCCGAACACACCGTCATCTCCATCAAGAGGGAGATGGGCAGCGATCACAGAGTGAAGATCGACGGCAAGGAGTACACTCCGCAGGAGATCTCCGCAATGATCCTCACCAAACTCAAGAACGACGCGGAGAAGTATCTCGGCGAGAAGGTCACCGAGGCGGTCATCACCGTCCCCGCCTACTTCACCGACTCTCAGCGTCAGGCGACCAAGGACGCGGGCAAGATCGCGGGACTGGACGTCAAGCGTATCATCAACGAGCCCACGGCGGCGGCGCTCGCCTACGGCATCGATAAGGACGAGAACAAGCAGCAGAAAGTGCTCATCTTCGACCTGGGCGGCGGCACATTCGACGTCAGCGTGCTGGAGCTCGGTGACGGCGTCTTCGAAGTGCTCGCGACATCGGGCAACAACCGCCTGGGCGGCGACGACTTCGACAAGCGTATCATGGACTGGATCGTCTCCGAGTTCAAGGCCAAGGAGGGCGTGGATCTCTCCTCCGACAAGATGGCGATGCAGCGCATCAAAGAGGCTGCCGAGAAGGCGAAGATCGACCTCTCCGGCGTGACCAAGGCGAAGATCTCGCTGCCTTTCATCACGATGGCGAACGGCACCCCCAAGCACCTCGATATGGACCTCACCAGAGCGAAGTTCGACTCCCTCACCGAGGATCTGGTCGAGAAGACCATGACCCCCACCAAGCAGGCGTTGAAGGACGCGGGACTTTCGGTGAACGACATCGCCAAGGTCATCATGGTGGGCGGCTCCACCCGTATCCCCGCCGTGTACGAGGCTGTGAAGAAGTTCATCGGCAAGGATCCTTACAAGGGCATCAACCCCGATGAGTGCGTCGCCATCGGCGCAGCCATCCAGGCGGGCGTGCTCGCCGGCGAAGTGAAGGATATGCTCCTTCTCGACGTCACGCCTCTGTCCCTCGGCATCGAGACGCTGGGTGGCGTGTTCACCAAGCTCATCGACCGCAACACCACCATCCCGACCAGCAAGTCGCAGATCTTCTCCACGGCAGCGGATCATCAGACTTCGGTGGACATCCACGTGCTGCAAGGCGAGAGGAAATTCGCACGCGACAACAAGACGCTGGGCAGATTCGAGCTCACCGGCATCGCTCCCGCACCTCGCGGAGTGCCGCAGATCGAAGTCACCTTCGACATCGACGCCAACGGTATCGTGTCCGTGAAGGCAGTGGACAAGGGCACCAACAAGTCGCAGTCCATCACCATCACCGCGTCGTCCAACCTCTCCGAAAGCGACATCGAAGCCGCCATCAAGGACGCGGAGAAGTACGCCGAAGAGGACGAGAAGCGCAAGAACCTCGTCGAGGCGAAGAACAACGCGGAGCAGTTCATCTTCGTCATCGAGAAGTTCGAGTCCGACAATTCCGACAAGATCGCGGATGCGGACAAGACCGCGCTGAAAGACGCCGTCAAGGAGGCGCGCGAGGCGCTCGAAAAGGCGGAGAACGACGAGGCTGTCAAGGAGATCGTCGCCAAACTCAGCAAGGTGACCGACCCCATCTTCACCAAGTTCTACCAGGAGAACCCCGAAGCGGCGGCAGAGGCTGCGAAGGCGGCGGGATTCGACCCGAACGCGGCAGGTGCGGGCGCTCAGGGCGGAGCGGACGGCGTCGTCAACGACGACAACATGACTCCTCCGGAAGGCGGCTGGGAAGACTAAAACGAGAGGCGGGCAGGGCGCATCACGCGCCCTGCGTCCGCTTGAAGGGCAGGCGCGCACCTCACGCGCGCGACGAAGCGCGGTCACTCGCGCTTCTGTGCCGCCGAGGGCGGTGAAAGGATATGGCAGACAAGAGTTATTACGAAATATTGGGCGTGGACAAGAACGCGAGCGCGGATGAGCTCAAATCCGCTTACCGCAAACTCGCCAAGAAGTATCACCCCGATATGTACGCCGGCGCGAGCGAGGCGGAAAAGAAGGACGCCGAGGCGAAGTTCAAAGAGGTGAACCATGCCTACGACGTGCTCTCCGACCCGCAGAAACGCGCGGCTTACGACACCTACGGCTCCGAGAACGGTCCCATGGGCGGCGCGGGCGGAGGCGGCGGTTTCGGCGGCTTCGGCGGGTTCGGCACCCATGGCGGACAGGGGTTCAGCTTCGATATGGACGACATCTTCTCGTCCATATTCAGCGGCTTCGGAGGCGGGAGGTCTCAGCAGTCCCGCGCGGGCGCTCCGCAGAGGGGCTCCGACATCCGCGTCGGGCTCACCCTCACCTTTGAAGAGGCGGCGTTCGGCGTGCAGAAAAAGATCAACGTGCGCCGCGTCGAGTCGTGTTCGGCGTGCGGCGGCACGGGCGCCAAGGACGGCAAAGCCTTCAAGACCTGCGCCACCTGCAACGGATCGGGACATGTCACCCAGGTGCAGCGCACCCCCTTCGGGCAGTTCAGCAGCACGGGCGTGTGTCCCACCTGCCGCGGGACGGGCAGAGTCATCACCGAGCCCTGCAAAGCGTGCAACGGTCAGGGCAGAGTGGAGCGTGTGCGTGAGATCACCATCAACGTGCCTGCGGGCATCGATAACGGTCAGACCATCACGTATGCCGGCGAAGGCAACGGGGGCAGGAACGGCGGCGACCGCGGCTCACTTGTCGTAGAGATCACGGTGAAACCTCACAAGCTTTTCAAGCGCGTGGGGAGCGACTTGCAGCTCGAGATCCCCGTCACCATCTCGGAGGCGGCGCTCGGGTGCACCCTTTCCGTGCCGACGCTGAAGGGCGCTAAGGACCTCAAAGTCCCCGAAGGGACGCAGTCCGGCACGGTGTTCAAGATGAAGGGCTGCGGCGTGAAAAAGCTGCGCGGCTCCGACAACGGCGACCTCTTCGTCAAGGTGACGGTGGAGGTGCCGAGGAATGTCACGCGCGAGCAGAAAGACCTGCTGCGCAGGCTGGACGCGGCGTTTGAAGTCAAGCAGTTCCCGAAGAGGAAAGAGTACAGAGAAAAACTGTAAAATGCGGTTTATCGGCTGAAACGAGCCGATAAACCGTCTTTTTTTGCGGAAATGAGATATAACCTTATCACAGTCATCACCGATCACGACAATGCAGACCTGGTCGCTTCCGCCATGTTCGACGCGGGTGCGGAAGGGGTGGACATCGCCGACAGACAGGACTTTGCCGATCTGCTGAGAAGCGACGTCATCTGGGACTATGTCGACGACGACGCGCTGCTCTCGGGCGAGGAGGTCAAGGTCTCCACGGTGACGGACGAGGACGACCGCGAGTTTCTCCCCCGGCTGGAGAGCGCCCTTTCCGCGATGGCGGGCAACGGCGTGAGATACGGCGAGATATCCTCCCGTCTCATCGACGAGGCGGACTGGGCGAACGAGTGGAAGAAATATTACAACCCCATCGTCACGCATTCCGTCACCGTCGTCCCCACCTGGATAGACTATCCCGCAGCCGAGGACGAGACCGTCCTGCGGCTCGATCCGGGCATGGCGTTCGGCACCGGCGAGCACGCCACAACGAGGATGTGTCTCGAGATGGCGGACGCGCGCGGCAAGAGCGTCATCGACGTGGGCTGTGGCAGCGGTATCCTCGGGATCGCGGCGGCGCTCACGGGCGCGAAGTCCGTGTATATGTGCGACATCGACCCTCAGGCGGTGGAAGCGGCGAGGGCGAATGCGGCGCTCAACGGCGTGGACTGCACCATAGAGAGGGCGGACCTCATCGAAGGGAAGGAGAGGGCGGATCTCATCCTTGCCAATCTCACCGCGGACATCCTTTCCCGCCTCGCGCCCTCCGTCGGAGAGCATCTTAACGGGGGTGGGGAGATCGTGGCGTCCGGCATCATCGCGGATAGGCTCGACGAGGTGAAGGGCGTCTTTGCCGCGCACGGGTTCCGCGTCATCGAAGAGAGGGCGGACGGCGACTGGCGCGCTCTGCGCCTCGGGAGGTGACATGGAACTCAGGCGTTTTTTTGTGAGAGCGGAGGACATATCGGAGAGCAGAGTCACGGTGCGCGGCGACGAGTTCGAGCACATGACCAGGGTGCTCCGCATGAAGCCGGGATATAAGGTCATCGTGTGCGCGAACGACGGCACGGAACGCGACTGCGTCATCCGCACCGTAGACCATGGGGAAGCGGTGCTCGACGTAGAGCGCGTGAGAGAGGTCGACCGCAAGCGCGTGAAACTCACGCTGTATGCGGGGCTGCTCAAAAACGCCAAGCTGGACATTGTCGTACAAAAGGCGGTGGAGCTCGGTGTGGACACCGTCGTGCCCTTTGTCTCTCAAAACACCGCGGAAAAGAAGTTCAACCCCGACCGCGCCCGCCGCATAGCGCTCGAAGCCGCCAAACAGTGCGGTTCTCCGTGGCTGAGCGAGGCGGAAGAGGCGGTCTCTTTTGCCGACGTGCTCGCACGGGTGAAAGATCACGACGCCGTGTACTTTGCCTATGAGAAGGAGAGGGAACACACCTTTTCGGACGTTGTTTCCCGCGAGGCGCGGGACGTCGCGCTCATCGTGGGCAGCGAGGGCGGTTTCACTCCCGAGGAGGCGGAAGCCGCACGCGCGGCGGGGGCTGTCCCCGTCACCCTCGGCAGACGCATCCTCCGCGCAGAGACCGCGGATATCGTGGGAGCGGCGCTCCTGCTCAACGCTTTGGGAGAACTCGATCATGACCGATAGACCCACCGTCGCATTTCTTACGCTCGGGTGCAAAGTCAACCAATACGATTCCGACGCCATGCGTGCCGTGCTGGATTACGGCGGTCTCAACGTCTGTGACGCGCCGGAACGCGCCGATGTCTACATAATCAACACCTGCGCCGTGACCGCGGAGGCGGAACGCAAGTCCCGTCAAGCCGTCACACGCATCCTCAGGATCAATCCCGAGGCGGAGATCTACATCTGCGGCTGCGCGTCGCAGAACAATTTCAGCCAGTTCGCAAGGGACGGAGTGAAGTTCATCTCGGGCACCAAGGGCAAGCTCGCCCTCGCCGAGGAGCTCGTCAAAAAGTACGGGGAGGGCAGCGATGACGGCTTTTTCGACAAGATCGTCACCGCGGATTTCGACACCGCGACGAAGTATGAGGACTTCCGCGGCACTCTCACCATGCGCACCCGGCACTTCATCAAAGTCCAGGACGGATGCAACAACTTCTGTTCCTACTGTATAGTGCCTTATCTCAGGGGCAGGAGCAGATCCCGTTCGCTCAGCGGCGTGCTGAGAGAGATCGAGACCGCCGAGACTTCCTGCAAGGAAGTCGTGCTTACGGGCATAAACCTCTCCGCCTACGGCAAGGACATCGGCACCTCGCTTTCCGACCTTCTCACCGCGTTGCAAAGCACTCCGCTGCGCATACGGCTCGGGTCGCTTGAAGCGGGCGTCATAGACGAAAAGTTTTTGGACGCCGCGGCGGGGATAAAGGGTTTTTGCCCCCACTTCCACCTCTCGCTGCAAAGCGGCGACGACGGAGTGCTCAAAAACATGAACCGTCACTACACCACGCGCGAGTACGCCGAAAAGGTCGCGCTCATCCGCTCCCGCTTCCCGGATGCCGCCGTCACCACCGACGTCATCGTCGGCTATCCCACGGAGAGCGATGAGGCGTTCGAGACGAGCATGGCATTTTGCAAAGAGGTGAAGTTTGCGGATATGCACGTCTTTCCCTATTCCTCCCGCAAGGGTACAGTCGCAGGGAAACTCCCCGTGCTGCCTGCCGCTCTTGTCACGGGAAGGCAAAAGAAAATGACTGCGCTCAAACACGAGCTTTCGTCCGAATTCAGACTTAAACAGCTCGGAAAGCCCGTTGAAGTGCTTTTTGAGACAAAAGAGGACGGTCTTTGGTGCGGGCACACCCCCAACTACGTCAAGGTCTATTCCATGCAGGGGGAGCATAATTCGGTGGCGTCCGTCACCCCCACCGCGCTCTTCGGCGACGGGGTCAGAGTGTGAGACTACGGGGCGCGGATCGCTTGTCGCTGAGCCCGCTTGCGTGCGCGCCCGTATGATGATATAATGTTCCGAGAAAAACGCGCGGGAGCGCATTGGAGACAACCATGAACGATTGTGTTTTCTGCAAGATCATAAGAGGGGAGATCCCTTCAGTCAAAGTGTATGAGGACGAGGATATGGTCATCGTCAAGGACATCGCGCCTCAGGCGCCGGTGCACCTCCTCATGCTGCCCAAAGAGCACTACGCCAACATAGTCGAGATGTCCGACGCGCAGGCGCAGACCCTCGGTCGCTGCCTCAAAAAACTCTCCGGAATGGTGGACGAGCTCGGGCTCGCAGACGGCTTCCGCCTCGTGTCCAACAAGGGCAAAAACGCCTGCCAATCCGTGGAGCATCTCCACATCCACATCCTCGGCGGGGCACAGCTCGCCGACAGAATGGCGTAATTTTGAAATTCGCCGCCGCAAGCCCCGTCAATCCGTTGACAAATCCCTGTGGGCGTGTATAATAAATATCACTTGCATCAAAAGGAGGTGAAGAAGATGTCTACCGTCAGAGTCGGTGAAAACGAGAGTTTGGACAACGCGATCCGCCGCTTCAAGAGAAAGTGCGCGCGCGACGGCATCATCGGCGACCTCCGCAAGAGAGAAGCCTACGAGAAGCCCAGCGTCAAGCGTAAGAAGAAGGCAGAGGCTGCTCGCAAGAGAGCTTACAAAAACTAAACAACACAAGGGAGCCACCTCCCTTACGGGGGCATAGCCCAGTCGGTTAGAGCGCTTGTTTCACATACAAGAGGTCACAGGTTCGAGTCCTGTTGTCCCCACCAAGATCCGAAGGACACCGCAAGATCGGTGTCCTTCGGATTTTTGCGTAGCTTCAAGGGGAGCGACCCGCGCGAAATCCATCCTCGGAGCGTCATGGCAAACATATGTTCAAACGCCGCCTGAAGCGAGATGAAAGATCGGCGCGCAGGTTCGGCGGTTTGCGGGCGGGGTATGTTTGAGCGATGCGACAACAAAAAAAGAAGGCCCCGGCAAGAAGCCGAGGACTTAATTCTGACAATGCGATTTGATGGGCATCAAGTGAAAATCGCTTACACGGCTGAGCCATGCTGTCGGTCACATTGTACCCCATATTCTATATTCCGTCAACTGTTGCCTTATACGATCATTCTGCCGGTCTTTCGAATACCGGGCGGTAGCGCGAGCGCGCACCTCGTTGCGATATCGATTTGTTCGTCTCGGCAGGCTTTGGAAGGGCGTCGGAGTCGAGGGGCATGTCGTTTCGTTATGCGGCAAAAAAACAAGAGCCCAAATAATGGACTCCTGCAACCGCCTAGGTAAAACCCGGCGTCCCCAAATCTCTTTCGAGATTGCTTGTATTTTAAGCTTTTCCGGCGGGATCGTCAAGCGTTTTGCGAAAATCGGGTCGGCTTCGGTGTCGGCGGTGTGTTTGCTGCGGGTGAGCCGCTGAAAAGGCAAAAGAAAAAGAGCGGAAGCAACTGGCACGAGGCTTTGGTCGCTAATTACAGGGAACGGAGAACCGTTTACCAGCAGACGCTCTTCGAAATCAGCATATACGGATATCGGCGAATTGTCAACAAAAGAAAACCGCGCCCCCTTTCGGCTGACGCGGGTTGACACGCTGATCAGGCGCATCTGGCTTACTGCCAAGAACAGTATACACGGATCGGGGTAGGTGTGTCAACGGCAAAAAAACAAGAGGCCGGTGGACTCTTGTGATCGCCTCGGTAAAACCGGGCAACATCGGAACCTCTTTCAAGATTACTTTTATTTTAAGTCTTCTCTACGGGATCGTCAAGCGTTTTGCAGAAGTCGGATCGGACGCGGGGCTGCGTGGTTGTTCCTCATTTTTTTGTAAATTCGAGACAAAAAGAAAAGCGCAAGGCGAACATCTTACGAACAGTCTTCCTTGCGCAAGGAGCGCTATGGCTCCCAAACGAGGCCTCACGAATGAGGCGCACCCGAACGGATCGGGAAGATCTCTTTCGAGATCAATCATATTTTAAGCACCCTCGGCGGGCGCGTCAAGCGTTTTGCGAAGATCGGGTCTGCTTCGGTGTCGACGGTGTGTTTGCTGCGGGTGATCCGCCGAAAAAACAAAAGAAAAAAGAGCGACAACAACTAGCTCGAAAGCCGTGGCTGTTGATTACGGGCGACCCGAAACTCAATTCGTACATAGCCCAACGCTCTACGGAAAGTATAGATAAATGACACTGAGAAGTCAACAAAAAAAGTCCGGTCGCAATCGGACTTGAAGTGGTCGGTAAACTAGTCCCGACCGTGCCACGGTCTGACCGCAGCCTGCATTTTCATCATATCATTCATCGACGTTTTGTCAATGTTTGGGTGCATATACGCAGAACGCCTCGAGCAGTTGAGGCTGTAACCGAGCGATTTATCGTACGAAATTGTACGAAATCATTCAATGAGCATGAATAAAAGTGCGCAAAAACTGAAATAGAAGAATGGGCAACCGATGTAATGTATTGAAGGGTTCTGTGTCGTGAGCAAACGCAGGCATAACAAAAGAGATAAAAAAAGGACGAAAGTAAGTGAGCAGAGTTTCAAGTGCTCTCCGTCGATCCTGGGTCGACGGCCGGCTTTATGCCTTACTTCTATCGTCCGCGCCGGCGCTACCCGGAACCTCGCATTAGCGGCCTGCACACCGTATGGCAGTACCCCGTTCGGGATCATTGAAATATTAACACGGTGCATGTTGTTTGTCAAACGGCCATGTATTGAATGCTTTGTTCCGATCCTGCAAAGGTCGTGCAAGTGTGAATTTTTAGCGGCGGGATTTTTTGCGATGAAGCAGAAGCGGGACATTTTTGGGACGTGACGCGCGGTATAATATGTTTGCAAACGGGAGAAGCCCGTTTGACGACGATATTGCGGAGGAAGTTATGGACATCATCATCACCAAACATGCGGAGAGGAGGATCAAGGAGCGCGTGCCCGGCATGAAGAGCGAAAGCAAGCGCGCGGCGTTTGTCGCGGATGCGATGGCGCGCGGAGTCAGGCAGGCGGAGAGCAGGGGCGCGGGTGCGGCTTATCTCAGACACAGGAAGGAGATCGCGGCGGAGTGCGAAGAATATGCGGGCAGAGACATGGTGCTTTACCGTGAGTATATCTTTGTGCTTGAAGGCGGCACTCTCATCACGGTGCTCCCGCGCAGCTTGGATTACGGACGCAGGATGGAGCGCGAGCGTGCGAAGCGTCGCCGCGTCCGCGAAAAGCGGGCGGGAGAAAGCGCGCGCGTTGATTTGACAGGAGAAGCGCTCGCCGCCGCGTGTCCCGCTCTCATTTGACAACAGCCCCGTTTTGCGAGGGGGATCCCGTCCTCCCTCGCTTTCGGGATCCCCGCGCCGGTCCCAACAGTACGGCGCGGGGATCGTCATATCACGAAACGTGCATTTGAGAAACAAACATGCTAAGCATTGCGGCTGCAGTCAAATATCGTTGTATAAAGAGATACGCATTTATGAGGCGGATATACATAAAGACGGTGCGGCGGTTGCAGGGCAACGTTATGTGCCGAAAGGTCATGTTGCGTTCCGCGGCGCGGGTGCGGGGCATTTTGATGGCGTACATCGGGTTCTGGACGGGGTAGCGGGTGCTGCACCACGAGAAGAAGGTGTAGAGCTGTCCCCATACGGAGCGGAGGGTGCGCGGAGCGTAGCAACCCTTGCCGTCGCGGCGCTTGGCGGTGATCACGCCGTCGAACCAGCGGTAGACATCGGAAGGGAGATGGACGCGATGTTGCGCTCGGCGAAGGCGGCGTTGTAGAACTGCGCGAAGAAACGCATCCGCTTGACGGCGGTCTCCGCCGAAGTGACCGCTTTGGAATATCCGATATACAGCTTAGCGGCGTCGGCAAAGAGAACGCATTTCCCTTGTGTTTTGCGAGGACAGCGGGCGGGCATGGAATGGTTGCTGAACTTTTTTTGCTGTTTCACGATCTTTCTCCTTTGCGATGTAGTGAATGCGAAAATCGCGCAAACATTTCCATTATACCTGCGCGGGGAGCGCGGTTTCAACAAAAGTGAAACATCGCCGCGGGAGAGGGCACAGGTTCCGTTCGCGGGCGCGTTCGGGCACAATATGGCGAAGTCGGGGGAGGGGATGGGGCGAGGAGGAGCGCAGTTTTTGCAACAGCGCCGAAAATAATTGCTCCGATCCCGCACCGTCTCATTCCGGGGCGGCATTAAAAAACCGCCCCCGAAGGGGCGGTCATGCCGTAGATGTCGGCGCCGTCAACCGAGGACGCTCTCCATTGTGGCGTCGTCCGGGAGGATGGTGTATTCCGCAGCGGTCGAGACGTTGCCCTCTATGCGGATCCCGTCCGTGATGACTTCTCTGAGGTCCAGAGTGAGCGTGCTGCCCAGGACGGTGAAGCTGACCATTTTGTCATCAAAAAGCTGTTTCAGCGTCATGGGGAAGAACTCGAGGTTGTAGACGAGGAAGAGGGCGTCCTCGATGGGCATGAATCCCGCGATGTCCTGCGAGGTGGTCATTGTCGAGAAGTTGCCGTCATCGAACGTGACGGTGCCCGTGACGTCGCCGAAGTCCACCCAGTCGTAGATCATGGGCATGATGTCGTATCCCGCGCCGTAGGCGAGGATGGGCGCGACCTGATCCAGGATCCACCTGAGGGAACTGTCGCCGGGGATGATATACTCCTCACCGTTCGCGCTCATGCCTTCGGGGTCGTAGAAAGTGTTGGCGGCAAGGTCGAGCACGGGGATGGTCGTGTGCATATCCTCCTCCGTGAAAGATGAGGAGAGGTTGAGGACCATGGCGAGTAGCCCGCTCCCTCGCAACGAGAAGTCGATGACGCCGTCCGCTCCCTTTTCCGCGGTGAGGGTGATGCCGATACCCTCTTTGAGCATGTTCGCGATGTCGAGGGTGGAATCTTCCGTCTGTATCTTGTCCGCGTCGGGGACGACGACCGTCACCTCATAGCGGATGCTGAAGGTGTCGCCGATGTAGACGCGCCTGCCCGTGAGGTCGAGGTTCAGGTGCAGAGCGGCGTCCCCCGTGCCCACGGTGGCGGTGAGGGTGCCGGAGTCCGTGCTCATCTTGTTTGCGGCGCTGTCCCATGCCTCTTTTGCGGAGACATAATTCGACGCGACGTCGTTGCATGCGGTGAGCGCAAAGAGGGATGCGAGGAGGCTTGCAAGCAATACTATTGCGATAATTGCGGTTTTAAGTGTGCGTTTCATGTCGTTAAACCTCCCGTTATGCGTTTTCGCCGTATCCGACGATCCTGTCGCAGGCGGTGTCGTAGATTGATCTTAATGCGCTGAGCGGCATTCCGTTGCCGTCCACGGCGTCCCATGCGTAGTCCGTGCTCTCGCGCCAGAGCATGACCCCCGCAAAGCCCTGTTCGATGACATAGGCGGTCTTGTCCGCGATGAGAGCTGCGCCGTTCACCCACACCTGCATGAACTCGTTGTCGTATTTTATGCTCCCGTCGAGGTTGGTGCCGTCATAATAGAGCCATTGGATGTTGTCCCAATAGGTGTAGGGGTCTTTGCCCTGCGTCGAATAGACGGTGTCGCCGTAGCCGTAGTTCGTCCACACGGTGTCCCAGCTCGTCGGTCTGCCGTAGAGGGGGATGCCCAGGACAAGCTGCGAGGGCTTGAAGCCGATGTTGACGAAGTAACGCATGGAGGAGTACGCTCCGCTGCGGAAGGAGGAGTGGTTGCCGTCCATGATGTCGAAGCGGTCGTAAGCCATCATCTGCACGAAGTCCACCGCGTCGATGTGCTCTTGCGTGAGGGTGACGCTGCCCGCGGAAAGGGCGAGGGAGATATACTTGTCCTTGCCGGAAGCGTCCAGCATTTTGCGCGCTTCCACCAGCATATCGCCGTACACTTTCCACTCGTATGCGCTCGTCGGATATTCCCAGTCGATGTCGATGCCGTCCACGCGGTCGTCGTCGGCGATGAGCTGTTTTATGCTTTGCACAAGCGCCGTCTCGTTTGCGGGCAAGCCGTGTTTTGAAGTGTCTTTGGGATAGAAGTCGATGCAGATGTTGATCTTTCTGCCGCTTTCCGCCGCATATCCGTCGACGGCTGCGAGCACCTTGTCTATCGCTTCGTCATAATAGCCGTCAGGGTCCGGATGCTCGCCGACGAAGCGGAACTGATCGGTCTCGCGGTCGTAGTCCGGGTCGGACGTATCGTAGTTTTTCGGATCCTCGGCATAGACGATGCCGCCGTTCTCGTCCCAGAAAGCGAAGGAGATGAGAATGACGTCGGTGATGGTGTCGTGCCTGAAATCATCAAGGAGGTCTGCCGTCTCCATGTACTGCAGATCCTGAGGAGTGTAGTAGTTGAACACGCGGAAGTCCTGCGTGTATTCTTTTGGCGCAATATTGTAGATTTCGACTTCCGACATCGAAAGTTCCTTGCCTTCGTCGACGTAGTTAAAATAAATGCGGAAAGTGGTCACTTCCACCGCGTCGAAAGTGCAGTAGCGGTAACGCTCGATCCTGTCCTGCTGACGGTAAAAGAAATTCTCGAAATAGCCGTAGCCGTCTGTCGGATATTCCCCGTTCTCGTCGGGGGTGACGAAGCTGAAACCGGAGATGTAGTTGCCGTTTTCGCGCAGGACTACAGTGTTGATCTCCGTAGGCGAGGGAAGTGTGATCTCGATATACTGTCCGGTGGTGCTTTCTGCCGTCCATGCCGTCGAGGTGTCGCCGTCCGCGACGTTCCCCGCGCTGTCCGCCGCGCTCGATGCCGTGATGTTTTGCGCGCTTGCCGCGAGGTTTTCGGCGTCAACGGTGTCGAGGTCGTTGGTGAACTTGTCGGGGTAAGGCTCGACGCCCATCGAACCGACGCCGACATCTTTGTTGCAGGCGACAAAAAGCGCTCCCGCGACAAGCAGGAGAACGAGCGTCGCCGCGATCATTGCGACCGGTTTTTTCTTTTTCATAGACTGCTCCCAAAAGCGTACCGCCTCGGCGGTTCAACTTATGATAACACGGGAAGGGGGGTGTTTTCAACATTTTTTTTATTTTGTTCTGATATATCGGGCAGACATTCGGTAGTTCAAATGCGCGAAGGCAGCGCCTCGCGGGAAAACCCAAAGAAAGCGGGAGCACCGGGTGCTCGCGTGCGAATAAGAGTGCCGTGAGATATTCCGGGCTGGCATAGTATTGGCAAGGCGAATGACGCGGTTCAGGCGGAAATCGGCGGCGCTGAACCCGGTTCGTATTATTCCGGTCTGGCATGCCAGCCCGGAATAAGAATAATAAGCCGAATGACAAGGTGCCGAAAATTAAAGCGCGCACCCGAAGGTGCGCGCATAACGTCATTTGAGAGTGCGTCAGACTCTGACGGAGCCGACATGATCTGCGTAGTCTTCCGCGCTCCCGCGGCGAGGTTGTCGGAGTCCACGGTGTCGATGCCGTCGGTGAAGATGTTCTCTGGTCTTTCGACGCCTTTGCCCGTGACGTCCGCTTTGTCGTTGCACGCGACGAGCACGGGAAGAGCCGCCGTGACGAGCAGCGCCGCCATGACGAACAGAGCGATGATTTTCTTTTTGGCCATATAAGCCCCCTTAAAATTGATAAAAGGACAAAGGCCCTCTTAAGCCTTTGCCCACGCCGACACTATAACATCGGGAGGCGGAAGTGTCAATAACGCGCTCTTCAACTTTGAAAATTTCATAAAAAAAAATATAACTTTCGCGTGTGCGGAGCGCGGGCGCAAATTTTTTGAAATGCTTGCGCTTGGCGGCGGTTGTAGTATAATTGAGTTGAGGGCGGCGGGCGTTCCCGCGGGAGACAACCGCGACGCCTGCGCTCGAGAGGAAGATATGAAAAAGAACTTAAAGACGGTATATGCAAACTGCACCCTGGTCGACGTCAAGTCCGACTGCGCGCTCGTAAAGAACACGGACATCTTTGTTGAGGACGGCAAGATCGTGAAAGTCGCGCCCGCAGGCGGGGACAGGACGGGGTATGCCGTGTATGACGCGTCCGGCAAATTCGCGATGCCCGGTCTCGTCAACGCGCACGCCCACCTCTTCGGCACGGGCGCGCCCAGCAAAGTCATCTCGGGCGGCGGCGCGCAGAAGCTGGTGCTGAAACTGGTGCACAGCCCCCTCGGGATGGCAGTCCTGAAAATGCTGGTCTCTTCTGCCTGCGTGCAGGAGCTGAACTCCGGCGTGACCACGCTGAGGGGACTGGGAGATTTCCGCGGCTCGGACATCGCGGTGCGCGACGCGCTGAAAAAGGGCAAAGGCAAGGCGGCGGGACTTGACCTCATCGTGTCGGGGCCTGCCATCACCGCTCCCGGCGGACACGGGGACGGTACATTCGCGCTCACCGCGTCCACGCCCGAGGAATTTGCGGCGCTCGCGGCGCAGAATGCGGAGAACGGCGCCGACCTCATCAAGATCTGCATCACGGGCGGCGTGACGGACGCCAAGAAGAAGGGCGAGCCGGGCGAAGTCAAGATGACGGCGGAGCAGATCAAAGCCGCCTGTGACAAAGCGCACGCTCTCGGCAAGAGGGTGGCGGCGCACATCCAGAGCCCGAAAGGGGTGGAACTTGCGGCGTTGAACGGCGTGGACACCGTGGAACACGGCGCACACATGAGCGAGGAGGCGGCTGCCGCCCTGAAAGCCCGCGGCGGCGCGGTGGTGGCGACTTACACTCCCGCTTATCCCTACTACAAACTCCCTCCCGAGGTCACCAAACTCGACGAAGTGCGCAGGTTCAATTCCGGCATAGTGCTTGACGCGATGACGCAATGCGTCCGCGACGCCTACGCCCACGGCATCACGGTGGCGATGGGCACGGACGCGTCCTGCCCCTTCTCTACGCAGACGGGGATGTGGCGCGAGGTGATCTATTTCGCGAAACTGGGCGGTTTCGGCGCGAAAGCGGCGCTGTATGCCGCGACGATGGGCGGCGCGGCGGCGGTCGGGCAGAGCGACAAAGTGGGCTCACTCGAAGAAGGCAAACGCGCGGACATCCTCATCCTTGCCGAGAACCCCGTCGAGCGTCTCGAGACTTTGCGCGACCCCGTTGCAGTCGTTGCGGGCGGCAGGCTCATCGCCCGTCCCGCGCCCAAGCGCAACGAGAAGATAGAATCCGTCCTCGACGGACTGATGAAGGAGCTTTGAATGACTTACGCCATCGACACGGAAGAATTCATCGAGATCAACGGTGACAGACAGAACATCCGCATCCGCGCGGCGAAGGAGGGCTTGCCCGTCGTGCTTTTCGTGCACGGCGGACCGGGTGTGTGCGACAGACACAACGTGCTGGGCTATCACTCCGACCTTGCCGAGAAGTTCACCCTCGTGTGCTGGGATCAGCGCGGGAGCGGCAAAAGCTACACCCCCGCCATCCGCAAGCGCACCCCGAAGGTGTCGGAATATGTGGATGACATCCTCTTTCTCGCGGAGTATCTCGCGGGACGGTTCCGCGTGCGCAGGATCGCTCTCGTCGGGCACAGTTGGGGCTCCATCATCGGCGTGCTCGCAGTGAGCAAACGCCCCGATCTCTTTTTCGCTTATGTCGGAGAAGGGCAGTTCGTGGACGGCGACCGCAATGAGGAAGGCTCCTACCGCTTCTGCCTGGAAGAGGCAAAAAAGCGCGGGGACAAGAAAGCGCTCGCGGCGCTCGCAAAGGGCGCGCCCGTGGACGGAGTCTATCCCGACAACAAGAGCATGATGACCCAGCGCGACTGCCTCTCCCGCTACGGCGGCGCCATCTACCGCGGCAAACAGGGACTGGTCAAAGGGCTGCTGATGCCCCTCCTCAAAACAAAGGAATACACCCTCGCGGACATCGTGAAATACGCGCAGGGCGCGACCTATCTCTCTGACGTCATGTGGTCCGACGTGGTGGGACAGCGGCTGAGCGCGATAAAGCGCCTCGACGTCCCCGTCGTCATCACGCAGGGCAGACACGACTACAACACCCCGTCCGCCATCGCGCAGGAATGGTTCGAAGCCCTCGAAGCCCCGTCCAAGACCTGGGTGTGGTTTGAAGACTCCGCCCATTCCCCCGACATCGAAGAACCCGAAAAATGGAGCGCCGTGCTCTCAACGGAACTTTCTAAGCTATCCGAACGGAATTAAAAAACATCCTGCCCGTGCAACATGCACGGGCAGGATGTTTATAAAAGCGCGGAGGGTCGCTCC
>UMHM01033929.1_pt1 | contig 23618 bp, 22 predicted proteins | sample 1965501 | NCBI WGS metagenome assembly UMHM01 (sample SAMEA4836095, study PRJEB28245) | human gut metagenome | biome: gut microbiome; material: fecal sample | place: Denmark | collected 2008
AGCAAATAACCTCGGTCTTGATTTTGTGAAAACTGTGGATTTTACAGCGATTTGCAGCAAATTACGACTTAAAGCGCTCCATAATCTTAACCGCAGTTTTAATTCCGTCAACAGCCGCGGACATTATCCCGCCTGCGTAACCCGCGCCCTCTCCGCAGGGATAAAGCCCGTCCGTGCCGAGCGCGCAGCCGTTTTCACCGCGCGGTATTCTCACAGGCGAGGACGTTCTCGATTCAATCGCAGTAAGAACGCTGTCGCTGTCGGAGAAACCGCTTATCTTGCGGTTAAACGCATTAATTCCAAGCGCAAGAAAATCCGAAATGTGTTCCGGAAAAAGCTCACGCAGATTTGCCGGTTCAACTCCCGGAAGATAAGTCGGGGCGACTCTGCCAAGCGAAAATGCCGTTCCGCCGCCGATAAACTCACGCGTAAGCGTCGCAGGAGCGCGGTCTGAGCCGCCGCCGAGCGTAAACGCTTTCTGCTCAAGCTTTTTGATGAAGTCAACGCCAGAAAGCGGCGAAGTTCCGAAGTCATCGGGCGAAACCGAAACCAGAACCGCGCTGTTTGCGTTTTTACCGGAACGGGAAAAATTGCTCATTCCGTTTGTCACGATTGTACCGCGCGAGCTTGCCGAAGCCACGACAAAGCCTCCCGGACACATACAGAACGTGTATACGCCGCGGTCTTTCTCGCGGAAAGAAAGCGCGTATTCGGCGGGCGGCAGGGCAGGGTGTCCCGCGTATTTCCCGTAAAGCGCCTCGTCGATATCCGACTGAAGATGCTCAATTCTCGCGCCGATTGAGAACGATTTCGGCTGTAATTCAATTCCGCTTTTCAGCAGAACGCCAAACGTATCGTGCGCAGAGTGACCTATCGCGAGCACAAGCGCGCCGCACGGTATCTTCTCGCCGTTTACGCTTACGGAACGCAGTTTTCCCGCGCTGATTTCAACGTTCTCAACAGGCGACAGAAAGCGGATTTCACCGCCAAGTTCAACTATTCTTTCGCGCAGATTTACGACAATTTCGCGCAAATTATCCGTTCCGATATGCGGCTTCGCTTTGGTAAGAATTTCATCGGGAGCGCCAAATTCCGCAAATTTTTCGAGCACTCTCGCGCAAAGAGGGTCGTTAATCCGCGTCGTCAGCTTGCCGTCGGAAAAAGTTCCCGCGCCGCCTTCGCCGAACTGAACGTTTGTCTTTTCGTCGAGAACGCCGTTTTTCCAGTAGCCCTCGACCGCGCTTATTCTTTCGTTCATCGAAGCTCCGCGCTCAAACACAATCGGCTTGTAGCCAAACTCGCAGAGCGTCAGCGCGCAGAACATTCCCGCAGGTCCGAAACCCGCAATACAGATTTTTCCGTCGGGTATTTCACTCCCGAAATTAACCGAAAGCTTTTCGTTTGTGAAAACGCGCACATTCGGGAATATTTCCGCAAGCCGCGCTTCTTTTTCGGGCTTCTGAAGCTCGATGTAAACCGAATTTACAAAGCATACGCCGTGCCGCGCGTCTACCGAGGTTTTGTGCAGTTTTGCCGTTTTAACCTCGCTCTTATAAAGCCTGAGCGCCGAGAGCGCTTTTTTTACAGCGTTCTCGGCGTTTGCCGCGTTTATTTCGGTTTTGATTTGTGATACTATTATTGCCATTTTATCCGCCCTCGTCCTTTTGAACGGCGTAAATCGTTACCTTATAATCGCCTGTAACCCAGCATTTCTGACCGCTTCCCTTAATCTGAACTGTTGCGGTTACGTCCTGAGTTCCGGGTCTTAGCGTCAATCCCATAAGATTTACCGTAGCCGTGATATCTCCGCTTGCAAAGCCTGTTATCAGGTCCGACGGTCCTGTGACGGTAACGGTAAGCGCGGTTGTCGTGAGCGATACGTTATAATTGTCGGGCGTACCCTTAATTTCGATATTCTCCGAGGTTACAATGTAGTCGAGCAAACCGTAATTTTCGGTTTTCCAAGTTATTCTTGCGCTGTTATTGCCCGAAAGGTTCTTGTAGCCGTCGGGAAGAACGATAGGAAGATAGGTGTTGCTGTTCGGGGTGATGTCGGACAGGTTGATTGTGCCGATATCAAGCGCGCTTTGATTGTCAATCGTGTTGTCTGGAGCGGCAATCGTTATCTTGTCGGGGCTGATTTCGTACTTCAGCGAGTCCGCGTCAAATCCCGACGGATAGTTAATCGTAAGCTTCAGTGGCAGCTCCTTTTGCTTGAATATCGGAATATTTACCGTGACAATCTCGGTTGAAAGCTTCAGCTTATCGGACACGATTTTTGTGCCGTTGCTTCCGTAAATGATGATTTCGCTGTTCGTCTGCGTCGATTCCATAATATCCCCGTGGAACGTCGAGCGCGCTTCAATTCTGTCGATTTTATCAAGCATTGAAGCCGAGCCTGTCACGGAAATCGTTTCGGGCGAGGTCGTTACGTCATCGGCGTAGAAGCCTTCGGGCAAGCTGATATCGGGCGCGGTTCCCGTTATCGGGAATTCTTTCGTGATAATCTTATCTATTTCAAGAAGAAGCGTTTTCGGCTCAATCTCAAGCAGAGTGTAATCCTCGTTTGTTTTTGCGAAAACCTCAAGCGAAACGTTATATTTTCCCGCAGAGGTTACTTCCGAGAGGTCCGCCGCGGCGTAGAAATCCTGTGAATCAAGCCTGCTTATATCATAGCGCTTGCCCTGAATTTTGACGTTTACCGTTTGGTCGATATCGTTTACAATCTGAAGATTATTCTGTATCATATAATCTGTCAGATGCGCTTCAACCGCGATATTGTTCACTTCTTTCTCGACTGTCGGGAAAACCTGAATGGAAACCACAATCCAAAGCGTGAACGAAAGCAAAAATGCCAGAATAAGCGTTTTATAGTTGCGCTTCAGGTCGTTGAGGAAATTAAGAATTACATTTTTCACTGCTTATTTCCTCCTTGCTTTGCGTTTTTGCGGGGCTTTTTCTTCTTCTCGGAGGAAGCGCCCGGCATATATTTCCTGAGAATTGTGATAAGCCCGTCGCGCGTCAGGTCGCGGGAAAGCTGTCCGTCCAAAGCTACGGAAATCGTTCCCGTTTCCTCGGAAACAACGATTACAAGCGCGTCCGAGTTTTCGCTCATACCAACGGCGGCTCTGTGGCGCGAACCAAGCTCCGCGGTGAGATACTGGTCTTTCTGCGTGTTCGGCAGAAAGCACCCCGCCGCGTAAATTCTGTTGTCGCGTATGATAACCGCGCCGTCGTGAAGCGGAGCTTTGTTATAGAATATGTTGCAGAAAAGCTCCGGTTCACACTCTGCGTTGATAATGCTCGTGGTTTCCTTTTCAATGATATCGCCGAGCTTCGTTTCTCTTTCAATAACGATAAGCGCGCCTGTTTTGCTGTCGTGAAGCCTTGAACAGGCGTCCGCGATACCGAGAATCGCGCGTTCGCGAGCCGAGGCGTTTCCCGCGTTCTTTTCAACGGACTGCGCGAACGTAGTAACCTTTGTTCCGCCGACCTTTTCGAGAATTCGCCTGAGTTCCGGCTGGAATACTATCATAATCGCGATAATTCCGACCTGAAGGAAGTTGTCGATGAGGAAGCTCATCGCCCTCAGCTTGAATATCTGCACCAGAATAAATACGATTATGATGAAGAAAATGCCCTTCAAAAGCTGCATTGCGCGCGTTTCACGCAAAAGCTTTATCAGATAATACACAAGAAACGTCAGTATGAGAATGTCGAGAATATCGAAAACGTTTATTGACTGAACGATGTTTACAAAATTATCGACAATATCTCTGATATATTCGATTGCGTCCAAAGTTTTCTCCTTTACAAACGCGATTGTTTACGGAAATCAGTCGTCGTGCTCCGGACCTTTTATGATTATGGCGATAAAATCGGGTCCCGCGTTGCAGGAAACGACAACTCCGATTTTTGCGACCATTGCGGGCGGATAGCCGACCTTTTTCGTCATTTTTTCGATTACTTCCTTGTCAAGTTCGGGGCGGGTTGTCGTGCAGACGCAGTAGGGAGTCTGCGGTATCATTTGCGAGGAAACGTATTCAACGCCCGCGTCGATTATCGCCTTTTCACCGCGCGCCTTTCTCACAACCGCCGTCACTTTGTCGTGAAGCACGATAAGCGGCTTCAGACCCATAAGCTCGCCGAGAAATCCCGCGGCGGCAGATATTCTTCCCGATTTTTTCATATGGCGAAGGCTGAATCCGAGCACATACGCCTCCGTGTGAAGCGCCCAGTCCTTGAGGTATGCAACGACGCTTTCAACCGACTGTCCGTCGTCGAGCTTCTTGCACGCTTCGATTATCGGGAAACCGTAAGCAATCGTATAGTTTCTTGAGTCGACGTTGTATATTTTAAGGTCGGGAAGGTCCTCCTTAACCGCCTCAGCCGCAAGAACCGACTGCGCGAAAGTCTGCGAACCCGCCGCGTTTATCACGTCGACGATAATCTCGCGTGCGCCCTCGCTGTACAGCTTGCGGTATTCTTCCTCAAACTCAATCTGCGTAATCTGGGAGTGCTTCGGGATTTCCTCGTTGTCCTTCAAAATCTGATAGAACTCGTCCTCCTGAATTTCAGCGCGGTCAACATAGCTTTTTCCGTTTATTACAACGTTAAACGGCATTATAACAAGATATTTCTCCCACTCTTTTTCAAGCTCGCGCGAAATATCGCAGCCGCTGTCCGTAATAATTCTGACTTTTTCGTTCATAGATGTGATTTCCTTTCGGTTTATGTATATTTCAGTCCGCTTCGGACCAGTCAAACTTTGTAAGGCTGCCGTTATTCTGAAGCTCAGGAAAATCCCACTGCCTCAGAATTTCGTAAGCCGCTATCGCCACGCTGTTCGATAAATTCAGGCTTCGGAGCGTCGGCATCATCGGTATTCTCACGCATGAAGATTTGTTCGAAAACAGAAGCTCTTCGGGAAGTCCCGCGTCCTCGCGCCCGAATACGATAAAGCAATCGTCCGGATAGCTCACGTCGGAATAACGGTTTTGCGCCTTTGTCGTGAAAAAGAAGTATTTTCCGCTTGTCCGCGCGAAAAAATCGTCAAAACCGTCATAATATGTGATATCCAGATAATGCCAGTAATCAAGCCCCGCGCGCTTGAGCTGCCTGTCGGTCGGCTCAAACCCCATCGGTTTTATAATGTGCAGTGCGGCACCCGTAACGGCGCACGTCCGCGCGATATTTCCCGTGTTCTGCGGTATCTGCGGCTCGGCGAGAACGATATTCAGCTTCATTTAAGCGACCTCCGTTTTCACGGACTTTATAATCGTCCGCGAAGTGTTGCTTTTGCTTTTACGCAACAGTACATTAATATTATAACATAAACTCTTGTTTTTTTCAATAGGATTATTGTATTGACAAACGAAAAATATTGTGATAAAATTCTAAGGTAACACCGCATAATTATTGTCGTTTAATCGCGCCGAGATTTTTTCGTCAGAATGAACAAAACGAACGAAGGAATACTGTATGTATTTCGAGAGAGTTTTGGGCGTTATGACGGAAAAATAGCAAGCGAGGAAACGGCAAAGGCAAAGCCGCTAATTGTGCGGTGTTGCCCTAATATGTATGGCAAACAGGGTATTAATGACGAACGGAGAGCGAAAAAATGCTTGAAAAACCGACGGCGCTTCACAAAAGAATGAGAACGGAACGCAGCGCGGAAATTGCGGCTGCGTGCGATATAACGCGAAATTCCGTTACAATTGAGTATTATGATACCGCGATGAACAGGGTATACGCGAGGTCGGTTCTTTTCGGCGCCGAAATTACCGCAAAATCCGCGTTCGACGTGGTTTCGCGCTTGATTGTCACGGGCTGCCGCGAACACAATATTCCCGCCTCGGCGATAAAATCGGTCGGAATTGCCGCGGAGGTTCACGTTGCGGAATACCTTTCGGCGGAGCTTTCGCCGGGAGAGCTTTACCTCAGCCCCGATGTTTTCCTGTACTATCCGCCGTTTGTTTCAATGGGCGTAAGCGGGAGGTTTACGGCTTCGCTTATGACGATACCGGAAGCGAACTTTACGGCGGCGGATTTCGGAAGCGAAATTTGTGTTGCCGAAAAGAACGGCGAAAAGCTCTGCTGCGCGGCTTTTCCGCTTGCGGGAGCGTTTGACGGAAGCGGTCTTGAAAGCGGTATGCCCGCGGAAAGCGGCGCCGTTGAAACGGTTCGGCGCGACGGAAAAACGCTCGTATACGAGGTGATTGACGACGCGGACTGCATAGGAATTTGCCCGTGCGGCGCGGCAATGGCGGCTTCGGTTATGCTCTCGGAGTGCGTTATCGACGAGGACGGGATTATGTATGACCGCGATTTTTTCTTCATAGGCGAGGATTTTTTCATCTCTCAGAGCGATATCCGCTCAATTCAGTCAGACAAGGCGAGAACCGCTGCGGCGCTTTCGCTTTTTCACGCGGAAAACGGAATTTATCTTTCGGGAGAGCCGTTTTCTTCCGCGGACGGGCTGAAAGCGCTTGTTTCGCTCGGCGCTATACCGCAGAATTTCTCGCGGGCGGCTTTTGCGAGAAATTCCGTTCTGCGCGGCGTAGAAAACTGCCTTATGAGCGAAAAAACGCGCGAAAACGCCGAGCTTCTCGCAAGAAACGCCGTCGATATCACGGACAAAATCCTGCCCGATTACGACGAGAGATATATCAATAATCTAAAATTTTAAATGAAAACGAGAAAAAATTGTAAATTTTAATAAAAAGCACTTGATTTTTTTAGTCAATAGTGTTATAATAATAAGGCATTTAGTATCCGCCGGTATAACTATGCCCAAATATGGGTATTAACGTTTCGCGCAGAAACGCGGAATGGACGCGTTAGACGGTGTGTGTTAATGCTGCGGAGCATCGCTCCCGTAACATTAAAAACGGATAGTCCGCTGTTATAAGAGGAATCGACCTCTTGCTTTTGTCCGGAATCACCGGTTTCAAGAATATCCGAAAATTTCAGGAGGAAAAGAAAATGGACGCACTTAAAATCATTGAGCAGAGCAGTATGAAGGAAGAAGCACCCGCAATCGAAATCGGCGATTTCGTAAAGGTGTATGTACGCATCAAGGAAGGCGACAAGAGCCGTATCCAGATGTTCGAGGGTACCGTTATCGCGAAGAAGCACGGCGGCATCAACGAAACTTTCACCGTTAGACGCGTGGCTCACGGCTGCGGCGTGGAGAGAGTTTTCCCCGTACATTCTCCGTCTGTTGACCACGTTGAGGTTGTCAGAAACGGTAAGGTTCGCAGAGCGAAGCTTTACTACCTCCGCGACAGAGTCGGCAAGGCTGCTAAGATTAAGTCCAAGGTTTAATTCGGCGTCACCCGAAACTAAAATGTGCCAAAGCGGCTTTACTGCCGCTTTACACGCATTTTAGAGTGATTTTCGGGGAACGCTGCAAAAGTGAGTGTGCTATGAGCGATTTAGATGAGGAAATTGAAAAGTTGGAAAGCGACGCTGCTCCCGAAATGGATAGCAGCGCTGTCGGCGAGCCTGCGGAAAGCTCCGATGTAAGCGGCGGGGACGATAAAAAAGGCGGGGAAGAAAAGCCGCGCCCGTTTTCCGACCCGCTGAGCTGGGTGAATAATATCATTGCCGCAGTTTCGATTATGCTTGTACTCAATCTTTTCGTTTTCCGCATTATAACCGTGGACGGCACCTCGATGTGCGATACCCTTCAGGATAAAGACAGGGTTTTTGCAACGAATTTTTTCTATGAGCCTTCTTTCGGCGATATTGTCGTGCTTCAGGCTGACAAGCTTGTCAACGGAAACACGAAAATGTACGGAGAGGTTATCATTAAGCGTGTAATCGGCGTTGCGGGCGATACCATAAGAATAAACTTTGAAAACGGCGAGGTTTATCGTAACGGCGAGCTTTTGCAGGAGGATTACATCAAAACGCTTACGACAAGGCGGTATATCGGCTGGATGAACAGCGACGAGGACTATGTTGTCCCCGAAAACTGCGTGTTCGTTATGGGCGACAACAGAAACGTTTCCCACGACAGCCGCGACCTCGGTCTTGTCGGGTTTATCAATAAAAATCTGATTTTGGGCAAGGCGTTTTTGCGCGTTTTGCCGATTTCTCAATTCAAATGGCTGTGAATAATCAAATCGACGCAGGAAATATCCAGTGGTTTCCGGGACATATGACCAAGACGAGGCGGCTTATTGAAGCCGACCTGAAAATGGTTGACGCGGTTGTCGAAGTGACGGACGCGAGAATTCCCGAAAGCAGCAGAAATCCTATTATCGACGAGCTTTGCGGGAAAAAACCGCGCATTATGATAATGAACAAGTGCGACGCCGCCGATGAAAAGGCGACGGAAGCGTGGAAGCGTTTCTATGAGAAGCAGGGAATGTGCGTTATCGTGTGCGAATGCCGCAGCGGCAAAGGCGTAAACAAGTTTCTGCCTGCCGTGAAAAAGCTTCTCAGAGAGCTTACCGAGCGCAGAAAGGCCCGCGGTATGATTGGGAAAGCTATGCGGCTTATGGTTGTGGGTATTCCGAATGTCGGAAAATCCTCGTTTATCAACAGAATGGCGAACTCGCGCAAGACGAAAGTCGGCGACAGACCGGGCGTTACCCGCGGAAAGCAGTGGGTGACTATCGATAAGGACGTTGAACTTCTCGATATGCCGGGGATTTTATGGCCGAAATTCGAGGATAAGGACGTGGCGCAGCGGCTCGCTTTCACGGGCGCGGTCAAGGACGAGGTTATGGATTCCGAGGCTCTCGCAAGAGCGCTCGGCGCAATTCTTTTGCGGGATTATCCCGAGCTTATGAAGGCGCGCTATGGAATAAACGGCGAGGGCGACGTGCTCGTTGAGATTGCAGACGCGAGAAAAATGCTCGTTTCGGGCGGCGAACCCGATACGGAACGCGCCGCGGCGGCTTTGCTTGACGAATTTCGCGGCGGGAAAATCGGGAGGATTACTCTCGACAAGCCGCCTGTTTCGGAGTAAATTTGTATGAGTATACATCGAAAAAGCGAGGAAACACAGCTTGCCGAGGATTTCGGCGAGGTTTCGCTTCGCGAATTTGACAGACTTTTGCGCGGGAAATACGGCGCTGTCTGCGGAATTGACGAAGCGGGCAGGGGTCCTCTCGCGGGCGATGTTTATGCGGCGGCGGTTATTCTCGACCCGAATAAGCCTATTGACGGGATTAACGACAGCAAAAAGCTCTCCGAGAAAAAACGAGAGGCGCTTTTCGGTGAAATTACCGAAAAAGCCGTTTCTTACGGTATCGGGATTGCGACTGTCGAGGAAATCGAACAGACCGATATCCTTTCGGCGGCGCTGCTTGCGATGAAGCGCGCGTATGAACAGCTTGCGGTTAATGCGGGAATTGTTCTCGTGGACGGGGACGTGCTTCCCGAAATTGACGGGCTTGTGAAAAATCTCAAGCACGGCGACGCAAGAAGTGAGGCTGTCGCGGCGGCTTCAATTCTCGCAAAGGTTTCGCGCGACAGATATATGAAAAAGCTTGGCGAGATTTATCCCGTATACGGCTTCGAGAAACACGCGGGTTACGGCACGAAAGCGCATTATGCCGCGATTGACGAGTATGGGGTTTGCCCGGCGCACAGAATTAGCTTTTTGAAAAAGCATTTTAATAATGAACAAAACAGATAAGGGAAGGCTCGGCGAGGACGCGGTTTGCGCCGAACTTCTGCGGCGAGGTCACAAAATCATTGCGAGGAATTATCACAAGCGCGTCGGTGAAATCGACATTATCTCGTCTTTTGAGAGATTTGTCGTGTTCACCGAGGTTAAGGCGCGTGAAATCCGTGGCTTGGTTTCGGGACTTGAAGCGGTTAACTTCACAAAACAGAAGAAAATCGTGCTTACCGCGGACGCTTGGCTTTCCGAAAATCCTACGGATTTACAGCCGAGGTATGATATTGCAGAGGTTGAATTTACGCGGGGCGAGCTTCCGAGAATTGTAAGCGTGAAAATCTACGAGGACGCTTTCTCCGCCGATGGAATTTATACCGTAAACTGAAAGGACGACAGACCATGAACTATGCGAGCACAAGAAATTCTTCGCTTAAAGAGTCGAGCGCGCACGCTATCGTAAAGGGACTTTCCGACGAGGGCGGACTTTATGTCCCCGAAAATATCCCCGCGTTCACCGAGGAAGAAATCAAGGCGCTTTGCGGAAAATCTTACACCGAGCGCGCTTTTGCGGTTTTCTCGAAGTTTCTGACCGATTTTACCGAGGAAGAGCTTCGCCGCTGCGTTGAAAGCGCTTATAACAGCAAGAATTTCGATACCGATAATATCGCTGAAATCAGCAAACTGAAAAATGGCGAGTATATTCTTGAACTGTGGCACGGTCCTACCTGCGCGTTTAAGGATATGGCTCTTCAGATTTTGCCGTATCTTCTCACAACTTCCGCGAAAAAGACCGTTGACGGCAAGCATATCGCTATTCTTGTCGCAACTTCGGGCGATACAGGAAAGGCTGCTCTCGAGGGCTTCAAGGACGTTTGCGGCACTTCTATCAGTGTGTTTTATCCCGAAGACGGCGTTTCCCCTATGCAGAAGCGCCAGATGACCACGCAGGAAGGCGAAAATGTCAACGTATGCGCGGTTAAGGGCAACTTCGACGATTGCCAGAATGGCGTTAAGGCAATTTTCACCGATAAGGATATCGAAAAGACGCTCGCGGAGAGAAATATTCTACTGTCAAGCGCGAACTCCATAAACTGGGGCAGACTTGCACCGCAGATTGTTTATTATGTTTCAACATATGTTCAGCTTGTCGCAGATGGGGAAATTGATTTCGGCGATAAGGTGAATATCGTTGTTCCCACGGGCAATTTCGGCAATATTCTCGCGGCTTATTACGCTAAGAGAATGGGTATTCCCGTAAACAAGCTGATCTGCGCTTCCAACAGCAACAACGTCCTCACCGATTTCATAAACACGGGCGTTTACGACAGAAACAGAAAGTTCTATACGACCGTTTCTCCGTCGATGGATATTCTCATTTCTTCAAACCTTGAGAGAATGCTCTATCACCTCACGGACGAAAACGACGCGCTCATAAACGATTGGTTCGGCAAGCTCAAAACCGACGGCAGATACGAGGTTAACGGCGAGGTTAAAAATAAGCTCGGCGAGCTGTTCTGCGCGGGCTGCTGCTCGGACGATGAAACCAAGGCGACTATCCGCGCGACTTTTGAGAACGAGGGTTATCTTCTCGATACTCACACAGCAGTCGCCGTTAAGGTTTACGAGGACTATAAGGCTAAGACCGGCGACGACACTAAGACGATTATCGCGTCCACGGCTAACCCTTACAAGTTCGTAAGGGCGGTTTACGAGGCTGTCGGCGGCGACGCTCAGGGCGATGAATTCGATATTATCGACAAGCTTGAAGCAAAGACGGGTACCAAAATCCCCGCGCCTCTCGCTGCGACGAAGAACAAGAAGATTAGATTTACGGAATGCGCCGAAAAGCAGAATATGAGCGGCGTTGTTCTGGATTTTCTTAAGAACAGATGATTTACACAATCGGCGACCTTCATCTCTCGCTCGGCTGCGATAAGCCGATGGATATTTTCGCGGGGTGGACTAATCACGTCGAACGGCTGAAAGATAACTGGAACTCGAAAATAACCGAAAACGACACGGTTATCCTGCTCGGCGACCATAGCTGGGCGATGAAGCTTGAGGACAGTCTGAAAGACCTTGAATTTATCCACAAGGAGCTTAACGGGAAGAAAATTCTTGTAAAGGGAAACCACGATTTGTGGTGGTCAACGATGAACAAAATCACGAATTTTGTGAACGAAAACGGCTTTACAAGCATTACGTTCCTGTTCAACAACGCGTATCTCGCGGAGGGAATTTCAATCTGCGGAACGCGCGGCTGGATTCGTGAAAATAAGAAAGATGAAGTCGATGTGAAGGTTCTCGCAAGGGAGGCGGGGCGGCTTGAGGCTTCGCTTAAAGAGGGCGTTAGGCTCGGCGGCGAACTTGCGGCGTTTATTCATTATCCGCCTATTTACGGAATGGAAGAAAACGTCTACCTTACGGAGGTTCTTCACAAATACGGCGTTAAACGCTGCTTTTACGCGCACCTTCACGGAAGTTCAATCCGCGGCGCACTGAACGGCGAGCGCGATGGCGTTACTTACAGGCTTGTTTCGGCGGACGGCGTTAATTTCGACCCCGTTCGCGTGAACTAAGGAAATTACGGGAGTTAAGGCTGAACAGCATAATTATTGTCGTTCGAGTGAATGACAAAGGCGAAGCCGATAATTGTGAGGCGATGGCTTAATTCTCCGATTAATAACAAGGAAGGATAAGCAAAATGGAAATTATATCTCAGAATAACACGGCAACCAACACTTACGCTGTTGAATTCAAGTTCGGCGCGGAGGAATTTGAAGCGGCAGTTAATGCCGTTTACAACCGTCAGAAGGGAAATATCAGCGTTCCCGGTTTCCGCAAGGGAAAGGCTCCGAGAAAGGTTATCGAAACCCACTACGGCGCTAACGTTTTCTATGAGGACGCTGTAAATTATCTTTACAATAACAACATCGAAGCTGTTGTTGAGAAAACCGGTCTTGACGTTGTCGACGTTCAGAATTTGGAAGTTACCGAAGTTAGCAAGGAAAACGGAGTTACGCTCAAGGCTGACTTTATCGCCAAGCCTGAGGTTGAAATTTCCGATTATAAGGGAATAAACGTCAAGAAAACCGTCAAGACTGTAACAGACGAGGCTGTTGACGCTGAAATCAACAAGATGCGCGAGAGAGTTGCAAGAATCGTTACCGTTGACGGCAGAGCCGTTCAGGAGGGCGATACCGCTGTTATCGATTTCGAGGGCTTTGTTGACGGCGTGGCTTTCGAGGGCGGCAAGGGCGAGAAGTTCCCGCTTGAAATCGGTTCTCACACCTTTATCCCCGGCTTCGAGGAGCAGATTATCGGCAAGAACGTTAACGATGAATTCGACGTAAACGTTACTTTCCCCGAAGATTACAACTCCGACGAGCTTAAAGGCAAGCCCGCTGTTTTCAAGTGCAAGGTTCACGAGATTAAGGCAAAGGAAATGCCCGAACTTGACGACGATTTCGTTAAGGACGTTTCCGAAAAGGACACCGTTGACGAACTCAAGGCTGAAATCCGCGAAAATCTTGAAAAGCAGTATTCTGAAGAGGCTGCGAACAACGCCGACAACGCTCTTATGGACGAGGTTATCGCCAAGATGAAGGCGGAAATTCCCGAAGTTATGTACGAGCGCAGAATCGACGATATCGCTCGCGAATGGGTTTCCAGAACCCGCATCGATATCAAGGATTACCTCAAGTACACGGGTATGAATATGGCGCAGTTCAGAGCTAACTTCAAAGAGCCTGCCAAGCGTCAGGTTGAGCTTCGTCTTGCTCTCGAAAAGATTGCACAGCTTGAAAATCTCGAGGCTTCTCAGGCTGACCTCGACAAGGAGTACGCAGACCTCGCAGAGCAGTATAAGATGGAAGTCGAGCAGGTTAAGAAGTCTATCCCCGAAGATATGCTTGCTGCCGACATCAAAATCGAAAAGGCGCTCGACCTCGTTAAGGACAGCGCTGTTATCGAGGAAGTTAAAGAATAATTTTGGATTTGTCCCGAAAGGAGCTTGTTAAATGGCTTATATTCCTTATGTTGTAGAGCAAAGCAGCCGCGGAGAACGCTCTTATGATATCTTCTCCAGACTGCTCAACGACAGAATCATTCTTTTGCACGACGAGGTTAATTCCGCGACGGCAAGCGTTGTTGTGGCGCAGCTCCTTTATCTTGAGGGACAGGACCCCGACAAGGATATCTTCCTGTATATCAACAGCCCCGGCGGTTCCGTGTCCGATGGAATGGCGATTTACGACACTATGCAGTATATCAAGTGCGACGTTTCCACCATTTGTATGGGACTTGCCGCTTCGATGGGAGCGTTTCTGCTCTCGTCCGGCACAAAGGGCAAGAGAATCGCTCTGCCAAACAGCGAAATTATGATTCATCAGCCGCTTATCGCGGGCGGAGGTATCTCAGGTCAGGTTACCGATATTATGATTCGCTCGAATTACCTTCAGCGTACAAAGGACAGGCTGAACCGTATTCTCAGCGAAAATACCGGCAAGGATTATGATATCATCTGCAAGGATACCGAGCGCGATAACTTTATGACGGCTGAGGAAGCCCTTGAGTACGGGCTTATCGATAAGGTTTACAATTCCCGCGAGGAAAAGTAAGCGCCGCGGAAGAAAAATCTTCGGAGGATTAGTTTTATATGATGGTTTGTTCATTCTGCGGTAAAAATGAAACGCAGGCGCGTATGCTCTACGGAAACAACGAGGGCGCGGTTATATGCAGCGACTGCATCATTACGTCGTACAATATGCTCGTGGAAAGCGGCGATATCAAACTGCAGAAAGGTATTGCGAAAAATGCGCGTCAGCCGAAAGAGAAGTTCCTCTCGAAGTCAGACGAGCTTATGACTCCCGAACAGATAAAGGCTTATCTCGACGAGTATATTATCGGACAGGACGAAGCGAAAAAGGTTCTTTCCATTTCGGTTTACAACCACTATAAGCGCGTTTTCCTGAACGACGGCGATAACGACGGGGTTGAGCTTCAGAAGTCAAACGTGCTGCTTCTCGGTCCTACCGGCGTGGGTAAGACTATGCTTGCACAGTCGCTTGCAAAGCTTTTGAATGTGCCGTTCGCAATCGCCGACGCGACCACGCTTACGCAGGCGGGTTATGTCGGAGAGGACGTTGAGAACGTGCTTCTGAGGCTGGTTCAGGCTGCGGATTACGATATTGAGGCGGCGGAACACGGCATTGTCTACATTGACGAAATCGACAAAATCTCGCGCCGCAGCGAAAATACTTCAATTACGCGCGATGTAAGCGGCGAAGGCGTTCAGCAGGCGCTGCTTAAGATTATCGAAGGAACGGTGTCAAACGTTCCCCCGCAGGGCGGCAGAAAACACCCGCATCAGGAGTTTATTCAGGTCGATACCAGGAATATACTGTTTATCTGCGGCGGCGCGTTCGAGGGTATCGAGAAGATGATTGCACAGCGCGTTTCAAGCTCCGCCATGGGCTTTGGCGCCGATGTTAAGTCGCCCAAGGACAAGGAAAGCGCGGATATGCTAAAGCTCGTTACGCAGCAGGACCTCGTGAGGTTCGGAATTATTTCGGAGCTTATCGGCAGACTTCCGATTGTAACGCCGCTTCAGGCGCTTGACGAGGACGCTCTTATGAGAATACTCTACGAGCCGAAAAACGCGCTTATAAAGCAGTATAAGTGCTTGTTCAAGGCTGACAACATCGACCTTGAATTTACGGAAGACGCGCTTCGGTCTATTGCGAAAAAGGCGATTGCCGCGAAAACAGGCGCGCGCGGACTGCGCTCTATCGTCGAGGACGTTCTCAGGGACACTATGTTTACCGCGCCGAGCGACCCCACAATTTCAAAGGTTACGATTACGGCGGAGTGCCTTGACGGGGAGAAGCCGAAAATCGAGCGCGACGAAAAGCGCACGGTTAAGGTCAAGGCGGAGAAAAAAGTTCGCAAGGCTTGATATATGACAAGTTTTGAGAAAATTTACGAGGTTGTGAAGCGTATTCCTTATGGAAAAGTCGCAACTTACGGTCAGATTGCCGTTATGTGTGGAAATCCGCGCTGGTCGAGGGTTGTCGGTTATGCGCTTCACGCAAATCCCGACCCCGAAAATATACGCTGCTATCGCGTTGTAGACCGCTTCGGCAGGCTGTCGGAGGCGTTCGCTTTCGGCGGCGTAAACGAGCAAGCCGAGCTTCTTCGCGCAGAAGGCGTTGAAGTCGGCAGTGACAATATCGTAAATTTGGAAAAGTTCCTCTGGGACGGCACCTGATAATCAAAAGCGCTCTTTACGGGGCGCTTTTTTGATGTTGACACCGAAAAGCACAAAATGTCAGGACATATTGTTCCAAGTCTGCTATAATGGGATTACGACAGGGGGAGAGAAGATGGAATGGATTTCGGGAATACAGAGAGCGATTGATTACATAGAAAGTCATCTGACCGATGAAATTGACTTCGAGTCCGCGGCTCGCGAGGCTTATTCATCGTCGTTTCACTTTCAGCGCGTATTCAGCATTCTATGCGGAATTACCCTCGGCGACTACATAAGAATGAGAAGGCTTTCTTTGGCGGCTTCCGATATTATAAACACGGACGAAAAGGTTATTGATATCGCGCTGAAATACGGCTACGACACGCCCGAAAGCTTTACCCGCGCGTTTTCACGCTTCCACGGGGTTACTCCGAGCGAAGCAAAGCGCGGCGCCGCTGTGAAATCGTTCTCCCGACTGTCGGTAAAACTATCATTAACGGGAGGAACAACAATGAATTACAGAATCGAAAAGGTAGACGCGTTCAAGATTATCTGCAAGCGCAAGCAGGTGACAAAGCCCGAAAACGCAACCGCGACCGAAGATATCTCAGCTTTCTGGGACAAGTGTTCGCAGGACGGAACTATGAAGAAAATTCTCGGATATTTCCCGAAAGAACCCACCTTCAAGGGATTGCTCGGAATTTGCTTCTCAAACGACTTTCAGGCTAATCAATTCCCCTACGGAATAGGTGTTGAATACGACGGCAGACCGCTTTCGGACGACAGCCTTGAAGTTATCGACATTCCCGCGCACACATACGCGGTTTTCGAGTGCAGAGGCAAGATGCCCGACGCTTTCGCCGAAGCTTACTCCAAGATTGTCACGGAATTTTTCCCGCAGAACCCGCGCTATGAGTACGGAAGCAGCGTCGAGCTTGAGGTTTACCCCTCGGACGATATAAGCGACCCGAACTATTATTGCGAAATCTGGATTGCCGTTAACGAGAAGTAAGCCGCTTTCCGCAAAAAATATTCCCGCAGTATCCGCTGCGGGAGAAATAACCGAAATAACCTGTCGTTTTTCCTCGGAACGGCAGGTTAATTTTGTAATATTATACTAAGGCAACACCGCACAATTATCGGCTCCGCCTTTTTCATTCACTCACTTGATATTTTTTCGCCATATTGCCCGAAAACTCCTCGAAATACATCAAGTATTCCTTCGTCGTTTTCGTACAATCTGACGAAAAACTCTCTGCGTGATTGAACGAAAATAATTATGCGGTGTAGCCCTAATAATACTTGATTTTTTCGGTAAAATAGTGTATAATAAAACCGTATTTACCTGAATATGCTTATGAGGGATTGGAAATGGCTCAGTTTTTTAACTTTAAACAGGATTTCTTCGGTCTTACCGACAGTGAAATAGAAGAAAAAGAAAAGCTCTATGGGCTTAACGTATACACAAAAAATACAAAGCCCCGCGAAAAGTTCTCGTATACCGAGGTTTTTCTCTCGCCGGCAGTGCTGATGATGTTCGCGGCGGGGGTGCTGTGCTTTTTCGGAATGGGAATCGGCGCGGGCATTGCAACGCTTCTCATTGACGCGGCTTTCTGCGTTTGCGAGATTTATTTCAGAAAATCCGCGGACAAGCGCCTTTCGGAGCTGCACGAAAGCACTCTCACCAAATACCGCGTTATCAGAAACGGCGCTCTGAAGCTGATTGAGAAGCAATACATAGTTCCTGAGGACACAATCGTGGTTCAGGCGGGAGAGCGCGTTCCCGCAGACGCGTTTATTCTCGAAGCGCGCGAGCTTTCCTGCAATGAGAGTGTGCTGACGGGCGACGACAAGCCTGCGGCTAAGTATGTCGGCGCTATCTCGAAAAACGAGCTGAAGCCAACGTTCGTGTACGGCGGAACTACCGTTCTAACCGGTATCGCGGTTTGCCGCGTAAGCGCGACGGGCGTTGATACAAAGCTTTATCAGCGCGTAGGCGAGGTTCCCGAACGTTGCCCTTATTATACGGGCTTTGAGAGGATTATCCGCAAAATCCTGCCGATTTGCGCGGGAGCCGCCGTTCTGATAACGCTGATTGCGATTGCCGTAAAGGCGTTTGGCGGCGGAGATATGCTTGCGTCCGCGTTCAGCGCGTTTTCTCTCGGTCTTTGCTTCGTTCCCACGGGAATTTCTTCGATTATCAGATTTTATTACACGAAAGGCTCGGAAGAACTCGTGAAAAGCGGCGCCGTTGTGAAGTCGCTCAACGATATCGAAAAGCTGAACAGCCTTTCTGTTCTCTGCGTTGAAAAAGAAGGCGCGATTTCCAAAAACCGCCTTGAAGTGCGCGGAATTTACGCGAGAAGCGAGGAGCTTCTGTACAAGGTCGCGGCGCTCGCCTGTGGTCAGAATACAACGGACCCTGCGGAACGCGCGCTTATGGTTAAGGCGACTTTTTTCGACGAGAAAATTGCCGACGTTTATTCGGATAATAAGTTTATTGAAAATCTTGCCGACAGCGGCGACACGATAAGCGGCGCTCTCTGGGAAGTCGGCGGCGATAAAATTTACTGCATTAAGGGCTCGCCGGAGCAAATTCTCCCGATGTGCAAGCTCAGCGGCGACGTTCTTCTCGCAACGCAGAAACGCTATCAGGATTACTACGCGAACGGCTGCACGGTTCTGGCTTTCGCCTGCGTTGACGCGAAAGCGGGCGGTCTTGACAAAACGATAGGCTTCAGTTATACTTTCGTTGGTTTCGCCGCGTTTTCAGCGCCGCTTCGCGACTCGGTTTCAACCGCCGTAAAAACTTGCCGCAGAGCGGGAGTGCGCGTTGTTATGCTTACGGAGGAAAATCCCAGCGTCGCCGTTTCAACGGGTAAGATGATTGGAATTGCGGCTGACAGGGTTGTCACGGGCAAGGAAATTGACGAAATCCGCAAAAAAGAGGGTGATTTCGACTGCTCGGCGAATATCTACGCTATGATTAACCCCGAACAGAAGCTTTATATAATCGACAGGTTCAGGAAGAACGGGGAAGTCGTTGCGATGACCGGAACGCGTCCAACAGACGCGGAAATTCTCAGCGCCGCGAATATCGGAATTACGATTGCTTCGCACTCTGCGGGAAGCACTTTTGAGGCTGCGGATATCGTGATGAACGACGATAATTTTCTTTCTATCGCTCAGACGATTTCCTGTGCAAGGCAAATTCACCGCAACATTAAACGCGCGGTTTCGCTTCTGATTTCGGGTTATTTCGGGCTTATCGTTTTGGTTTTGCTTAACCTGATTGTAAGCGGCAGCGTTATCATATCGCCGCCTTTGATTGCGCTTTCGCTGATGATTCTTTTCCCGACGCTCGCGCTCGGCTATGCGGGCGGAAAGGCGGATATGGAGTTCGGAATGCCGCCGTCGGAGTTTGTCGCGGAACGCAAGCTGAATTTCCGCTTTATCGGAAAGTCGCTTCTTATCGGCGCGTTTTCGGGGCTTGTCGCGGCAGGATCGTTTGCGCTTAACAGCGCGAATTACGAGAATGGAATTACCTGCGCGATGGTATCGTTTTTCTTCTGCTTGTCGGCATTTGCAATTCTCGGTCAATCGGACGATTCGCCGTTCGGAACGCTGAAAAACGCTTCGGATATCGCGAAAATCGGCTTGGCGGCAGCGGTTATCGCGCCGATTTTACTGTGCTATATTCCTTTCGTAAACACCGCTTTCGGGCTTTATCCTATCGGTTTCCTCGCGCTTGTCGTAAGCGTTCTCACGGGCGTTTTTCCCGCAATCGTGTATTATTTCCTCAGACGTTTCATCAAAATCAGATAATTATAGGAGCATATTATGAAAAAAGTCGTCGAATACCTTAAATACTTTCTGTGCGGACTGATTTTCGGCATCGCAAACGTAATTCCCGGCGTAAGCGGCGGAACAATGCTTGTAGTGTTCGGAATTTTCGACAGGATAACCGAATCGATTTCGGGGATTAAGAAAATCTTCAAAAATCTGCCGTTTTTGATAACGTTTGCGCTCGGCGCAGGTTCGGGCATTCTCGTTTCCGCGAAACTGATTTCGCAGCTTTTCGAGAGCTATGGCGTTCAGACGAATATGTTCTTCATCGGACTTATTCTCGGCGGAGTTCCGCTGATTTACCGCTTCGGAACAACTGAAAAGAAGCCAAAGCCGCTCTGCGCTGTGCCGTTTGTTATAGGAATGGCGGTTGTTGTGGGACTTGCGGTGCTTGAGAAGCTCAATCTGTTCACTTTCGCGGCGGAAAATATCACAAGCTTCGACTTTGTGTACTCGCTGAAGCTTGTCGGCTGCGCTATGCTCGCCGCCGTAACTATGATTATTCCCGGTATTTCAGGCTCGTTTGTGATGATGCTGATAGGCGTTTATGAAACCGTTATCCGCGCGCTTTCCGAACTTAATTTCTATGTGATTATTCCGTTCGCGATAGGCGCTGTTATAGGAATAATTTTCGGCGCAAAGCTTATTTCTATCCTCATCGAAAAGAACAGGCTTATGGTTTATTCCGCGCTTATGGGGCTTGTAATCGGCTCGGTTTACGCAATTCTCCCCGACGGCTTCGGCTTTAATTTGCAGACGGGATACGGATTTGTTTTTTTGATAGTCGGAGTTGTGGTATCGTTGCTTATTGAAAAGCTCGGAAATTCGGGCAAAAAGGAAGCCGAGTAATCCCAAATCCACAAAATCAGCGCCGTTTTTACGCGGCGCTTTTTTCATATTCTGTTCTTGATTTTGTTCAGCGCGCATTTTTCGAGCCGCGAAACCTGCGCTTGACTTATCCCGATTTCCTTTGCAACCTCGACCTGCGTTTTACCGCGGAAGAAGCGCAGGTTCAGGATACGCTTTTCGCGCTTTCCGAGATGTTCAATCGCTTCTTTAAGCGAGATTTCGTTAAGCCAGTTCATATCGTCGTTGTGGTCGCCGAGCTGGTCGAGAACGTAAATCGTGTCGCCCGATTCCGAGAAAACAGGCTCGTAAAGAGAAATGGGCTCGCTTATCGCTTCAAGCGCTATTACGACGTCCTGACGCGGAACACCGAGTTCATTCGCGATTTCTTCAATTTTCGGTTCTCTGCCTTTTTCGGTTATCAGCTTTTCTTTCGCCTGCATAGCCTTATACGCCGTATCACGCATTGAACGGCTTACGCGTACGGGAGCGTTATCTCGAAGATAGCGCCGAAGTTCGCCCATTATCATAGGTACGGCGTAGGTGCTGAATCGAACGTTCTGCGTGATGTCGAAGTTGTCGATTGCCTTTATAAGCCCGATACAGCCGACCTGAAAAAGGTCGTCCGCGCTTTCTCCGCGATTTGTGAAACGCTGAATAACGCTCAGTACAAGCCGCAGATTTCCGCGGATAAGCTCCTCGCGCGCCGTCATATCGCCCTGCTTCACGCGCTTCAGAAGCTCGGTTTTTTCGCTTTCTTTCAGTACGGTGAGCTTAGCCGTGTTAACCCCGCTTATTTCAACCTTGTTATAATACAAGAAACCACCTCCGACAACTTTCTGTACAAGTATTATTGTCTGAAAGCGGTTTTGATATTCCATAAATTCGGTTGACTTTTGCGCTGATTTGTGTTATAACAAAAAAATTCAAGAGAGGGAAAACTGTGAATAAACACAAAATACTGATAACAGCGGGAATTTTGGCGGTTTCGCTTCTGGCAGGCTGCGCGAACGAGCAAAAGTCCGAAAATTCTTCGGGAACGAGCGCCGGTTCGAGTTCTTCAGCGGAGAAAAGTACCGAAAGTTCGTCGGAAAGCGGCGCTTCTTCGGATATTCCGAAAGGCGAGCCTACCGTTTTCACAGGACCCGACGGCAAGCCGATTTACACCTCGGAGATTACCGCTATTGAGGGAACGGAAAAAACTGCGGACAATCTCGCGAAAACGGACTATGGAACGACGGTTATTTGCGAGGGATTTCAGTATTTTACCGAGCCTTCGGGCGTTGCTTATAATAATTATCAGAACGCCGATATGTTCGACGATTATGCGTTCAGCGGAAATATCGCTGAAAACAAAAATTCCTCCAAGCGCGTTAATGTCGGAGATGAAATTTGCGGGCTGAAGCTTACGCGCGCTGTTTCAGAGTTTAAGATTGACGATTACGCGGATACTCCCGAACCGTATTATTACGACGGATTATCGGCAAGCAGCGTTAGCGACAGAGTTTCAGCCGAGTTTGACGGCACGATTACGATTGAAGGCTTTTTGGGAATCGGAGCGCGGAGTTCTTATGACCCGGACGGCGGATTGCTCGGTTTTATGCCGACGGAAAGCAAACTTCCGATTTTGGGAAGTAAACCGGAGTTTTACGAGCGCACAAGCTTTGTTTCAAGCGAAATCGTGGCTTATTCGGATATGCCGGGCGTTCAATGCGGGTATTTTCGCGATATGAAATGCGACAGCGCGGGGCTTGGTATCGGAGATGTTGCGCTTGTTCGTCTGACGCTGAGCAATATCAGGTACAGAAACAGCCAGACGGTCGACGCCGAAATCGAGAAAATCGAGCTGATTTCCGATGTTCTTTATCACGCGGAAGATACAATTTAAGAATGTTCTGCGTTCGGGATGTTTTTTAGGGGAAAAATTTGCGAAAACCCTTGACAAAGTGAAAATGATGTGTTATAATATAATATCAAGTATGGGGCCGTAAAGGCTTCGACGGGGATTCAGAAGCATGATAAGCGAGTAGTGCGGGCGAAAGCACTTTAATAGTCGCAAACTTAAATTTAAACGCAGACGACGATCTCGTTTTAGCAGCTGCCTAAGCGCGCTGCCGTCGCTTCCCGAAGTACTGCGGTCGGGAAAGCGGCGTCGACTAGCAGTGAACGATTCGTGCAAATAGCCTTATAACGCGGATTGTACTAAAGGATACCGAGCGGCTGAGCCTGTTTGTCGGCGCTTCCGTGAGGGAATTTCAAAAGACAGACTGCACTCGGAGAAAGTTGTGTAGATGGGTTTTCGGACAGGGGTTCAATTCCCCTCGGCTCCACCAGGCAGTGTGACGCTGCACCCAAAAACGCTCCTAGTTTCTGCTAGGGGCGAGTTTTTTTCACGGTAACCGACTAATCTTTTTGCTAACAATATAATATCAATAGGTCAAAGAACCGCAGTACAATGCGGCTCTTTTTTACCGAATCCGAAAATATCACATTCTTTCTTGCGGGGAAGAGAAGTACAATCGACTTTCGCGTTAATTCGTCATTTTTTAGAGTATGTAAATGAACTGCAATTTCGGAGTGGTGTTTTATGCGATTAATGGTTTTGTTGTTTTATATTTAAAAATCGGCATAATAAAGCCGCTTTTCAGCATAAAGAAGCTTAACGGCAAAATTCGATGATATTTCAAAAGTAACAAGTTACACAAAAATATACGGATTTTATTGTTAATATGTACAAAAAAATGAGCAAAAATTCGTTGTTAAAAATGCACAAAATTTCTTGACAAATTTAGGATAATCTGTTATGATTAATATGAAGTACTTTTCGGCGGGCGGTTCGATTACTGTTCTGCCGGATATTTTTATGGAGGATTTTATGAAGACCCAAAGCAAACACAAATTTGGCGCTGTGGTTCTGGCGCTGTTTATGCTGCTGATGAGCATTCCTTTCAGTATGCTGACAATGACAACCACCGCAAGCGCCGCAGAAAACACGCACGTTCTCGAAGCGTCGAAGATGGCTGCCGCAGCGGCAGGCGC